>Ga0315282_10000259_pt1 | contig 106510 bp, 118 predicted proteins | sample YL17G07_20_MG_FD_203693 | JGI IMG/M metagenome (GOLD analysis project Ga0315282, IMG submission 203693) | Sediment microbial communities from Yellowstone Lake, YNP, Wyoming, USA - YL17G07_20 | ecosystem: Environmental > Aquatic > Freshwater > Lake > Sediment | place: USA: Wyoming | collected...
TCGAAAGCATGAACCTAGAATTAGACTGGCTTACATACATTGACATATTAATAGACCAAGGACAAACTCCGAACATCAACAGAGAAAGACTGATGGACCCATAGATAGCTTAAGCGCGCACACATGGATCTCACCATCGAACAGTATGTCAACATAGTCCTGGAGCGTATTTACGATGATGATACGGCGTTCGGCCACTTAAATAGTTATTTTATATTGGTTGACAGGGCGAATGAAGAACGTGCCGAAGTGTTGTCGGACATGGTCTATAAGTATCTTAGTTCGATCTATGGTGATAAAATACCCCGCGATATTTTCAGGCAAAAATGCCTCGAAAGGGAAATAAGGCCGGAAGAGATAGTCATGGCCGAAATGAAGTATAAACAATGCCTGGAACATAAGTGACTTTTTTTGGGTACTGCTGATTTATTACTTTTTTAGACCATGAAGTTATAATATAGTAATTACATGCCGCATTACTAAATGCGGCTAGCGACGCTTTAACGCCCATAAATTATTTTAATTTAGAAAAATTTACTTCCTATAAGAATTTTTTTTCTCATTAATATATTCTAAAAAAAACAAATATTCATATTTTAAGAAAAATATTACATTTATTACGCCAAAAAATTTAAAAAATGGACAATTAATTTTTTATAAAGAAAAAATTTATATACTAATATTGGATAATAAGTGCTTGTAGTGCGTCAATGAATTGCACTAAAACGTTCATATCATGAACGATATGACGAAAAATTTGCTTAAAATCGAAATATTATCGAATATATAGCAAATTATTGCGATTCAAAATCCGCACGGAGGGAAATGTAAATGGCAAAGTCAAACAAATTTGCAAAGAACGATGCGGGTTTCACAGGTCTGGAAGCCGCAATTGTATTGATCGCCTTCGTGGTGGTGGCGGCCGTCTTCTCCTATGTCATGTTAGGGGCGGGCTTCTTCACCTCACAAAAGAGCAAAGAAGTCGTACACAATGGCGTTACCATGGCGACGTCCTCGGTCGAACTGGCCGGCCCCGTCTACGCCGGCGGCGACGTAGCGAACTCCAAGCTGATCAACGTGACGATCCCCTTACAACTCACCGCCGGTAACAATCCCGTCGACATTACCAAGATAACGATAGCCTATGACACGAACACTTATCACAATGCAAGCATATACGACGGCAACGACACTGCCCAGATCAATTGGATCCGGACCTCAACGGCCAACAACCTGCTCGAGTCTAGCGAAATGATCGAGCTTATCGTCACCATACCGGCCGAGGGCCAGATCGGCGTTAACGATAAGGCCCACCTGGTGATCACTCCGGCGAACGGCGGAGCTTCGCTGCCCCTTGATATAACCGTACCGCCGGCGATAGTGCCCAACATGCAGCTTACGTACTAAGCTGCACCACCTTTTATTTTTTGATCATGGAAGGTTGTGTCAAATAAGTGTGGACAAAGTTTAGGAGGTAGTAAAATTGGACCAGGCTGCTGCAGGTAATACAAGTGCTGTCATTGATCAGGACAAGAACGTCGACGCAATGTACAAGGAGCTTCAGATAATCAAAGGCTCCATCAAGAAGCTGATGATCGACATCAGGGAAGAAATGAACAACGCGGAGAACCCTTTCCTGAACCTGCAGCAGCTCCAGGCCCCAACCGCCGATAAGGAGATGAATAATATGGATACGCCCGGGGAAAAACCAGAAGCGGTAGCCCCGGAAGAGCCTGAAACTGTCAATAAGGCCGAGACCGAAAAGGCCTCTCCCATGAAAGAGCCCGAAGCGCGAAAGAAGGCAGCGGCCATGGAAGAAGTTGCTAATATCGAGCCCAATGATATCGAAGTACCGAAGGCCATCCCGGAAAGCGATGGCTATACGCTGCGCATTGATGCCGGGAGGCTGGACCCCGATACGATCATCAAGCTCATGCAGTGGACTCGGATGGTTATGGTCAAGAACGGCATGGTGCGGTTCCATAAACTGCTCGACATATACGTGACGATGGGCTACCTGAGCGTTGAAATGAAAGACGTCATAGAAAAAATAAGCCTGCTCGTCGCCCCGGAAATAAAGCATGCCCCCAAGGGCATCGATATAAAGGAATACGTGGGCGACATGTACATGCTCTTCATGATACTCAATCCCAAGGATAAGAACCTGGACTCAAAGATGCTAAGCGTCATGCTCGGATATGAAGATCGAATGTTGAGCATCCCGTGAACATCGTCGTACATGCAGTCGAATTATATCGAACTTATACGTTCTCCCGAGAGGAAGGAAAATGGCATCGGAAGTCATAAGCAGCGCACTATTAATGATAGCTACGATCATCGCGGCCATCGCCCTTATAAATGTCGTTTTTCCATCGATCTACGGGATGTCCGGCTCCATATCGATGATGACGGACAACGTCAACGACCGGATGAAGAGCGACTTCAAGATTATTTACGAAACGACCGACGAGTCATATAACCTGACCGCCTGGCTTAAAAATACCGGCGAGACACAATTAATCCTGTCGAGATTCAACAGCACCGATGTATTTTATGGCGACATCAACGGCTTGATGAAGAGGGCCTTACTCAATTCCACGTCCGGGCCCAGCTGGACCTATACCATAGAGAACGATAACGGGAATGGCAGATGGGATCCCGGGGAAACCCTCAAGATTAGCATCCAGGCGGACGAGCAGTTCACGCCCGGCAACCGCTATAAGGTGAGGATAGTACTGTACAACGGCGCTTTCTGCGAGGATTATTTCGCCGTCTGAGGGATTAACATGGGATTCGATTCTATCATCGCGGCGGGAATATCGCTGATCCTTCTGATAGTCGTATCCTACGTCCTCTTCTCGGGCTTTTTCGCCTCAGTGGACAGCATGACGGCCGCCATGAAAGACGCCCTGAGCTCCAAGGGCGACCAGATAAAGACTAACATATCGGTCGATTATGACTACGTGCGCACATATGGCCATAACATCACGCTTGACATGTACAACACCGGAAATACGAAGATCATCGAACTATCGGGAGTGGACATGATAATGACCTTCAGCCAGACGCTCAACAACTCCACGGAGACGTCGTACTGGATACCTTATGTGGAGGACATAAACGCCACGGGCCTGGGGTGGACGGCCGAGGAGATTACACCCGACATGATAAACCCGGGGATCTGGGACCCAGGCGAGAAAATAAGGTGCAGGGTAGTGCTTCCGGACCGCCCCCTGACGGGCACCCTTGGCTGGCTCGTCACCACCGCCCCGAACGGGGCGTCGTCGTCCGGATATTTCCACGTGATACAGGAAGCACCGTTAGCGTGAAGGAGGTATGACTGATGATACAGATGGACGCGGAACCAGAGAAAGAGGATGATAAGAAAAATATTCTTTCCACGGGTAATCCGGAGATCGATAAGAAGCTGGCCGACGGCCTCCCGCTGAATTCCTTGAACCTCATCGAGGGAGCGAACGACACGGGGAAGAGCGTCCTCACCCAGCAGATCATGTGGGGAGGGCTTAACCAGGGCTATAATTTTGCCATCTACACGACCGAGAACACGGTCAAGAGCCTGCTGAGCCAGATGGAGAGCCTGAGCCTGGACGTTTCGGACCATTTCGCCTGGGGATACCTCAAGATATACCCTATCCACGTGGAGGGCCTCACGTGGAGCTTTACGCTATCTAAAAATTTCCTTCAGCGCCTCATAAACCACATCAAGGCGGCCAATGAGGACGTTATAATTATAGATTCCTTCACCGTGTTCACCCTGGGCTCGTCCCAGGATGACATTTTTAACTTCTTCACCAAGTGTAAGGGCGAGTGCGATAAGGGCAGGACGATCCTCATCACGCTTCACACCTACGCGTTCGACGAGGATACACTCATACGGATCAGGTCCATCGCCGACGGCCACATCAATCTGAGGCTGGAGCAGGTGGGCGATAAGAACGTGAACATGATGGAAGTCGCCAAGATAAGGGGCGCCCGGAAGATTACGGGGAACGTGGTAAGCTTCGAGGTGCACCCGGGGTACGGCCTGAAAGTCGTGCCGTACTCGTCGGTGCAGGTGTAGAGGATGGTAAGCATGTCGGTCGAAGTAAGCCTTCCTTTCAAAGTTGCCCAGGGACAGGACCACGACCACACGTCGTTGGGCTGCTGTAGCACCTTTAATAGCCTGCCCGAAGTGATGAAAAAGGAAGTGGAGAAAAATCCGTTCCTGCTGGACTATTTACACTTGATCCCGCAGGACTCGATGGGCATCCCGCAGCTATACCCGAAGCTGGATAAAAAGCTGGGGGATCTCATAACTCCCAATATCATATATCCCGTAGGCGATTCCCTGTATATACACATATTCACTGACGTCAACGACGTTAGAAATTTTTACATACCGATCGAGCCCCACTTCGTCTCGGACGTTAAAAAGTACATGGGGACCGTCGAGGAAAAGCTCGTCGACCTGGTATCCCAGTATGACCCGAAGACCGTGGAAGAGAGGCAAAATCTACTGAAGGAATGCCTTAAAAAATTTTGCGTCATCGGTAATAACGGTAATAATGGCAAGAACAGTAACGGGAAGAAGTCTATTCTGGGCCTGTTATCCAGGAAAGACGAGGCTAATGGCAAGCTACACGTAACCTCCGGCGAATACAGGGCCCTCGAATACCTGCTACTGAGGGACAAGATCGGCATGGGCCTGCTGGAGCCGGTCATACGGGACCCGCACATTGAAGATATCACCTGCGACGGCTACGGGCCCGTTTTCCTGGAGCATAAAGTGTTCAAAGGCCTCAAGACTACCATTGCTTTCACTAAGGAGGACCTCAACAAGTTCGTCCTCCAGCTATCGGAGAAGGTGGGAAAGCCCATCACCTATGCGAGCCCGATCATCGACTCGACGCTCCCCGACGGAAGCCGTATCAACATCGTCTACGGCGAGGACGTGTCAAAGCGGGGCAGTAATTTTACCATACGCAAGTTCAACGCCAGGCCGCTGAGCATACTGGACCTGATAGATTCGAACACGCTGGACTATACCATGGCCGCCTATTTGTGGATCATGATCCAGGAGGGCATGAGCCTGTTCGTCAGCGGCGAGACCGCCAGCGGTAAGACCACCACGCTGAACGCCATGATGGCGTTCATCTCTCCGAACGCCAAGATCGTGTCCATCGAGGATACGGCGGAGGTGCAGGTCCCCCACAAGAACTGGACCAGGGAGATAACGCGGTCGAGCAACAAGAGCGAAGACTCTTCGGACGTGGGCATGTTCGACCTGCTGAAGGCCGCCCTCAGGCAGCGTCCGAACTTTATCATAGTGGGCGAGATCCGCGGCATAGAGGGCGCCATCGCCTTCCAGGCCATCCAGACCGGCCACCCCGTCATGTCGACGTTCCACGCGGCCTCGGTAGAAAAGCTGGTCCATAGGCTTACCGGGGACCCGATCAATATTCCCAAGACGTACATGGACAACCTGAACATCGTCATGGTCCAGAGCGCCGTGCGCAGGCCTGACGGCAGGATGGTGCGCCGGGTGCTCTCCATCAACGAGATCGTGGGCTATAATCCCCAGACAAAGGGATTCAATTATATAGAGGCGTTTTCCTGGGACCCGGTGACCGACACCTTCGTTTTCCGGGGTAATAATGCGAGCTATCTCCTGGATCAGAAGATCGCTAAAAGGATGGGGATACCTCAGAACAAGGTCAGCATCATCTACAACGAGATCGAAAAGCGCACGAACATCCTTAAAAAGATCAAAGAGTCCAATGTCACCGACTACGACGAGTTTTTCCAGACCATCACAATGGTGGAGAAGAACGGCTTGCTGAAGATGGAGGTGTGATCGTGGCTGTTAAAAAACAGGTTACGGCTAGATCGGCTCTGGATGGCCTAAAAGCCCTGATATCGCCCGTCCTCACCTACCTCGAGAGCCACGTGGAGAGCAACCGCATCGACATGGACATAATCTACATGGTCACCTATATGAACTCCATCGCGACCTCGAATATCAGCCGTGATGAGATCTTCAAGAAGGTGTCCGAGCGGGAGGAGTTCGTGTGCTCCAAGTACATGAAACAGGTCTACCTGCTCGCCAGGAACTGGAACTACGAGTACAGCACCGCATGCTACATAATCGCCAATCGGATGGCCAACGAGAGGCTTAAAAACCTGCTGTTGAGGCTATCCAACGCCATGGCCGCAGGCGAGCCTGAGAAAAAGTTCCTGGAGAACGAATGGCTTACCATGATGCTCATATACAAGAACGAGTACGAGAGAAGCCTCGAATCCCTTAAAAAATGGACCGACGCGTACAGTGCGCTGCTCGTCTCCATGTCTTTCATATCGATAACGGTCGTTCTGTCCGTCGTCCTGTATAATATAGGCGACCCCGCGATAACGCTCATCGCCACGGCATCGATGGTAGCCCTGGTGGCGGGAATTGGCGTGTTCATCCTGAGGTCGGAGGCTCCTAAGGAGATCAAAGTACATAGCTTGGCGCATGGCTCGGCCGAGCAGCAGGCCATAAAGAACCTTACGAAGATCCTGGTGCCGATCGCGGTGATCGCCGCCTCGGCCATGCTCCTGCTGGGCTTCGACACGGGCTATGTCTTGATCGTCGTCGGCATCATAGTCTTCCCCATCGGCCTGGTGGGACAGAAGGACGATAAGAACGTCGATACTCGCGACCGCGACTTCTCCCAGTTCACCAAGATACTGGGCTCCGTGGTCGGCAGCATGGGGCTTACCGTAAAAGAGGGCATTACAAAGGTCGACCAGAAGTCCATCGGTACCCTGGAGCCCATGGTCAAAAAATTATATTCACAGCTCATCATGGGCATTGACCCTAGTCTATGCTGGTCGAGGTTCGTGGGAAGCACGGGCAGCGAGCTCATCAATAAATGCACGCACATATTCATAGACGCAGTGGACATGGGCGGTGACGCCATTAAGATAGGCAAGCTGGTGAACTCCACTAACCTCGAGGTAGTGCTGCTGCGCATGAAAAGAAAGCTTGTCTCGTCCAGCTTTACGACGCTCATCGTACCCATGCACCTTTGCATGGCGGGCCTGGTGGTGTTCGTCGTGCAGATCCTCGTTACGTTTGCCGGCATGATCGCAAGGCTTTATAGTACGCTGAACTTTGACGTGGGCGGCGACGTTAGCGCCGGCTCGGGCATGACGCCCGGGATGATAGGGTTCAACTTATTCCAGAACGTACCGTCGGAGCTGATGCTCGAATACTGCGTGTTCCTGGTCATCATACTTACCATAGCCAACACCATGGCTGCGAGGTACGTGGACGGCGGAGGTAACTATAAGATATTCTTTTATGGGCCGATCATGTCGGTAACGTCGGGCATAAGCCTCATTATCGTGCCCATACTGGTGCAGTCGATCTTCAGCTTCCCGATACTTCAAGAGGGGATATGATGGCGGCCGGGATACCGAGCAATATAAAAAAAGCCCTGGAGCAAGGCAATCTAAAGATAAGGCAAAGGAAAAATGCGGAGAGGGTCAAGGAAATTGACCATCGGCTGGAGGAATTGACAATGAAGTCGAAGGTTAACGCCGGCCAGGGGCCGGATACCGGGGCGGAGCCGGCTATCAAACCTTTAACGGCGATCGCCCTGACAGTTGGCAGGCTGTTCCGTCCCGCAAAAGACGAATCCAAAATGATCGATGAGCAGCTTAGCAGGGTGATCGCGGAGTCCGCGAGCATCGCCGAGAAGCCAAAGCCGGCGGACGGGCTGCGGATGGCCTGGGTTGCCGGGGCGGATAAGGCCGAAACGGACAGGGGCTACAGAGAGGCCGTCAAGAACGGCATCAGCGGCGATCGTGAAATAAAAGAGACGGCGTATGATATGAAGGCAGTTACTGTGAATGACCACGTATCTGCCAGTTGTAACGGGGCGAATGGCGAGCAGGAGAAGAAGCTGGACGAGCCCTTTGTGAAGCCGAATATCGACCTGCCCAAAGCCCCGCCCCCGCCCGAAGCGGCGGTAAAGCCCGGCACACGTAGCTTCAGTGACGAGCTCATGAGCAAGCTGGCCGAAACAGCCATAGTGAAAAAGGACGTGACGCTGGACATCATGCGGGATATGAAGGGCCAGCAGATCCGCTGCGATGAGCTCCAGGACGAGCTGCAGGAAATATCCGTCGTATTGAAGAAGGCGGCGAATAAAAACCAAAAGAAAAGATAGGGGGTAGGCCACTGACCACGGCACGCATGCCGTAAAAACGTAAAAACATGACAACGACAACGGAGGAGGATTATGGATAAGTATAGAATAAGATATGCCACAAACGCTATCATCATATTTACGCTCGTAGTAACGTTTGCGTATTTCACGACGTACATTCACGAGCTGGGACACGCCGTCATGGTGCTCATATGCGGGGGAGACGTACTTAAGTTCTACGTACACCCGCCTCTGTCCTTCGATAGCATATCAGGATATATATTAACTGATCTACCTTATAACGTGCCAATAGTCATAGGAGGCACGCTGGCCACGTCGGCCCTTGCAGCAGTTCTATGTCTTACGGCGAGGCGCACTATCCTGTCGCTCTTCATGTTATGCCTCTCGCTCTGTACGTTATATAATGTGGCATACGCCCTATCAGGGTTTAATGATTTTACCTGGCTTGTCATGTACTCATGGTGGACTGCATTATTGAGCCTGGGATTCGTGATCCTCAACGTATACCTCGCCCAACAAGGATTGATAGACATGTTCGAGGACGTGCAGGACTTTCATACGCTCAATATGATTAAAAATGTAGCCATGGCGGTCAGATACTCGCGATTACCGGGCAAATATCCGATTAAAGAGGTCTTGACATTATTGTGGAACCATTGATCTTGCTAAATTTTATGTCTGGGCGGCGATATCGGCCGGACAAAGGCGAAGTCGTACTCCTTGCCGTTGAACTTCAGGTAGTTCTCGGTGATATCCGCCAGGAACTTGCCGCCCTCGCTGGTCCTGTATAGGGACTCCATTTTATGGTAGTCCTGCATCTTTAGCATTTCCCATTTCTCGCGCCACGTCTCGGGCGTATAGTAAGTATCGATATCCTTGATGCTCATGGTGAGCAGCTTTTCCCGGGGATAGCCGAGCATGCGGCTGGCGGCGTCGTTCACATAGTAAAAGCCCGCGTCGGGCTTGATCCAGAAGGCCGCGTCCTCGGAGTGGTCGATTGAATACTTCGTCAGCTCGAGCATCTCTTCTATGCGCTTACGCTTCGTGACGTCCCTGGTCACTCCCCTGAACCCCCGGAACTCGCCTTTCTCATTGAAAAATGGCGTACCGTTGACTTCCATCTCGAGGATGCCGCCGTCCCTGTTGAACATCCTTATATGCGTAAGGCCAAAAGACCTGGGATTTATAAAATAGCTATTGAACCCCTGGGAAAAATCAGATAAGTCCTCCGGCGGCATGAATTCCAGTATGGTCCTGCCGAGATAATACTCGGGGCCATGGCCCACGATATCCCGCACCCTCGGGCTGACATAGGTGAAGCGGGCGTCTTTATCCATTTCCCATGCGATATCGTTAATGTTCTCGATCAGGCTGCGGAACTTTTCCTCGGTCTTACGTAACGCCTCCTCGGTATGCCTGCGAGCGGTCACGTCCCGTGTCACGCCGCGGTATCCCTGGAAATTGCCCTGCTCATCGTACATGGGGATGCCATTAGCTTCCACGAAGACCTCGTGCCCGTCTTTGTGCTGGACACGCATCTCACGCAGGCTGTAGGGCATGGGCTCACGGAATATTTGCCAGAACCCCTCACGAATGGCATCCGCATCCGCAGGGATCATAAAATCCAGGATGGTCTTGCCCGTGAACTCTTCGGGCCCGTAGCCCATCACGTCCCGTATCTTCGGGTTCATGTAAGTGAATTTCCCGTCCTTACCCTTCTCCCACACCACGTCGTTGATGTTCTCAATCAGGTTGCGGAACTTTTCTTCGCTCTCCCGGAGCGCGTTCTCGGAGGCAATACGCTTTTCGATCTCGGCCTTTAGGTTCTCGTTAGTCCTCTCCATTTCTGCCGTGCGCTCCTTTACGCGGGCCTCAAGCTCGCCGCGCTCCTTAAGCAATGCTTCCTCGGCCTTTTTACGCTCCGTAATGTCAAAAAATGTCTTAATTACGGCAGGCTGCCCGTTAAGGCTCATAAATCCGACGGTAAGCTCTAACCATCGTTCCTCGCCGCCCTTTTTAATGATTTTAAACTCTACTTGTGTTTTAGATCGACTCGCTCCGTCCTTATCATATTGCAGCCTGTTGGCCTCGACGATGTCCTTGTAATCCGGATGGACGAGGTCCAGCATGCTGAGCTTAAGCAATTCGTCAACACTATAGCCGGTGATCATTTCCGCGCCGTGGTTAGCGTAAACGAGATGGCTCTTCTGCGCGATCAGGATACCGCTCGTAGTGGTCTCGGCCAGGTTCCTGAACTTTTCCTCGCTCTCCTTGATTGCCATCTCAGCGTTTTTCATATTGGTTATGTCGCGCAAAATGGCACATATCATGTGCCCTTTATCTGTCTTGATCGGGAAGATGTTCGCCTGTATCGTCCTGACCGTACCGTCGAGCCTCGTAATATTAAATATATTTAACGGATCTATTGAAGATATTTTACCTGTCTTGAGAAATGTTCGCATATGGCCAATAAGCTTTAAAGGCGACCCTTTTATGATCCCAGTATACGTACTCAAAAAGTGGGGTATTTCCCATACGCGTTTTCCGATCACGAGATCTTTCCCGTAGCCTGTCAGCGACTCGAGGCTCTTGTTATATTCTATGACGACGCCTCGCTCGTCGATCATGATGATGCCGTCGGTGGATTGCTCCAGCATATCGCAGAACTTGCGCTCGTTTTCCCTGACCGTTTTTTCTATCTGCTTATGCTCCGTATAGTCGCTGGCGATGATGGTGACGCCCTTTTCGCCATCCTCAAAGACCGTCGGGATGAACTTGATGACAAGATAATAATCCCGCTCGCCGCTGTGGTAATACGTATCCACCGTCCGCTCTTTTCCGCCAAGCGCGTCCTTGATGCCGGGCAACAGGGGAGGCTCTGTCAGCCTTGCAAATGCAAAGTTCTCGATGTTCTTGTTGAGTATATCCTCCCGTTTCAGCCCCATGTACTCCAGGAACTTATCGTTCAAGTTCCTGGCCCTCAAGTCCTTGTCGAGTATGACGATGAGGTCCGATGAAAAGCTTAACATTGCCGACACGGGCACCCGCTGGGATAAATAGTATACTTTAGACGGGCCGAAGGTCTTCATGTCTACGTGGCCGGCCACGACCAGTACCTCTAGATACTTGGCCACTGAGTGCCGGTTCATTTTCACTGACTTTGATATCTCGGTGACCGTCATTCCCCGGGGGCTCTCTTTCAATACCTCTTTTATGGCCGAAAGCTCTTTCCTGTTGACGTCCATCGAAACACCGCCTGCCCCATATATTATGGCAAATACTAATTGATAATTATTGTTATACAGTATTGTTATCCGCTTGTGTTATACAAATACCGATAACTATAAATATTTTAGGCTTTAATAAGTTATCGATTATGCCCCCCTAGAAATTATGGGGCAGGCTTAAAAATTTTTATGCCTGCCCCATAAATTTCTTATTAAGGCCTTTTAATCAGGATTATCTCTTTCATTTTGCTTATATTTTCCCTGCGGCGCTCTTCCCTTAATTCTATTTCCAGGCCGGCGGCTATGACGCCAATGGGCAGCAGTGCTGCCATGATGACCCCCACGAAGGTTAAAAAGCCTCCCAGGAGCTTTCCCTCGGGCGTCACGGGGTATATGTCGCCGTAGCCAACGCCGGTCATCGGTATCAGGCCCCACCACATGGCATCAAAGATGGTCGTAAATTTCTGGGGCTGCACATCATGCTCCAGGTAATACATGATGCCCGCCGATATTAAAAGTAAAATGAGGTCGAAGCTGCCGATCATAGGCAGGTAGAATGGCAATATTGATTAAAACAAATAGTTTTGCCCTGGCAGTGCTTACCTTTACAGATGGCTTCTTGTGTAATTACAAGGCATATTTCTTGCTATATTCTCAAATGTTACCATAATTAATCGCCAATATGTAAACAGTTAAATATTTTGAAGTATTATGGCGTTTTATTGAAAATAATTCGTTTAATCGGGAAAGTATTTAATAGTTGCAATAATTTCTAGGCATACAACCACCGGGAGGGGTAATCAATTAAAAAACAGATACTATCCGCCGTCGTAATATGCGCAATACTATTGGCAGGGACCGTGCTCGTTAACGCCAGCGTGCCCTCCACTACTCCGCAAGTAAGAAATGATCCAAACACTTACGTCGTGGTCTTTAACGATGAGCCGAACATGGCCAGCGCATTCAACGATCAGGTAACTAATTTCGTTTCAGAGAACAACGGAGATGTAATTTACAGGTATAATACCCTTAACGGTGTAGCTTTAAAACTGCCGGACGGGAATGCCGACAGGCTCAAAGAGCTCAAGAACGTGAAATATGTTGAGAAGGATATAACCTTTAATGTGTCGCTCAACAAGGCGACAGGGATCATGGACATCCCCGAAGTCTGGGACCAGGGATATACGGGTAAAGGCGTAAAAGTCGCCATCATAGACACGGGCATCGACGCCAGCCACCCGGACCTTAAGGGAAGAGTCGTCCAGTGGAAGGATTTCGTTAATAATAAAGAGGCCCCCTACGATGATTTCGGCCATGGCACCCACTGCGCCGGCATAATCGGGGGCACAGGGGCCTCATCTAAGGGCAAGTACATGGGCGTCGCCCCCGACGTACAGTTCATAGGCATCAAGGTGCTCGGCAAGGACGGCTCCGGGGGCCTGTCCGCCATATTACAGGGCATAGAATACGCTGCCAACAGCGATGCGAAGATCATCTCCATGTCCCTCGGCTCAAACGAGCACTCGCAGGCCGTCGAAGACCTGGTCAGTAAAGCGGTGAAGAAGGGCAAGATCGTCGTGTGCGCCGCGGGCAACAGCGGGCCGGGCACGGAGACGATCGGGTGCCCAAGCGATAACCCGGACGTCATAACCGTAGGAGCTACCGACAAGACGGACATGATCGCCTCGTTCAGCTCCAGGGGCCCGACTAAGAACGGGATCGTAAAGCCTGACGTCTGCGCTCCCGGCAAAGACATCATTTCCTGCAGGGCGACGGGCATCATGGACAATAAGGCCATAGATAAATATTACCTCAAGATGAGCGGCACTTCAATGGCCTGCCCCATGGTATCCGGCTCGGTGGCTCTGCTAGTGCAGAAGGACCCGAAGCTGACGCCCCAGGATGCAAAAAAGATAATGGAAAAGTCGTCTAAGCAGGAAGGCAAGAAGTGCCCCAATAATGACTATGGCTTCGGCCGGGTGAACGTCAATAGCGCCATCGATTATATGAATGGTAAGTACACGCCTACCCCGACCCCGGCCAGGCCGCCTGCGGCAACGCCGGCGCCGAGCTATCCGGCTTACCCGCAGCCGGGCTATGGTTACCCATACCCATCGTACCCATACCCAAGCTACCCGTATCCGGGATACATCCAGTATCCCGGGTACTCCGAGGAATAAACGGACGATTCGGGCCATTACCTGGCCTGAACTTTTTTTTCATTTATTATTTCTCCACCAATCAAAATCTTTTTTAACGTCAAAAGTAATACTAATGTTAAAATAATTAGCACATGTACACCGGCCTGATCCGCTCGTCAGTGCACGTGCACCTTGACCACGATAACTGCATGGAGATAGTCATGCTCCAGGGCGAGGGCAGGCTCGTCAAGGAAATCGCCGAAAAGATGATGTCCCTGAAGGGCGTTAAGCACGTCAAGCTGGCCACCATATCTCCTAATACCAAACTGTAATTGTGGTAATGCCGATGCTCCCGGACTGGATGGAAAAGGCCTGTGCGGCGCCTTCGGCGAGGACCACACTATAAATGTAGACGGCAGCTCCAAAAAGGTAATGAGCGACCAGGAGCTACTCCTCGCAAACAACCTGATACACCGCCACATGCACCGGCACGGCGACCTGGTACACCAGCACCTGCATTCCCATGACATGGAGCACCACCACGAGCATGATGAGCATTGATCATCCCTATAAGGTTAGACACAGGAGATAGCGCCGGCGACCGTCGCGCTTATTAAAGAGGACGCGAAGAGATAAACAATGCCCGACGAGAGCAAGCCACCGGAGACCGATGATCAAGAACACGGCAGCCTGGGCGCTCTTTTACAGAAGATCTATACCGAGCGCGGGTATGATTTCCGGGAGTATAAGAAGGCCAGTGTCCAGCGCCGCGTCAATAAGCGGCTTTTCGAGAATCACCTGAGCACCTATCTGCAGTACGCGGAGCTTCTGGATAAAGACCCGGAGGAGTACACGAGTCTCTTCGATACGCTGCTGATCAACGTATCGGAGTTTTTCCGTGACCCGGAAGCCTGGGATATCATGGCGAACGAGATCATTCCTAAGATCATGGAGAAAAAGTCGAAGGGCGACGCCATCAGGATCTGGAGCGCCGGGTGTGCAGTAGGGGAAGAGCCCTACTCGATGGCTATCCTGCTCGCCGATAAGCTGGGTGACTCCGTCAAGGACTACGAGATCAGGATATACGCCACCGACATCGACGAGAAAGCGCTCAACGAAGCGCGCAGGGGCATATTCCCGCAAGAGCGCCTTAAAAACGTAAAAAAAGCGTACCTCGATAAATACTTCGCCAAAGAGGACGGCCTTTACAGGGTACATAGGAACATCAGGCAAATGGTCGCCTTCGGCCGCCAGGACATGGTCTCGGACCCGCCAATTTCGCACCTTGACCTCATCATCTGCAGGAACGTACTCATTTATTTCAAGGCGGAACTCCAGAATCGAATAACGATCAAGTTCCATTATGCGTTGAACAAGAACGGGTTCATCTTCTTCGGGAAATCCGAGTCGTTACTCGTGGGCTCAAAGCGGTTCCTGCCCATTAATAAAAAATGGAGGATCTTCGAGAGGATCTCGGCCAAGGACCTATTATAGGCGAAAGGCAGATAAAATGAAGCTTAGCCGGAGTGCCGGTCCCTGAACGTGACCTCGTCCGTCTCTTTTTTTAATGATCATTGGTTAACGGGCGGCTCGATAAAAGCATGATATAGGTCTTCCAGGGACTTCATGGTCTGCCGTGCCTCGTAGACCTCCGTGAACGCCGACGCCTGCCGTATGATGTTCGGTATGTGCAGGTAATCGTCCACTTCCACCAGGATGTAATCTTCGCCCACCTGTATGCGATTGGCGTATATCTGGTGCCTCAATACCGATTCCACTTTCTGTATGTTGATTGGGCTGACACGGAGCAGGATACCGGGCCGGCCGATCTTTTCACGGATAGAAAGCATGCTCTCGTTCATGAGCGTCGAGCCGTCCTTGATTATCGTAACGCTGTCGCAGACCCTGTCGATGAAGTTCATGTTGTTGGCCGTGAGAACGATAGTCTTGTCACGGCTGGCCTTTAAAGAATTCATGAAGCGTATGCTAAAGCCCGGGTCAAGCTCGGCCAGGGAGCCGTCCATTAAAAGCAGGCTGGCGTCGCTGATGAGAGAAATGCCCAGGGAGACGCGGCGCTTGATGCCTTTCGAGGCCTCGCCCACCTTTTTATCCATGTCCGGCTGAATGCCCAGCAGTTCCGAGAGGACGTCGATGCGGTACTTAAGCTCTTCTCCTGGCAGCCTGGCAGCCTTACCCGCGCCCTCCAGCAGCTTCCTCGGGGTTTTATTTTCAGGGATGTCCTGGAGCTCCGGCACGACGCTGATCATGGGCCGGATCTCCCTGACGTTATTAATGGAGATGCCGTCGATTGATATTTCGCCCGAATCGTGCTTGATCTCGGTGGACAATATCTTGATAACGGTGCTCTTGCCGCTCCCGTTGGGCCCGACGATAGCGTGCACTGCGTCCTTCTCCACCGACATCTCGAAATTATTGAGCGCCCTTATGCTCCCATAATTCTTGACTATGTTCCGGGCCTCGATCATCCGGCCACCCGCCCATCCTCTGCCAATCCGACGTTTTCTAAGTTTAATAGCTTTATGGTTATCACAGAGGCACAGATGCGATGGGCGGAGAGGCACGGAGCCCTGTAAACCATTGACGCACCGAGAACACAGGGACAATCGATATCGTGTTCGAGTTGCATCAGCTAAAAATAAACCCCCTCCGTGTACTCCGTGACTCAATGGTATACAGGGCTCCGTGCCTCTTCTGCCCCCGCATCTGTGCCTCCGTGCTACAAAAAATTGATAATACCTCGAAGCATAAATTGTAAAGAATCGCAATGAAAGAAAACCAAATAAGGCATGCGGAAATCCACGGCAGGATGACCGTGAACGAGCTCATGGGGCAGTTAGAGGGCTGCGCCTTCGGGGCCGGGCGCCTGGCCAGGGCCTGCGACATACTCGAAGAAATGCAGGCTAAAGACGTCACGAAGTTCTTCGGGCTTTCCGGCGCCATGGTGCCATCGGGCATGCGCCACATAATCTCGGACATGATAAGGGACGGCTACATCGACATACTGGTGACCACGGGAGCCAACATGGTCCATGACATCATAGAGGCGGTCGGGGGCTGCCACACTTTCGGCTCGGAAATGGCCAATGACCTGGAGCTCAGGAGCCAGCACATCAACCGTATCTATGACGTTTACCTGGAGGACGAATGCTTCGAAGGCCTCGAGAAGAAGCTCCAGGGCGTTTTCGGGGGCCTGGACAAAGATAAGACTTATTCTATAAGGGAAGTTATGACAGAGGTCGGCAAGAACCTCGACGATAAGCATTCCATCTTACGGAGCGCCTATGAATCGGACGTCCCGGTATATTGCCCGGCGGTCCAGGATTCGGTCATCGGCCTCCAGGCATGGCTGTATAACCAGACAGGTAAGATAAGCGTAGACGCCTTCAAGGATATGCGCGAGCTCATGGACCGCTGCTTCGAGGCGAAGCGCACCGGCGCTTTGCTCATTGGCGGAGGCGTGCCCAAGAATTATATATTGCAGTGCATGCTCGTTACGCCCAGGGAAGGGTATGACTACGTCATCCAGATAACTATGGACAGGGCGGAGACCGGTGGCCTGTCCGGGGCCACGCTCGAAGAGGCGCGGAGCTGGGGAAAGGTAGGCGAGAACTCGAAGACCGTACAGGTCTACTGCGACGCGACCATCGCCCTCCCGGCCATGGTGGCGGCCGTGAACGAGCGCCTGGCGAATAAAAAAGGTGGCGCCCGTGGCAGAAGGAAATAAGAGGTACCTGCAGAGGTACGTCGAAGGCTTCAAGGATGCCCTGCTCGAAGGGGCCCGCGAGCTCCAGAAGAATGAGCACAAGGACTGGGAAATCCAGAAATATGGCGCTTATTACGAGAATAAATCCAATGGCATAAAGGCCAGGGAAGGGGATGAAAAAGGCTACGACGAGGGCATGAAAGACGCATATGCCACCATCGGCCAGGACCTGCACGACCACGAGTTCAGGGAATTTTCTATCGAGGACTACGGCAAGCTATATGAGAACGTTGCCAGGAAGATAGGCGACTGTTTGAATTGTAAAGACATTGGCTCCGATAAAGGCTGCGAAGTGGGCAAGACCATCTGGTGCCCCAGGCTGCTCGAAACCCTCAAAGAATAAATTTTTTCAACTTTATCCGTATGTTTTATTTACGTTAAGGTACGTCTATCGAGCGATGAAGTACCTGGTTTCGCCATCTTATGAGGAGGCGCTGAGCATCTTGAATGAAAGCGCGAGCGGCATTAAGAAGCGAATGGTTACCATTGTCGGTAATTGTAAAGTGGACTATGCCGGCAGGGCCCGCTCTTTCCTTGATTACGGGGAGCGGCTGGTCATCGTCAAGGCGGACGGCACGGTAATGGTGCACGGTAACGAGAAGCGCGAGCCGCTCAACTGGCAGCCTCCCGGTACCAAGGTTAAATACACATCGGAAGGCGGCCTGACCATCGAGGCAAGGCGCACCAGCCCGCCTGAGACCATGCACATCCACTTCAAGAACATCGAGGCGCTCAGCATATTCCAGATGGACGACGGCGCCCGGCTCAACATAGTCGGCGAGGAGGACGACATCGTGGATAAGCTCGAGAAGGATCCGTCCATCATCGAGGAAGGCCTGCGCGTCCTGCGCCGCGAGAAAGTGACCAACTCGGGGTTCATCGACCTGTTCTGCGAGGATAAGGATGGCGTGCCCGTCATCGTTGAAGTGAAGCGTACCTCCATTTCGCCTAACGCCGTCTACCAGTTAGAAGCCTACCTGGCCGACTTTAAGAAGAAGAACCATAAGACGGCCGTGCGAGGCATCCTGTGCGCCCCCCGGGTCTCCGAGATGGCGAAGACGCTCATCGCCGAAAAGGGGCTGGAATACAGGCAGATCGACTATGATTTTGAGCTTAACGACCGAAAGCAAAAATCACTTGAATATTTTTAATACTGCTAATTACGTCATGTACCTCATAGCTATAGAGAATGGTTTCAAGCACAAAGGCACGCCGAAGGCGTGCCCCACGAAGGCAGCCCCAAGCATCACAAAGATTTTTTTAAAGAAAATGCTAACTCGAAAAATAGATTAATATTAAAAGGCGATAGGCTCCTATGTGGTAAGTAGTAATCGAGAAATAGCTTATTTTTTAGCCATATGCATGGCTATCTTACTTTTAACTAGCGCTGTGCCGCCAGCCACCGGATCTTATTTTATGGGCCAGTATTTCCCCGAGGCATATGAGTATAGTTTATATTCGTCCCCCCTGCTCATGAACTGTACGTTACCGGGGCTGACCGTGACAGAGCTCTCCGGCACGGATTTTATCGTGGCCGTCCCTGGGGATATAATAAACGTCTCCCTGGCAGAGACGGACCCTCACCTGAACTGGAAATTCGTAGAAGGCGGTGGCGTACAATATGTGGGTAACAGTTTACGGGAAACCTATCCAGTCCGGCATCAATTTACGCTTAAGGTTAATAATTCATGCACTGTGCGATTCAAGATGATCGACGACCGGGAAGGTAAGGCTATAAAGACATTCGAGGTAAGCCTTGTCGTAGCTCTGCCGCTGTCGGGGCTCGGCTGGCCTGCATTGAGCCTCGATCTCGTGCCGTCGTTCGGCTGGCCCCTCCGGTTAAAATTTTAACGTTACGGCTAAATTTAGGGTCGGCGTTTAACATTCCCGGAGTATTTGGCCCGAACGGTTTAATCCCCGAGGATATAACATTTTGTCATGTATCCATACGGCCACAGGCGATCATTGCTAGCCATCCTGGCGATAACCGTATTTACTGTATTTGCCGTTTCGCCGGCGGCCTGCTCCTTCTTCCCGAACCTGGTGTTCCCCCATTCATACAGCTTCGGCCAGTACGAGTTCCCGGTGTTCGGAGGCGTGGTGACGCCCTCGCAGGCGATAGTCGTCAGCATACAGGATGAAGGTAAGACCTTCGAGGCCGCACAGGGCGATACGCTAAAGGTCACGCTGCTGGAGACTGACCCCCATCAGGCCTGGAAGCTAGCCAGCACGGATAGCGTGCAGCCGGTCAGCGACGTCGTGCTCGAGTCCTACCCGGCACAGCACCAGTTCACGCTGCGGGCGACCGCCTCGGGGCCCGTGCGTTTTAACATGGTGGACGACAGGAACGGGAATATAGTAAAAACTTTTGAGTTCAACCTGGCCGTAATAGCGCCACAAGGTCAAATCAGGCGTTTATTACTTGACTACGACTTCATGCCAGCATTCCAATGGCCATTTAAATAAAATGGGCCGGGCGGGGCATATCAACAGTTTATGTGGCCTGCCCCTGCTGCCCGATGAACGTACTCCGCTCCAGCTCCTCGGCCTCGGCCCTGCTCTGCTTTGCCAGCGAAATATAATAATTCGCCTGGCTTACGTAATAATTATACTTAATGGGGTTCTGCTCGGCGAAGCTGCGAGCGGCCTGGTAGGCGCCTTCCTGGTACGAGAGGTTCACGAAGTAAAAAGCCTGGCCCTGATAATAGGCGGTCTCGTTCCACTTTTCCGACAGCATGACCTCGTCGGGCGTCGCCGCGTAGGGCTTCATGCCAAGGAAATCCGAGCAGGCCTGCTCCATATAGGCTTTAGCCGTCCCTATATCCTGTGTAGCGTTCGCCCAGTCTGCGCTATCCGCTGCCTTCCTGCTCGCATTCCAGGTACGGATGCCGTCGTTATAGCGCTCGAGGCCCGAGGTCAGCTTTTCCGCGAACAGGTACTGCCGCTCTACGGTCTCGTTTATCGGCGTCAAAGTTACCGTCGGCATTATACCGGGCGACGGGAACGGAGTGGACATGTAATTCTTATACGTGTCCCGTATAAAGCCGACGCACCCGGCGTTCACCGCGGCCAGTATCAATAAGGCCAGCAACAAAAACCCGGACAGTTTCAATGGTATCACCCCTATAGACCATGCTGAGTATAAAAGATAGAGGAAGGATTTAACCCTTCCTCTCATTTATTATAAAAATGGCTGACAGCGCGAGCAGCACGGCGAGGGCCTCGAACCCTGGCACGGCGTTCAGGGGGTTTTCGTCACGCCATTTTTGTTCGGCCGCCGCCGCATCCCCGGCCAGCTTGATCGCCGAGTCCGCGTTCGCGATGGCGTCCGGGTAACGGCTGGCGATGAGATCATCCTCAGACTGGTTATATATCCGGCTGGCATTAGCCAGCATCGCTTTTGCATCGGGGCTCTTTAGCTCGCCTGCGGAGGCGATCTTGTTGCGCGCCAGCATCATGCGGTAGCTCGCCTCTTCCTCGTTCGCCTGGTCGACCAGCGTGGAAACGACGTTCGCCGTTATGGTGGCATTGGCATAGTCGCCCTGGCTGAACTTGAGCGTCGCATCCTCCATCTTGAACCTGGCATCCCTGAGTATGCCCTGCGCCGAGGTGCTCGTCATGTTGGACGCGTTATCCAGGCTGGCCTGGGCCTTATCCAGCGCCGATTGGGCTTTGCCCTTCGCCGCCTCCGTATCGTTAACCTTCAGGGTGTAATAGAACTGGAGGTTGATGGCGTGGTCCGCCGATTGGTCGGCTTTCTGGACGCTGGCGAGGGCGGAATGGAAGTCCTCGGCGTCGATGTATTGCCTGGTCTGGTTAAGGTACATGTTAGCTTCCTCTAGGGCGCTCCTGGTGTCGGGGTCGCCAGTCGCGCTCGCTGACTTAAGCTTGTCGCTCACGGATAAGACGAGCCTCTCGACCTCGCTGGAGTTATCACGATAATTTTTCTCTGCGATCCTGGCGTCTCTCACGAAGCCGATGACATCGTGCGAGTCGTTGATCGCCCTGCCAAAATCGTTAACATTATATGCGCTCCACCCGTCGCTTAGCCGGTCTGTAGCGTTCTGCATGTTAGCTATCGCCCTCTTGCTGATGAACGTGGCATTGCGGGCATCGGCGAGCGTATTGTTGGCGAACTGAAGATCCTGAAGGGCCTGGGGCTTCATGGGCGATTCGACATAGATGGTGCCCGGCTGCACGACCGTCTCGTTCAGCCACGTCGAGGTGTAAAAGTTGTACCAGTTGAGGTCGACCTTATAGTAGAACGAGTGGTATCCCGTCGACACGTTCTCGTTGCATTGTATCAGTAGCTGGCCGGGCGTGGTGACGCCATTCGATTCGACCTGCACGTAGCTGCCGCCGAAATCGACCGAGGAGAATACGTTCTCGGGCATCCAGTCGTAATGGACGCCTACCGAGTTTATCCTGATCGGGAAGTTCTCGTTATTTTTTACCGTTACGTTTGCCGATATGATCTGGCCCTGATAGAGGATGTCATATGGCATCGTCGCGTTGATAAAAACGTTCACTGCCGCGCTTGCGGTATCGGCTCCAATAGCGATAAGAGCCATAATGAAAATTAAAAGTATAATTGTTTTCATGCCCTTCATAGGCTAAGATAGCGACGAGTAAGCACATATTTTTTGTGGTTTTCCCGTCTTTTTATTGGCGAGGAGGCATTTAAGGATATGCCGGCATTGAGCATAAGCTAATATTTTAGGTGACCATTAATAGTCCGTCTATTAGAAACCGCTTTGCTGTACCGCTAATTTATATTCATAAAGCTTGGTTAATCGCCATCATTCATCACTAATCATTTTATCAATGTTAACTAAATCTTCAAGATTGTAGGGGGAACTGATATGAAGAAACTAGCCATATTTGTTCTTTCCGTGCTTGCCTTACTGGCTATCGCGATTCCCGCGAGCGCCTGGTTTGGTGGCTGGGGTGGCTGGGGCGGCTGGGGCGGCTGGGGTCTGGGCGGCCTCGGCTGGGGCTGGCCCTTATGGGGCGGCCTTGGCGGCTGCGGTCTCGGCTGGGGCGGTTGCGGCCTCGGCTGGGGCGGCTGGTGGTGGTAAGTACCGCCTCAACCGTTAAACCCACAACCTACACGGAGAGATGTATAGAAAATAAGCATAAATTGGTAGGTGCAAAGCACCTACCTTTTTAATATCACGTTTTATAAATGTCCTACCAGCCGCGGGCTTGTATCTTTTCTTCGACGGGCATGGTGCTGACTCCGATGCCCTTCATGGGATTGCCGGTGCCTTTTGAGATCTCCGCAAGCTTCGCGGGGTTGTCATAATTGTTTACGGCCTCGACGATGGCCTTCGCCATCTTCTCCGGGCTTTCGGACTTGAATATCCCCGAGCCAACGAACACTCCGTCCGCGCCGAGCCTCATCATTAATGCGGCGTCCGCGGGCGTAGCAACGCCGCCGGCCGCGAAGTTCACTACGGGTATGCGCTGCAGCCTCGCCGTCTCGATGGCCAGCTCAGAAGGTGCCTCGATCGTCCTGGCATATTTTATGAGTTCCTCGTGAGTCAGGCCCTTAAGCTCGCGGATCTGGCCCTGTATCTTTTTCATGTGGTTGACCGCCTCGGACACGTCCCCGGTCCCGGCCTCTCCCTTGGTCCTTATCATTGCCGCGCCCTCGTCAATGCGGCGGAGCGCCTCGCCCAGGTCCCTGGCGCCGCACACGAAGGGCACGGTGAACCTGGTCTTTTCGATGTGATATTTACTGTCCGCGGGCGTCAACACCTCGGACTCGTCGATCATGTCCACGCCTATAGCCTCCAGGATCTCGGCTTCGACGAAGTGGCCGATCCTTGCCTTGGCCATGACGGGTATGGTCACTGCGTTGATGATGTCCTCCACGATTGCGGGGTCGGCCATCCTTACCACGCCGCCCGCCTTGCGTATGTCGGCCGGCACGGCCTGGAGCGCCATGACCGCTACCGCTCCCGCGTTCTCGGCGATAAGGGCCTGGTCCTTATTGGTGACGTCCATGATGACGCCGCCCTTCTGCATTTTAGCGAACCCCCGCTTCAGGAGCTCTGTGCCGTGGCGTAACTCTTCGAGCTTCATATTTTAACCTTCAAAACATTGTACTGGCTATTTTAAAATGGTTTTAGATATTTAAATACTGCGGGTATATACTTTGACTTTTGGGCAAACTATCCGTGTGGCTTATTCTGCGAAAGCATCGTACTTAAGGAAACTGCGGAGATATAATAGCAATATGATGCCGACCGGTGGTAATACGAATAGCCCGATCAATGCCGCGACGGACAGGATTACCGTGTGGATGAGCCTGACGAGCCAGTCGACGATGCGGAACGTTTTTTCCACCCATATTGGGGATAAGGCCTATCGTTTAAATACTTGTTAGTATTAATTTGTTTTATTTCCTGGTATTTTTGACCTCTTCGGCCGTTTTCAGTATGTTCCGCCAGTGGCTGCCCTGCCAGTAGACCTTGCCGCATTTTTCACAAACCCAGAATTCAGTGCGGTTATTTATTAATCGTTCAGGCACTTCTCCGGAGCTTCTTATTTTTTCCATGTCCGCCTCCGTAGCCTCCCTCAGCGTGGAGTTGCATACCGTGCACCTCGTCATGTTCGGGTCTACGTCCAGGCGGTAGCGCTCCATTAGCTCTTCCAGCTGCGCTTTCACATCGTCTGAGCCGACCAGGACGGCATCCACGCCCGCCCTCTTTGCCCTGTCTACGAGCGCCCTGTCCCTGGATACCAGTATCCTCCCCTCCTTTTTAGCCAGGCCGATAAGCATAGTGTCCTCATCGGGAGCGGGCTCGAAGTCAAGTGCGCTTTTAGTGTCGTATCCGAAGATGCGCAGCCACGCAATGAGCCGGCCCAGCATGCGGTCGACCAGGAATTTATAAGCGGTTTGGCGAGTCACTTAGAGGCCTTCTTTTTAGGCGGGTATACGCCCATCTTCCGGGCATGATCGCAAACGTCGATCAAAAAGCATTGGTCATGTTTTGGGCTCTTCGCCTTACATATCTCGCGGCCGAACCTTATGAGGTCCACGTGGACCGAGCCTTTTTTGCCCTCCGGCACGTTCTCCATTAAAATGCGATGGGCTTCCTCGTGGCTGGCCCTTTCGGGCACGATGCCCAATCTTTTTGTCACACGGAAGACGTGCGTGTCGACCGGGATAACATCGTCGTCGCAAGAGAATAATAAAACGCAATCGGCCGTCTTGGGGCCGACGCCCTCGATACTTAATAGCTCCTTACGCGCCGCCTCGGGCCTGGCATCGCAGACGAAATCGAGGTTGCCGCCATACTCGTCCAGGATCAACTGCGATATCTTCTTGATGCGCTTAGCCTTAATGTCATACAACCCGCCTATGCGTATCAATTCTGCGATCTTCTCCTCGGGGGCGCCCGCCAGCTTTTTCGGAGTATTATAAACGGAGAAAAGCCTCTCAAAGGCGACCGACGAGTTACGGTCGGTGGTATTCTGAGAAAGGATAGTGTTGATAAGGACGGCGAAGGGGCTGCCCTTACGCCCTTTATAGACGCCATAATGCTTTATGAGGCGGCCGGAAATTATTTTGGTTTTTTGTTTTTGGTCCGTCCTTCCATACCCCCGAGCGCCTTTGCCATGCGCCCAAGGCCTTTTTTAATGTCTTCCATGGACGAGGCATATGACATCCTGATGTGGTCGTCGCTGTGCGGGCCGAAGGCGGAGCCGGGCGTCAACCCTACGCCGGCCTCAAGGAACCTCTCCGCCCATTTCTCCGAGTCGCCTTCTACCTTAGGCCATGCATAGAAGGCGCCCATAGGCATTTCGCACTCTAGTCCTATGTCCCGCAGGCCTTTGACGACGACGTCCCTTCTTTCTTTGAACTGGCAGCACATCCGCTCCACGCTATCCTGGGGGCCCGCAATGGCCTCCAGCGCTCCATACTGGACGAATGTGGTGGGGCTGGAGATCGTGTGCTGCTGGACCTTGAGCATGTTCTTGAATATTGGCTTTGGCGCCGTGACATAGCCTATGCGCCAGCCGGCCATGGCATAAGCCTTCGAAAAACCATTTACGGTAACGGCCCTGTCCGATATCATGCTGCCGATGCTGACGTGCTTCGTATCATAGATTATCTTTTCATATATCTCATCAGAAAGTACGTATAAATCGTTGTCCCGCGCTATGTCGGCGACCAGCCTGAGGTCTTTAATGCCCAAAACGGCGCCCGACGGGTTATTGGGGCTATTGATGATGATCAGCTTCGTGCGCTTATTTACGTGCTTAGAAAGGTCGCCAGGCAAGGAGCCGTCCTCGTTAGACTTGACCCAGGCCGTTTTACCGCCGCTCATCTTGATGCAGGCGTCATAAGACACCCACCCGGGGTCGAAGACGATAGCCTCGTCCCCCTCTGCCAGAAGGCTGAAGCACGTATAAAAGATGGCCTGCTTGGCGCCGGGCGTCACCAAAACATCTTTAGCGGTGACGTCGAGCTTATTCTCATTTTTTAACTTTGAGGCGATGGCGTCCCGGAGCTCGGGGATGCCAGGTGATGGCCCGTAATGCGTCTTACCAGATTTCAACGCCTTTTCGGCTGCCCCGGTGATGTTCGCAGGCGTATCAAAGTCCGGCTCGCCAAGATTAAAGCTCAGGATATCCGTACCCTGTTTCTTAAGCTCGTTGGTCAAGTCGGCCAGCCTGAGGGTAGCCGACTCTTCCACCCGGTCCAGTCTAGAGGACATAAAAAATTAAGCCTTGTACTCCTTAAGCCGGCGTACCATCTTAACGGCTGCCTCGACAGCCCTCTTAGAGTACTCGATACGCTCGCTGGCCTCTAACCGGGTCATGCCGGGGCCTGCGATGCCCAGCGCGATGGGCTTATTATACTCGAGGGCGAGGTCAGTTATTTTACGGGTCGCCTGGGCGATCACGACCTGGTCGTGGTCCGTGGCGCCCTCGATGACGCTCCCGATGGTGACGATAGCGTCCAAAGACTTGTCCTCGGCCATCTTCTTGACGGCCAGGGGCATGTCATAGACGCCCGGCACGTACAGCACCTTAGTTACCTTTGCGCCCAAAAATGCCGCATGTTCCTTACCCAGTAGCTCCATCTGCCACGTGAGGTCGCGGTTGAACTCCGCCACCACGAACCCTATACTGATCTCTTTACTCTCAGCCATACTAATCATTACCTGTAACTATGAATGTCATATTCTGGCGGGCCCCACGTCCTCGTAGCCCTGTCTCTGGCCCGTCCCGGCCTCTTTCTCCAGTATGCCGGGCTTGAATAAGAGCTTGACGACGTTGAGGGCATGTTCCCTGGTTCTCCGGTCCATCAGCGCCGCGAGCTCTCTCTCATTCGGTGCCTCGTCCTCATGCACGAACACCTCGATGATGTGCTTGCCCGTCATTAGCTGGCACATTATAATACCCGAGCTCGCTTCATGGGCACACGTCTTATCGACGGGCTTACTGCCCGGCATGCCCAGCGCCATCACTATGTCGCACTGGTGCTCGTCGAACAGCTTTTTGCACGCCACCGGCAGGTCCTTGATGCCGGGCACCGTGTAGCGCTCGATCTTAGCAGAGCAATTCTTCTTCAGCTCGTCGATGGCCGCTTTGCCCATGTCGTAGCGGGCGAACGTCGTATCCGCTATCCCGATCTTCGCCATTAATTCCTCAATACGGTAATTAACTGTTATATATCTTTCTTAAAGCTCCTACGCCTTCGCCCTTTTTGCTTTCGTCCAGGGCGTTGATCCTGATGAGCGTGTTTTCGAGCGCATCGAAGGTCCGCGCCAGGTCGGCCTCCGTAAAGGCATTCATGGAGGGGATCCGGAATATTTTGCCCTTGAGCCTGTCCTGGCCTCCCGCGATGGCGACTCCAAAGTCGGCCTTCATGGGGCCCCGGAGGTCCTTATCGCCGACGCCCTCGGGCAGCTTTATGGCTGTGACTGTATTGGATAAAACCGTGTACTTGTCCGTAACCGGGTACAGCTCCAGGCCCATCGCTTTTACCGCGGCCCTTATGGCCTCGGCGCCCTTCCGGTGCCGGGCAATGCGCTTCTCGATAGTCTCTTCTTTGATGATGCGCATGGCTTCCAGCATGCCGTAGAATAGCGTGATGGACGGGGTGTACGGGGTCTCCGACCTCTCTGCCTCCGCCGATTTTTTATACTTTTTTAGGTCCATGTAGTAGGGCGGGGTCTTGACCATCGAGTCCCAGGCTTTCTTGCTGACTGTGACCGACGACAGGCCAGAAGGGGCGCCGAGACACTTTTGGGCTCCTGTTATGGCGATATCGATGTCCCACCTGTCCACTTCCACCAGGTCGCCCCCGGCCGAAGTGACGCAGTCCATGACGAACAAAGCGTTATACTTCTTAGCGAGCTTTCCGACCTCTTCGGCGGGATTCTTCACCCCGGCCGACGTCTCGTTGTGGACCATTGTAATGACTTTGGCGCCTTTCGCCAGGGCGCCCTCGACTTTTTGGAGATCGACGGGGTTGCCCCACTCGAACTCCAGGCTATCCACGGCGCCGTAGCGGCCCGCAATGTCTCTGAACCGCTCGCCGAACTTGCCGTTGACGATCGAGACCACCCGCTCGCCCTTCACAAGGTTAGATATTGCGGCCTCCATGGCGCACGAGCCGGAACCGGTTAAGACATAAGTATCATTCTTAGTGTTTAAAACGTATTGAAGCGTGCTCCGGCACTCGTCGTACATCTCGGAGAACGCCTTGTCCCGGTGGTTTATCATCTGCTTCGACATCGCCTGCAAAACCCGTGGGTGCAGCATGACAGGCCCGGGGATCATGAGTAACGGTTCGTTTACCATCTAGAATCTCCTGCAGTAGGTACATGACTTACATGGTTTAAGAGATATATTTCTTTCGGAAATCGGGACCGTGCACCCCATGACCTTTAGCGTTTCATCTTGAGCGCGGCCGCCGCACCCAGTAAAAGAAGTGGGAGTAGTAGTGAGGGGCATAGTGAGGAACCTCCACTCGGGTTGGGCGGTGCTGCCGTCGCGGATGCCGGGCTACCGCCCGGAATGTCGATGACCATGGCCTCTTGCCGGGCATCGTTGTAGAATATGACCTGCGTTATATTCGTGCCCCGGGGCGCGGCAGCCTCGACAAAACGCTCGTCCGAGGTTTTTCCGGGCTCTATCGGGTCCATCGTGATGTCGGTTATAGGCTTATTAAATCTCGAATCCCAGTATTTGTTGCCTTTATCGTCGGCGAACGCGACGTACAGGTTGCCGTTCACGGGCACCGTCCCTTTATTTTCATATTTGAACCAGACCTTGGGCCAGATGGTGTTATCCGGGTCCGCCGAGTATGTATTTCCCCAGTATTTGTCAGTGATGGTCACCTTCGTGACATGGACGACCATGTCGCCGCTCTTATAGTCCTTGTTTATAGGTACGGTCACATCAGCGGCCAGCGCGGGCGCCATCATTAGCGCCAGGGCGCATATTGATATTATGAGGGGTAAGGCTCGCATGCGCGCTCATATACGGTCCGAGCATTTAAGCATTTTTCTCCCCGAACGGGGCCAAATTAACCAATGTCTTGCATATGTCGTATCGCGGCATTTATGGCACGATAAACACTATATATTACGAGGGTACAACTAAGCACGTCACACTCATACAGAGGCCGTTTCAATGAAGTTCAACCCCGAAGAGGTCAAGCTCGAGACCAGAGAGGATTTCGATAAGGCGTGGAGCCAGAGCGGGAAGTACGTTACCCCGGCCGACGCCTCGAAGGACTACTCGCTCAAGATGGAGAAGGGCATACCTCACCCCGTCTACGAGACGATGAACCGGCTAAGGGAAGCCTATCTGAACATGGGCTTCGAGGAGATGGTCAACCCCATCATCATCGAGGATTCGGATATTTTCAAACAGTTCAACTACGAGGCCTTAGCGGTACTGGACCGTGTCTATTATCTGGGCGGCCTGCCGAGGCCTAATGTGGGCATCTCGGACGAGCGCCTCGCCCAGATCGAGGGCATCATCGGGCGGCCCCTGGCCGACGCCGATAAGGAGACCATCCGCACCATTTTACATAAATATAAGAAGGGCGAGATCGAGGGCGACGACCTTGTGGCGGACCTGGCGGCGGGCCTCGTCGTGCAGGACTCGAAGATCGCCGTCGTAATCGACCACGTATTCCCGGAGTTCAAAAAGCTGGAGCCAGAGGCATCGCACAAGACGCTCCGGAGCCACATGACCTCGGGGTGGTTCATCACGCTCGGGGCGCTTGTGAACCGGCGAAAGACTCCCCTGAAGCTTTTTTCTGCGGATCTTGTTTTTAGGAGGGAGCAGGAGGAGAACGCCGACCGCCTGCGCGCTTACCATTCGGCGTCTTGCGTGATAATGGACCCGGACGTGAACGTGGAGCATGGCAAGGCTGTCGCCGCAGGCCTCCTCAAGCAGTTCGGCTTCTCGCAGTTCAAGTTCAAGCCCGACGATAAGCGCAGCAAGTACTACACGCCTGACACGCAAATCGAAGTGTACGGCTATCACCCGGCCTTGAAGGGCAGCAACACTAAGTACAAGGATGGGTGGGTCGAGATAGCAACATTCGGCATCTACTCGGCAACGGCCCTCGCCCAGTACGACATCCCCTACCCGGTGATGAACCTGGGGCTGGGCGTCGAGCGGCTGGCCATGATACTATACCAGGCAAAGGACATGCGCGACATGGCCTACCCCCAGTTCAAGGAAGAGTGGGAGCTGACTGACGAGGAAATCGCCCATATGATCTCCATCGATAGGGTGCCCCTGAACTGGCAGGGCCATCAGATCGCGATGGCCATAATAGCGGCCGCCGAACGTAACGGCAAGGCCCCGAGCCCCTGCGCTTTTACGGCCTGGTCTGGCGGCATAAATGGAAAAGACTTGATGGTATCTATCGTGGAAAAAGAGGAGAACAAAAAGCTTTGCGGGGGCGCCTATCTCAACGAAGTCTACGTGTACAAAGGCGACGTGCTGGGCATACCCCTCGATAACCCGAAGTTCAAGGAAGTCCAGGAAAAAGGCGTACGGGTCGGCATACGGTACATTGACGCGATCGCGAACCTGGCCGCCAGGAACATCGAGGAAGGCGTTTATGATACGACGGTTAAAATGTCGAGGGCGCCCGGCGACGTGAACGTGCTCATCGACCCGGTCGCCATGCGCTACATACAGGGTAAGAAGCATCGCGTGGATTTCCGCGGGCCCGTGTTTACGACCATTAAGGCAGAGATCGACCAACGTTATGGACCGGAATAAGCTCTATGACGAACAGCTGGAGCTCGCAAAAAAGGCAATTCTTACCGACTCCTTCGATACAATAAAACGCATTGGGGGAGTCGATTGCTCCTATTTAAACGATGAGTACGTCATCGGCGGCCTGGTCGTACTTGATCGTGACACGCTAAAGCCAGTATATCGGACTTTTGAGATACAAAAGCTCTCTTTTCCATATGTTCCAGGCTTGCTCGCCTACCGCGAGGCCGATGCCATGATGGGCGCCATCACGAAAGCTAAGGTCAAGCCGGATATGTTAATGGTCGATGGGTTCGGCACAAACCACCCAAGGCGCTGCGGCATCGCCACTCACATAGGCATCAAGCTGGACATGCCGGCCATGGGCGTGGGTAAAAGTTACCTGTGCGGCCGCATTGAAGACGATGACGTCTACCAGGATGGCGAAAAGGTCGGCAAGCTGATATATTCAAAAGGCGCAAAAAAGCCCATCTACGTCTCCCCGGGCCATAAAATATCTCTGGAAACGGCCGTGGACGTCGCCTCCGCCTCTACGATAACAGGAAAAATACCCGAGCCTGTTAGGCTTGCCCACGAGTACGTAACTAATCTTAAACAAGCTTTAGCCCATAGAACCAGTAAAACAGATGAAACCTAATTATTTCGTAACATATTTACAATAGCAAGCCCTAGGTATAATATTATTCGTTTCCCGTATTAGGGGGCATGTGGAAGTATCCAAAGGAATCGGGGAGGAGGTACATGATACATATAGCTACGATACGCCAACCGATAAAATATTTTGTATTTTGTTCGTTAATCCTGGCATCGTTATTAATGATTACCAGCAGCGTTTCGCTCGCGAGCTCACCGCCCGCGACGATATTTGAAAAGAACTACGGTGGGTCACAGGACCAGACTGGCTATCAGGTCTGGCAGACCGAGGACAACGGCTTTATAATCGTCGGGTCGGGGCCGGACTCTTCGGGGTCCGGGACCAATCTGTACTTAACCAAGGTCGTAAGGACATGACGCCCGTGCCCAACGCCAAGTTCGTATCGGACACTATTCCCTCGAAAATGGAGGCTAACCAGGCTTATCAGGTCTCCGTGACGTTCACCAACGACGGCACCATGCCTATCGTCGGTCCTGTTACCGCTAATAGCGGTAGGTGTCATGACGGTTAGTATGACGATGCGCAAGAGGGGAAGCAAATAATACTCTCCTCCTTTTAATTTTTTTATGTTACCTGTACTGGCCCAGCTTTTTCTTGTCTGGTTCTCGGCTAACTATTTGCCGCATATCGTCATCATTCTCGTAGCGGGCAAGCCCTACTTTTCGATGGGCCTCGTTCCGGGCGTCGTATTAGAAATGGCCATCATGAGCTTGAACCTGGTCCTGCCTATCATGGCGATCCTTGTGTTTTCTAAGGTTAAGCCAGCTTCTGTTAGTAAGGCCGTGTCACTCGTTAAGGACTCGATCGCCTGGCGGTGGGATGGCTGGAAGACCGTGGGTTGGGGCCTGCTGGCATTTATCCTTGGCTTCGTGCTGGTATTCCCTGTCGTAAATACCCTCGTTGGCGCCTATCCCTTCCCGTATAACAGCGAATCTATGGGCCCGATAACCCTCCGGCAGTGGTACCTTCTCGTCTTGATCCTTATCCTGTGGCTCATCACCGTGTTCGGGGAAGAGGTGATGTTCCGGGGCTATATCCAGACGGGCCTGGAGAAGAGATATGGCGCCCTCGTGGCAATAATTGGTACGGCATTGCTGTTCTCATTGAGGCACACGCCTGCGGACCTTTACTGGGGATGGAATGCCCCGGCCATTCAATGGGTGAGCCGCCTCGGACAGCTCATTTTGCTGGCGCTCGCCCTGAGCCTCGTGCGATATAAGTCTAAGTCCATGATACCTACGGTGATAGCCCACGGCCTGGGATGGCTCTACGTCATAATGGGCGCGCCGATCGGATAAAAAATGAGAGTAGGGGCTTATTGCCCCTTTATTTATGCTGCTCTTTGAGGTAGGGCATCAATCCGCCCGATTCGAGCAGTTGCTGCATGAACTCGGGTATGGGCTTGAAGGGATATACTATGCTCGTAGTAATGTTCTTCACAGTGCCCTTCTTGAAGTCGACTTCCAGCTCGTCACCCTGCTTCACGTTCCTGGAGATACCCTTGCACTCGATGAGCGGCAGGCCGATGTTGAAGCCGTTCCTGTAAAAGATGCGGGCATAAGATTCCGCAATGATGCAGGAGACGCCGCACGCCTTGATGACCTGGGGCGCCTGCTCCCTCGAGGAGCCGCAGCCGAAGTTGCTGGCGGCCACTAGGATGGGGTCCCTGACTTTTTGGGCGTCCGCATAAAAGGCAGGATCAATGGACTCAAACGCATGCACGGCGAGCTTCTTCAGGTTAAGCTCGTCGTACTTGTACTTGCCCGAGATGACCTCGTCAGTGTTGGTATCGGGGGGGAAAATCCTCAGGACTTTCGACTTTATGGTTTTAAGGGCCATGTTAAAGCACCTCCCTCGGGTCAGTGACCTTACCATAGATGGCGCTTACGGCTGCCACCGGCACGCTGGACAGGTATATCTCGGACTTATTGTTGCCCATCCTGCCCTTAAAGTTACGGTTCTGGGTGGACAGGACTTTCTCGCCGTCGCCCAGCGCCACAGTACGGCCAATACAGAAGCCACAGCCCGGGGCGCATACCGCCGCGCCCGCCTGCACAAGGACTTCGATGATGCCCAGCTTGATAGCTTCCGCAAGCACTCTCCGGCTGGCCGGATAGACGACGAGCCTCGTGTCCTTGTGGACCTTCTTGCCCTTCAAAATGCCCGCCGCTATGGCCAGGTCCTCGATACGCCCGTTAGTGCACGAGCCGATACAGACCTGGTCCAGGGGCAAACCCGCAAGCTCCGTGACGGGCTTAACGTTATCCACCCTGTGGGGGGCGGCGATGAGCGGCTCCAATTTTGCCGCATCGACGAATAGCTCATCAGTGTATATGGCGTTTTTATCTGGCTCGAGCTTCCTATACTCTTCCTCTCTGTCATGTTTCCTGAGAAACGCCTTCACTTTAGCATCCGACGGACATAGCCCGACCTTGCCGCCGGCCTCGATGGCCATGTTCGATAAGACCAGCCGTGACTCGACGGACATATCCTTGATGGTCGAGCCCAGGAACTCCATGGACATGTAAGTAGCGCCGTCCGCCGTTATTTCGCGGACTATGTGGAGGAAAACATCTTTGGAAGTGACCCATTTAGGTAGCTTGCCGTCCACATGGAATTTGAAGGTCTCCGGCACGCGGAGCCATGTGTTCCCATATGCCATGATGGCAGCAACGTCGGTGGAGCCCATGCCCGTGGCAAAGGCGGTCAGCGCGCCATGCGTGCACGTGTGGCTGTCCCCGCCGATTATTATCTTACCCGGGGCCGAGACTTTCTCGGCAATGATCTGGTGGCAGATGCCGTCGCCATTTTCATAAAAGGCGATCCCGTTCTCGCGGGCGAACTTCCGCATGAATATGTGCACGTTAGAGACCTGCTCGCTCGGAGAAGGCGAGGCATGGTCGCAGATCGCTGCCACCTTTTCAGGGGCAAACACCCTACGAGTACCGAGCTCGTTCTCCATCTGCTGTATGGCCAGCGGCATGGTGCCGTCGTGGGCGAAAACGAAGTCGACCGGCACGGTAATTATGTCGCCGGGGGACGCGTCTTTCCCGCTCTTTTCCGATAATATCTTTTCCGCTAACGTCTTCCCCATTCTTCTTCACCCGGAGGATGTATCCGCTTATGCACTGGGGATAAATAAAACTTATCGTGACCCCATCCCAAACGCTTGTACCATCAAAAACCGATGCGAGGATTTTAATAGCAGGATTTTAATAGCTATCGTAAAATATTATTATTGTCATGAGCGTACGGGAAGAAGTGGTCGCGGCTGCCAGCGAGCTGGCTAAAAAGGTCGGCGCAGGCTCCATTATCATAATATCGCCCGATGCAGCCGCCATTAAGAAGCTCATCGGCCTGGATATCCCGATCATTATTGCCCGCGTACTGGGAGGCAGGAGAGACGGCGACGACGTCTTCGTGGACATCATGTCCAAGCTCCCTAAAAATATCGGGAAGAGCTCTCTCTTTTTAAAGGTATCCCGCATCGAGCTCATGAGCGAGGCCGTCGAGGTCGCCTACATCAAGGGCAAAATAACCAATAAGATCGTGCTGGGCATCGTGAGCATCGGCGACATCAACTCCATCGTGGTCATGGACATCTCCGATATCCCGCTCATTAAAAAGATCGCCGAGCTGGCGTCCGTCGTCGACTACACGGTCTTTAAGGCCGTCCTGAACCTTGCCATCGACATAGGCAGGGAGGGGCGCGAGGGCAAAAAGATAGGGACCGCCTTTATCGTCGGCGATACCGGGAAGGTGATGGGCATGTCCCACCAGATCGTTTTGAACCCCTACGAAGGGCACAAGAAAAAGGACAGGGACGTGAAGGACGAGAAAAGCTGGGAGACGGTTAAGGAGTTCGCACAGCTGGACGGGATGTTCATCGTGGATGAGCAGGGCTACATAGTGGCGGCAGGGAGGTACCTGGACGTGAATGCCCGGAACGTCGAATTGCCCCCGGGATTGGGCGGGAGGCACCAGGCGGCGGCGGCCATATCCAAGTGTACGAAGGCCATAGCGATCACAGTCTCCGAGTCCAGCGGCGTCGTCAGCGTCTACAAGGGCGGCAAGGACGTGTTCACCATAGACCCGCGCGTATCCATCACTTAAAAATGCCATGCATATCTTTCTATTGAAATATGAGGCTTCCGGCATTTTTATAACCCATGGTAATTTCCTAACCGATAAATATTAATGTAATAGCAAGCATTTTAATTATTGAGTTGGAACTAATGAGCATCGAAAAGCACCTCTTTACCTCCGAGTCAGTCACGGAAGGCCACCCGGATAAGATGGCCGACCAGATATCTGACGCGGTCCTGGACGCCATCATGGCGAAGGACCCGCTCGGAAGAGTGGCGTGCGAGACGCTTGTCACCACGGGCATGGCGATCGTCGCCGGAGAGATCACGACTAACTGTTATGTGGATATTCCCAAGATCGTCAGGAGTACGATAAAGGATATCGGTTATACGAGGGCTAAGTTCGGCTTCGATTGCGACAATTGTGCTGTGATGACTGCTATTGATGAGCAATCCCCCGATATTGCTATGGGCGTAGATAGCCTTGGGGCGGGAGACCAGGGCATGATGTTCGGGTTCGCGGTCAACGAGACGCCGGAGCTTATGCCCATGCCTATCATGCTCGCACACAAGCTGGCCATGCGGCTGGCAGAGGTGAGAAAGAACAAAACGGTCGACTACCTCAGGCCGGACGGGAAGACGCAGGTCACCATCCAGTACGAGAACGAAAGACCGGCCCGCGTTGACACGATCATCGTTTCCACCCAGCACAGCGAGAAGGCCGAGCAGCAGCAGATCAGGAAAGACGTGATAGAGCACGTTATTACGCCCGTCATGCCAAAGGGTTTCTTCGACAAGGACACGAAGGTGCTGGTGAACCCCACGGGCAGGTTCGTCCTGGGGGGCCCGCACGCCGATACGGGCTTGACGGGCCGTAAAATAATTGTCGATACTTATGGAGGCATGGGGAGGCATGGCGGCGGCGCCTTCTCGGGAAAGGACCCGACCAAGGTCGACCGCTCGGCATGTTACATGGCCCGTTATATCGCCAAGAATATCGTGGCCGCGGGCCTGGCGACCAGGTGTGAGGTGCAGCTTGCCTATGCGATAGGCGTGGCCGATCCGGTCTCCATTATGCTTGACACTTACAGGACTAACACCGTCTCCCACATGAAGATCATCGATCTAATTAGAGAGAACTTCGAGATGACGCCGTCCGGTATCATAAAATCGCTGGACCTGCGCCGGCCCATCTACAAGCAGACCGCGGCGTACGGCCACTTCGGCCGCAGCGGAAAGGACTTCACCTGGGAGCGCACCGATAAGGCCGAACAGATGAGAAAGGACGCGGGCTTCTAGGCCTTCCTTTTTTTATTTTTCAAATTGTTATATATCGGGCTCCATGGAGCGTGGATGGAGTCGGTTTCAGGCACAAAGGACCGCTTCCAGCGGTCCCCACGAAGGCGGCGCGAAGCACACGAAAATTTTTTTATAATATATTTATGGGACCATCGCAAAACGGGTTATACCGTGTTTGCATTTTCTTAATTTAAAAAAATGCCACGGGTTTGGATTTGTGATCTTTGTGTAAACTTTGAGGGGACCGCTGCAAGCGGTCCTTTGTGCTATAAAACCGAGGGGCGCACGTGTCACGTGCCAATGGACAAGCCTCCGAGGCACATAAAAGATCATGTAAAAGCCTTAATTTTGTTAGTAACCGCTTCCGTATCTCTTTTTATCCTGTACTTCCGGGCGAAGTACGTGAGGATGTTGCTAACGTCTCTCGCCAGCAGCACGTCGGCCAGCTTCGTGCCCGCCTGCACGGCCTGGGGCCAGTCGATGATGGTGACGCCGCTCTCGCTGACCATGACGTTATACTCGGAAAAATCGCCGTGCACGTACCCGTGGCGATATATAAGCGCGAGCTGCTCGACGATGCGGTCAAGGTACCATCCGGGGTCCTCCAGCTTTACCCGGGACAGCTCATAGCCCTCGACGACGCTCATGACAATAGCATGACGGTTATGGTCGATGGGCTCGGGCACGCTCACGGCGGGGTAGAGCTGTTTAAGCACCTCGAACTCGTGTCCGGCCGCAAGGGCTGAGGCGTAGAGCCAGTTAACGTTATGAAGGTCGACCAGGTGCTCGCGCTTCCTTTTCACCTGCTTAAAGGCCGTACGTCCCTCCCGGTGAAACTTAATGGCCAGCGGCCTGCTGCCCAGGCCCATGGCGGCTATGACCACGGACTCCTTTCCCACGCCGATGAGCCCGCCGAGCGAGTTGATCGTATCCCGCCGCACGAACGCAGAAATAGCCAAAATATCGTACCCATTATATTTCAGCTGATAGCCCACGTAGTGGCCGGTGAACCGCTCGACCAGGTCCGTAAGGTTCCTAAGCCGGTAGTCGACCTCTTTTTCGCTCAGGCCCGAATATGCGGCCATATCCTCCGCGGACACCCACTCGTGCGTCTTCATGCCGTTCTCTATGGCCCTCAATAGCTTCAGCTCTTCGGGCCCCAACGACTTAAAAATTAACGCGTGATCGATCATTTATTAGAAAAGATACGGCGGCCCCGCGGCAATCTATTCGCCCGCCACAGCCTTCTTGGCCATCTTCAGCCGCTCCTTGGCCGTATAGCCTGTTGCCTCCTCGAGGAAATCCCTGAAACGCTTATTCGTATCGAGGATGAGCTTTTCGTCTTTCACCGACATGTCCGACAGGGTCTCGACATGGAGCTTTTTATCCTGTACCCAGGCCTTTATCTCCTTTATGGCGCCATAGCTGATGGTCATTTTGCCTCCGCTCTCCGCCGGCTTCGTCTCGAAGATCTCTTCCAGGATGCCGCGAATGCGCTCGTTCTCCGGCTTATAGCCGCGCTTGAAAGAATATTCGCTGATTGCTTTCACCCATGATTGGTTTTGTTATTATGAGTAAAAAACACTTTCGGCGCCACCTGGCTTTCACGACTTATAACAGAATGAAGATAAGTTTTATACGTTCATGAGCGCGATTATCATTTGATGGCAGACAAGATTGATGATTTTGTTAATGTCAAGGTAGAAAAACTGGAGAGTAAAAACCCGACCATTATCTGCGGCTTTCCGGGCATGGGGCTCGTCGGCAACATCGTGGCCCAGTATCTCATGGATCAGTTCAAAATGACCATATGCGGCTACATGGAGTCCAGGCTGTTCCCGCCCATCGCCATCGTCTACAGCGGGCTGGCTAAAAGCCCGGTGCGGATCTATGAGAACCCCCAGCGTGAGATCGTCATCATTTTTTCGGACATCCCCATCGACCCGTTGATCAGCGGCGAGGTGGGCCGGAGCATCGTTAAATGGGCGATGAACGTGAACCCAAGGGAGGTCATCGCCATCGCCGGCCTGGCCACGACCGGAGATGAGCGCAGGGTATTCGCCGCGGCCGCCACCGAAGAAGACTTAAAAAAGGTCAAGGATAAAGCGCTCATTTTCGAGGTCGGGACCATATCGGGCGTGCCCGGGGTCGTCCTGAACGAGTGCCAGAACGGCCACATACCGGCCGTATGCCTGCTGGGCGAGACCAGGGGCCCGAACCCGGACCCCAGATCAGCGGCCGAAGTCGTGAAGGCAATGGCGGCGATCTACGGCTGGGATATAAAGGTCGACGTTTTATTAAAAGAGGCGGACCAGATCGAGCAGATGCTGCATAAGCTATCCGAGCAGGTCGGCGAGGCCGAGGCAAAGCCTACGAAGGACTATAGCATGTACGGGTGATGACATGAGGCTTATCGCGTTAACCGGCCTGAGCAAGGAGTCCTTGAACGAGCTCTCTCGCAGGCACGTCCGGACTTTTGAGTTCCACAGCGCAAATAACGTGCTGGCCTTTTCGGAGCTTGGCGTGGGAGATACGGTGTTCCTGGCCGAGTTCCCGCCGTCGGACCTTGCGCCGGGCCTGTGCGGCTGCATCGCCAGCATAAAAGCTTTTGATACCCGCATGCAGCATGTCTTCTATGGCTCCGGCAGCTATAGCGAGGAAATGGAGACGATGTCGGCGAGGGCGCAATTAGCCTTTAAGTCGATCGGCAAGATCAAAAGCGTCGAGCCTGTGGACCTGTATGAGCCCACATACGTGGACGTCATCGACATCAAATTCTGCGAGGCAAGATGAGCGCCGACGAGATCTCTAACGTGTTCGTGTATGGGGCCCTTATGGATAAGGCGCGCCTGAACACGTTGATCAAAAGAGTCCCGGAGATGCACCCGGCCAAGGTCGCCGGCTACCGGCAATTTTATGACGACGCCCTTGGATACCAGAACGCCGAAAAGGACGACCGTGCCAGCATGCGCGGCATGGTACTGGAAGGGATCACCGGGCAGGAGCTTCGGGTCCTGGACCATTATGAGGGCATGGGCGAGGGCTCCTACAGGCGGGTGAAGGTCAGGGCTTTCATGCTCGATAAAAAATCCCAGGTCGAAGCGTTCATGTACGTGAAGAACTAGCACGTGCTGCGCTTTTTTTAATGACATTATTTTTACATTTTTAAGGCAGCTTTTGCATTATCGGAGTTGATGCGACAATGTTGAAGCTGGGATGGAAGGCCGGGCCGGAACAGTATCAGCCGACGGAGCTGCTGGATTATGTCGTAGCCGCGGAGAACGCGGGTTTCGAGACTGTGGATATTAGCGATCATTTTCATCCGTGGTCTGAGCAGGGCCATGCGTGCTTCACGTGGGCCTGGCTGGGCGCGGCGGCGGTCAGGACCAACAGGATCGAGCTGGGCCCGGGCGTTACCTGCCCCATATTACGCTATCATCCGACGGTCATCGCCCAGGCCGCGGCGACTATCGATAATTTTGCCCCCGGGCGCACGTACCTGGCCGTGGGTACTGGCGAAGCGTTGAACGAGTATGCAGCTACCGGCTCCTGGCCCGATTATCTCGAGCGCCAGGCCATGATGCTCGAGGCGATACAGCTCATTAGGGCACTGTGGACAGGCGGCGAGGTGACCTTCGACGGCACCTATTATACGACCAGAAAAGCAAGGCTCTTTACGCCGCCGACGTCCAGGATACCGCTATACGTATCGTCCATGGTGCCCGAGAGCGCGGGGTTCGCCGGCATGTATGGCGACGGGCTCATCACTGTGGCCAATGATCCCGAAACTACGAAACAGATAGTGGAAAATTTCGAGGAAGGGGCCCGTGAGATAGGCAAGGACCCGGCTACGATGCCCCGCCTCATCGAGGTAAACGTGGCCTATACGGATGACAAGGATGCGGCGGTCAGGTGCTTTAACGAGTACTGGGCGGGCGCCATGATACCGGCGCTGTTCAACCAGAACATCTACACCCCGAAGATGTCGGAGATGAACGGCTCCGTGGTCGGCAAGGACACTGTCCTCAAAAAGTTATGCGTCTCTGGTAATCCAGATGACCATGTCAGGTTCGCTCAGCAATATATCGACATGGGCTTTACGCACCTCTTCTTCCACTCAGGCGGCCCGGACCAGCGGGACTTCATCGTTGGATATGGCAAGGACGTGCTGCCCGGGATAAAACAGCGGCAGGCGCAGGCCATCAGGGCCTGATACTTTTTTACCCGACGCCAACCGCAACGTATATACGATACTACATCACTTATGAAAAAAGGTCACTGGGCTCGTGGCTTAGTCTGGACATAGCACCGGCCTTCTAATGCTCATAAAGCCGGAAGATAGCCGGGGGTCGTGGGTTCAAATCCCACCGGGCCCGTTAAAAACGACCAAGAAAATATTTGACTATTATGGTCAAATATTATCGGTATGATGGGGCTGTGGCCAAGCCAGGAATGGCGACGGGCTCCAGCGGTGGTAAGTCCATACGGGCTTACGAAAAATGATGAGCAACGGGTCGCCTGAAACCGCCCGACGGGGCGGTTCGTGAGGAACCGTTGGAGCGCTGATTTCAGTGCTCTCGGGTGAAAATCCCAGATCATCGGAGAGACCCGTCGATCGGGAGTTCAAATCTCTCCAGCCCCACATTCTAATTAGATTATTGGCGTTCACTATCCGGAGGTCTTTGTCCAATTAGCCGGGCCATGTATCCATAACCGCACAATACCGACCGTTAAATCCCCCGGAGTATTTAAAATAAAACTGCTACCCATCAATTCCTAAGCTTTAATTTGCCTGTTCCGGGGGGTCTAATTATAAAATAAAAGCGCTACGGCTCTTTTTATTTTTTATCACCGTGGCCAATGATGTCCTGGACGCGGCCCACCTGTCCGCTCGCCAGCCTGACTTTAATGCCGTGGGGATGGTACGAGGAGTTCGTGAGGATCTCTTTTACTATCCCCCGCGTCCTTTTACCCGTCCGCTGGTCCTGCTTTAGCACTATGTCGACCTCGATGCCCGGCCTGATGTCTTTTTTATGCTGGCCATTCATTGGCACTTAAACGTCCCCAATACATGATATATACATCGGTCAATAATTATAAAAAGAATTTACCAAAAAAATCTTTTAAAGCTTTTTATACTGCAGAATTAAAATAGTAAAGGGCGGGAACAGATTATGCCGGAACTTAAAAGCATATAAAAAATATTTATTGGAATCGTCAAATTTACAATAAATTTTACATAATATCGTAATCTTTATTATGGCTTATGCCATAACCATGTTATATGTAAGTGGTTTTTCCACGGAGGTATTTGATGATCGAGCAAGAGACTACGGGGGCTACGATCATAGGTAAATTGATGGGCTTTACGAAGCGCTGGAACCCTTTTTCGACCGAAGTCTTCGCGCTGGTCGAGGTCGATGCCAGGGTCATCAACGTTCCCATCGATTACCGCCAAAAAAGTATCATCCAGAAGGAGCATCCCATCGATAGCCTTGTGCCTTTGACCTTTAACGCGGGCAAGTGGGAGATCACCAGCAAGATGTCGGCCAGTGAGCACAGGCTGTTCAGCGATAGCTCTACCGTCTTTTTATAATTTTTTTCTTTTAATATGGTAAAGTCCATATCGTTTGAGGCCATACCAGCATAAAAGTGGGCCTAATGGAGCGCAGGTTATATTGTGATTCGCCCTACGTGGCAGACTGGCAAGCCGAGGTCACGGGCGTCATCGAGAAAGGCGGTAAATACCACGTTTCGTTGACAGAGACGGCTTTTTATCCGGGTGGCAGCGGCCAGCCACCGGATCGCGGGACCATTGAAGACATCGCCGCCGAAGGAAGGTGAAGTGCGCATCGTCGAGATCTCGTCTATCGACCGCTCCCCTTGCTGTGGCACCCACGTCCGGAGGACGGGCGAGATCGGCATCGTTAAGATCGTTAAGACCGAGAAGCGAGGCAAGGAGACCCGGGTATATTTTAAGTGCGGGAAGCGTGCCCTCAAGGATTACCAGCTTAAGCAGGACACCGTCTCGGGGCTTGTACGGCTGTACCGCATGTCCGAGGGCGAGGTGCTGGGGAAGACTGAGTCACTTGCGGCCCAGCTTCGGGATACGCAAAAGGAACTCGCAGAGCTCAGGGATAAGGCGCTTGTGGTTGAAGCCCGGGAAATGGTCGATAGGGCCGTGTCGAAGGTCATCGAAGGGTCCTTCGACGATAAAAGCTTTGGGGATATCGGCGTCCTGGCGAAGCACATCATCGACTCGGGCGACTTCATCGTCATCCTGGCCTCGACGCCCGATAAGAGGCTACTATTCACGTACAGCGGCAAGTTCGACATCAATTGCGGCAAGGTGCTTAAAGAGGATCTCCCATCGTTCAACGGTAAAGGCGGCGGTAAAGAGAATTGGGCCAATGGAGGCTTTAGCACGATAGAGGACATGGGCCGCTTCAAGGCATTTCTACTGGATATGCTGGCAAAAAGGGTTTATAACGTATAGGTTTTCACTTTTTTGTTGGCGAGCTCGAGGGCCCGTGCTAGAACCACAAAAGACACAAACGCGCTTTACCGCCATGTTCACGCGAATAGAGGCCAGCAAAGATATAATTATCCGTGGCCGCATATAATTAATTGGGATGCGTATGAAAGGCGACCTTTACTTGATCAAACAGGTTAAAAAGCAGCAGAACTATAAAAAGAAAAAGGACAAGGAAAACGAGAGTAGGACGAAATACGTTGCGCCCTGGGGCGGATAAAAAGGCGCCATCTATTATTTTAATCGCTTGTAATGGTTATGCCGGGCTCCCCGGGGCGTGGGCGGAGTCGGTTTTATAGCACGAAGGCCCGCTTACAGCGGGCCCCACGAAGGCATGGACAAAGCCACACGAAAAAAAATAAAATATAGTGTTATCGCATAACGGCTTATTTCAGGTTTGCATTTTTCTAATTTAAAAAAATCTTCGTGTAGCTTGGAGTTGCATTTGTGGGGACCGCTTGCAGCGGTCCTTCGTGCTATGAAACCGATGGGTTGTACGTGTCACAAGCCCACGGGCAAAGTCAGGGGCATATGCTAAATCCACAGGAAATAGTGGACAATGCCTTAAAAATAAATGGCGGCTACTTTGTCGCGCTCGATTTTTTAGCCTGAGCATTCTTCAGGTTATTATCAGCTTCCAGAAACGTCGGGTCGACTTTCAACGCCTCCTCGAACGCTTTTATCGCCTCATCGTACTGCTCGAGCCCGTAGTAGACCATGCCCAGGTTATTGTAGGCGGCGGCAAAATCAGGGGCCATCTTGATGGCCTCATTGAGCTCATTAATGGCGGCCTTGCTGAAGCCTTTAGCCGAATAGATGACGCCCAGAAGGTTATGCACGTCCGGAAAAGCCGCGTCCAGCTTAGCGGTCTCCTTGAGCTCGACGATGGCCTCGTCGAGCATGTTCAGCTTCATGAGCAGCGAGCCCAGGTTGTAATGAGCTTCGATGAACCCCGGGCTGAGCGTGGTGGCGATCCGGTACTTTTCGACGGCTTCCCTGGTCTGGCCTTTTTCTGCAAGCGCGATGGCCCAGTTATAGAAAACGCCCGGGTCATTAGAGTCCAGCGTCGCCGCGGTCCGGTATTCCTTGACAGCGTCGTTCAATTCCCCCTTATCCACGTATGCTCCGGCCAAAAACAAATGAGCGTAATAGGACTTCGGGTCCATTTCAATGGCCTTCTTGAACTCCTCGATGGCATCGTCCAGGTATCCTGCTGACGCCAGCGCGATGCCGAAGCTGACATACGTGGCGCTCGAGCCAGGGTTCTTTTTGATGAGCTCCTTAAATATAAATAGTGCGTCGTCTGGATTCCCCATCTCCAGGTATGCGTTCGCAAGGTTAAGCTGTGCGTCCATCTGCCCGGGGTCCAGGCGGATGGCCTCCTTATATTCCTTGATCGCATCGTCAAGCATCTCTTTCATGTGATAGGCCAGGGCCAGGTCGAAGTGTGCCACGGCACGCTCCGGCTTCAGGGCGACCGCCTCCTTGAGCTCTTTTATGGCCTCGTCGTACTGGCCGTGGGCTCCATAGGCCATGCCCAGCAGCATGCGGGCTTCCTGGTCGGAGGGGTTTGCATCGACGCGATTTTTATACTTCTGGATCTCCTGTTCGACGTTATCTACCATAGGCATCAAGTTATGTATGGTCGTGGGGCTTTATTATAATAGCGTCCTCCGCTCGTCACGGCCGCGGCCAACGAGACGAGTGTGGAAAAAGGGGAGATAAAATAGCAAAAACAAAATTACCCATTAAAAACGTTTTTATTTTTATTCCTTTGACCGGATCATTATAAGTAGCATTTTGAACCTTTTTAAGGCCTTTACCGCATGCGGGTGGTCTGCAGGAATGATGATCATGTCGCCGGCATTCAGGCGATTGGGGTTCCCGTCTATGGCGATCTCCGCTTCGCCGTCCGCGATGTAGACCATCGCGTCGAAGGGCGCAGAATGGGTGCTCAGCCCCTGGCCCTCGTCGAATGCAAAAATAGTCACCGTCCCGGTCTTTTTATTGATAACCTCCCGGCTGACGACAGAGCCCTCCTGGTAGTCGACCAGGTCGCTCAGCTTTATCACTTTACCAAGTAATTTTTCCGTATCGGATGTAACCTTCTTCATCGGCATCTTATTCAACCATTTGATATAATGCGCTCCGCTGTAAAAAAGCTAATTCTTAAAAAAGCGCCCGCATCATCTTTATCACCGGAAGGCCAGAGGTGGTCGCGGTCTTATAAATAGTTGAGACGGGGATGTTCTCCACGTTCATCTTACGTAGCGAGTACAGCAGCGCGTTCACCTGCCGGTCCGTCGCGTTCACGATGATCTCCTTGACCTTGTAGTTACGGTGAATAGCCTTACCCATGCTCTTCCGCACGCCTTCTTCATACTTTCTGAACGCCCGGGCCGAGACGTCGCCCTTTTTTATCGCTTCGGCGGCCGTGTTACCGGCCATCCGGCCGCTCAGCATGGCGTTCATGATGCCCGCGCCAAGCAGGGGGTCGACCAGCCTGGCCCCGTCGCCGGCGAGCATGAGCCCGCCCGTGGAAATATGATCTACCGTGTCGGATACGGGAACTGCGCCGACGATCGTCTGAATGACCTTACACCCCGGGAACCTGGCGTCCACGAACCTTTGAAGGTATTCAATGGGACGTGTGCCGTTTAACCGTGCGCCCAATGCCCCCAGCCCTATGTTGGCCTCACGTTCGCCTTTCGGGAATATCCAGAGATATCCGCCGGGCGATATGTTGTTGCCGATGTAAAACTCAAGGCATGCGGGGTCGATATCGACGCCGCTGACCATGAACTCCGCGCAGCATTCGATGTCCTTAGGCTTTAATGGCCCCATAAGCCCGGCCCACCGGCCCACTTTGGATTCCACGCCGTCCGCTCCGATGACCACCCGGGACCGCGCTTCGAACTCACGTCCCCTGCAGAATCCCCTGATGCCTTTGATGGCACGTTCTTCCTTGATGAGCCCTGCCGCCTGCGTCTTGACCTGTATCTCCGACCCGGCGTTAGCGGCCTGCCGGGCAAGGGCGCGGTCGAATATTTTTCTATCGAGTACATAGCCAGCCACCGTGCCGGGTTCATCCGATAGGCTTAACACGCTACCGTCCGGTGCGTGAATGCGAGCGCGCTTGATCTCGGCGCATACCCATTTTGGGTCATAGTCGATAAAATCGTCCAGCCCGGCCTTGAAAAGGCCTTCCGCACACCGCACAGGCTCGCCGATCTCCTGCCTCTTTTCCATTAAGAGCACGTCCAGCCCCTCCAGTGCGGCATTACGGGCGGCCACTGAGCCCGCGGGGCCTGCGCCGATGACTATGACGTCGTATTCGCTTTTTATCCCTGAAGCCTCCCCATACATTTTACTACTTTTATGGACCCATGATTCTTTCGTTCAACGGATGTATAACCGTAAAAAATAGGACAGAAAGGTTATAAAACGATTGTGGTTTCGAGGGATACAAAGTTTTTTATGAAATATGGTAGAAGTTAATTGGGTAATAGTTATGGCCGGTAAGAGAGCTAAGATCATGGGGACTGACGAGCTGAAGGAGCTCATGAACGATGATAAACCGTACGTTTTAGTGGACGCGAGGGATGATGAAGACTATAAAAGGATGCACATCCCGGGCGCAGTATCAATGCCCGTCGATGATGTCGATAAGCTCTCCGACGGCATGGACAGGGATAAGGACGTCATATTATATTGCAGTGGCAATATGTGCGATGCGAGCACCGACGCGGCCGCCATATTGCTAAAGAAGGGTTTCAAGAAAATATCGGAATATAAGGGCGGCATCCAGGACTGGGTGGCCGGAGGGAACCCGACCGAGTGATCAATTGACGATAGGGGTCGCGTTCACGTCGAACGGGTTCGTGCGCATGGCCAGCGAGAACAGGTATGGATAGCGTTCTTTCATATATTTCATGTAGTCGAGCCAGGCGTCGATCAGGCGTGCGTACGCGCGTTCCATATCGCTTTCGAGGTGCGCCAGATCGCTATCCGGTAACGTTTTAAGGTCTTTCCTGAGCTCTAGCTCCTCGGTCAGGTGAAATACGGCCCGTAGCAGCTCCGTGAACGATTCGTGCTCCAATAATACCGGATTTTCCAGTATGCGCAACAAAAAGTTCCTTTTACTGATAATAAAACTACGTAATTTTTCCAGGTCGATACTTTTTATATCTATGTGGTGCCCATAGTTTTTTAATTGTTTTGTAGTCTTTACAAATCGTTCATCGGTCCATTTTGGCCCCACGAGCAGGTCGCCCCTTATTTTTTCAATGTCTGGGTCGCTTCGTGAGAATTCGCTCAGCAGGCGAGTGCCTTCTTCGCTAAAAAAGGCCCCTATGACCATGTTGAGCTTTCCCAGGCGCTCTTTCCTGGCCCTGAGCTCCATGAGCTGGTCCAGTATGAGTGTTACAAAGATCGCCTCGATTGGCAGGAAGGCAAAATAAAACAGCGTATACTCAGATAGGAAATGGATGTTCTGGAATACGATGAAATGTACAGCATATAATATGGCCGAAACGCATATTAAAATGATGGCCGTCCGTACCTGCCAGCTTATGCGGCTCATTATATATGTTAATTATACCTCAATCGTATTATCTTATTTGATGGTTTTGTGCGTGGAGACCGGATAATTTTTCAGTGCTAAATGGTCATATATTTGGGCATATGAACTAATATGAACTACAATAATGCCTTAAACGATAATCTAATGGGAAAAAAGATATTCGGTTAACCCGGGCCATTTTTAGATATATCTTTAAGATCGACCGCACGGGACTTCTTGAATAGTTCGGGGCTCAGGTCCATCTTCGTTTCGACCAGGAGCATGTTATTTGTGCTGACATTATTTAATTTGATATCGTAGAGGACCGCGCCGTTGAGGGATGTGTGATTCATTTTTACATTGCTGATCGACGTATCCGAGAAAAAAGATTTTTCAGCGTTCATGTGCTGCATGTCGCAGCCATCAAACGTCGTCCCGGTAATACAAGCACCTGAGAGGTTCGCGCTTAGAAGGTTACAGTTTTTAAAGTTACAATCTATAACTTTAGCGTTGATCAGCTTTAATAGATGCTGGTCGCAGTCTGACAACGATAGTTTATACAGTTTCGCCTCGCTCATGTCTGTCTGGGAGAGAGACGCCCCGTCGAATGTGCATTCCAGGATATCCGCTTTCCGTAGTATGGCCCGCCTGAGGCTCGAGCCCTTGAAGCTGCATCCTACGAGCTGGGTATCATAGAGGTTGGCGTTATCCAGTATTGCCTTGTCGAACTTGATGTTCACGATCTGCATGCCGTGCAGGTCGGCGCTGCCCAGGTCGGCGCCCGAAAAATCCAGGTTGCGTATGCCTTCATTATAATTTGTTTCACGGAGGTTGAGAAGGTATTTGGTTTTTTTGATCTCGGCGTCGGACAGCATAGTCATGCCCACAATGCATTTTTTCTAAGTAATATATACTATCATAAGCGGTGGTATAAGATAAAGATTTATCTCGAAACCCCAATAATCAATTATTAGGCCATTGTGCAATAAAGTCTTAATAAAATAATACAATAATTATTTATTTTTTTATAATAATCTTTTAATTTACAATATTTAATAACCTGTAATAATATTAAAAGTTTAACTTTCATTATATTTACTATTATATGGTATTATTTTTTATAATAATGTTTGTAATGTGTATACCCTGGATTAACTAACTAAGAGTATCAACCTAAATATCTGCAATACATTGTATATATTATTCGAGGGGTTACTAGAAAAGACACGTACTTTTTTACAATTATATGACATAATTTACCCCTTGAAGTTCTAATGCTCTATGAACCCCGCGTAGAATACACTATTTCGCTAAATGTTAATTTAGCGAAAAATTAGAGACAAATATATTCACCAAAAATGGCTTATATTATAAAGCCTTAATAGATAACCATATAGTATGTCAATACCAATGGAGCACATTGAGATATTCCTGGACGAGAAACGCCTTTCTTCGAGTCCCGGCACTATAGAGCTCTACTCGTTAGTATTACGCAAATATCAGGAGTATACAGGGAAGCCGATCATACAGTCGACGCGACACGACATAGTGCGCTATCTCAACCACATCCTTTTCGAAAGAAAGCTATCGAAGGCGACCGCCGCCAACATCTTGAGCGTGCTAAAATCGTTTTTCTCTTTCATGCTACAAAACGAATACGTACTAGCCGACCCCACGAAGGGCATCAGCCCCGTCAAGGTCGACAAAAAGGCCCCGGTCTACCTGACACAGGACGAGATGAAGGAACTGATCGAGACGGCCAAGGACGAGCGGGACAACCTCATGGTAAAAATATTATACGCCACCGGGGTCCGGGTCTCTGAGCTGGTGAACATCAGAAGACAGGATATTGACTTCGCGAGAGGAACCATCAAAGTATTCGGAAAAGGGGCGAAGGAGCGCATCGTCCTCATTCCCGACGTGATAATGCCCCAGGTCGAAACCTATTGCGGACGCCTCGGGGGCGAAAAACTATTCGACCTCACACCGAGGATGATCCAGATCGAAATTAAAAAGCTCGCGAAGCTGGCCGGCATTAATAAGAAGGTGACGCCGCACAAGCTCAGGCACAGCTTTGCTACCCACATGCTCCAGAACGGCGGCAACGTCGTGGCGATACAAAAGCTGCTAGGGCACACGTCGCTCAACACGACCCAGATCTATACCCACTACAGCGTAGACGAGCTCAAGGATATGTATGCGCACACGCACCCAATGGGCAAATGAAGGCCAAAAATGTTTTTTATGGCACAATAGCCGATTTTTATCGGTAATTCCGCTGACAAAGTAAGTCAACATGCCATAGCAACCATTGTTAAAAGGATGGACTATGCGCTCGACAGGACTAATGCTTAAAAAAGAAGAGGACCGGTTCGCATGTAACAGGTGCGGGGCCTGCTGTAAAGGGCGGGACGTGCCTTTGACGCTGGACGACATATTCAGGCTCAGCGAGTTCGTGGGAATAGCCCCGGACGACTTTTTCAACGAGTACTGCATCGAGGTGGCTAAAAGCGCTAACACCGTGGCGCTGCCATTCCTGCGAAGGGACAGCGAAAGCTGTTGTTTCCTGGAGGATAACATCTGCCAGGTACACTTCGTGAAGCCTACGGCCTGCGAGCACATGCCGTCGACCATGTTCGGAAGCCTGGAATATTTACGCGCTAAGATGCCGCCCTCGTGCGCAATCCATAAAACCCGGCTCGCGAGCCAGGAAGATAACGGGCGCTTGAGAAAAAATTATATGGCCGCCATGATGCTCACGACCATCTATTATAGCAAGCATGGCACTTTTAAGTACGAGCTGGCGAAGCCTTTCATATACCGTATTCTACTATTCAAGCGGAACCGCGATCAACTATATAAGTTCATAGATAACAGGATCGCCGGTAACTAGCCTTTTCTTTTATGGCCCGGCGGCCTTGTTGGCGATATCAGGCATTTCGGCCCATAGCCGATAAGGTCTTTTCTTCCGGCCTTAATTAACGCCTTTTTGGCCAGGTCATAGTTATCGGGATTTTTATATTGCAGCAGCGCCCGCTGCATTCTTCGCTCTTCCACGCTTTTCGGCACGTATACGGCTTTTTCCGTGTACGGGTTATAGCCCGTATGGTACATGCAGGTGGATAGTGTAGAAGGCGTAGGGGTGAAATCCTGCACCTGCTCGACGTAATAGCCCATGTCCCGGACGTACTCGGCCAGCTGTACTGCGTCCCGGAGCGTGCAGCCGGGGTGGCCCGAGATGAAATAAGGAATTATATATTGCTCTTTATAGACCTCTTTATTGATCTCCTGGTATCGCCGGACAAATTTTTTATATGTCTCTATGGATGGCTTGCACATGGCGTCGGTCACGGCCTTCGACACGTGCTCCGGGGCCACTTTAAGCTGGCCGCTCACGTTATTCCGGCAGATGTGGTACAGGTAGCCCTCGTCCTGCATGGCCAGGTCGTAGCGGATGCCCGAGCCGATGAACACGTTCTTCACCCCGGGCACTGCCCTGACGGCATTCAAAAGCTCGACGAGCTTGCCGTGGTCCTTCTTCAGGCTCGGGCATGGCACGGGGAAGAGGCACAGCTTATCCCTGCATGCGCCCTGGACCGATTGTTTATTACATCCCAGCATGTACATGTCCGCGGTCGGCCCGCCGATATCCGTGATCGTCCCTTTGAACTCCGGCATTTTAACCAATTTTTTAACCTCGCTAACGATGGACTCGACGCTCCTACTTTGCACGATGCGCCCCTGGTGGTTGGCGATGGCGCAGAATGAGCAGCCGCCAAAACATCCCCTGTGGCTGGTAATGGAAAACAGCACTGTTTTCAGGGCCGGGATCTCTTCTTTATATGAAGGGTGAGGTCGCCTCGTATAAGGCAGGCCATAGACGTGGTCGAGCTCCGCCGTGGCCATGGGCTTAGGGGGCGGGTTCTGGACGATGATGGTTTTAGGGTGGCGTTGTATGACTATACGGCCGTGAAAGGGGTCCTGCTCGTCCGAATACATTTTGAAAGCCCGAGCATAGGCCATCTTATCGGCGGACACGGCCTTAAAGTCCGGAAGCTCCACGAGGTCGTCGGCTTCAAATTCCTTTGTTTTCGTCACTGTGCCCCGGATACCCGTAATATCGCTGACGGCCATGCCAGAGCTCAAACTGCTTAAGACACTAAGCAAGGGCTTCTCAGCCATACCATAAGCGAGTAGGTCGGCCGGGGCGTCCGCCAGTATAGACTGCCGCACATTATCGTCCCAGTAGTCGTAGTGGGCGAACCGCCGCAGGCTGGCCTCGATGCCGCCGATGATGATGGGCTTATTTTTGTAGGTCTCCCGTATGCGGTTACAATAGACGATGACGGCGCGGTCAGGCCTCTCGCCGCCTTTGCCGCCCGGGCTGTAATCATCCTCGGAACGCAGCCGCTTATTGGCCGTGTAGTTATTGACCATGGAGTCCACGTTACCCGAGGATACGCAAAAGCACAGCTTCGGCTCGCCCAGGACGTTAAACGCCTCTCTGGTTTTAGGATCGGGTCGGGCGATCATGCCGACCCTGTAGCCGGCGTCCTCCAGCACGCGCCCGATGAGGGCCGAGCCGAACGAAGGGTGGTCGACGTAGGCGTCGCCGCTGACGATGACCACGTCGCATCGGTCCCACCCCAGGCGGCTCATCTCATCCCGGGATGTGGGTAAAAATCGCCCTGGCAGCCCTTTTTTCATAGTGTAAAAAGGGGCTGTGCTGATAGAAAAATGTTTTTAAGGTGAAACAGGCCGGGCTCCTATAAGCCTCTTATCGATGAAACCATGGTTGGCGTAAGTATGGTTATACTGGACCTCGATCAGGGCATTGTTTTCCCTGAGCGTCTCGTTTTCCGTGTACGAATAGGACTCGCCCGGCCTCAGGACAAAGGTCTTTTTATTGACGTTCATGACGACGTTACCCGACATGTCTATTGAATAGATGATGGCCTGATCGGCCGTAACGGGCAGCGAATAGACGCCGAACAGCTTATTACCGGTGCCGCCCCCGAAGTTGCCGCGGAGCGTTAGTACGTCTCCGAAGATCATTATTAACGAGTCGTTGACCGGAAAATCGATCCTTCCATTCAGCTGCCTGGTATTCTCATTATACCAGTATGTGGGGAAGTTGACGGACTTGAACGGCGATTTGCCCTCGATGACCGTACCGTTCGCGAGTAAATAATGCTCCAGGAATAACGCCCTGGAGCCGGGCACGTCGCCAACTGCCTGTGGCAGCGCCTGTAATGCCGTCCCCGGCGCGGTCAACAAGATATAAATGACAAAAGCTATGACTATCGCCTTGATCCTGCCGTCCAACTTCCCCACCATATGTTAATCCATAGCAGCATGAAAAAAATAAACGGACGAAAAACGCGGACACAGGCATTTGAAGCGGCGTTTCATCGGCTCAAGGGAAGGGTAATCCAATTTATTGATAAGCAATGTTTAAAAGCAAAAACGGTTATTAAAATATTGGTGGTTTTATAAATATATCCAGGAGGAGCGTTGAGCTGGTCAGGCAAATATCCGGTGGGCTATTGGTATTATACGTGGCCATCATCGTGCTCGCCACCATGCTCGCCAGAGACGTGCTGGATAAGCAGACCGTTTATACCATCCAGACCACGCTGGACCTTCCGACTGCTGTTACGCTAGTCGCTTTTTCTGTCCTCTCCATAAAGCTGGAACTTGATAAGCCCAAGTACCGGCAGTTACAGAAGAACCGGGGGAACATTGACGCCCTGCTTCTGGGAGGCGGCGCTATACTCGTAATGGCGCTCATTTACCTGAAATATTTCATGTAAAACGCCTCACAATCCATTATAAATGGATGTTCAGCCTAACAAGCGTTACCTGAATAAATAGATTTCTATGCGGCGGGTAGCTCGACGAAGAACTTACTGCCTTTGCTTCGGTCGCCGCTGACGCGGTCCTCGACCCATACTTTGCCGCCGAAGTCGTTCACGAGGGCCTGGACGAGGTATAGCCCTATACCGCTGCCCCTCGCCTTAGTTTCTCCCCTCAGAAAACGGTTAAATATTTTAAACTTTAGCTCATCGGGTATGCCGGGCCCGTCGTCCGCCACGGCCACCAGATAATAATCGCTACCATTATTATTAGATCTCTTAGAAAGAGTAATATCGATAGTAACGCTGCCGTTCGTCGAATGCTTGATTGAGTTCCCGATAAGGTTCGTAAATACGTCAATTAAAAACTCGTTAGCGAGCACCTGGTAATCGCCGACAAGCGTATAATTAATATGGACATCATTACCGGGCACGTCCGGATATTGTTTAATGGCTTCGGATAGTATCAGCCCGAGGTCCATGGCTTTTTTCTGCAAGCTATTATGGGTGATCCTCTGGATCTTTCTCACGTTCTCGATAAGCCTGGTACTACTTTTTAATACCTCTATGGGCTTGCCGACCATCTCTTTAGTCTCGTCATCCAGGGCCGTGTCTTCAAGGGCCAGCTCGAGGAATCCCATCGCGATCTGGTTCATGTTATTGATATCGTGCGCCATCAGGTCAACATATAATTCGGTCTGCGCTTTAGACTCCTTCATCTCGTATTGCCTTATCAAGACGGCGACGGGCAAGTGGAGAGAAGTACACCCGGTCATGTGGATCGTGGCGCTGGTTTTCGCCCTGTACTTCGTCTTCGTATCGAGCATTATATAGGCAAACATTGGGGGACTTTTTATACCCCCATTCTTTCTTTTATCTTCGATAGAATAACACTGCCCCGATAGCGATCCCTATTAGGATGAAAAGAAGGGCATACAGGATATCATGGGCCGGTAACATGCCGCTGACCGCTGTCGCCAGCGAGCCTGGCGGGCCGATGCAATTCCCTGCATTTATATTTAAGGGTCCTATGGCCATGCCCGACGCCGCCGCCTGCCCCTGCATAGCGTTGCCGGAAAGCTCCTTTAGCTGACTCATCGGGCCGATGACACTCGATTGTATGTCGTGGATGCTGTTCATGCCATACATCGTCAGGTTGTATGCCCCCATATCTGTGGGGTCTATCGAATGGGCCTGTGTCGCGTTGATCTCGCTCAATGTACTGAGATATTGGCCGTTCGCAGTATCGTTCATGTTGCGAACAGTCTCGTTAAAAATGTTCCAAACGTCCTGGCTTTGAAGCATTATAATTAACATTATATATTTATGTGTAAAAATGTAGACCGCTAAAAGAGCGACCGTTCATTAGAATTAATGTAAATAGGGCCGGGTGCATCTTATCCGATGCGCCTCACGGCCTCGACCATGTTTGCCAGCTTCCGGTAGGCGGCTTCCCTGGTCCTCATGCGCATGCCGCAGTCGGGGTCGACCCACATGTTCTTCTTGCCTATCTTTTCGATCCCCGCTAATATGGTCTTCTCGATCTCCTCGACCGTTTCCACCTTGTTGGTGGCCGTGTCCACGCACCCGAAGCCTATGATCTTGCCGTGCGACTCGATGAGGCCCTTATCCATCACCTCGAGGTTTTTGGATATGGCGAACTCGTGGTCCAGAATGGTGACGTTAGCGTCTAATAATTTTTTAAAGATGGGGCGGATGTCGCCACAGACATGCAGGGCGGGCGTCTCGATGTTTTTTGCGATGATGTTGACGGCCCTGATGCCCACCTCGAGGTCGGCGTCCACGCTAAAGAATGGCTCGTCTATCTGTATGATGCCGGCCCCCGCCTGCGCCAGCGCCCTGGCCTCGGCGGCCTGCGCATAGGCCAGGTCATATATCAGCTCGGGATCAACGTTAGACTTATAAGGAGAGCTTTTGTCCACGACCGAGCTTTTTGCCATGGTTGTCGGGCCCGTGATGATTCCCTTGACCCGGGCTCTGGCAAGCTTTTTGGCGAAGAGATAGTCGCCCACGGTGGCGGGCTTTTCAGGCACCTCAATCCTCCCTGCTACCTTATACCGGTTACCCTCCTTCCGGTATCCTCGCAAATTCAACGCAAAGATACCTATCATGTCGGTGCGCACCTGGCCATCCGAGATAATGGAGATGCCCGCCTTCTCCTGATCGGCCACGGCTATCTCAATGGCTTTCTTTACGTCCTCTTCTGACCGTATCGTGATGCTCGTCGGATAGCTGCCGACCACGGTGGTGACCATCATAATAAACGTTAATATCGAGCTTAAATTATTTAGAGTTTAAGCCCTATAAGCGCTATGGCCGGGTAAAATTTCACGATCTCGCACAATACATAAGCTATTTAATCGCGGCTTGCACTCTATTTCCAGATGACCGGCAGGAAGCCTTTCGAGGGCGCTCTGGACCATATTTTTTGGTGTGACTCATGCAACGTGCCGCTGATATCGGAGAAGTGCGGCGCCTGTGGAGCTGCTGCAAGACTGGTTATGCTATCTCCGCCCGGCGACGTCAGGTTTTGCTCGCCCTACGAGCGGACTATTATACGGGACTTATTCGAGCGGAACTATGGATGCGACCCGCTCGGGGAGCGCCTGGTATTATTGAACAAGATACCGGGCGACGATAAGGCGGACGAGGTCATCGTCGATGGGCTTACAATAGGCGTTTGCTACTACGACCTGGCCGATGCCGCATATAAGCTGGACCTGAGGCTGGGCGGCGCGAAGCTCCTCTTGCCTGTTACGAGCATGAAAACCGTCATCGTCGACGTCCCGAGAACGATGCACCTGAGCGGGAAGGGCATCAAGGGCAACATGGTCATCGAGACTTCGCCCGACATTAAAAAGGACGACATCATTCTCATCAAGGTCAACGAGTCCTTCAACGGGTTCGGGGTGGCAAAGGCCGACGCAGCGGGCATAAAAAACCCGGCCGAGAATACGGTCAAGATACGGAAGATCGGCGGCGGGCGAGTCTCGCTTAACGCGAAATTATCCACTATCGAGGATGCCGTTAACGCTAACCGCCAGGCGCTCCTCGGGCTTGAAAGGAGTGCCGTGGACGCCATCAGGGGCGTCGTTAGCCAGGGCAGGAACAAAGAGCTGCCCGTCACGGTGTCTTTTAGCGGCGGCAAGGATAGCCTGGCCGTCCTTAACCTTACGAAGAAGGCAGTGAAAAAGTTCGAAGCGTTCTACATCGATACGGGCCTGGAGTTCCCGGAAACGATGGCGTTCGTAGAAAAGTTCGCCGCTGAAAGCAAGATACCGATCAAGGTCGAGCGCGCCGGTAAGGCGTTCGACGATAATTTTCCAGTTTTTGGGCCCCCGGCGAAAGACTTCAGGTGGTGCTGCAAGGTCTGCAAGCTCGGGCCCGTAACTAACCTGTTATCCGGGTATAGGGATGGCGTCATCACCATAGATGGCAAGCGCCGCTACGAGTCATTCCAGCGGGGCGGCATTAATACGGTAGAGAGAAACCCGTTCGTGCCCGGCCAGCTGAGCGTTTATCCCATCAAGGACTGGCGGGCCATCGAGGTGTGGCTGTACATCCACATGGAAAAGCTGCCATATAACGAGCTATATGATAAGGGATTCGAGCGCATCGGCTGCTGGCTCTGCCCCGCTGCCCTGCAGGCCGAGTACGTCAGGATGAAGGAGCTACACCCGGACCGCTACGGGGAGTGGGAGAATAAGCTCCGCAAGTGGGCCGCGGACGCTGACCTCACGCCGGACTACGTGCGCTATGGCTTCTGGCGCTGGAAATCTCACCCGAACAAGATGCTCAACATTGCTCGTGACAGGCACATCCCGCTCAAGCCTTCCCATAAGGGCGGCATGGGGCTGGACATCATAAGAGGCGTTAGCCCATGCACCACAGGGGGCTACAGCATAGAGGGCGTATTACGGTTGCCTGATAAGGCGCCGGTTGAAAGGCTCCTCGAAATGCTCAAGACCATCGGGACGCCCGTGTACTCGGAAGACCTGGACGTCATCCTGGTAAGGGCGCCTGGAGGCTCGGCAAAGCTATTCGCCGGAGGGCAGGTCTACGCCTCGGCCGATGATAGGGAAGGGGCGGGGCGGCTGTTCGAGGACACGGTCAAGCAGGTGCTGCGGGCCTCGCTCTGCGCCAGGTGCCGCATCTGCCTGAAGGCATGCCCGAAGCGGGCTATCCGGCTCGAGGGCTACATAAAGGTCGACGCGAAGCGCTGCGACCGGTGCGGGCGGTGCACGAAGGGGTGCGTGGTCGCGAGGTACTATGACCGGCTGGTCTCGGAACCAAAAAATATTTCCCGTCAATGGGCACCACATATTCGAAAGATTTAAAAATGAGGGGCATATAATAAGCACTGGTTGATTTAACGATACGAGCGATCGTTAACCGGCCCTGCGGTCAAAATATCGGAAAAAGGCCTTACTGGTTGAGGTATGGCGCGAGCTTCGTGCCGAAAATTGACATGACGACTGTGAACGCGAGCAGTAAGAGCACGTACCCGAAATTCGACCATGCTCCGGCGACTTCCCTGACAAGGGCGAAAAGCGCTATGAATACCGCCGTGATGAGGAGCGATCCTCCGATCTCAATGACTTTAATATCAACGTTCAATTAATACACCATACCATACACGTGCCTAATTGGACATATGCTTTACGATTGCTACAGGAGATGTGAAATGAGGCAAGGGCTTATACCTAAAAAAGTGTTCTTTACGAGCGGCTCCGGTACGCACAAGGAAATGCTCGAATCGTTCGAGATGGCGCTGAGGGATGCCGGTATCGAGAAGTTCAACCTCGTCACAGTGAGCTCAATATTGCCGCCGAAGTGCGAGATCATGGAGAGGAACGAAGGGCTGAAATCTCTGGTTCCCGGCGAGATCGTCTTCACCGTTATGTCCAGGAACTCCTCCAACGAGCCAAGCCGGCGCATCGCCGCGGCGATCGGCTGCGCCATACCCAAGGACAGGCATGCCGATTTCGGATACCTGTCGGAGCACCACTCCTACGGCGAGACCGAGTCTTGCGTGGGCATGTATGCGGAAAAGCTCGCCGAGAATATGTATTATACCTGGAAGAACGAGCACCCCCGGACGACTATGAGCATCTCTAAGACCGCCGAAGTGGACGATGAGGGAAACTGGACGACAGTTATATCTGCTGCCGTGTTTATACTCTAATGGTGATGCGACAAATGCGCTGCCCCGGATGTGCTGAGGAAATCTTCGACGATGAATTGGTCATGGGTAAATGCCCTCTCTGCGGTTCAAGGGTCAAAGAAAATAGAGAACCTGTAACGGGCGGCAGCCCGGATGCGGATTCGTTCATCACATGCGTCCCGGACTATGACGAGATGCCCTTCGACATGGACTCGTCGATGGTCGACCGGATGTATGACTTTTTCGGCGATATTTTTAACGACGTGGAGCGGATGTTCCTCATTAGCTGTATCGCCTATGATATTTCCCAGAATACGGGCCTGGAGCTGAAGCAAGCCCGGAAGGTGGCCCGGGACGTCGTGGACCAGGACCAGGCCGAGTTCGAGTGCGAGGTCAAGCCCGAGTGGTACGACGAGTTCAAGCTGAAGAAATGTATTAAGTGTAACCGGTACCACCTGAAGGTCGGCAAGAAGATGCTGAAGGGCTGGATCAAGGACGACGATGCCGACTACGACATCGTTTACGTCTGCCGGCACTGCTCGTAACCTATTTTATATTTGTTTTACGGCAATTTTATCGTTTTACTTTTTGTATGTGTTAGCGCGATGATCGCTGCGTATGTAAGGGCGACGACCAACAATGACAGCGCATAGGCACTAAGGTAAAACGTTGACAGCGTAGAGACGAAGCCAATGGACACGAAAACAAAGGCTATAAGGATGTAACTGCTCGCTGGTATTTTGGATAATGCAACGTACAGGACGATGAATATTGTAGCGACGGCAGGGACCAATATGGCCAGCGCGGCGACGTCCAGGTAGTACAATATAATGGACGACGTGATGGCCAGGAACCCGATAGCGGACAGCGGCCAGAGCCCGTTAAGAGCGCTAGTATCATATTGTATGGAAGCGGCCTTAACGATTTTAAATACCGGCGAGAGCAGCCCGATGCTGCCGCACAGGCCGAGCCGGTATGCGGCAAATATCAGCATCTCGCCCAGGGTGATGCCGATGATAGCCCCGGCCAGGACGTCGCTGGGATAGTGCACGCCCAGGTATAGCCGGCTCAGGCTCACCGCGAGCGCCATAACGTAGCCGACGATATAGGACTTTTGGCCATAGTATGCGCCGAGCACGGAAGCGGCGAGGAAAATGGCGAGAGCATGGCCGCTGGGGAACGAATAGCTGTCCCTGATCAAGAAATCCGTCCCGCTGGCGCCTTCGGGCCTGGGCCTCTTTACCAGGTCTTTGGCATCATCCAGCACCACGATGCCGAATAACAGGCCGACGATGAGGACTGCGGCGAATATTTTTACCTTGTTCTTACCCAGTAAAAAAGCGACCGAAGCGAGGAGCGCCAGCGACAGGGGGCTGCCCAGCTGTGTTATTACATAAAAGAACCACTTATAGCCTGCCAGCTGGTGGTTAAATGCCAATAACAGGTACTGGTCGATGTCAAAGGCCTCTATCACAAAAATATCGACGCGCTCATCTCATATATTATTTTTCAAAAATGGTCCGATAGAAAAGTATATTTGTCGGAAGGTTGTATCCTACTTCCGATAGCGTAAACCACAGATACAACACAGACGCTATCGCAAAGCGGCAATCCATTAAAATGGCACTCCCGCATTAAAAGTTCGCTCGATGATAGTTTCACCAGTCTTCGTTCGTTTTATGCGGGAGCGTCCACAATTAATAAGACCAGTTTCGTATCTTGTTTAATATGTCTTTCGGCTCCTTTAAGATGGATACCCCCTCCATCTCTTCGAGCATTTTCGTGTTGCGGGCGTCCACCTTTCTTATTTTCAGCGGTACTGCGCCGCCGCCCGATATGGCGCCGAACTCGCATAGATCGACACAACTGCCGCAGCCCTGGCACTTTAAAAGGTCTATCTGGTCCGTGATGGCCTCATTAGGGCAGGCCTCGCGGGGCGGGCAGGCCTCGCAAGACCGGCATTTTGTGCGGTCGATCGTGTAGGGCATCTCGGAGATGACGCCGCCTTCACGGTCCACCGGCACGATAAGCGACGGAACGCCGCCCTTCATGGCCTGCGCCGCACAGTTAGTCACCAGCGTATCCGCAATACCGTAAACTATCTTGGCCACGGTATTAGAGGTCGCCGGCGTCAGGATGAAAACGTCGTACCGGCCCACGTTGAACCGGCCTATCTTGGGGAAGCTCGAGCCCTGGTTCGAGTCCAGGTAGATCTCGTTTAAATACGAGCCGTCCGATATTTTGGACGTCGACTCGAATAGCCCGTACATTCTCGTTACCTCCTCTGCCGCGCTGGACATGAACGTCGTGATGGAATGGCCGTCCTTTTTAAGCTCCCCCATCACCCGGTAGGATTCCCTGAGGAAGTGGCCCGCCCCGGTTATGCCCCATGCTATGCGTAAATGGTCTCCAGACATCGTTAAAATCCATTATACACTTCTTCTGATTATTTAAAGCTTTATTGCAGCACCGCGAGTCCGAACCATTAAATACAAATAAAATTATTTAAGTAATCGTATGAAGGTTTTCGATACTGTCGACGTCAGGATAGTTAGGGTCGGGGCGGAAGTCGCGATCTATTTGCCCATGGAGTATGAAGCCCTGGAAGGCTTCGATGCCGAGTTTTCGGCGGGCGTGGAGGGCGACGATCTTGTTTTTAGGGTTAAGCCGCACGTCGGGCATGCCGTCAAGGAGACAGTAGACGAGCTATGGCGGAGCCTCCGTATCCTCTTCTCGAAGATCGGCGACATCGGGGAGGCGCCGTGGGGCGATATGGAGATCGTCTGGGAGGCACCGCATGTTTATGAGGAAAAGGTGCCCATCGCGGCCAGCGAAGTGGTAACACACCGGCATATCCGGGCTTCATATGGTAAAGAGGAGCACATTGTAAGCGATAAAGAGGACATGCGCAGGAGCATCCACGATACAATTACCAAGCTGTGCGAGCTTGCCGCCTTACGCCTGGGCTTTAAGGACCCGCTATTCGCCCGCGCCTTCGGGCAGGCGGTGGGCAGCTACTTTTCGTTCATCACCTGCCTTTACGGGATGTACGATATCATTTGCGAGATTTTTAAGGAAGAATTTGTCAGGGTGGATGACGATAAGTTCTGGAAGCTGACGTCCGGGGCAGCGCAGGATGCCGTTAAGGCAGCCTATGATCGGATCAGGTACCTGGAGTCGCACCCCGAGGATTACCAGAAAGAAAAGGCGCGTGTCGAGGCGAAGTGGGGCATCTGGGTCAAGCCCGCCTAGCGCGATCCTTTAAGCAGCTTATCATGTAGGGCGCCGTTCGCGGCGCCGAGTATGGATATGCCGCTGACGTTCACCGGTAGTCCCGATAGGTCGCCGCCCGAGTAGTCCGTTATGACGCCGCCGGCCTCTCTAAGGATAAGTGCCGAGGCCATGATGTCATAGCCGCTGATCCTTTTCCGGGTATCTATGATGGCGTCGAGCGAGCCCTTTGCGACATAGCACATGTCGAGGGCTATGCTTCCCATGGTGCGGACGATGCATTTTTCCTCCACCAGAGCGATCACGCTTTTTGGTATGGGGCCGACGCCATAGGAGTAGACGATATATCTCGGCTTTTCCGGGTGCTCCTTTGTTATGATGCGCTCGCCGTCGTAGAATGCTCCCTTGCCTTTTGATGCATAAAAAGTACTTCCCCAGATGGCGGCCACTGCGCCGGCGTCGATGTCGGCGAAGGTCGCGCCATGGCTTTTTTTCGAAAGCGCCAGCGACGTGCAATAATAGGGGATACCCATCACGAGGTTCGCCGAGCCATCGATGGGGTCCATGACCAGCGTATATTCGGGCTCTTTATTGGCGGGGACCAGCCTTTCGCCCAGCTCCTCGCTTATGACGCGGGCGGCGATACCCTCCTCGTCGATGGCGGCGTCCAGCGCCTCCTCCGCCACCATGTCGATCTTTCGTGTGACGTCGGTCGCACGGCGGGCGAGCACCTCGTCGTAGTCCGGGTGCGATGATAGATATTCGGTCGAGCGTTTTAGGACATTTTCCGCCATCCGCCTGACCAGGCTTAGCTCATCCACTCGCACCACCGAACCTGTCGAGCAGCACGTCGGCGACAAGGGCCCCGGCCTCTCCTGGCGCCAGCTTATCGGTATCCAGCGTGATAAGGGGGTGGAGCGGCGGCTCGTAGGCGACGTTCAGGCCGGGCACCGTAGAGCTCTTTCCGGTCTTGCCTTTCTCGTAGATGCCTCTGGGGGCACTACCGCCTTTACGGGCCATCTCACGCTCCATGGCCACGTCAAGCGGGCACTGCACGTATATTTCCACAAAGTCCGGGATGAGTTCCCTGGCCACATCCCTGTACCTGCGTAAGTTGCCCGTGGCATCGATAATGACATTAACGCCTTCGTCCACGAGCAGCTTCGCCATATACGCCAGGGCCGCGTAGACGATGGCACGTTCCTCCTCGCTATAGGTCGGCCGGGGCGTCAGCACCTTCCGCACGTCGTCAATATTCAACACCCGGACGTGCACGCCTTTTACCCTCAAGATATCGGCCGCAATGCGGGTCACCGTCGTCTTGCCGCTGCCAGGAAGCCCCGTCACCCACGCCGCCCATGCCATTCTTTCACCCCTTCAAGTACTTATTAACGTCCTTATAGTCGAACTCCTCTTCGTCCACGACATTATCGATAAAATTAAAAAGCTTCTCCCGGACGTCCGGCGACAGGCCGGGATACCACAGCGGGCTGGCCACCACCAGGGCCCGGAAGACATAAAAGGGCTGCACATACATCAATACCTCGAAGTCGCCGCTCTTTATCAGGTAGTTCTCCATGAACCTGTCGAACAGGTCCTTAAACTCCCCTTTCAGTTCGCCGTATTTTTGCAGCGAGTAGAACAGGTAGTTCATGCTCATGCAGGAGACGTCGTCGGCGGGCTCTCCGTACTCGCCGCGGCTCCGGTCCAGCACCGTAAAGTCCACCCCGTTCCGGAACATGATGTTCCATGGGTGGAAGTCGCCATGTACTACGCAGAGCCTGTGCGCTTTATCGTGCAGCTTCCACCGCCAGCCCACGCATTTCTTTTCGAGGCGCTCGAAGTCCTTCTCCGAATAGAACTTAAAATCTTTAGGGTAGCTGTCAATGAGGCCCATGATGCACTCGCCGGAGCCCACGAGCTCCCTTATGCGCCGGTGGTACAGAACGGGGTCGTCATGTTTCTGGGAATGGATGTATACGAGGTAATCGGATAAGGCCAGGGCCCGGTCGACGTCCAGTTGGTGGAAATATGGAGTGTCCCGGATGCGGTCCAGGTCCCTGTAATACTCGATGCCGCTCACGCGGTCCATCAGTATGAAGAACTCGTCGGCATCCCCGGCGCTTTTGAGGCCCCCATAATTAGTGAAAAAGCCGGCGTCGATGGAGCGGACGTGCCTGGGGAGCACGTTGAACGCCGTGTTCTCCCATAAAATAGACGCCGCCCTGTCGGCGAAGGTGTCGTGGCCAAAGCCCTTCTGGACCTTCATCGATGACAACACAGAAGAACGCATCTCGCCCTCGATGATGTAATCGACGAGGTAGGGCTTGCCATAGCCAAAGCCCTTGAGCTCTTTCTCGCCGGGCTCAGCGCCCAGCTGGAGGATCCGGACCAGGCTCACGGGCTTACCAAAAACCTCGGAGAGATACTTTTCGACCTCGTCCCTGTAATCCGCCATCAAAATGAAACAATATCCTGGAACATCATATATCTATGGAAGATATCGTCACGCGTAATCTTTTTTAGCCTGTTGAGGCTAAAATCCTCGGCGTCGAAAGACGCGATGGCGCTGCCGAAGATGACTGCCTTCCTCATGTTGCGGGGGGACAGGTCTCCCGTACGGGCCAGCCACCCTATGAATCCTCCGGCGAAGGAATCGCCTGCGCCGGTGGGGTCGACAAGCTTTTCTAGAGGGTATGCCGGGGCGCTGAAGCACGCGCCGTCCGTAAACATTAACGCGCCGTGCTCGCCTTTCTTGATGATGACGGCCTTCAGGCCCATCTCCAGGAATGAGCGTCCCGCATGGACCAGATTAGGCGTGTCCCAGTATTGCCTGGCCTCCGCATCGTTTAATACGATGACGTCGACGCGCTCGATCATTTTAGTGAGGGCGTCCTTCTTGTTCTCGATCCAGAAGTTCATGGTGTCCATCATGACGAAGCGCGGCTTTTTCATCTGCCTGTAGACCTTCATCTGGATTTCCGGGCCGGTGTTAGCTAAAAATAAGAATTTGGCCTGCCTGTAGGCGTCAGGCAGTACGGGGTCGAACGCGGCCAGCACGTTAAGCCGCGTGTCGAGCGTATGCGCCTGGTTCATGTCGTATTCGTAGTAGCCCTTCCACCGGAACGTGTCGCCCTTTTTTACCTCGATGCCCGCGGTATCGATGCCCATCGTGCGTAAAAAGCTTAAGTATTTTTTGGGAAAGTCCTTGCCGATCACGCTCACGATGCCCGCTCCGGCAAACTCCCGTGCGGCCACAGAAGAGTATACCGCGGAGCCGCCCAGCACCTCCCTGGCCTCCCCGAAGGGCGTCTTGATGCTGTCCAGCGCCACGGTGCCCGATATGACCACTTCGACCATAGAAAACCCTAACCGTCTGTCGTTACGTGCCCATGCTCCAGGAGCTCAGGTATTTTTCCTGCTCCTTCGTCAGGCGTTCTATCTTGATCCTCATCGTCTCGAGCTTCATCCTGGCGACCCGGTTATCGATCGCCTCGGGGACCTTGTAGACCTCGTTCTTTAGCTTCTTGTGATTTTCCACGATATACTTGACGGATAAAGCCTGGTTCGCGAAGCTCATGTCCATGACTTCGGGGGGATGGCCGAACGCGCAGGCCAGGTTTACGAGGCGCCCCTCCCCTAAAACGTATATCCTCCGCCCATCCTCCAGTAAGTACTCCTGGACGTCCGCCTTGACCTCGGTGACCTTCTTCGCTATCTTGTTCAAATCACCGAGATCGATCTCGACGTTGAAGTGTCCGGAGTTACAGACGATGGCCTGGTCCTTCATGAGCTTAAAGTGCTCTTTCCTGATGACCGATATGTCGCCTGTGACCGTGATGAAGATGTCTCCTTCTTTTGCGGCCTGCTTCATGTCCAGGACCCTGTATCCGTCCATGGCCGCCTCGAGCGCCTTGCGCGGGTTCACCTCGACCACGATGACGTTGGAGCCCATGCCCTTTGCCCTCATGGCAACGCCCCTGCCGCACCAGCCATAGCCTACGACCACTAAGCTTTTGCCGGCCAGCAGGACATTCGTGGCGTTCATGATGCCGTGGAGGGTGCTTTGCCCCGTGCCATACCGGTTGTCGAACATCATCTTGGTCTCGGCGTCGTTGACCGCTATTACCGGGTACTTCAGGGCGCCGTCCTTGGCCATGGCCCTGAGCCGGATGACGCCCGTCGTCGTCTCCTCGCAACCCCCGTAAATGCCCTTTAAATATTCCGTGTGCTTCGAGTGGACGACGGCTATGACGTCGGCGCCGTCATCGAGCGTAACGTTCGGCTTTATTTTTAGGGCCGACTCGATATTCTCGTAATACTGTTTCTCATTTTCGCCGCGGATGGCGTACACCTTGACGCCCTTTTTGGCCAGGGCCGCGGCCACGTCGTCCTGCGTGGAGAGCGGATTGGATGCGGTCAAGGCCACGTTAGCGCCTCCGGCCTGCAGCGTATCTATAATGTTAGCAGTCTCCACAGTCACGTGTAAACAGGCGATCACATTGACGCCCTTCAGGGGCTTCGTCTTTTCGAACTCGGCCTTGATGTAGTTCAACACCGGCATGTGGCGCCTGGCCCATTCGATGCGCTCCGCGCCCTGCTTTGCCAGCTTGATGTCCTTTACTACGTAATCCTTCACAATATCACCATAAACATAAAGTTAAACAAACTATAACTTTCATTAACATATTATACTAAAATACTATTTTAATTTTTCTTTTTGTTATGTATTAATGTTATGTAGTTAACTTTATGGAAAAGATTTAAGCTATATACGTGCCAATAGTATGAACGGAGACTTTACAGGGTGTTAAACATCGCCTGACATAACGTTTGGGCGGTTAACACCGTGTAAAACGCCATGATGGCTCACATCGACAACATTGACCTTATGATCATATCCGGCCTGACCGAAAATGCCAGCATGTCCCATGCGGAGCTGGCGGCCAGGTGCGGCATCACCAGGCAGACCGTCGCTTCCCGCATCAAAAAGCTCGAAAAAGAGGGCGTCATAAAGAAATATAAGGCTGTGGTCGACTACGAAAAGCTGGGGCTGAGCTCGTACTTTATACTTTTCCTTAAGCTGGACGTCTCAGACCAGGCAAAGGTGGCAGAATTTATCCGTTCTATAAGGACTGATCCCAACGTGCTGATGGACGTCTCGATCACGGGCGAGTGGGACGTCATGCTTTTACTCGCATTCTGCAACGTGAAGGAGTACGAGTATTATACGAACGACATGCGCGCTCGCATGGGGCCTATGCTGAAAGATAGCAAGAGCCACGTCGTGCTCAACTTTTACAAGAGCCCGGATGATTATGTGCCTTTTCCCGGCAACATCTCGCCGCCATGATGGCGATGGGTTCTGTCAAGTCTGCGGGTGCCAATGGGTATTTTAAATACCTGTCAAAAGTCGGGTGCTATTTTGGCATAACGCTTATCAATACGAATTGTTAATTTAATTATTCAATAATGGTTGGGTGGTAATGGCAACATTAACTCTTATTAATCATGCATTGGTGGCTAAGCCTCATACATCAATGTATTTAATTCACAAGTATTGGGGTTCTGTATAATTTTGGGTTGGTGAAAATGTTGAATTTGAGGTTGTTAAATTGGCGGTTGATGAATGATTAATTAATCGGATGTAGTTTTTAGTATTCGATAGGTTTATGATATCTTGAAAGAATACCCGGATTGTCGTTACATACATTGAAAAATTTATCAAAGGCAAAGTAGGCGATGGAATGGCAACGAAGATGAATAAGATGGCAATGGGCAACCAGGCGGCAGCTTTCGATGCAAAAACCAGCTTATTCAAACTGCTGAACACCATTATAACATTACTATTGATATACGTCTTTATAGGCGCCTTATTTTATTCGGCGGGTGGAATAGACCCACAGATCGATAACCTCTTCGGCCCTGCATATGCGTTTTGCCAGCCTATCTTTCAGGTCATATATCCGATCGTAGGAGTCGAATTTACCCCGGTCGCATTTATTTTCCTCTGGATTTTGTCGATGGGGCTGATTTTATCTATCCTATCGAAAGTCCCGACCTGGATGAAACAGACGGCTGACGTAACGGTTATGGCTATGATGCCAGCCCCCTGGCACTTTGAAAAAGGCGAGACAATGATGCGTGAAGGCAATTATAGGGGGGCGATCGATGAGTTCAATGCCGTGCTGAAAAAAAGCCCGGGCTATCCTGGGGCATGTTATAACCTGGGATATTGTGAGATGATGATGTCACAATTTGAAAAAGCGGCGAGCTTATTTCAGGAGGAGCTTAGGATAAATCCGGCACATTCCGGTTCCCGGCTAAACATCGGCTTTTGCTTTATAAAACTTGGCAGGGCTGGCGATGCCATAAGGGAGTTGCAGGAGGCGACACGGCTAGGGCCCGACAACGGCTATGCTCACTTCTGGCTAGGCAACGCGTACCGTCTTGCCGGGAAGTACGATGATGCCAGGCTGGAATATCAGAAGGCGAAAAATATCGCCCCTGACCTGGAGAATCTAGACCTCAACATGGGAGAGAATTACCTCGATTTGGGAGCGCTGGACGACGCTATTTCGGAGCTTAAGCTGGCGACGAACAGGAAATCGGACAGCGAACAGGCCCACTACAAGCTAGGGCTTGCCTATAGTAAGAAAGGCAGGTACGAGGATGCAATCGCCGAATATAATGCGGCCCTCAGGATAAACCCCCAAAACGCAGATTACAAAGACATGTTAGAGCTGGCGAAGTCGTCCTTAAAAGGTGTGTCTGCCAGCGCTATCACGATCCAGAAGGAAGTCATTAAAGAAATAGTAAAAGTGCCATGCGAATACTGCCGAACGCTAGTTGAGGTTACCCAGACAAATTGCCCCAGCTGTGGCGCTCCCCTGAGACCCCATTAAAAAACCGCTTAGTTTGCTGGCTTTTATTTCTTATCTAGCAGGGCTATCAGATATTCCACAACTAATCTATCCCTTCACAAATGCTGGGCAAAAACATGGTTCCTTAAGCTGTTAAGAAGGTTTACCAACTCGACGTTGAGTCTCATGAACTCGATCGCCTCGACCTCTGCCGTGCTCACGGCATTGACACACTCATGGTATTTTCTCTCTTCAGTTATCTCACAGGAACTAACGGTGTCCTCGATGATGCTAAGTTGCAATTTTACTTGCTTCATGGTTTGACGCAGTTTAGCCATCAATTCCTTCAGCTCTTTATCACTCTCATAATCTTGAACCATGATACAAAATATGAACACAGAAATATAATATTAAGTCGCGCGATGCGCCACACAATTTTAGAAATAGGCTAGTCTCGCAGACTTGACAGAACCTTAAACCGCAAGCTATAAATACTGACAAGGGTTTATATCGGGTTGTCGATATCGAATGTTCGATACGATATCGATAAAACGATAAGGTGTAAGATATGCGCGACATGCGTGACATCTGGAAAAAACTCGACAAGCTGGGAAGATACGGCGGATACGGGGGCCTGAAGACGTGGGTCCTTTATACTCTCAACGAGCGCCCTAAGAACGGCGCCGAGATCATGGACGCCATCGAGGCTATGAGCTATGGGAACTGGAGGCCTTCTCCGGGCTCTATCTACCCCATGCTGAATAAGATGGTTGAAGAAGGGCTTATAAAAAAGCGGGAGGACGGCCGCTACGAGGCGGTAAACGCAGGATACGATAATTATAACGTATTCGGGGGCTCGACGGGGGCGTACACGGTCGAGGGCGCCCTCAAAGAGATAGACAGCTACGTCTCGTACCTTGAGGACCTGCCCCGCGAGAAGGTCAAGCCTTACGAGGGCAGGATAGCGATCATGGCGGAGCGGCTGCAAAAGCTCAAGGAAAAATTGCCCTGACGGGGCCTGGAAATCATGGTTTGATCGATGGGTGGTGCTGGCCTGCATCGCCTATGGAAAAATAGCATTAATTGAAAGGTGATATCATGGTAATAGGAAGAATAATCCGTGCAGTCATAGGTGCCGTTTTCGGCGCCATTTTCGGCTTCATCGTAGGCTGGATCGTGCAGCTGTTCCCCAACTTCAACGCTGCCTTATTAAGCGGGTTGCATGGGCTAACCGGCATAAGCGGCATCGGTATGCCCGCCCTTCTGGCTGCAATTGGCTTTATCGTGGGATTGCTTGCCGGGCTCCTTGGGGGGCACCACCGGCATCAATGGCACAGGTGAACGGTGAAACGATAGGCTATTGAATCTATATACCAAATTTTTAAATACTTTGTATTTGGTTACTGGAAGGAATATCGCGGAGTGGGGAATATGTCAGAATCAGTCATCAAGGTCGATTCGCTGGTCAAGAAATACGGTGGTTTCACTGCGGTCGACGGCATTTCATTGAATATCATGCGGGGCGAAGTATTCGCTTTCCTCGGCCCTAACGGTGCGGGCAAGACGACGACGGTCGAGATACTGGAATGCTTAAAGACGCCGACGTCCGGCCAGGTGAGCGTCCTCGGCCTCGACATACGCAAGGACGAGATGAAAATAAAACAGAAAATAGGCGTGCTGCCTCAGAGCTTTAACGCCTTCGACTGGCTGACGGTCAGGGAGAACATCGAGTACTTCGGCTCTATGTACCCCCATAGCGTCGACGTGGACAATCTGATAGATACGTTCGGCTTGAAGGATAAGCGGAAAGAGCTCTTCAAGAACCTGTCCGGAGGCCTGAAACAGCGTGTGGGCATTGCCCTATCGCTGGTAAACGACCCCGAGATCGTGTTCCTGGACGAGCCGACTACCGGGCTGGACCCGCGTGCACGCCGGGATGTCTGGGAGGCGATCCGGGCGTTAAAAAGCCATGGTAAGACGGTGTTTCTTACAACGCACTACATGGACGAGGCCTACTACCTGGCTGACCGGATCGACATCATCCACAAGGGCAAGATAGTCGCGGAGGGAACGCCGGAAGACCTGATCAATGCCTATGGCGGAGGCAACACCCTCATAATCCGGGAGTGCTGCGAAGCGGCCAGGGAACAACTGGTCAAAGCGATCCCGGGCAGTATAATAGCGGGCAATGACGTCCTTATGAAGTTACCCCGCGAAGACGGCGTAGCAAGCATCACTAAGGCGGTATCAATACTAAATGACGGCAACCTCTCGTGTAAAGAAATATTCGTTAAGAAATCAACGCTCGAGGACGTGTTCTTGAATTTGACGGGCGAAAAGCTCATCGAGGAGGCGGCGTAAATGTCGAGGATATTATCCGACGTAAAGTTCAGCCTGATAGCGTATTTTAGGAACAAGGGCGCGCTATTCTGGACTTTGATCTTCCCCATCATATTGTTCCTGCTGATAGGGTACCTGTTCGGCGGGCAGTCCGGGCCTCTCACGCTCTACTACAACGATGCGGATGGCTCTCAGCTATCTAAAAATCTTACTACCGCATTAGCTTCGACGGGATTGCTTGAGCTGAAGGATGGCTCCGGGATGGATTTGGCCCAAATGCTGAAGGACGGCAAGATATCCGCCTACGTAGAGGTACCTTCCGGGTGGGAGAAAAACGTGATGGCTGCGAAGGCCACGGGTAAGGCCCCGGATTCAGGGCTCCAGGTATATTATGACAAATCCCAGTCGGCATCCGGTATTATAATATCCGTCATCACGCAGGTCATCAATAAGTTCAACATGGGGCTGGCCGGCGCCCGGGAGATCATAACGGTCAAGGCCCAGGATGTAGCCACGGCAAACATGAACTTCATCGACTTCCTCCTGCCAGGCATCATCGGCATGTCCATCATGTCGTCGGCCGTGAACGGCACGGTATCTACAACAGCCAGGAACCGGGCGACCGGAGTCTTCCGTAAGCTCGCGACGACCCCCATATCCCGTATCGAGTGGAACGCGGCACGTATCATCAACCAGACCATCATCCTGATGCTCTCGATATCAATATCGCTAATCGTTGCCTGGCTGGTCTTCGGGATAGTGCCTAACATCAACGCGATAACCGTGCTGATGATCATCGCCGGCGGGGCTGTCTTCTCGGGGCTGGGCATGATCCTCACGACATTCGTCAAGGACGTGGACTCGGCGGAGAACGCCGCGAGCGCGATCACGTTCCCGCTGATGTTCGTCTCGGGGGTCGTTCATACCGGTCCAGAACATGCCCTGGTTCCTGCAGTTCCTGGCTGACATATCCCCTCTGACATACCTGAACGACGGGCTGAGGAGCGCGATGATAACGGGTAACTATGGCGATGCGATGATGAACCTGGCCATCGTCGGGGTGCTGGGCATACTACTCTTCGCTATTGGCGTAACCGTGTTGAAGTGGAAGGAGGACTAATCCTTCCATTTTTAAAATTTGATTCTCGCGAATTTTTTAGATGGTGGTTTATACATTTGTCCTGTTTTGCGTGAATGTGGGTCCACCTGCCCTCAACACAATGACACAATGACACAATGACACGAGGACCTTTTAAATGCTGAATGGGGGCTGACGCGGCGCGGAGCGCTCTCACTTACCGCGCGGAGCGCCCTTACTTACCCCGTGAGTAATAAAAAATCATTGTGTCGTTGTGTCATTGTGTCGTTGTGTTAAACTACACGTAACCAGGCAAACGGATAGTACAAGCCATCAAAAAAAGTGAGAGAGTAAAAAATTTTACTGGTTATACGTCGATGGAGTCCCCGGGCTCCATGATAATAGCTTCGGAGTCGGTCTCGTCCTCCACCATCTTCTGGAACTTCCAGGGATCCGCCGGGATGACGTCGAACGTGTTGTAGTGCATCGGGACGACAATGTCTGGCTTGAGGAACTTCGTGGCCAGCACCGCCGCTTCGACATCCATGGTGAACCGTCCCCCGATGGGCAATAGTGCCACCTTGGGCTTGTAAAGCTCATGGATGATGGACATATCGCTGAATAGCGCAGTGTCTCCGGCATGGTAGATGGCGCTGCTGTCCCTGACGACGACGCCCGCCGGGCTCCCCGCGTCCCAGCCGAATCCCGCCTCGTCTATGCCGTTAGAATGTACCGCCTGGACCAGCGTGTACTTGACCTGGCCGAGCTCTATCGTGCCGCCGATGTTGGCGCCTAACGCATCAATCCCCCTTGATTGTACATATTTCGCTAGCTCGTTGACGCAAATGACGTCGCAATCGGTCGCCCTGGCGATGCTCATGGCGTCGCCCATGTGGTCGGCGTGCCCGTGGGTGATCACCAGCACGTCCGGGTTTACCTCGTCCCATTTAACGTCAGCCATCTTGTTGCCCATGAAAAAAGGATCGATGATCGTATTCAGACTACCCATGATCTCGAAGTTGGAATGGCCATGCCACTTGAGCTTCATTTACAGTTCTCCGTAATAATGTTAGGCGTACATGATATTAAACACTTGCCGAAACCGGTTTCACCACGGCGTGCACGGAGGCACCACAAAGGACACGGAGGGTTATTCACCACGGAGGGCACGGCGGGCACGGCGGCTTTTTAATACTCAAGGGGTATGTAAGGGCGCTCCGCCCGGCGTCGCCCCTGAAAGACCCCCTAGTTATTTTAATAATAGTTCAGATTATCATAGACACATAATGTAATGGGGGATATAGGGTAAGTCAGATTTGGCCTTAATTTGGCGTCCGTGCAAATATGTATCTTTTATAAGTAGACTTTTTTTATTATATAAATAATTTATTATAATAGTTTTTGACTTTTTTACTTTAATATAGCCTGGGTTTATAGCAATTGTAATCCTAGTAAGTTGTCATCATAAACAAATTAATTATTATCCTTTCGCCGAGGCCCATGAACACCCGGAAGTTACAGTATCCGGCAAACTCATATTTGCAGGTGCGGCAGGTTATATGGGTCGGGGTTTTACTCCCCGCTTCTTTCTCAATCGTCTCCATGGTCGGTGTCTATGGCGATCAAATAGCTTTAAGCGTTTAGAGCATGTGCCGAACAAGTAATGGCTTCGTCTTATTTTAGGGCGTTTCATCCTTTCCTTCAGGGTTTATTTCAATTTACGACATAATCCCATCTTATAATTTCCGGGGGTCTCTCAGGGGCGACGCCGCGCGGAGCGCCCTTACATACCCCTTGAGTCATAAAAAGCCGCCGTGCCCGCCGTGCCCTCCGTGGTTAACACCTCTCCGTGTCCTCCGTGGTGCCTCCGTGCACCCCGTGGTGAGCCCCATGCTAGGCTGCCGCTTCGACCTTGAACTCGAGCTCCCCATCCGGTATGCGCTCGTACAAAGGCGTGTTCGCGGCATACCGCACGAATGTGGGTAGCTCGAACACCTCGCCGCGCCGCAACAAGCCCAGCTTATCGCAAGGGATAACCTCGGTCGCCCCGGCAGTGATCGCATAGACGCTGAACCCTGAGGTCTTACCCATGCCTACGGATCCGGCGAGCTTCAAAAAGTACTGGTTAGCGTAAGAATCTAAAAATTCCTCGTCAGGCACATACTTAAGCTGGCCGAGCCGGTACTCCGCCTCGTTCGCCAGGAATTCGGGCGAGAACCCGGCATAATAGCTCTCCGCCGCGTCGATGGTAGCGGGAGTATCCACCGAGGCCAGCATGACGTTCTCCTGGCGCGGCCTGGCCGGCTGGTACAGTGGCCCGTCGCCTTCGCCCGCGATTATCCCTTCGATGACGCACACCTCATCCAGGCCAAAGGAGCGCAATATGGCGTCGTGGACCTGCACGAACGTCTCGCATAAAAGCTTATAGCCCTGCGCCATGTTTTTCCTCGATATGGGAGCCCATAGGGGGTCGGCGCAATAGTGGCCCTCCGCCCTGCGCTCGAAAGGCTCCAGGGCGCCATATAAGTTCTTAATTGTGCCGGTGATCAGAGCGTTGCTATGGCACTTCATCTTCGCGATATTAAATATGGCGTCGACCTCGCCGAAGATCCTGTTCACCTCGAAGGAGGCGAAATCCCGGTTCCATGCTTTAGAGGGCGATATCTGCACTCGCTCGCGTTCGCCCGAAGTAAGAGTATCGTATAGCTCCACGTCCATGCCTTCCAGCAACGACTCGCAGCCCATCTGCAGGAAAACGCCCTTCGTCCCGCCAGGCCACTTGTTGCCCTCCGCGATGAAAGGGCGGCCCCCGTGCACCTTGATAAAATCGCAGGCGGCCATGATGGAGAACGGGTCGGTGCACACGTGGTTGTGCACGGAGAGGTCCGAGTCCCGGGGCCCGTACTTTAGCGAAGGATTAGGAGGCTGCGTGAAGTTAGGCTTGACCATCACGGTGCCGTCCAGCCTTATTTTATCGAGCTGTCCGTCGCCCTCGAGCGCCTTCAGGGCGTCCATCGTGTTATCGTAAGCTGCGTGGCCCGGCGTCGGCGCTTCCATGCAAACGGCCACGACATCAAAGTTCATAGCGGTCACCCGTTACGTCGCATTTCCTGGAATGGTACTGGAATGAGAGGTCCATGTAGCAGCGGGGGCACAGCATGCCGTATCCCTCGAGAACCCTCATGTCGTACAGGCACAATGGCATGCCGCAGACGGCGCACTTCGCATTTTCATCCATCGCACGCCCGCACCTCGAGCATTTTAAGTAACTCGTTACCATCAGGGGTATTTTCATTACATTTTTATATTAAGCTTGGCATGGCTAACAGCGCAACACGCTTTGAAAATTATCTTTATATAATCCGGCGTACGACTAGGCACATGTGTTCGATGTCCTGGCCGCGGGCTTCATCATAGGCCTGACGCACGCCATGCCGCCCGGCCCTATCACCGTTGAGGTCCTCAAGAGAGGCGTATCGGAGGGCTTCTTATCGGCTTTCAAGGTCGACGTCGGCGCCGTGGCCGCGGACGCCGTGTTTTTCTCCCTCCTTGCCATCGGCCTGAGCCAGGCCTTAAGCAATCCCATCGGCAAGATCGCCATGTGGCTATGCGGATGTGCCTTACTGGCTTTCCTCGGCCTGCGGGGCATCTACAGGATAGCCACGAATAAAGCTGCAGCTTTCACGGATAAGCCCCGCAATAATTCTCCCCTGGCGGCGGGCTTCCTCATTTGTATCACCAGCCCGTTCGCTATCGCCTGGTGGACGGGGGTTTTCGCGGGCACCATGGCGTTTTTCAGCGACGCCTGGTCGCTAGCCGGCCTGTTCGGCGGCATAGCACTGGCATGCCTTATGTGGTATGCATTATTGGGCGTGCTGGGCTCCGCGGGCAAAAAAATGTTCAGGCAGTCCTGGCTGACGCTGTTATCCCTGGCTTGCTCGGTAATGATGCTCGCCTTCGCCGCAATACTATTATACCGCGGGTACATGGACTTCCTTTGAGCCCACATAACTCGTACAAATAAAATCTGTCGGGCCGTTAAAAAAGCCGGTAATATATTTAGCCCGGGCTCCACGTTTAAAGTTCCATGAATGCCAGAAAGTTATTGTTCACGTGCCTGGCGCTGGTCATGAGCAGCATCGTGGTCGAACCCGCGTCCGCATTACTGGGCGTGCGCTGCGGCGCGACATCTACTCTGTCGTCCCTGGCTCTGCTGGGCGGCATCGTGGCGGCTTTCTTGACAGTAAAAGTAGAAAAAGATACGGAGGCGGAATAATGCCAGTGCCGATTGTTATATGTTGCCCGGCCCCTAGGCGATATCCCTGGACGTGTCGATGGTGATCCTGTCCGTCACCCTAAACTTAATGTAATCGGTGATGGGGTTCATGCCACGTATCTTGGGCAGCGTTAGCTTGTTGACGATCTTGTCGCCCTTACGCTCCAGGTCGATGTCGAAGATGACATCGCACCAGTACTGGATATGGTTCTCCACCGATTCGTGGTGCATGCCCTTGACCATCATGAGGTAACAGATGCTGTTGCCTTCGCTGATGATATCATAGACATTATCGAGTATGTGCTTAAGCGAATCTGTCTCGATGCCCAGGTCGATTAAAAAGCTGAAGTTATCGAAGATGATCGTGAAATTATCTTCTTTATTCCTTTTAAGGCTGTCCAGCCATTCGTTCACGAACTGGGTGAGCTTTTTCGCGGCCGCCGGCCTGTCGGCCGCCGCAGGGAGTATCTTGTGGTAATATTCTTCGTGGAGGTTGATGAACTCCATGCCGGGCGACTCGAAGTCCAGCTCTTTCATGTTCCGCTTGATATACTTGGGATTTTTATGGGTGGTAATGTAGTAGGTCTTCCGGGGTATGGAAAGCTCATATAAAAATACTTCGGGCACCGATTTAGGGTTGGCTGAGAAATAGACGAGGGCCCCGCACGGCAGGCCGCCATTCAGGTTCCTGTCGAGGATATCCACGCCCGTAGGTAGTCTCTTTATTTCAGCAGTATCCTGCCCTTCACCGGAGTCAGGGATTTCACTACTGCCCCCTTCGCCCTTTGTCTGGCTAATGCTCATCACCTTTTTTCAAGGCTATATGAAGAGCGCGAACATCAGGTATGATATGGTCATCATGATGATGGACCATTTTAATCCTGACATCCACCTTCCTTCGCCCATCACGCCGGCCAGTATGCCCGCGAACAGCCCCTGGATAATGGCTGCATGGAAGAACAGCCTCTTATAGTCTTCAGGGTTGAACGCCTGTATAAAGGTTGCGCCTTGCGTGGCTGTAGAACTACCGCTCGCCGCCGCATTGCTATTGCCTGCCGTGGCCATGACGGGTATGAAGCTCGAAGAAAGCGTGTAGACGCAGTATATGAACACGCAGAACGAGATAAATATGATGACCACGTAGATGAGCATGCCGTCCGAGCGCTCTCTTCGTATCTGCTCGCTGATCTTGGCATCGTTTGCAGCAACGTTCAGCACGTCCCGTATGTCCCCGCTGGATTCCGCGGCCTTGGTGATGAGCGTGATGACCCTGGTGGACAGGGCTGTGCTGAGCGAGTTGGCGAACATCTTGAGCGCAGAGTTCACGTCGACGCCCCACAGTATGTTCTTGTGGATCTTTTGGACTTCCCTGCTCATGGTGCCGAAATTGGCGTTGGCGATGAGCGCGATGGATTGGGTCAGCGTCATGCCCGTCTCGTTGGTCGACGCCAGCTTCTTCAAAAAGTCTGGCATCTCGGCCGATATCTTTCGCTCTCGCCAGATATTTCTCTCGAAGAACAGGGCGAGCGGGATCATGACGATGAGCAGGACGAAGATGATTATGTCGTCGAAATAGCCTATGATCGGGCCGAAGATGACGAGCGGGTCGCCGCTGTTCCCGACCTTACTGTGCTGCAGCTCGGTCACGTTCGTCATGGCGTGCTGGAGGCCGCCAAAGGTCAGTCCCATGAATAATAATACGAATAGTATGGCCACGGGCACGCTGACGATCAGCGAAAGCTCCGGCTTCTCCTGGATGGGGACCAGGGGATTGGCGATGAACTCCTTGAACTTGAGGCTCTTCTTGCCGGCCTTGATCTTCTCGACCATTTTCCGGTCTTCAGCCTCGGAGAGCCCGGACTCTTCTTTTTGTACGGTATCATAGGCGTTGAACTTCGGTATATCGAACTTTCTCGTGGACTCATCCTCGGTGGGAGTGAGCATGCTGATCAGCACGACGAACATTACGGAGCCCAGCGGGAGCATGCCGTATATGATGACGTATAATATTACGGGGCTGCCGCCGCCGATGATGGACATGACCGAGGACATGATGATAATAAACAGTGGCCCTGCGACGAACGCAGTAACATAAGACTCGGCGATCAGGCCCAGGATCTCCAGGAAAGATTTTTGCTCCTGCATGAGCCGCTGCAGGTATTGTTCGGTCTTACCGTTTAGGTAGGTGGTCACGTCGCCGCCGCTGTCGATGACCGACAACAGGTTCGTCAAAAGGTCCTGCAGCATGTCGGAGGACGTCTGGTTGATGCAGTTGATGATGGCCGTGCGCAGGTCGCTGCCGAAGTAGTCCATGTCACGGATGATGATGCCTATCTCGCGCGAGATCTCGCCATATGTGCTTTCGGCAGCGTTCAGCGCCCTTAAAATGCTGATGATGTCCATGCCGCCCTTCGACAGGGCGTACATGAAGGTCACGGCGTACGGTATCTGCTTGTTGATCTTCGATTTGCGGTCGCTGGCGTTGATGGACGGTATGATCATGATGACCGTATAGGTGACGTAATAGCCGAACACGGCCATGATGGTCATGCCCAGGAAGATGATGATGAGGTCGGTGAAGGGCGTGATCCAGGTCAGGGTCTCGGGCATGTGGATGTTGGTAAAGTTACCCTGCGAGTTGATCATCCCCAGGATCAGGAAGGCGATGACTATGCCGATGAGCGCGCCGATGAAGCCGACGATCATGGATACAAGGTATGCTATGGATGCGTATACCTCGTAGGACTGCGCCATATGGGCCTGGCGAAGCTGCTTTTGCAGGTTATAGAATTTTTCCTTATGCTTCCGTACTTCCCCGCCAAACACGACGTGGGCGATGGTGCTAAACTCGTCCATTCTGCAACCCCGTTATTCCTTGATGCCGAGCTTCTCCAGTACCCTGTCCGGCTTTACAGCGTAGGCGTGGATGATCGCGGCGATCTGCTTGAACTCGCGTATATTGTTATTGAGCATGTATTCGAGCACTTTTTGCCTGCGTGTCAGCTCCATGTTAAGCTCCCTCTTGCTCCATGCCCTGCGCTGCGCGATCTCCGATATGACCCTCGATTCGCCGACGCGGTCGAACTTGTCCGTGGCCGAGTTCCAGTTGAAGATGTCGTTCGTCCTGATGTTCCTCGTATTGGGGTCGATGTCGTTGATCTCGACGAGCTTCATGTTGCGCCTGACGCGCTTGTTCTTAAGGTAAGTTTGCGCCTGGATGCTTATAATATCAAGAGCCGTGATCATGGTACGGGGCACGCTGATCGGAGGGTTCTCGAGTCGGTGGATGGCCGACTCCACTGAGTCTGCGTGCATCGTGGAGAAAGTGGTATGGCCGGTAGACATTGCCTGAAATAACGTCAGGGCCTCTTTTCCCCTCACCTCGCCCACCAGCAGGTATTCGGGACGCTGCCTCAGCGCCGCCTTTAGCAGGGCGAACATCTCGATGGCCCCTTTGCCGTCCGACGTGAAGGAGTCCCTGGTCAGGCCCGGGATCCAGTTCATGTGCGGTAATTTTAATTCACGGGTATCTTCCAGCGATATCACTTTTGCCTTGGGCGGTATGAAGAGCGACACGGCGTTCAGCGACGACGTCTTACCGGAAGCCGTGCCGCCCGAGAATATGAGCGATTTGTTGTTCTCGATGCACAGCCACATGTAGGCCATTTCCTCGCTGGAGAACGTGTTCCAGGCTATGAGGTCTATGGGCGTTATGGGCACTTCCTTGAACTTACGGATGGTGAAGGTGCTGCCCCTCGTGGTTATTTCCTTGCCCAGGGTCATCTGGATACGCGAGCCATCCGGCATCGTCGCGTCGACCATCGGCTCGGCGATGGATATGTGCTTGCCACAGCGCTGGGCCAGCTTGATCACGTAAGAGTCCAGCTGCCGCTCCCCAAACACGATGTTGGTCATGATATTCTCATAATTCTTATGATACAGGAAAATCGGAGTATCGAACCCATTATTCGATATATCCTCAATAAAATTATCGTGCAGTATAGGGTTGATCTTACCGAACTCGAGGTAGTCCCTGTCTATATAATACAATATTTTATAGTAGGACTTGGTATCGATCTTCCCGATATAATCGTTAATGATCTGGGTGGTCTTATCCTTGAGCAGTTCCTTCTTGTCGGTGGTTACGTCCATGTTCTCGATCATGAGGACGTCCTGGAGCCGGTCATAGACCTCGATAAGTAGCTCTTTTTCGAATACGGTCAGCGACGGCTCGGCCACGTAATAAAGGTAGTTATTCGTGCTCTCGTTGTACAGGATGACCACGAAGGCGTATGGCTCGTCCACCCAGTAGCGCTCGACCTCCTCATGGCCCTGTACTCCGGGGAATACCGCCATGGGGCCGTGCTTTTCGGGGTCATAGGGCTCGAAAATGATCTTCTGGCGGATCTTTTTCTTTTCCTTTTTAACGCCCTTCGCCTTCTTCTCTTCCACGTCGGCCTTTGCCAGGCCCTCATCGGGCTTGATGATGGCGTTGAACTCTTTGATTATGTCCTCTTCGCTCTCGGCGCTTTCGGGGGCGTACTGGATGGTCTGCGTCTCCTGCCCGCTCGGCGCCATGGCGTGTTTGTCCGGGCTATAAGTCTCAGCTACGGGAGAGGGCTCAAGGGGCTGCGAGGGCTCCGCCTCGGCAGATATTTGCCCCCCTTTATCGATGATCTGGTCAAAGCCCGTTTGTTCAGGCTGCTGTTCGACGACGTTTTCCATGGGCCGCTCAGGCATAAGCTCGGGCATGGGCTCTTGCTCTGCCTCCTGTGCAGGCTTCGGCTCCGCGCGGGGCTCGAACCGGGGTACTGGCTTTGGCGCCGCAGAGGCGGCGGGAGGCGTAGAGCTTTTAAAAAGGCGGCCTATGCGGTCATCGGCCGCTTCAGGCTTCGGCGCTTCCGCGTGTTTTTGTTCCGCAGGCTCTACGGGAGTTTCCTTATCAGGCTCCTTCAATGACTTCTTTTTCATCAGCCCGTAAAAATTTTTTTTATCCGCTTCGTGAAAATCGAAATCAATATTTTCCTTTCCAGTTCCTGACACCGCAATCACTTCCCCATGCTGAGACCAACCCTGTCAGGGTACTATTTTTTATGATTTGGCATAATAATAAGCATATCAATCGTAAGGGTATATAAACTTGGCGTATAAGCGCCTATCACTTCGGGAAAGAATAAATATAAAAGTTTCCTCTTTTATAAAATATTTGGTCATTGCTCAACAATATAATGTAAACTTTTTTATTACTTTATCGCTGCGAGAGTAGTCGTGCCACTGCGAAGGCGGGGAAAACACACGAAATTTGCACGCCATATTCGCTCGCCACAGAAGCGAAGGGCATGCCGAGCTCTTGCAGCGCCTCTTTTGCGACGAAATCTCCGGCACCGCACACGATGGCGCCCTTAAGGCCATGGCGCCGTGCCACCTGGCCTATGCCTTCCTTTAAGTCGTCCACCTGTCGCCTGTAGGCCTGCAACGCGAGCTCCATGATCTCATCCATAGATAATTCTTCGAGGTCACAACAAACGACCCTGGCGAGCCTGCGGGCCGCACCCTCCTTTGTTTTATGGGCGCCATCCGGGGCGTCACACGAGTAGTCCTCCACGCCGATATGGCCGAGCATCAGGTTCACGTCCCCCGTTATGGCGAATAGCTCGGAGGACGTGCGCACGGCTCTTCCCCTTAATGTCACGGCATGTAACAATGCGGCCACGTTGGTCCTGAGGGCGCCCGCATATATCAATTCGCCGCGGGAAAGCCTCTCGAAGTCCGTCAGCCCCGCCGTCGGCATGCCATTCGCGACAGGTATTATGTCCGACGTCGTGCTGCCCACATCGATGAAAATGACGTTCTTGTGGACGGTGCCGATGAGCCGCGCCGACGCCGACCAGTTCGCCGCCACGAGGGGCCTGTGATCTCCTGTGTCCCCATGAAATTTACCGTCGCTCCCGTAGAAGACCGCCCCCTTAAAAACCTTTTTTACCGCGGAAGATATGTGCTCGATGCCCTCTTTCTTTGAGGCAAAGCAATCGGCAAGCTCGCCGGTGATGGTAACGCCGATAGCTTCCACATGCCCTGCCCTGTGCTTTATATCCTTTAGCGTGCCTTCGATGTCACAGCCCTTCCACAGTGGAAGGTATGCGGAATACGTGAAGAGCCCATCCGAGGACGCGGCTTTGGTGTTGGCACCGCCGATATCCAGGCCCAGTATCATGATAACCGCTCCAGGTCGGCCCTGGTGAAAGAGAAGCGCCCCTTTACGTTGACTCGATCGGGAAGCAGGCCGAAGCGGGCTTTTAGTATCAGGTCGGCGAGGTTATAGTCCAGCACTTTTGCGAGGCCGAGCACGGCGGTGGTAGGCCTGGGGTTCACGTCGACCACGTAAGGCCTGCCGCCATAGACGATGTCGATGCCGAAGAGGCCCCGGCACCCTAGCATGTCGCCCACCCTTCTTGCAACGTCAAATATCTCCTCCCTGGCGGGATGCTCGATATTAACCTCATTACCATCATACCCGAAGTATGCGATGCCTTTTTCCTCGAATGTATTGATATACTGCCTGTTCAGGGAGAGAGGTAGCATGGCATTCCCCCCTACGAGCGAAACGCTCAGGTGCTCGCCCTCGACGTACTCCGTGGAGATGAATCCCTCCCGCTCGACGGGGCCGGGCGAGATGAAGATGCCCTCTGAGCCGCAGCCATACCGGGGCTTCACCACGCTCTTTATGCCCTTCTCGTGTACCAGCCTGGGCGCCGGTATGCCATTATGCAGGAGAGCCTCGGTTGTCTCCTGCTTGTCGGCGCAAAGCCGGGCTACCCTCGACGGACAGCCGAGGTTGATGCACTTCTTTTCAATGGCGGCCGTATATTGCTCCAGCCTATCGTCGGGGGCGATAAGCAGGAAACAGTCGCATTTCCCCGAGAGGTCGAGCAGGCTTCCCTCGAAGTCCGGCGGCACGAACACGCTGCACCCTGCCGCCTCGAACGACCGCTTGAGCGTGTTGAGCATCGCCCTGCCCTCCCCTGCCAATGCCTCTAATCCCACGCACGTCGAATACTCGGCCAGCAATATCTTCATGACGCTCTTGAATAAGGGAACGGTCATATAATATGATTTCGGTTTTTATGAGGGAGCTATGGAAGCATTTATTTTCCATGAGCGTTATAATGTTTGGGAATACTAACGGGGATGTCTCATGTCGTCCACTTACAGGTTTAAGTTACTAGCTTTCTTCCTGGCGTCCGCGGTATTGCTCTCTATGGCGGCGCCGATAGCTATGGCAGCGGAAGAGAAAACGGCGGCACGTGCCGGGCCGGATATAACGGTCATGCTTGGCTCGACGGGCGGGAAAGTCGGAAATATGAACGTGTATCTCGACGGCAAACTCGCCGGCAAGACGGACTTGTGGGGCAACTTCACGTTCAAGGAGGCACCCGCTGCGGGTAACCACACGGTCACGGTCTCCGCCAAAGAACTCAAGAACGTCACCATGGATACGAGTTTCGCCGAAAAGCCCGTGGTCATCAAGACCGAGATGAGCAAGGGCAATAACATGACCATACACGTTATGGATAAGGCCGGTAAGCAGGGGATCGCCGGGGTCTCCGCCATTAACGGGGATTATAATATGGGGACGACCGACGCCTCAGGCGACCTTGTAATAAAGGACTGCCCGGCGGGCATATATCTCATAAAGCTGGAAAAGGATGGGTATAAAACCACCACGACGCTGCTGATCGTATACTCCAACAGGACGCAAAACTACTCGCTTACGCCAGCTAAGTGAACGAAAGTTATCCTATACTCTTTTTTTACTGTGAATTAGGGTTATATAAGACATAGTTCATTAGACTGTATCCTTCGTGGATGGCGATGAGCGAATGATGGAAAAACAAGTGCACGTGCCGGCAGCCGGGCTTCCGGAATACAAGCACAGGTACATTATATTATTGATCGTCCTATCGGGCATTTTCATGGGCGTGCTGGACACGAACGTCGTTAACGTCGCCATGCCGTGGCTTACCACGTCGTTCGGCGTCGACCTCAAGACCTCCGAGTGGGTCATCACTTCTTACCTGATCGTTAACACCAGCCTTCTCCTCATATTCGGCAGGATATCCGAGATCACTGGCAAGGCAAAGCTGTTCCTGGCCGGGATTTCCCTTTTCACAATTAGTTCGCTGGCCTGCGGGCTTTCGACCGGCATTAACGAGCTCATATTTTTCAGGATCATCCAGGGCATAGGCTCCTCGGTCGTGTTTTCCATCAACACGGCCATACTTATCCAGACGTTCCCTCGCAACGAGAGGGGAAGGGCCCTGGGCTTTGTCGGCACGACCGTGGCCATAGGCAGCATTGCCGGCCCCATCCTGGGAGGGTTCATATTAAAATGGGCCGGCTGGCCCTACATCTTTTTCATCAACGTCCCCATAGGCATCGTTTTAGTGCTGGGGGCGCTGAAATACCTGAAAATAATGGAGATCCGGAAGAGCGAGTTCGACATGGACTGGGTCGGTGCCGCCACCCTCGTGTCGAGCGTGGTTTCCCTTATGCTACTCCTGAACAGCCTGGCGGACTGCGAGCAGTTCACGATGGAAATGTACGCCTATCTCGGAATATTTTTGTTATCTCTGGCCGCGTTCGTCTACACCGAGCTCAAGCACAGGAACCCCATCGTCGACCTGTCCGTCTTTGGGGTCAAAAATTTTACGTTCGCTAACCTGAGCACTATGATCAACTTCATCGCATTCGCTATATTTGCGCTCACCATGCCGTTCTTCCTGGAGATCGTCTTTGATTACAAGCCCGACCAGGTCGGCACCTTTTTGTTGATATTGCCGGCGGTGATGGCCATAGTATCGCCCATCAGCGGATGGCTCTACGATAAGCTCCAGTCCACCTACCACAGCTCGTTTGGCATGCTGGTCATGGCCGCGGGGCTGTTCGGCCTGAGCTTCGCGATACGTTCCCCGGACGTCGTGCCGATCCTTGCCTGCATCGCCATTTTCGGCTTCGGCAGCGGGTTGTTCACGAGCCCCAACAATACGGAGGTCATGAGCGCCCTGCCCATCCAGAAGAGCACGATCGCCTCCAGCACGCTGGCCACGGTGAGGAACTTCGGTAACTCCATCGGCGTCTCCATCGCCAGCATCATGCTGTACATGCAGCTCCGGGCGTGCGGCTTTAGCGGTCAGCTTATCAACGCCGTGCCTTCGGATATGATCCAGGCGGCCGGTAGCGTGTTCATGGTGGGCGGCGCCCTGTGCATCGTGGGGATCTTCACCTCGCTCATGCTGCGGTGGAATAGGACGCCCGTAAAAGCCCCTAAATAGCATGGTTTTTGGCAGCATCTTATATTTCTATGGTTCATGTTGTTGAGAACACCAGTGCACGGATACACTGTTCTGCCATGGAGGCAGTAGTCCCGTGCTCGTTTTATAATGTCTTGTGTTATTAGTTTGCCCTGTGGCGTGTCGTGTCGTTTAACACAATGACACAATGACACAATGACACAATGACTTTTTTAATGCTGAAGGGGGCTTCGCCCCCTCGCAGACCCCTATACGTTTTATTGGATTTATGTAGTGCAAGGGACAGGGCTTCGGTTATATAATTAATGTAACAGGGGTCTCTGAGGGGCTACGCCGCGCGGAGCGCTCTCACTTACCGCGCGGAGCGCTCTCACTTACCGCGCGGAGCGCTCTCACTTACCCCTTGAGTTATAAAAAATATTGTGTCATTGTGTTAAACGACATGCCCATGAATAAGCATCCGCGGGCCTTGTGACGGCCTCGGTAGCAATACTGAAAATATGGAGCTATGCCAAACAATAAAAAAATAAAAGGTCATCCTGCCAGCACGATCTCGCCACGGTTGATCTTCTCGGCCCTCGTGTATGCGTCGTACATAGCGTAGGCCCATATGCCGATAAAGAGGAAAACCCCGATGCACACGGACGTCATGAGCCACGAGGCGACCGTGCCAACGATAAGCATCATGCCGTTGTTCGTGTCGCCGTTATAGATCTGGCCGAGGCCCGGAAGCAGAAACGATAAGATAAGCGCTAGTAGGGGTTCCTTACGGCACGGCTGGCCGCGGGAAACCATCGACGTTATACAGTTCTTACAGACGTTCCTGCCGTTCACAGGGACGTTACATTCATCGCAGATGCCCCTGCCACACCGGGTGCAGGTGCCTATGGCCTCACGGTCCTGATGGTAGCTACACCTCAAGGTTCCGCCCCAATTCATTGTAGATAAAAACAGCGAGTACAAATAGCTTGTCGTCGATAAGTATACGATAATATGGTAAAACCCACTCCTGCGGAACTATCGGTACTAAACCTGGATTTCCATCTGGAAGCCAGCACATATTCATCCCATGCCCTCCACGCCTTCGCGGCCAAGTTCCCCCCGCAAATACCCCGGACGTTTATCGAGAGCCTCACGACGGCCGGAGAAACTGTCTTAGACCCCATGAACGGGTCGGGCACGACTACCCTGGAGGCATACCTGTTAAATCGAAGGGGGTTCGGGTGCGACATCGACCCCCTGGCGGTAAAGATCGCCCGTGTCAAGTCCACTCCGCTAGATGTAGATCCTTTCGAGCTCATCCCCGGCATATTAAAAAACGCCGGCACATTCCTTCAGGATAAGGAGTCAGTCGACGGTGAGATGGCCGCCCGTTTCGACATGAAAACCAGGCAATTCATCGACTACTGGTTTTACCCTGAAACCGGGAGAGAATTAATGGCTTTGATACAAGCGATAGAAGAGTATAAGGAAGGCACGCCTGTCCGCGAGTTCTTAGAGGTCGTGTTCTCGAGCATCATCGTGACAAAGAGCGGAGGCGTCTCACGGGCGCGGGACCTGGCGCACTCGCGCCCCCATATGGACCCGGGGAAAAAGCCGAAAAACGCCATAAAAGATCTGGAGCGGCGCCTTAAAAAGTTCGCGCCCATCATTTCAGGGCTGCCGGAACATGAGCCCCACGCTATAATAAAGCAATCCGATGCTAAAAAACTGGGGCTGGCTGATGGATCGGTCCATCTCATCGTGACGTCTCCCCCTTATGCGAACGCAATCGACTACATGCGCGCTAATAAGTTTTCACTTGTATGGATGGGGCGGTCCATCACGGACCTCGGCCGGATGAGGAGCGGCTATATAGGCAGCGAGGCCACGAGGAACGTTAAAATGGAATGGCTCCCGTCCTTTACCGAAGGGGTCCTGGGGCAGCTACGGGATAAAGACGAAAAAAAAGAGGCCATTCTACGTAAATATTTGCTTGAGATGCGGGACGCGATGGGCGAGATGCACCGCGTGCTCGTCCCCGGCCGGTATGCAGTCCTGGTCGCGGGCACGTCGACGATGCGCGGCATCGACGTTAAAACGCCCTATTGCCTGGCCGACATCGCGGAGAAACACGTAGGTTTCGAGCTCATGGGGATAAGGCACCGTTCGCTGGACAGGGACAGGCGAATGATGCCTTTCGCCGGCGGGCGGACACGGATAGAGCAGAGGATGGGGACGGAAGAGGTCATAATATTAAAAAAGGCTTAAATAGCCATCGTTGTAGGCTGTAAAAAAGAATATAACGTCCCGCATCCCAATAATGTTCAAATGAAACGCCGGATTTTGATCACGAACGACGATGGCGTCAACTCGTCGGGGCTCCTGGCCGCCTATGAGGCCGTCAAAGAGATGGGGGAAGTGACCATCGTGGCCCCCGCCACCCAGCAGAGCGCCGTGGGCCGCTCGATGACGCTGTTCAACCCGCTCAGGCTGGCCAGGCATAAAGTGAATGGCGTCTCGGCCTATAGCGTTAACGGCACGCCAACCGATGCAATCATTTTGGGGATGTTCGTGGCCATGGAGGAGAAGCCGGACCTGGTCGTTTCGGGCTTCAACATAGGCGAGAACCTGAGCACTGAGGCGGCGACGACGTCCGGGACCATCGGGGCGGCGCTGGAGGCGGCAGGGCAGGGGGTGCCCGCCATCGCCGTATCCATTCGGGTCGAGGACGAGGGCGACAAGTTCGTGGATACTAATTTTAAGCGGGACTACAGCGTTGCCATAGACATCGTGAGGAAGCTTGCCCGGTGCGTGCTGGAAGGGAGATTGCCGAAAGGCGTTGACGTGCTGAACGTCAATATTCCATCCAGTGCCAGGCTGGACACGGAGATCGTCGTCACGAAGCTGGCCAGGAAGATGTACAATACCAGGGTGCACAGCAGGCACGACCCCAGGGGACGGTCATACTACTGGATCGATGGCACGGTCGTCGACGATGCCGATGAGGGCACCGACCTGCATGCCGTAGTCAAGAGAAACCAGATATCGGTGACGCCCATGACCATGGACATGACCGCCTCGGTCGACCTTAAGGGACTCGAGCAAATGCTGGCTAAAACGTTCAACCCTTCATCGCGTCCTTGAATTCCCTGTATATCTCTGCTATGGTATATTGCCACTCGAAGGCGTGCAGCAAGCGCTGGTACGCCCTGTCCATGGAGTATTTTTCTTCCTCGAACGTAAGGCCCGGGTAGTCTACTTTCATCAAGTATAGCCCTGCGGCCGGTGCCGGTGGTATGCCTTCGCGGTGTTCCTCAGGCTTTAGCATCTTCTCGATCCACTGAGCAGGCCGCTTGTTGGAGCCTACTAGCCTTAACCCGGTGACGACCTTGCGCACCATGTTCCATAAGAACGAGTCGGCCTCCACGTCGATGACATAGAGGTCGCCGCGCTTCACCACGCTAATGTTTTTTATCGTGCGGACAGAGTTTTTGTTGGGCTCGACACTTGAAAAGTTCCTAAAATCATGCGGGCCCAGGAAAAGCCCGGAGTACTCGACGATACGCCGCTCGACGACGTCCGGGGCATACAGGATATACCGGTAAGTGCGGCCTACTGCGTCCCTACGTGGGTCGAAATCGTCGGGCACACTTGACCTGGCGTATACCCACAGGTCGTTCGCAAGTACGGAGTTGATGATGCGGGGCTCGGCCAGCTTTTCGTCGAGCGCATTAAAAGAGACCACCTGCCCCAGAGCATGTACGCCGGCATCGGTCCGGCCGGAAAATTCGACCTTCGTCTTTTCGCCTATGACGCCCTTCTCGACGAGCCCCCGTTTAAGCTCGCCCTCCACTGTCCGCCGCCCGGGCTGCGCCTGGGAGCCCGAAAAATCAGTGCCAATGTAGGCGAGCTTCAGGGCGGCCTTCAGGGCGCTCACTCCCTCTCGAGCCTGACTTTCTTCTCGCCAACCAGGTAGATGGCTACCGTAATGACCAGTATGAGGAAGGCCGTAATGGTCATCTCTTCCCACGTGATGTTCTTTTCGACCCCGAATACCAGAACGCGCCGGATCATGGCCGTCAGGCCCGCCGCCAGGATCAACTTCAACTCCAATTGGTGGCTCTTGAAGTAGACCACCACGGTCTGGATGAGTTCGGCGATGATGAGCGTCACAAGCAAATCGTTCAGCGCCAGCACGAGCGTGTCTAGGCTGAACGGCCCCGTTACGAAGCTCGCCATATCCTTTCCCACGATGAAGAGGGTCATCAGCGCCAGTATGACTAAGAATACGGAGACGAGCAGGTAGACGGCCGACTCTACCCTGTCTAAGAAGCCTGCGACGACGCTGTCATAAGCGCGGGGCCCGAAAGCTGCCATCATAACATAATGAGCACCCGGTAAATATTAAAGTTAGTTACCCTCGCTACCGGCGCCAGGTGCCTTCTTATCGCCTACAAGGTAGATGCCGATTATAATAACGAGGATCAGAAGTGCCGTTACTGCCATCTGCTCCCAGGTGATGGTCTTCTCGACGCCGAAGACCAGCACGCGCCTTATCATGGCAGTCAGGCCCACGCCTAATATGAGGCGCAGGTCGAGCGTATGGACCTTGATGTACACGATGACCGTCTGGATAAGGGCGGCGATGATGAGCGTCACCAGCAGGCTATTGAGCGCCGCGTCGATGACGTCCAGGGTCGACTGCCCGGTGACGAACTGCGACAGGTCCCTCGCCACGAGGAAAAAGGTCATGAGCGCCATGATGCCTAAGAATAGCGCCACCAGCAGGTATATGGCCGCCTCCGCTTTATCGAGGACGCCCACCACGCCTGCGTTATAAATTGTAGGTTGAGACGAGTTGTCCATTTATTGACTGCCTCTGTTGTTACAATGCGTAAGGGCAAAAGATGTATAAATCACTTTGTCTTTGTCACCGGGCTCACTCGACGGCCTTCTTAAGGCCGAAGGCGCTGGCACATGATTCCAGCTGCTTGAAAGTGCCCACGGTGAGGATGATAGAGCCAGGGCCGAGAATATACGACGGGTCAGGATTAGGGTTGAATTTCCCGTCATCTATCACGCCCATGATCGTGCATCCCGTCCGGGTCCGCATCGCGGTGTCCTTAATAGACCTGCCCTCGATGCCCGAGCCTTTAACGTTGAACTTTTCCAGGAGCACGTTCTCGGAGAGCATGATCGTATCCTCGAAGACACCTTTCTCTACGATGCGTGCCAGTATCTGGCCGCCGGTCGTAGACAGGGACGTTACGTAGTCGGCCCCCGCCCGGTAGAGCTTGCTCACGCTCTGGTCAAGATTTGCACGCGCGATAATATTCAAGTGAGGATTTAGGTTCCTGGCGAGCAGCACGGTCAGCATGTTCTTATTATCGTCGTTCAGCGTTACTATGAGGGTGGATGCCTCCTTTATGCCGGCCTTTATAAGCGTATCTTTATCCGTAGAATCCCCCATGACCTGCTCCTTCCCCGGATAAGGCTTGAGGTCAACGATCGTATAGGTGATGCCTTTTTTATCGAACTGCCGGGCCACTTCCCTGCCCACGTCCCCGAAGCCGGCGATGATGCGCCTGTCGGCACAGGCCCGGTCCCGTATCCTCGCCAGAGAGCCCATTTCATGAAGCTGGCGGTCGTTGCCTACTGCCATCAATACGGTAGCCTCGTCCACCGTCAGCGTCGGCGGCGGGTTTATGACGAACTTCCCGTCCTTAAAGGCCGCAATGATGGTCGCCCCGGTATTTTCCAGTATCTTCAGGTCCTTCAGCTTTTTGCCGACCATCGGGTTATCCGGGTACATGGGAAGCTTACATATCTTCATGTCCCCTCCCAGGTCGACCACGTTGGTGACCTCGAAGTTGATGGAGGAGATGGCCGTCAGGCCCATGTTGATGCCCAGTATCTGCTTGGGGGATACGACGATATCGGCGCCGGCGAATTTCAGGTAATCTGCCATGTCGAGCTTTTCCACCAGCGCAATAACCTTGCAGTCCGAGAGCTGGGATGCCGTAAGCGCGATGGCGGCGTTCTTTTCGTCGCCCTCGTTGGCGATGAGCGCCGACGCCTGCTCGATATGCGCCGCTTTCAGGACTTCCTCGTCGGTCGCGTCGCCTTGTAGGGCATAATAGCCATGTAATTGTAAGGACCTTACGCGCTCCGTCGACTCATCGACGACCACGAACTGCTTGTCCGTCTCCGCGAGCTCGTAGATGAGCGAGTCCACGAGCGCATTATATCCGCAGATAATCACATGGCACTTCAAACGCTCGGGTGGCTTACCCTTAGGGGATTTTATCCAGCGGTCCATGATGGGCGTGACCATTAAAGGCAGTATGATAGCGAAAAAGATCGCCAGCCCCGTGAGGATCACGAGCATGGTGAAAATCTTGCCTAAAAGCGATACGGGATAGATGTCCCCAAACCCGGTAGTGGTCATGGTGACGACAACCCAGTAGAGAGCTGTCATAAAATCGGCGTCCCGGACGTTGAACTCGCCCTGGATGAGCAGGAAAATGTCCGCGTATAATAATATGATGGCGATGACGCCGGCCGGGTAGACTAGATAGGGCGACTTCAATATACTTCGCAACTTGATGCCGGAGATCTTCAAAGGAGGCATATGCTACAATAGAATATTAGGAGGAATAATAAAAAAGGATTTGCGTGAGTTGCCTCACGCAAGGATCACATTTACTCGGGCTTGGAGACGAGCGTGGTCTTGGACAGGACCCTGCCATCATTGGCGTGCGGCGTCCTCAGGACTGAGTCGCCGGCCTTCTCGAGCTCCCTGGCCTCGTCGCACAGCTTGACGGCCGCCCTTAACAGCTCGTGGGCGCTTGCCACTGTGACGACGTACTGCTCCATCTCCTTCTGCATGAAGCAGCCCAGCAGGTCGAGGTCGCCCACCTTCTCCGCGGCGGCGAACGCTGCGAAAGCCTTTGCCTGGGCGTACGGGTTCTTGTAGCCCGCTGCGGCGACTGCCTTGCTGCCGTCGATGACCATCTGCGGCAGGTTCGGGACTGCGCCACTGGCGATCTCGGCGAGTACACGGTCAAGTTCCTTTTGAATAAGCCGGGCTACGCCGGTGGCCGCGAGCACCTTCGTTATGTCGGCGTTGAACAGGATCATTTCGGTCGGGTCCAGGAACTGCCTGCGGGCGCCGATCATCGAGTCGCACTTGATGATGAAGAAGCCCAGGCCCTTTGCCTTGAGGTCGTCCTTGACCTTTGCCATCGGGTTGTCCGATATGGCGATGGTCGGCACGCCGGCCGCCTTTATGGCCTCCCTGGCCTTGGTCGGGCCGGGTAATGCGCCGTTCGGGCTGATGACGATGGCCAGCTGGGGCTTGAACTCCAGGATCTTCGCGACGGCCTCGTCTGCCTCAGGCTCGCCGAGCTTGGTTCCGGTCCCAACGACCCTCGTGTATATGTCTCTGTCCGCTCTCTCATCGAGTAAAAGATCGATGTACCTTGAGGTACCAAGGTTTCCTAGCTTAACGATTCCTAATCTAACGGTCATAATAATCTCTACTTCAATATGTTAAAAAGCGATATATATCTTTCTGCTAGTCCCGGAAACCGTGGTATGCTAAGCTTTTGGCCTGTTAAATGGCCGCCATGGTCAGGCCATGCGATTGGAAACCAACCAAATAATGTCGTATTTTCCGTATTTTTGGGCCAGCCACCGATTATTCAATAATAAAAATTATTATGTGGACAAGATACTGGCCAGCTTTAATAAGCTCAGGTCCAGCGGCTTTTTCGTCCTGCATGACCCTTCCATGCTTATGCTTATTATTTTACCGTTTTTGAGGCCGACGACCTGATTCTCTTGCTCTTCGGATAATAGTTCTACGGCTTTATTCCCGAACAGGCTTGCCAGATACCGGCTTCTCGCCGTAGGGCTGCCCCCTCGCTGGGCGTAGCCCAGTATGCTGAGCCGGGTTTCTAAGCCCGTATCTTGCTGGATGGCGCTGGCAAGCTCCCTCGTATCCCCGATCCCTTCGGCGGCCACTATGAGCCCCGACCTTTTACCCTTCGCCGCATTTTCCTTTATCGTCTCGAATATGTCTTCCGCCTTGAACGGCATTTCCGGTACCAGTATGGTCTCGGCGCCCACCGTCAGGCCCACCATGGAAGCCAGAAAGCCCCTTTTACGGCCCATGACCTCGATGATAAATATCCTCTCGTGGGAGATCGCCGTATCCCGTATCTTATCGATCTCCCCGACTGCCGTGTTCACCGCCGTGTCAAAGCCGATGGTCTCGTCGGTGCCCGATACGTCGTTGTCGATGGTCGCCGGGACGGCCGCCATCCGGGTATCGGTCTTTTCGCTTAACGCGAGGGCAGCCCTGACGGAGCCGTCGCCGCCGATGACTACCAGGCCGTCGACGCGGTTCGTGGCGAGGCAGGCGGCGGCTTTTGCCAGGCCTTCCGCCGTCTCCATGTGAGGGCATCGCGTCGTATGGAGGATCGTGCCGCCAAGCTGTAAGATGCCGCCGACCGACCTGGCGGTCAGCGGCCTGGCGTGGTTCGATATCAGCCCCTCCCAGCCCCGCTCGAAGCCGAGGACCCGAAAGCCGGTATAGGTGGCGACGCGGGTGACCGCCCGGATGGCCGCGTTCATGCCCGGGGCGTCGCCGCCGCTGGTCACGATGCCGATGGTCTTCAAAATGATCCCGGTATAAGTTTGGCATACGCGTTGATTTAATTATACCGTTAATACGACGAAGAAGGCGTATTATCGTTTATATAGGGCAGCCCCTAAAGCGCCCGTGATCTGCGGCTCGAAAGGCACCCGGAGTTCCGTGCCCACCTCTTTTTCCAGGGCGGCCTTTATACCGGCGTTCTTCGCCACCCCGCCCACCAATATAATATTACGCCTCAAGCCGACGCGCTTTGCCATTACAGCCACTCGCTGAGCAATGCTCAGGACCAGGCCCGCGGCTATGTCCTCCTTAGAAAATTCTTTAGCCCGCAGCGAGATGACCTCCGACTCGGCGAACACAGTACACATGCTGCTGATGCTCGCCGGGTTTTTCGATAACAGGGCAAGCTCGCCCAGCCCGTCGATGGGGACTTCTAGTGCCCTGGCGGTATATTCTAAAAATTTTCCGGTGCCTGCCGCACATTTATCGTTCATTAGAAAATCAATGACCCTGCCCTTCTCCAGTAGGATGACTTTACTGTCCTGTCCGCCTATGTCGATGATGCCCTGCGCGTCGGGGAATAAAAAGTTAACGCCCCGGGCGTGCGCCGTAATCTCGCTTACCGTCCCGGGGGCGAATTTCACGCTATTTTTGCCATAGCCCGTGGCCCATACCATCTCAACATCACGGCTCTTCAACCCGGCGCTTTTTAAAGCATCCCTATACACGTCCTTCGAAGCCTTGAGAAAATCAAACCCCGTCGGGCTTATCTTATACCCCTCCAGGGCGTTATCCTTGAGGATGACAGCTTTGGTGGTTGCGGCGCCCGCATCGATGCCGGCCGCGATCATTGAAGCATCTCCAGGAATGCGTCCACCCTGATGCCGATCTGCTCAACGTCCGAGTCGCTGTAGTCCGTCTCTATGGCCAGCATGGGGATGCCTGCTTTCCTCAGCACCTGCTGTACCTTATACCGCTCTATATTGTAGCCGTGGCAGGATTGAAGCGTGTAATATACGACGCCGTCGACCCTGAACTGCCCGGCCATCTCGATGATGCTATCGACGCGCCTATCGTTGGGCGTCATGCAGGCACAGGGTATTTTGATATACCTCTCGGCCAGCGCCGCCATCGGGCCCTTATCCTCGTCCGCCAGGTTCTCGAACGAGCGGGTGCCGGTGCAGCTTTCCTCCGCGACGATCGTGCCGCCCCTTGCCTCGATGATGTCGGGGACTTTTGTATTTCCGCCGGCCATCGGGCAGCCCGATAGCATGATCCTCGGCCCATGGCCACTACTTGTCTTTATCCCCTCTGCCTCATCGCAGACCTTACGCAGCGTTTTTTGTAACTTGTCAGGCGAAAGGAAAAATTGCTTCTGTAAAATTTTCAAAACGTCAGAGCCTTTGATCGGCGGAGGATCCGTTCGCCGTAATTCGTAGAGCCTCATGAATAGCCGTCTCGTCTCGTTCGAGCGCTTGATCTCCTTGCGCAGCCTCACGTCAGTGATCCTGTTGCCCGTCAGCCTTTCCATTGTTTCCTTAAACTTCTCAAGCTCGCCCTTAAAATATTGTAAGGCTTCGGGGCTGTCCGGCTTCTGGGGCAGGTCAAGCACGTAAGTCGGCACATGCTCACCCAATAGCTCGTACATCTTTTTCTTGGCGTCGCAGGTGGCCTCGGCGACGATCATGTCGACAAGGGCGAAATGGGGGCACGCGCACGAGCCCTCGCAGTCCTTGCTGACGACCGCGCCGAATGACGATTTAACCAGGGGGCAAACGTTCCTTGGCAGGTATTCCTCGGCCGCCGGTATCGTATCGTTGCGCCCGCCGCATAGGATAATACGGTCAACTCCTGCAGCAAAGATGATCTCATCGGGGACATAGAGGCAAAATGTGCCCACGACCTTCTTACCCTTTTTCCTGTTCCGGACTAATTGGCCGATCCTTTCCTCATACGCTCCATTTAGACGCTTAAGGCTTTTTAGCTCACAGGTCATGTCGATATTTTACGTATTATTATTAATTCATAGAGTTTCCGCTAGGTTTTATGTTAATCAATCGATTTTCACCCGGCTGGCGCATGCCGCGCCTATTATGAAAGGCTGGTGTGCATCATTGCCACATACACGGATTATGGCTTTATTCGTACTGATGTTATAATGATCATATCATACGGGTTATCCGGCTTAAATGCCAGATATCTCGTTATGAGGGAGTAGATGTGACCGCGTTTAAACCATTCGATGAAAAAGGAACGCCTATCGATGAGCAATGGATGAGCTGGAGCGAGATGGTCAAGGAGCCATATGATAGGGATAGAGTAGACGCTTACACCCGATGCCGTGTAATCCTGATGAACGGTATAGAGAATAATAGCATCCTTACGTCCCATGTCATGGACCGTATGCTCGACAATAACGAGGTCAAGGAGAAGCTCGCGGCCATACGCCGGGCTGATTCGCAGCATCAGACCACCGTCAACTGGCTCAACCCGGCCGACCAGAGCGTCATTGAGACTACGATCGGCTTTGAGCAGGTAGCCGTGGACCTTACCGCGAACCTCGCTAAGAACGAGCCTGACGGATACTCCAAGCAGGTGCTCGACTATGCGCTCATTGAGGATTTCGACCATCTGTACAGGTATAGTAGTTTAATGGAGCTCCTTGAGAACAAGGACGCCGAATACATTGTGCAGCACAAGACCGACATCATGCCTGGCAGGCCCACGGCCGTCGAGCACAGGGCGCCCATGGACGAGATGAGGAAGCACATGGGAAGGGACGCCGACATCAAGTCGATACTGAACAACATAACCATCGTATCCGGGGAGCAGCAGACAATGCTTTTCTATAAGTCCCATGGAAACACGTACGCGGACGACCTGGCAAGGCGGCTCTACGCGGAGATCGCCGAGATCGAGGAGCAGCACGTCTCACAGTACGAGATGGTCGGGTATCCCGGGTTCAGCATGCTGGAGAAGATGACCCTGATCCAGCTTAACGAAGCGTACAACTACTATTCATGCGCGCAGGCCGAGCCGGACTCGAGGATCAGGGAGATATGGACGAGTTTCATGAAGGACGAGATCACGCATTTCAACATGTGTAACGAGCTGCTGCAGAAGTACGAGAATAAGAGCGCTATGGACCTGATGAGGACAGATAAGATCGAACCCCTGGTCGTGTTCGAGCCCAACAAGGAATACGTGAAACACATAGTAGAGACGCAGGTCGACCTGATGCCATATAACATGGAATTTGTTGACAAGAGCAAGCTCCCGATAGACTGGGCGACATTTGCATACCGGGACAAGGTCAACGCTGGAGGGGTCCCATCCGAAGAGGTAATCGAGCGGGCCAGAGAAAGGAGGAAAGCCCCGAAGCCTGCCGCCGCATAGTTAGAGGAACTTGGACCTATATCGCCAGGAATAGCAGCCGGATAGCCTCATAGCTATGCAAATTTTTACCAGGGCTTATGCCCACGTCCCTAAAACAGGGAATAGCCCTGGTAAACATGAAAAGCCTGGATAAAAGCGTTCCTAACGTCCTGTAGCGCATTTCTAATGTTTGCCCTTATGTCATGGCAGGCCAAACCATGGATAATGCCCATCATTTCATTTTGCGTTTATAATAGGTGAAAAGGGGGTGAAAAGATGGCAGAAGTAAAATTAAACGCAATTGCGCTAGGCGTCGCTGCCGCCATCATTGCCGCACTGGGCATGCTCTTGCTGGGCATACTGGGAAACCTTGGCATCTACATGGGAGCGGTCCGAATGATGGAGGAGTGGCATATGTTCTTTAACCTCACGCCGCTCGGGATAATAGGAGGGATGATAGAAGCAGCGATTATTAGCTTCATATTCGTCTATGCTTTCGGATGGGTATATAATTGGCTTGCGCTAAGGGTATGACCACAAAAATGTTGAAATGGGCTAAAAACCTTATTCGGAGGCAATTCTATGGATAAAATAGCTATAGGCACTAAAAACTTATTTTTACCATCGCCGGTCACGCTGGTCGGCGCCATCGTAAATAATAAGCCCAATTATCTTGCGGTAGCATGGTGCACTATTGTCAATAATATGCCCCCGATGGCAACTATCTCTCTTTTTCGCATAAGGTACACAAGGTCGGGCATAAAGGAAAACGGGACGTTCAGCATCAATATTCCCTCATCGAAACAGGTCAGGGAAATAGATTATTGTGGTATATTCTCGGGCAGGCACGTGGATAAATCGAAGGTCTTCGAGAGCTTTTTCGGCAAGCTCAAGACGGCCCCCATGATAAAATCGTGCCCGGTCAACATGGAATGTAAGCTGCACTCAACCTATAACATAGGGACGCATGACCTGTACATCGGGGAGATCGTTGAGATCTACATAGATGAAAATTACTTAGTTAATGGAGCCCCCGATATGAAAAGCATAGACCCCATGTTATGCACCTGGAAAGGGGACTATTGGCACGTAGGGGAATTTATAGCTAAGACATTTAACGCAGGAAAAGACTTTAAATGATACGTTAGGATGCAAGATGTTAGCCGCTGTAACATTCTGTTTATTTTATTTAATGCCGGCTAAATCATTGATAATACCCATAATCCCATACTACGTTTAAAAAATGGGGTGGATATAATGGTAACGGAGCTTAAGCCATTACAGTTCGGGTTGGCAGTCGGGATCTTGCATGGGGCATATTTATTCCTGTTAGGCCTGGTAGCCGCTTTCACGGGCTACGGCAGTGTCGGGGTGTCTACGATCGGGTCCATCGTATATGGATATAGTCCCACGGTAATAGGCAGCATATGGGGCTTAGTATGCGGCCTCGTCGGAGGATTCATCGTGGGGTTCCTGCTCGCCTGGCTCTATAATTTCTTGCTCGGGGCTATAAAATAGCCTTAATCGGCCCTTTTGATCTTATATCTCTTCAATAGCGCCGAGTTAGTCACGACCGTCAACGAGCTAATGGCCATGGCGGCCGCTGCGATGATCGGGTTCAATAGGCCGGCGGCGGCTATCGGTATGGCGGCTACGTTATAAAATAATGCCCAGAACATGTTCTGCTTGATCTTCCGCATGGTGGCACGGCTAAGCATGATCCCCGACACCACATCCCTTAAATCGTCCCTGATGAGGACGATGCAGCCTGTCTCTTTTGCTACATCGGAGCCGCTGCCCACTGCGATCCCGATGTCCGAAGCGGCCAGCGCCGGGGCGTCGTTGATGCCATCACCGACCGTAGCCGTTACGCAATCCTTTGTCAAGTACCGGCGGCATATTTCACATCGCATGCCTGCGGTAATATTCGACTCCATAATGGCCTCCTTGTACGGTTCTGACACATCTATGAAAATCCATAATTATTAAATACTTAAATTTATATAATGATTGCCGAATTTTATTTATGAGGATTAGATGAGGCTAAGGCTATCGTTTTTGGCATATGTGTTCGTTGCCATAGCACTTATATCGATTTTATTCGGCATTTCTCAGGCTATGAAACCGAATCAACATGGTGCGGACTCGTATTGGGAGCCGGTGGAAAAGGCCATCGGTAAAAATGGGACAATGCTGCCGGGAAACGTATTTAAGATAGACCTGACGAGGAGCTATCCGAACGTAACGATAGGCGGAGTGAGACTAAAGCCCGCCATGGCGCAGGACTCCTGGATCTCTTTTATGCGCATGGGCGACGGCGCGATGATGATGGGAGACCTCGTGCTTACGGCGGATGAGATGGGACCGGTGCAGGCTAAGCTCAGCGCCGAAGGCATTGATATTACCGCCGTCCATAACACGCTCGTCGGGGAATCACCCCAAGTGTATGACATGCATATCGGCGGGCAAGGCGACCCTGCGATACTGGCAGCGAAGGTACGCAGCGCGCTCGATACTGCCGGGATACCCATCGGCGGCGAGGGCGCACTGCCCTCAGAGCCTGGGATGGGTCTCGGGCAGGCCGATAAAATCATGGGCCATAATAATACGATGGAAGACGGAGTATATTTGTTCGATATACCAAGAGCAGAACGAATAACGGTTAATGGCATGGAAATGCCGCCGTCCATGGACGTGGCCACCATAATAAAATTCCAGCCGCTTGGCAATGGGCGTGCGGCAACGACAGGCGACTTCCTGTTAAGGCCGAACGAGGTGAAGCCTGTGATAAAAACATTGAGCGAGAACGGTATCCTTGTGACCGCCCTCCACACACATATGCTAACAGAGGAGCCCCGCATGTTCATGCTGCATTTCTGGGCGACCGGAGACGTGGATAGGCTGGCGCAAGGGCTTCACGCGGCTTTAAGCCAAACAAATAGTAAAAAATAAACATTTAGGTAAAAAGCGCGGGAAGGATTCAATGATAATTACCGAACGACACATCAAGCGCCGTCATGATCATAAAACCAATGATAAAGCTTATGGTGGGTATATCCGAGCTATTGAATAGCTTTGACTCGGGAATGAGGTCGTTGACCACGACGAAGATCATGGCACCTGCGGCAAACCCGAGAATATATGGCATGATCAGCCGTGACAGATAAACGGTTGCGGCGCCGAGGATGCCGCCAAGGATCTCTGCTATGCCCGTGAGCTGCCCATACCAGAAGCTTTTCAAACGAGATACGCCCTCGCCACGCATGGGCATGGAGACCGCCATCCCCTCCGGAATGTCCTGTATCCCTATGCCAATGGCCAGCGCTATCGCTGCCGGCAGGCTAGATGACGGAAGGCCCGCGGCCACGGCTCCAAAAGCTACGCCGATCGCAATGCCTTCTGGTATGTTGTGCAGGGTCATCGCTATTAAAAGCATATCGACGCAACGCTTACAGCGGCTTTCGCTGACCATCTGGAGAGGGCGTTCGCTTTCGAGGCGCACGAGCGACCTACCGATTACCCATAGCAGCAGCGTGCCAGTGGCGAAACCGGTCAAAGCCGGTGCCCACGAAAGCATGGATATGTCCCGTGACGCTTCAATGGCGGGTAATAACAATGACCAGAAGCTTGCGGCGACCATGATCCCCCCGGCAAAGCCGAGCATCGCGTTGAGCGTTCTTCGCTTTATGCTCCTTGTAAAAAATACGGCCGAAGCTCCAAGCGCGGTCATCAGCCACGTGAAACAAGTCCCTATGAAGGCCAGAATCACCGGATTGCCGTTCTGCATGAGCTGGAAGGCATCAAACATACGTGCACATTAATAATTATAATTAATCCGTGATATTAAATATAAGCGTACAAAGGACCGCTCTCATACACGGTTAATCTTAATCTGCGCTCGTCAATATGGCATCGAAAAGGTTAGTATCATCGAGATAAGTTTCGGTCAATATAGCACCCCGCAGGTCGGCACGGGCCATTTTAGCGCCTGACAGGCTGGCATACGACAGGTCGGCATGGGTTAGTTGAGCGCAAAAAAAGTCGGCATGGGACAGGTCCGTATACGATAAATTCGCGCGGGATAGATTAGCGAGCTGCACGTTAGCGCCCTTGAGCTTAGCATGGGACGCGTTAGCGCCATACATCCGGGCTCCAGGCATATAAGCATTGCTCAGGTCAGCCCGATATAATTCGGCTTTAGTCATGTTGGCATACTGCATGATAGCCCGGGGCATGTCAGAATATGACAGGTTGGCTTGATAAAGGTTTGACCAGGAGAGGTTCGCGCCGCTCATGCTCGCCTTTAAAAATTTGGCGTGCGATAGGTTCGTGTTTATAAAGTACGTGCCCGACAAGTTTACACCGGAAAAATCACAGCCCGACAGGTCCATGCCCGAAAGGTTGGCATACGATAAAATACAACCGGCGCTTTTAAACAATTCATCCATGCCATCAAAGGAAAATCCTCTCAAAGAAGCATAACTTAAATCGGCGGCATACATGTTAGTCGCACGGAGGACCGCGCCGTCCAGCTTCGCATTTGATAATTCGGCTTCATATAATATAGCATCACTTAAGTTAGCACCCGATAGGTCAGCATCTATTATTCTAGCGCACGACAGGTTCGCGCCTGAAAGGTTGGCTCCCTGCAAATTAGCTCCAATCAAACGCGCCCCCTTTAAGTTTGAGCCCGACAGGTCAGCCATAGATAGGTCGGCGTAGGATAAATCAGCCCATGATCTATCACAGCCTTGCAGATCGGCCCCCGATAAGTCAGCATGCTGCAGCATGTCCTTATCGAATTCCATCAACTCGGGATTGTCGCTTAAATACCTCAGCACGGCTCTACGTGACTCGTCGCACGCGTGCAATTTCCCTTTTTGGCTTACTATCCACTCCTCAGGACACCGGACCGCGAATTTCCTCGAAATATCCTCGTGGAGCATATCAGGATACCATAGCTCGAACTTTAAATAAGGCGACCTCCCCTCCTCGAGGTCTTCACGGTCGAGGTCGCTTGAAATGTGGTGTAATAGCGTCTCGTGAGAGCTAACGCCTTTCATCGCGTAGACTTTCCATTCATCCACCACTTTTTCCGCGATTATGGCAAGCCCCATCGTCATGTTTCCTCTAGTGCAGTAGTTACCTTCTCCCGTATTTCCACACGATGAAGCCGAAGGCGAGTATGGCCAGCAGGGCTATCGCAATGCCGACTTCTATCCAGGTGTTGCTTTTAGTAACGCTAACGTCTATGTATTTCTGATCGGTTTTTACCTCGCTGCTCACCGCCCTCAAGTATAGCTTGTCGGTCTCCTGGGACGCATCCGCCTTTGCATAGATCTTAACAATGAACCGGTGGGTCTCCCCCGGCCCTAGTTCGTCTATCCTGTTTGGAGCATCGACGGTCAACGATTGGGGGATATCGCCCGCTCCGATGTCCAGTCCCACATTGGTCAGCTTACTGCTGCCGTTATTCTTCACGAGGACTTCCACATTCACGCTCGTCCCGGCATCCAGCGTCTTGTTATCCGGGCAGGTGAACTCCAGCTTGTAGTCCTGGTCCTTGCTCGTGTCGACGAACAATTGCAGCGAGCTGTTATCCGCCCCGTTAGCGGCCATTATAGTGATTACGGAGCCACCGCTGCCGAGAGGTGTGGTTTTTACCTGGAAGGCCTTGCTTCCCTTACTCTCCACGAACACCTTGCTAACCACGTCGTTCCCGGAGTAGAACTTGATATTCCAGTCTTCGGGGGCTTCTTTTACCACTAGCGAGTACGTTTTATCCACTACACCGTTATTGCTGATTTTAACATCGAATGCTACGGTTTCATTAGTTTTTACGGTCTTCCCCGGGAAGTCGCAGCTCAGGCTGACTCCTTCCAGGTTGCCCGTGTCTGCGCTCAACGCTGGTATAGGGATATAGCCAACGTATAACGAGTTATCTAGCACCTGGTAGCCAGCGCCATTGTTGTCACGGGGAGTCGGCCTATAATCCGCCGCCCTCACAAGTATGCCGTAGTACCCGTTTGGTACTAGTATTGTGAAAACGCCGTTAGAGTCGGTGGAACCCGTGTAATACTGCTGGCTCACTTTATCTGTTATGGTAACGCTGGCGTCTTTCACCGGCAACCCTGTTGAAGCGTCCACGATGGTGCCCGACACGCCATATAGCCTGTCGATGGTGATACTGACCGTACTGTCAACGCCCACCCGCCCTTCGACGCTCTTCTTCAAATACCCCTCCTTCAATGCAGTAAAATAGTAGGTGCCGTCGGGCAGGGTGAAACTGGCAATGCCGTCCGGCCCGGTGGTACTCGTAATGGATGTGCCGCCGACGAGGGCTGCAACCGAGACGCCGCCCACCGGGCCGCGGCCATCCACCACCGACACGGTGATGGAGGAATCAGCGGTGGCTTGCGACGCTGATAATAGGAAAAAGCAGATGAGGAGCGGGAATACAATGCGATTCATGTCTACGCCTTCACGGGCCTCGTGATGTCCAGGAATATCTCGTTCAGCGAGGGCCGGTACACCTCAAGCTCGGTGACGACGCCGCCCGTCCGGCACACGGCCCGGGACACGTCCTCCGAAACGTCCGTGCCCGAATCGATGAGGTAGAAGCCATCGTTCCTCACGACGTTAGAAATACCAGGTACAAGCCTCAAAGACTCCCTGACATGGGGCTCATCCAATTCCTTAACCCTGAGTTTAAGCCGGAAGCCCTGCCTCCTCGTATACTGGTCTACTAGCTCGTCTACATTGCCACAAATCCTCATCTCGCCATCTACGATGATGCCGATACGGTCGCAGACCGCCTCCACTTCCGGGAGTATGTGAGAGGTCATGAAAATAGTCTTGCCCCTTGATTTAAGCTCTTTCACGAGGTTGCGATAATCCTCGGCGCCCTGAGGATCGATACCCGCCGTGGGCTCGTCAAATATGAGCACTTTTGGGTCGTGGACGATAGCCTGGGCCAGTCCAAACCTTTGTTTCATGCCCTTGCTGAATTTTCCTATCTTCATGTCCATGGCGTTGGGCAGACCGACCATTTCAAGCGTAGAAATGATTTTTGCCTCGAGTTCTTTACCCTTCAGCCCGTACAGGCTGGCATAGAAACGTAAATTCTGCCTCGCGGTGAGGTTATCGTAAAAGCCCGCTGGGTCCGGGAGCACTCCGCAGGACCTGCGAACGTCCAACACCTGATGCACGATATCAAAACCACACACCTTACCGCCACCGCTAGTCGGCTGGATCAAGCCCATCAACATCTTAATAGTAGTCGTCTTACCCGCACCATTCGGGCCCAGGAAGCCGAAGGCCTCGCTCTCGCCTATGCTTAAATTAAGATTGTCGACCACGACCTTTTGGTCGTACTTCTTAGTCAAATTGTTAGTTTCTATGGTCGTTTGCATTTCATCACCTCACTAACATCTACTCACTTGGTTGTCCTTGATTACGGGCAAAAACTTCCAGCTCGCCTTTCATTTCCAGGCCGGCCCGTGTGATTGAAAATAACTTGAGCGGATACCCCAAGGCGTTTTCCTCGTATTCTGCTGCCAAACCCATTCCGACGAGCGAATCCTCTATTTTATACCTCTTTCCATCGCCTTGTAGTGCGCCGAGGACGGCCCTCTCCGAGGAGCCCAGCTTTTCCGATATTTGTTTGGCGCTAACCTTTTGGGGCTCTTGCGGCGTAATGCTGCCAATATTATATAGATAGCCAAACACACCATTGCGCGCTTTGCTATTTTTCAACGAACGGTAGACATGTCCTACATCCGGCTCTCCTTTATCCCCCATGTCTTCACTCTTCCGGCCCCCTTTTTTAGCCAGTCAGGCGTATAGTAGCGACACTTAGATCCGCTTTTAAATCTAAAATGAGGCCCATATAAATTTTGTGTCAGAATCCGTTAACCATCGTACGATAATATCATTTTGTTTAAATTATTCAGGGAATAATATGCCATAAAAAACTGTATATGCCATAAAAACTGGCATATCGACACAAAGTATTTATTAAGGCCTGTTTCACCACTGATTGGAGGCACAGCCCAAGGGTATCAAAACATTGCTGAACAATCTAAAGATCACCTGTTCAGTAAACAGATACCCAAAGGCCATGCTTCCAGGAGATAGATTAATGTATGAGAGTAAGAGGTATATTAACCTTAGCCTTGACGGCTATGGTGTTTACGGCAGTGATACCGTTTGTATCGTTAGCGGCAAGCTATAGTGACATGATGGCAGCAGTGGACAACAGTTTTGTCACGTACATTGGGTACGCTGGCCAAACAACCACTGCGGGCATGAGTGAGACCATTTCTTGGAGCCACAGATTCTGCAATTGGGATCAATATGCCGATGCAGGCTTGAATCCAAGGTTGAATTGGGATTCCTCCTCTGCCACAGAAGGCAGTGATACCTCATCAACAGTATTGCATTATCAGGAGGAGGCATATCTCCATCTCATATTCCGCAGGTCCTCATTTCATAGATAATAATTTTCGCAGGATGATCCAAGCAATTTTACAATCGTCCATAACTCGTCTTTCATATTGCAAACGCCTACCTGAACGTTCTTATCTCGCT
>Ga0315282_10000261_pt1 | contig 105635 bp, 93 predicted proteins | sample YL17G07_20_MG_FD_203693 | JGI IMG/M metagenome (GOLD analysis project Ga0315282, IMG submission 203693) | Sediment microbial communities from Yellowstone Lake, YNP, Wyoming, USA - YL17G07_20 | ecosystem: Environmental > Aquatic > Freshwater > Lake > Sediment | place: USA: Wyoming | collected...
GTTGGGCCAGATGCGCTTGAGCCCCATCGCTAAAGCGCTCCAGAACAACCCCGCTGGCGCATCACCGCCATAGGGGAAGGGGGACCGCTCGCCCCAGACTCTGCAGAGCCTGTCACCTCAGGGAGAATCCGTCTGCGTACGGCCACAAGCGCCGATCCAAGGCCCCTTGAGCACACTTGGTTGCCTCTGACCCTCACCCTCTTGCGATCCCGACCCTATCCCGGCCCGTTTGTCGGCCCACCTGACTGCCCCGCCAGCCCCCACAGCGCAAGCGGCTTCCGCCTTCAAGGCGCTAAGGGACCGGCCGAAATACATCCTCGAACTGTGCGGAACTTGAACTAATTCGAATGATGCCCTACCAGCGAAAGAATCGGTATGGGTGGTCCCATTCTTCGGGCTGGTCGAGATACAGGCCGTCCAGCCAGCGCTTCTCCGCCTTCCCAGCGTCCAGGGGACTGCTGAAGCGGGTCAACACGGGCGTCGAACCTTGCACGCCCATATTGCCCAACAGCCGCGTCACCAGGCACGAGGTGCGCCGAAACGTCCGCTTGAGGTATTGCGGACTCGTGTATTTGTATTCCCAGGGCACCATCTGGCAAAAGACGACGTTGCCGGCTTTGGCCAGGACGCCGTCGCCAATAGCCGTGGCGCCGTCGGACACCAGCGGCAGATCGCGCGGCGTGTGGCTGTAGACGTCGGAAGGGCCAACTCCGGCGAGAGCGGAAGCCAAGGAAGGCGGATCAAAGCAGGCCGCGATATGTTCCGCCTTCTTCATGCTGATTTGTGCCGGCAACAGCGCATTGGCCTCCGCCTCGTCCACCCCCAAGGCCAGCAGGTTGCCGCCGGCCTTGAGCCACGCCGCAATGGCAGGCGCGTTATCCGCCAACTGCTTCCCCCCTCCAGCACCCACGACCAAGACCTGGTCGGCCGAGAGGGCGGCGCCTTGGTACATATCAAGGGATACCCCGGCCTTCTCCAGGTGGCTCTTCCCTGCGGCATCGCCGACGTAAACGGCCTTCCTGAGCGGCGACGGCTTCCAGGTCGATGCGTATCGGAGGATGTTCCGCGTCAGCACTGCCGCCGCCGGATCGCTTTCGCTGCGTCCGGTGACGTCCATCTGGCAGAAGATAACCAGACCCTTTCCCTCACGGTATTCCATCAGCGGGCTGTACTGGAGGCTGAAGCCGCCGTCCACCACCGGCAGGAAGTCGCCACATGCCGGCTTTTCAATCAGAACCGACGCAACGTTGCCACGGCATCCGGCGCGCCAAATTGTCGGTACGGGGATGCCACACCAAGTGGTCACTGGTGGGCCGCCGAACTTGGCGACGGGTTCGAACTTCACCTTCGCCGGCATGATCGTCGCCTCGCCGCGCCAGTCGCGGAGATTGTCCGCACTCAATCCTGTCAGCATCGGATGGTCCGGAAGCCGTGGAAAGACGTTCCGCAACCCATATTCGACGACGCGGAAACCGAAGCGTTTTTCCAGCACTTCGGAAGTCTGTTCGAAGATGACGACCTTCAACCCGTCACGGACGCGCGTGATATCCGGCGCTTGTCCATCGAGCGTCAGCGCCGCCTTGCCGACGATGAGCGTGTCGTACGACGACAGATCGGCGCGGTCATCGACCGTCTGGCAGGTGATGCCCGCCTCTTTGAGCCAAGCGCCGGTCTCGCCCTTCGGGTCGAAGAGGGCGGTTTTCCCGCTGGTCCTGGCGGCTTGCGGCGCCGCCAGGATCTGGATGGGGAAGGTATCGGTTTGCGTTTCGCCAGTGCTGAATTTGACCGACGAGGTCACGGCATAGCTGCCCGGCGGGGTGCCCGTGGGAATATCGAAGCGCAACGGAATACGCTCCTGATTGCCGGTCTGCAGGCTCACCGACCTGCTGCCGGTGATGATCCGGGGCAGAGCGAAGGACCAACTGCACTGGCCGGAGACGGGCTCGCGCGAATTGTTGATGACGATGAGTTGTTTCTCAACGGGTTCGCCGGCAAGGAAATTGTGGTCCTTGCTGGTCACTTGGCCGGGCTTGCCGCCGATATAGGCCAGCAGCGGCATGTTAACGCGCTTCACGGCCACCGCGGCCGAGCTTTCGATCCAGTCGGAACGCTTACAGGTACTATAGAAGAATGACCCCTCTTTTGTCGTGCTGATGAAGTCCGGGCTGAACCCCGGTTGTTGCAGATTCCCCCAGTCCACTTTCACAGGTTTGGGGCTGAAGTCGACCCCGTCCTTCAACTTCCAGATCGTCTGGTACGTCGCCGTCGGCATGATCGACATGCCCAAGGTGCGGTAAGCCCGGTAGTTGTCGCTGAAATACATGCCCAAGACCTCGTGCCTCTCGTCCAGATTTTTGGACCACGTGTTGATGGGATAGTCCCAACGATGCCATCCCTCGTCGCCCTTGTCCTTGGACTGCTGGGCCTCCCAACGCAGGTTGGTCTTTTCGTTTTCGCTTATCTGGAAGGCGCGATCGCCCACGAACTGCGAATCCCACTCGGCCATGCAGAACTCCCAGGGCACCACGGCGTTGCCAAATTCCCGGACCCCCTTGTACCACCCGCGGTACATCATCCAGTCCCAGGGATAGGGCGAACCGTACTCATTGAGGAACACGGGCTTCACGCCTTCGGCGGCCCAGTGCTGGAACCAATCACTGAGCTCCTGGATGGGGGTCATGTTCGTGTAGAAGTTGCTGGTGTGCATCGAAGCCAGGACGGGATCCAGATTGCCCGACGCATGATGGTAGATGATGCGGGTGGAATCCAAGTGCTTCACGATGGCCTGGGCCCGCAGCATGTGCTCCACCGCGGCCACTTTCGGCCGTTGATACTTTCCGTCGATCAGATCGGGATTCATGTCGTCGGAGTAGCCACCGGCATTGGGATTCATCATATAACATACCACCGCCGGATGGTTCCCGGCCATGCGTACGTAGAACGCTGCGTGGCGCGCGTAGTCGCTTTGCAGATCCCCTTCGGCAGGCTTCGCCCAATCGGTGTCGTAGCCACCCATGTGCGGCTGGGTGAACGCGATGAGCATGCCCACGTCGTCCGCGGCGCGGAGCACTTCCACTGGCGATATGACGGCGCCAGGCAGATTGTTGAAGTTGGCGGTAAAGACAAAATTGATGCCGATACTTTTCATCCGTTCCATGGTCTCCTTGGCAGCGGCATAATTGGCCCATGCCGCTCCACCTTCATTCCCGCCAACCGCGCCCAACGCGCTAGTCAGGTTGAAGGACGCGAGGAAGATACGCGAGCCATTGAGACAAAAATCGCGGCCTTCGATCCACATTTCACGGTAGCCGAAGCGCTCGGGAAGGGCGACATCCAGATCCTTGCCGTGGGCATCCACGAGCGAACATTCCAAGTGGTACGTGTTCTGTGGCGTATGGATATCCCACAGCTTGTCGGCCTTCCACTTTTCCACTATCGCCATGCGGCCCTCTTTCAGATCGGCCCAGGCGAAGGGCTTGCCGGTGAATTCCTTGACCAGCTTGCCATCGTCCAGAATCCGGGCGCGGAGCGCGTAGCGCGCATCGGCTTGCAGGCCCTGCAATGCCGCGTCGACGGCGATTTCTCCCTTACGGAAGGACGTGCCGACCTTCACGTCCGTGATGCGGGCGCCGACCGGCGTGCCGACCAGCCAGACGTCTCCGCAGAGACCACGGTTCGCCAGCACCGCATTCCTGTTGGCATTTCGCCCGACCCCGGCCGGCCCCTTTTCCTTGGCTACTGCCATCTCTTTGGGCGCAGCCGAATCGGAGTAGTCCAGCATGACCGCGGCCAAAGGCTCGGCGAAGACCAGCGCGGTAAGGACGTGCGTCGCGCCAGGGCGACATACGGCGGTGACATCCACCTCACCTCCGGGATACGGAATCTTGCCGGCTTTCTTCCCGTCTTTGGTCACGTCTTTGCCATCGATATAGAGGGTGGCCAGGGAATTGAGGTATTCCACCGCGACCGATATGTGGCGACCGGCCCATTCCGGGGGAATCGTGATCTCCCGTTGGTACCAGGCAGCGCTCACGGCCCTCAAGTTCTCGCTACCCCAACTGGGATGCGCAAACATCTTCATCTGCACGGAATCAGCATAGTTGCCCGGGACCTTGAAGTAGCCCCACCTGTCGTCGGGAACAGATGCGTCCCCGGTGAGCGGATTGTCGGCCGTCACCAGCCCCTTGGCATTTCTCGCCGGCTGCCACCGCCAAAGCCCGTTGATGCAGATCCGCTCGCGCGTCGGAGTCTTCTCCCGGAACGCCTTGTCCAGGTCCCAGACGGCCTTCACTCCTTCGGGCAGCACCATGTCTCGACCTTTCTGTGTAGCCTCCCCTCTTAACACACTGCATCCAATCATCAAGCAGACGGCTACTGCTGTGCCAAATGCAACCCTTGCAGCACGCATCCCAACCTCCTCCGAGCCGACGCCATTGTCGACAGCACATCGTGCCGGCGTGGGACAGAGACCGAAACCAAGTCCCGGGCCTTCGTTGCCGGATCCCGACTGCACGTGGCAACGAATCTATGGGAGTATATGGCTTCAGCTAACGCCGGTCAATGCCGCTGCGCCGCAAGAGTGCAAAGGGATCCGGGGCCGCAGCCCGCCCGCCGAACGCAGTTCGGCCAGCTGCCGCCGTAGGCGCCAGCCCGTCGCCTGTCAGCGACCGCCCGAATGTCAGGCGGCACTCGACCAGCCCGCCCCTCCCCCGCCACTTCCCCCGAAATTTCCACAAACTGTAGTCCATCGCTGACAACTCCTGTCAACGATTGGCAAAACCGAGGCATGAAACCGGGTGTGGACTGCTTGCTGGAGGGGTCACAAAGCTAAAGGGTTCGCAACGATAGACAACTCCTGACAACTGGTGTCATTGATTGGCACGACTGAAGCTGGGACGGGCGAGTGCGCGACGTCCAGCTTGGGAAGCTGGCATTCTCACACTTCACCGCATTGCCCGGCCTCACCGGGGACGCGAAGGACATGCGGATTGCTTATCCTCAGACTACGGGTGTTCCGCACGTGGTACAGCTGTAATGTGTGGGCGCCATGTCCCCGTGGGCCGTTAAACGGGTTCTGTGCATAAGCCGCCGCTGCCCTTCGCCGATGCCCGGCCGGCCTTTTCACTTGAACGAATGGCGCCCGTGCCATTATAGTCTCCTCAGTGCAACAGGCCTTGCCGTCCCCTCCGGGCGGAGGGGACATCCCGCGCCTTCGCACCTCTGTCCTCGGTCGAACGGGCGCATCCAGCCGATCCTGCGCCAATAACAGGTGGCAATGTGGGCTACGAAATCGTAGTTTGCGTTAAACAGGTGCCAGACACCGAGAACATCACCGTCGACGCCATGAAGGCCGACGGCACGGTGAACCGCTCCGCCCTGCCCGCCATCGTCAACCCCGAAGACCTGAACGCCCTCGAACTGGCGGTGCAGATAAGGGACGCCCACGGCGGGCGGGTCACCACAGTCACCATGGGTCCGCCGGCCGCCGCTGAAGCCATGCGCGAATGCCTCTACCGCGGCGCGGACTACGCCGTCCTGCTCACCGACCGCCGCTTCGCTGCTTCCGACACGCTGGCCACCTCTTACGTCCTGAGCTGCGCCATCCGAAAGCTGCCCAGGGCCGACCTCGTGTTGTGCGGACGCCAGGCCATTGACGGCGACACCGCTCAGATCGGGCCGCAGCTTGCCGAAAAACTCGGCCTGCTTCAGTTTACATACGTCGAGGAAGTGCGTGAGATCACGCCGCGCGGCATTGTTGTCAAGCGCGCCCTGGAGCACGGATACGAGGTGCTGCGAGGCCCGCTCCCTGCCCTTCTCACCGTGACTTCGAGCGCCAACGACCCGCGGCCGCCGTCAGCCAAGCGGCTCATGAAATACAAGAAGGCTCGGGCCGCCTGCGAACTCGGCGACCAGGCGACGCCTGAGGCCCTGTCAGACCTCCGGCGCCGCGGCCTGCTGATCGAACAATGGGGAGCCGACGAGATTTCATGTGAAGCTGAGTCGTGCGGCGGCAAAGGCTCTCCCACGCGCGTCAAAGAGATAAACTTCGTGCGGCTGCTTTCGGAAGAGCACAAACGCATTGAGCCGACGGCTGCCGGAATCAACAGCCTGGTCGAGGAGTTGGTGCGAGAGCACACCTTCGATTGACCCTGACGGCACGCCCCTGAAACCAGGAGCCCTGCCTCAACTATGGAAGATCCAAAGAACGTCTGCATCTTTGCGGAAGTCCAGGACGGCCAGGTGGCCGAGGTGAGCCTGGAGCTGCTGAGCAAGGCCGGCGAACTTGCCAGAGAACTCGGCGGCCGGGTCGGCGCGTTCCTCCTTGGCGACGCCGTGCAACCCTTGGCCGCCACGCTCTTCGCCCACGGCTGCGACGAGGTGCACGTCGCCGAGCACCGCGCCCTTGCGCACTATACCGTGCTTCCGTACACGGACGTCCTCGTGCGGATGATGCGGGCGAACAGGCCCGCCATCATGTTGTTCGGAGCCACCACGACGGGCCGCGACCTTGCCCCGCGGGTTGCTTCCACCCTCAAGGTGGGCCTGACGGCGGACTGCACGGACCTGAAGATCGGCGCCCATAAGGACCTTGTGGCTGGCAAGGAATACCCCAAGCTCCTTTACCAGATCCGCCCCGCCTTCGGCGGCAACATCATAGCCACCATCGTGAACCCGGAGACCCGGCCGCAGATGGCCACGGTGCGCGAAGGCGTCATGCGCATGGGCGCCGCGCAGAAAGGCCGCACGGGCAAGCTCGTCCGCTTCGATGGCTCCATTGACGAGTCGCTGCTCTGCGTTGAACTCCTGGAAGAGTTTCGCGCCGAAAGAAAGGTCAATCTGAAGAAGGCCAACGTCATCGTGTCCGGCGGAGCGGGCGTGGGCAGCAAGGAGAACTTCGAGCTGATCCGGCGCCTCGCGGCCGCGCTCGGCGCGGAAGTGGGCGCGTCCCGCGCCGCTGTGGACGCCGGCTTCATAGACAAGCCCCACCAGGTGGGGCAGACCGGCACCACCGTCCGGCCCAAGCTCTACATCGCCTGCGGCATCAGCGGCGCCGTCCAGCACAGGGCGGGCATGCAGGAGTCGAGCAAAATCGTCGCCATCAACACCGACCCGAATGCGCCCATTTTCCACATCGCCCACTACGGCATCGTCGGGGACCTGAACCAGGTGATCCCCGTCCTCATAGACGCCTACAAGGAACACGCGAAGTAAGGGACCGGAGCGGACATGCCCAATTTCTTCACCGGCAATCAGGATATCCTCGACTACCTCCAGGGCGCAGACCTCCGCGAGATGGTCATGCTGCACGAGCAGGGCTTCGCCGAGGCGGGGAAGTTCGACTATGCGCCTGCCGACTATGAGGACGCCATGGACAGCTACCGGCGCGTCCTCGAAGCCGTGGGAAAACTGGCCGGCGACTTCATCGCGCCGCGCGCCGCCGACGTGGACCTGGAGGGCGCCCACTTCCAGGACGGCAAGGTCACCTATGCCAGAGGCACGCAGGAAGCCCTGGACCAACTCCGCATGGCCGACCTGATGGGCTTCACGCTGCCCCGCGAGTACGGCGGCCTCTACATGCCCGTCCTCATCTACACCATCGCCATCGAATTGGTCAGCCAGGCGGACGCCAGCCTGATGAACCTCTTCGGCCTCCAGGACATCGCTGAAACGATCAACAGGTTCGCGGATGAAGAGATAAAGGCGAAATACCTGCCCATGTTCAGCAGCGGCGCTGTGACCGGGGCCATGGCGTTGACCGAGCCGGATGCCGGCAGCGACCTGGCGAACGTTCGCGTGCGCGCCACTTACGATGAGGCGAGCAAGGTATGGCGGCTGAACGGCGTGAAGCGCTTCATCACGAACGGGTGCGCGGATGTGCTCCTGGTGCTCGCTCGGTCCGAGACGGACACCGAAGGCGCGCGCGGGCTGTCGGTCCTCCTTTGCGAAGCCGGGCCGGCCGTCCGCATCCGGCGCATCGAAGATAAGCTGGGCATCCACGGCTCGCCCACCTGCGAGATACAGTTCAACAACGCGCCCGCGCTCCTGATCGGTCAGCGAAAGCGCGGGCTCTCGACCTACGTGATGTCGCTCATGAACGGCGCGCGGGTCGCCATCGCCGCGCAGGGCGTCGGCATCGCGCAGGCCGCCCTTGACGAAGCCCTGGAGTACGCCGCCGAGCGCGAGCAGTTCGGCCGCTCGATCCGCCAGTTCCCCGCCGTGCGCCAACTGCTCGGCGACATGCACATGAAGGTGGAGACGGCCCGCCTCCTGACGTATGAGACGGCCGTCGCCGTAGACATGGCGAACAGTATCGAGCACGCCCACAAGTCCGGCGAGCTTACGAAGCTGCCCGGCGGGCCGGAGTTCGCCAAACAGGAGCGCGCATTGACGGCGCTCGCGCGGGCGCTCACCCCGATCGCCAAGTACTATGCCACCGAGATGTGCAACCAGGTTGCCTACGACGCGCTGCAGGTGCTCGGCGGGAGCGGATATATGCGCGACTATGACGTCGAGCGCCACTACCGCGACGCGCGCATCACGACGATCTACGAGGGCACCACGCAGATCCAGTACAACGCCGCCATCGGCTACGTCCTCAAGGGCACCTTCGAGGAGCGGTTCCAGCAGTTGCACGCCCGGTTGGCGCCCACCTCTGATGCCGCTATGCTCGAAGCGCTCGGAGGCGCGCGCCAGTGCCTGCGCGGGGCTGTGGAATACGCGAACGCGCAGGATGGAGATTTCCGCGACCTGCACGCCGGGAAGCTCGTCGAAAGCGCGACCCTCATCTACAACGGCTATCTGCTGCTCGGCGCGGCATCGCGCTCCAAGCACAAGGAAGCCCTTGCAGAGCATTATGTGCACGAAGTGCTCCCGCGCATCCGCATGCACCGGGACGTGGTCCTGGGCAGCAAGCGCACGTACCTCGCCCGCATGCCCGAGCTGCTCGAATACGAGTAGGCTCGGCGCGCGCTCGCCTCAGAGGCAGCCCGCGCCCCTTCGTGTTTGCGGCAGCCGCCGCTCCGCCCCTTGGAATGTCCCGCCGTAGTGGTAGAATACGGATGTCCTGTCCCGGCGTTCACTTGCATCCTGCTGAGGGCGGCGAAGGGCCGATGGTCCACCGGATCGGCTTCCACGTCTCCATTGAAGGCGGCTTTCCCCGAGCGATCGAGCGGGCGCTCGAACGGGGCTGCACGGCCTTGCAGATCTTCTGCGGGAACCCGCGCGGGTGGAAACTCGACGCCCGGAGCGGAGACGAGCTTGACGAGTTCAGGCGAGCGCGCGCAGAGGCGGACCTCACGCCGCTCTTCGTCCATGCCTGCTACCTCATAAACCCGTGCTCACCCGAGCAGGACGTGTTTGAGAAGAGCGTGCGCCGCCTGTCCGCCGAGCTTGCGCTCGCCACAGCGATCGGCGCAGACTACTACGTGCTCCATCCGGGCAGCCGCAAGGACAAGTCCGTCGCCTGGGGCATAGGCCGAGCCGCGGAGGCGATTGCGCGGGCTCTCGAGCACGTAGGGACCGCGCCGATGGTGCTGTTAGAGAACACGGCCTCAGCGCGCGGGCCGGGCGGAGAGTTCACATGGCTCGGCCGCCTCATCGAGCGCATCGAAAACCGAGCGCTCGGTGCAGAGGTGGGCATCGCCGTGGACTCGTGCCACGCGTTCGGCGCGGGCTATGACCTGCGCGACCCAGGGGAGGTGGATCGCCTTGCGGCGGACGTTGAGAATGCCATCGGCCTCGGGCTGCTGCGGCTGCTGCACGTCAACGACTCACGGGACGCTCCGGGCAGCAGGCGGGACCGTCATGAGCACATCGGCAAGGGCACAATAGGCAGGGCCGGCCTCGGGAACTTCCTCAGGCATCCGGCCCTCTTCGGGCTGCCGAAGATCCTGGAAACCCCCTGGATCTCAGCGGCTGTTGACCGGCGCAATCTGAGGGCCGTGCTCGGCCTGATGGCAGGCCCATAGGCGGCATTGCGGGAGCCCCATTTCCCGCTGGCCCTCCGCCTGCCAAGGTGGGCAAACGCAAAGAGGACCTCCGGCACCGCAAGTGGAGAACCTCAAGAGCAAGGGCGAAAGGGACGGGCACTACAACGGCGCCTGAGAGCTGAGCAGAGAGGGTGTAGCGCAGCGCGGGATGTGGGGCACGCTCAACCCGCCTCCGTCCGCCCGCCATCCGCCACGGGGCATCTTCTGGACGGCGCGTAAACAGGGGCGGACTGCGGCGCGTTGGGCGTGGCACCCACGCCGGAGGTCAGTTCCGAGAGCCTGAAAAGATTCGCGGTCGCGTGGGCTGTGGCGTCATTTGGCAATGACAAGGACCACCACGATGATGATGACGACGGCCAGAATGGCCCCGCCAATGAGCAGCGGCACAAGGGGCATGCCGCGCTTGGGCGGCGCGGCCGGCTGTGCCACAGCGCCCGGCATCGGGGGCGGGCTCGCCCTCGGCCCGAAAAGGAGTTTGCCGAGGCCCCTCCTCTCCTTCTCCTCGCGCGTGATCTTCATGATCGTCCGGCCGGTGCGCACGTCGCCTCCGCACTGCGGGCAGGTGACAGCGCGAACGCCGAGCACGGCGCCGCAATTCGTGCAAACCAGGCGAGCAGGGTGATGGATGGGTTTCGCCTTCGGGGATTCGAGGGTCTCAATCTCGAACTCCGCGCCGAACTCCGCCAGCACTGTGTTGGACTTCCCGCACTTCGGGCAGGCGACGATGTCCCCCACCGCCTTCCCCTCAGCCGGGATGGCGGTGCGGCACTTGGCATTTGAGCACGTGACAGTCTTGGCCATTCCGGCCTTCCTCCTTCACACCTCTTAACGAACGCCAGACTGACGAGTTTAGTGCCCCCACGAGAAAAAAATCAAGAGCACGTTGGGGCGGGGCTCCGCCCAGAGCAGGAGTAAGAGCAGGAAAAGGGACAGCGTGAACTCAAACGACAGACTACGAGGACCCTCCTTCGCGCGAGGCTACGGAGGGCAAGCGAGGACGAGGGACTTTCCGCAAGCGGAAGGGTCAGCCGCGGATGAGGTCGCCGAGAGTGACGGCGGAGCGCTGCCGGTCGGTCAGGTCGCTGCGAAGCGCAAGCAGCACCAGCACGGTCCCGCCGAGGGTCCACCAGATGGAGATGCCCCAGCCGCCCAGGAGCGCCCACACTGCGCCGAACAGAAGGCCCAGGTACCATAGGGGCCCAGCCTGCGCGGCGGATACCTTGCTCAGGCACTTCAGCCAGCACACCATCATCAGCCCCACCGTGAAGAACCCTGTGAGAATGAGGGTCCGCAGTTGGGCCATCGTGATCTTGTGGAAACCGACCAGCAGGCTCTCCCCCGTGCTGATGCAGGAGACGAGGAGGCAGAAGGCGCCGATGCCTGTCGCCAGTGCGACGACGGGAAGCACCGGCTCCTCGCGGACCAGGGGCCGTGCGAGCAGCGAGAACAGCGCCCAGCAGCACGCTCCTGCGAGGGCGGCCAGCGCCCTGCCGGCGCCCAAGGTGCCCGACAGAGTCCCCTTGCCCTGGCCCTCTGCCAGCATGACGGCGCCTATGAGGCCGACGAGCAGGGCGAAGACCCGTTGGCGGTCCGCTCGTTCTGACGAAAAGACGCTAAACAGAGCGATTGCGAACGGCGCCGCATAGAGCAACGCCCTGGCATGGGGGATGCCGGGGCCGTCCAGTGCCACGGTACGCAGTATCCAGAAGCCGTAGCCGCCAAGTGCAGATAGGGCGAGGATGTGGGTTTCCTGTCCCTTGAAGGCGCCTATGGCAGACGCACGGCCGCTGACAATGAGGAAGAGCCCGAATACGAGGGCCGGCCAGAAGACGCAGTGAAACTGGGCCACGAGGAGGGGCACGCCTTCGCGCCGCAGGGATTCAAGGATGTAGAAGTGAGGGGTCCAGAGGAGGGCGGCCAGGATGCCGTAGAGGAGAGCGCTTCTTTGCGGGGCCTGCATGGGGCAACCTCGGCGCAAGAGTTTTCCGAAGCGGTCCGGAGGCGCCGACTGGCGTCCCGGGACGGGCTGCTTAGGCTCCGTATTAGACCATACCGATTGCTGCCGTCAACTATGCGCGCCGGAGTCGCCGAGGTTGAAGTCAGAAGTAGGAAGTCTGAAGTATGAAGTTTTGGCAAGACGGCGTTCGGTCACCACAACGGCGCGACGCTCACGACGAGGACTGAGGGGGCCGCTGATCGGCACTGATGGCCACTGATCCAGTACCTGGCACAACGGCCACGAGTTTTGACGCAGATCAAACGGATGGCGGGCTGTCGCCAGACGTTCGCGCAAGCGAACGTAGGGCGACAGCTGGTCGAGGTCGCTCAAGGAGGGCGCCCTCGACGGAATAGGTACGGAAGGCGGATACGCCCGGCAGAGGAACGGACGGGACGCCCACGACCCAAGACAGGGGACGCTGATTTGCGCTGATGTGCACTGATACGACTCTTATGCCCCGAGGACCATCGAAAGGCGGGAAGAGGCCGGGCGGTGGGAGTCGTTTGGGCGGAACAACATGCCTGGTATCTGGGGCGTCAAGAAGGTGAAGCTGCAGAAGATGGTGCGCCTCCCGGAGAAGCGTGTTGAGTTGGCTTTCCGGGCTATCCAATACTTGAGCCGCCAGGGCGAGAACGTCGGGGACCTGTTCGGCGGGTCGGGTTCGACGCCGATCGCCTGCGAGCAGACCGGCAGGCACTGCTTCACGATGGAGATTGACGCCCTTTGTTGCGACGTCATCGTTAAGCGGTGGAAGGAGTTCACCGCAAGAGATGCAGTCAAACAGAGGGGTAAATGAACAGAGATCCCTACCTCAGGATTGCCGTGACGGCCGCTGTAACGGCGGCACCCGCAACCGCACCCAGCAGGGCGCACAGAATGCGCACCAAGCGGTCGTGTGCTCTCTGGACCTCTTGACGCTGGCGTTCCTGCAGTTCTGCGGCGGCTTCGCAAACCATGCCTGATCTATACGGGTAGAAAAAACAATGACCTGCGCGCTCTTCGACCAGCAGAGGCCGAAGATCCGCGGGCGGATCCTGGATAGAAGACCATACTCCCCACCAACACTTCAGCCGCCCGTTGCCTGCCGTTTTCTGGCTCTCGCGCATCGCGGCGCGGTCTGCCTCCGATACTTCTACGTCATGGGCGCGGATAGAAGAACTGCCCTGCAAAACTCCACTTCGAAGGGGTATGGAAGTTCTTACGCTTCTGACGAGGAAGTGGCAGGAGAGACAACACTGTCCCTGCGCGCTGACCTGCGGTGCCTTCATGGCCGCCCACTATACCAGAGACGCATGCCCAAAAACAACCCCGGCCGACATGGCCGGGGTTAAGAGGGAACGTGTGTGATGGCGTCAGTGCGCCAGCTCGAACTTGCCTCTTTCCGCCTTGCGGAACTGGGCGTCGTCGCTGTTTTCCTTGACCCCGCCAAGACCGCCGCGACCTCATCATCCAGCGGCGGGAGCAGTTCACGGGGCGGAAGACAGCGCAGCGCGCACCGCCGGAGGAGGCGCTCCATGCTGATGGGTGAGTTACTTATCAATTTTGTGGCACGATTCATCATGGATAAGTTCTATGGAACCGTTACAATACGGTTTGAGGCCAGAAAGGTGACCCACGTGGAGACCGAGACTCGGCGGGCGTGGCGATACCAGGACTCGCCGGATGAAGTGGAGCGGGAGCACTCCGAGGTAGTCTGTAAGAGCCCGTCGTGATATCAAGCGAGCCACAAGATGCCAAGACAGCGGCGGAGAGAGCGGGAATGGCAGCGCCCGCGCGCTTGCAGCGGCGGATCGACTTCCAGCACTTGAGCAAACCCTGATAGGGCTGAGAAAGGCTTTTGCTGGCTATCGGGAGAGAGTCGGTGCAGCTGATTGAAACCATAGCAGGCAAGATCGCCAACTCCTTCGTCGGCTACTTGCATCTCGGCTCCTGGCTGGACGTGCGGGCAAAGTCTACCCTATCGGGCCGCGGTGTCCGTGACTTTGGGTCGGTTGAGGCGTTTTGGCGAGACGTTTTTGAGGGAGCTATACACTACGGGGACAGAATACGGTTCAAGAACGCCTTCCTCTGCGAATGGTTCCCGAGGACCCCTGGGGCAGCATGGCGCATTCCGTGCGGTCATCCAGTCTGGACTGGAGAGAGACCTCCGGGGGACATGTCCTGTTTCGCAGAAATCCGCGAAGGGAAGCACTGCTTCATAGAGTGGTCTTCCCTGGATCACTATGCCCCCCCTCCGTGGGGAGTGGTACGCCTTCCTTTCGGCACGGACACAAACGCCTTCTGCGCGATGTGCCTAACCACTGTAGACGCATGGTGTTGCGACCTCGGCATCCCGGTTCTCGCATCGGCCTCTGTGTACGAAGCATTCGCTTCAAGGCAGCAGGGGGCCAATGCAGTAGAGGCCGACATCGAGGGGATTGTGGAGTTTCGCCAGATTCCGCTTCTTGAAAAAGCCCTTGCCGGGGCGCTGGGGACACAGCTCGACAAGGATTTCATGCGTAGCGTTGTGACCCCTCTGGGCCATCCCTTCACGTTTCTTCGTGTGACATCACCGCTCGATGTGAGAATGCGGACCCATAACGCGATGCCGCTGGCATTTCTGTGGATCATCTCGCGACAGCTAGTGACCCATGCTGTAGCGGCAGCGCCTGGTGGACAAGAGCCGCCACTGGTACTGGTCCCGGTGAAACCGGAATGGACCTATGGGTTCATGGTGGCACCAGCGCAACTGAACCAACCGGATTCGATTGAGCGATGTGTGAGTTGCTTGCGTGGAGCCGACACAGCCGCCTTCTTCACCAGAAAAGAGCCCTCAATGAGGCCAGGGGTCAGCAGGGTGGAGGTGCTTACTGAGTTCGATGGGCGCGCACCTCGCTTCGCGACGGCCGTTCCGCTGCGCCCGAGGCCGTGGATGGAATCGCAGGAGTTGGAGAAGATCTCCCTGGCTCTTCAACAACTGCGGGAATGCGCTTTCCTTGAAGCGAAGCGACACGGCGATAGCCAACGCGAAGACCGCGCCTTGAAGCAATAGCCGCACGGGTGTAGCCATCGCCTGCTTCTGAACTGCTTCGTTGCTACGCATTGACGACTCAAGCCTGACGGTTCGGCCGCCAGGTGTTGAATGATCAAGCCCGATTGCGCGGAGAAAGGATGTTTCCGCGCGTCGGGCTTTCTGTTTGGCGGGAGCCGAAGAACAGGCTCCGGCCGACCCACCTGCACGGAGGGCGTCGTTGCAGATTCCTGTAGCATAAGGGGGTTGTGTACCAAGACAGCGGCCCGGTTCATGAGGATGCACCGCGCGGGCTAAGACATTGGCTTTATGGCGGCTTATTGCCAGCAAGTCAAGCTGTTCGGATACGGCTTGGGAGGTTTCGTCAGCACCGACGGCGGTCGCATGCGTTTCATGGTGTTGCCAAGATGGGGCATACGGCGTATCATTGCAGCGACAGTAAGGGCTCTTTATCGCGCCAAGGGTGAGGGTGGAAACGATGCAGTTACAGACAATCAACTACGGCCAATTCGAGGGCACGCAGAGGGAATGGCGTTTTGAGGGATTAAGTCTAGGAGATGTCAATCTACTCGTTGGAAGGAACGCCTCAGGCAAGACCAGAGCCCTTAATGTGATCCACGGACTCGCAAGACTGTTGTCGGGAGGGAAACTTCAATACGCCTCAGGGGACTATGATGTCGTATTCGTCGATGGAGATTCCACGGCGCGCTACAGGCTGCACTATGAGGGGTCAGTTGTCAAGCATGAGGCGTTCGAGATCAACGGCCGGCAATTGCTCGTGCGGTCCGATGGCGGGGCAGGCAAGATCTACGCCGAGAAGGAGCAACGGAAATTGGATTTCCAGACCCCCGACGACGAAATTGCGGCTGTTGCGCGTCGTGACTCCATACAGCATCCATTCTTCGAGCCACTCCATCTTTGGGCACGTTCTGCTCGGCACTGGGCCTTCGGTTCGAGCCTGGGGAAAGACGTGTTACCCGTGCATGAGGGAACGCTGGCTGCGCGCTGCCTGGGAGTGGCCCTATAGTTCGGCGAAGGGCAACGCGGTAACGTCGCTACCGAGCGGCAGACGTACGTCGCCAGGGTGGACAACGTAGCCCGGAGCAACGATCTCGCCGAGGTCCTCGCGCAACGCCCGAATGTTAGAGGCCATCTCGGGCCTCGGCGTGGCCGATAACTTCACCTCGACGGGAACCAGCTTCCCGTCGGCGTCCACCAGGATATCCACCTCGGTCCCGGCGGATGTCCGCCAGAAATAGACTTTCGGCTCCGTTCCGCGATGCAGGAGCGCCTTGACGATCTCGGAGAGGACGGCCGTTTCCATTATCGCGCCGCCCATGGGACCAGACGACGCGTGTTCCGGGTCTTTGAGCCCGGTCAGGTAACAGAGGGTCCCCACGTCAAGGAAGTAGACCTTGGGCGTCTTCACAAGGCGCTTCGGTATATTGGCGAAGTAGGGCCGCAGAACGATGACCTGGTAGGTGGCCTCGAGAACCGCGAGCCAGGCCTTGGCCGTGTTCACGGTGAGGCCGAGGTCGCGAGCCAGCTCGGTCAGGTTGAGAAGCTGGGCGCTCCGCGCGGCCAACGCGAGGAGGAAATTCTGGAACTGGGTGAGATCGCCGACTTGCCGGAGGGTTCGGACGTCGCGTTCGAGGTAGGTCTGGACGTAGCTGGCCTGCCACATGGCCGCGTCTCGGCTGGGATGGGCCACGATTTCCGGGTAATAGCCGCGTAGGAAATCCGACCAGAGCCTGTGATAAGAAGGTTTCGAGCGCGGGACGGAAGTCTTGTTCCGCTCCCAGGGGAGCGCGGCGTCCGGGCTTCCTTCGGCCTCGCGGAACGACATCGGCAGAAGCTTGAGCATTGCAGCACGGCCAGCCAGCGACTCGGTTACCCGCTGCATGAGAAGCAGGTTACGTGAGCCGGTGAGCAGGAACTGCCCGCACTTCGAGCGCTCCGCGTCGATCCTTTCCTTTATGTAAGGGAGGAGGTCGGGAGCGTATTGGACTTCATCGAATATGACGGGCGGAGGGTGCATGTCGAGGAAGGAACGCGGGTCCTGGGTGGCGGCCAGGCGGACGTCGGGTGGTTCGAGCGACACGTAGCGACACTTGCCGGCGAAGAGCCGTTTGAGCAACGTGGTTTTGCCGGATTGGCGGGGGCCGGTAAGAACGACAGCGGGGAACTCCCGCGCAGCCTGCCGAACGACGGGCTCGAGGCTCCGCTTGATGTATTCGCCGGGCACTGTGCACCTCGCTTTCTGCATGCAATTATGCATTCAAAATGCAAAATTGCAAGAGAAAAGTGCCCGAATCTCGGAGGGGCAGGCGGAACGGCAGTGAGTGAGGGGCATTCGGGCGGCCTGCCAACCGAACAGTTGCCAGTTGGGAGTTGGAAGTTGAGAGTAAGGAAGGGCAAGACAAAAGGCAGAAGGCAAGAGGAACGGACAGTTGATAGTTGGGAGTTGAGAGTAGGAAGACGGCAAGGCAAAGGGAAAAACAGAGGGCCTGTTAAGAGCTGAGCCGGAAGGCGCTGGCTACGCGCAGGTGCCGAAGTGCGCCAGCGGGCCCGAGCAGGCTCTTAGCCCTGGACAAGGGAGCGCTTGCTACGGGTCGCCTGGAGTTCGACCCTGTCGCGACGCTTCTCCAGGATGGAGAGCGAGATCTCTATCACTTCCCGGGCCTCATCGGGCGTCATTGTGCCGACCGTGACCATGTCCTGCTCCCGCAGCGTGGCCCACGAGAAGGCCAGGCCCACCAGAGGGAGCAGCCGCCCGGACGCGAGAGGCTTGATTGTCATGACGGGGCGCCTGGCGTTCCAAATGACCCGGTGCACCCAGTCCACTTCCATCGTCATCAGGAACCCGGCGGCGTTGTAGATGGAGATGTAGGTCGCGACGTCGAGGTCGTTCTTGTCGGCGAAGATGATGGATTCCGGCTTGTGGGTAGAGAGGCCGGGGATCATGCCGCAGTCGCGGATCATCCGGCAGTAGCGGTCCATGTTCCTGATCGTGCCGAGCCGTGTGTCCAGGAGTCTGTCGGTAGACGACGTGTGGGGCATGCAGAAGGCCGCGCCGAGTGAGGCGTCGAGTTCGATGGCACGGCGGGCCTCGTCGAAGTCCTCCGGCCGCTCTCCGATATTCAGGGTCGGCGTGGAGATGAAGGTGATCTTCTTGCCGCTCCGCTGCTCAGCTTCCGCAACGGCCTCTTTCATGCCGGGCTGCTGGATCTGGCCCATCATCGTGTCCACGCCGGCTTCGAGGAAGACCTCGATGACCTCGGCGATCTTATCCGTGGTCATGGTGGACTTGATGTAGGTGTCCTTGGCGCGGCTGGTGTGGGAGAAGCCGAAGAACCAGTTCGTGCCGATAATCATGCGGGAGAGGCTCAGGCCCTCGATGCTCGTGCGTGGGAAAGTGGACATTGCGGTGGAACCTCCAAAGGTTAGGCGCACTCAGTACGCGAGACTAAGAGCTTCTAACAAAATGCCGCATGAGCCGCGTTGCGCCTCCGGCTGGATGGATGCAAGCAACGGCGACGACGACGTGCCAGGATCAGGCACGGCGAGGCGACTTTACGCAGCAGACGCCAGCCTGAGGCGCAACCCCAAGGGACGGGCGGCTTTCGCCACACGCCGGTGTCGCTCGGGCTTATCGCATTGGTCTCCTATGCGCCGCGCCCTCGCTCCTTGGCCTGCGGCGGAGTCCGCTCCGTCGCGACCACGGGGCATTTTGTTAGAGGCTCTGAGGCCATTGTAATGGCGCAGGGGCGGGCGAAGCCAGTTGATAGTTGCCAGTTGAGAGAGGCCAGTTGATAGGTGCCAGTTGAGAGTTGTTAGTTGAGAGACGGAAAGGCAAAAGGGAAGGACAGTTGGGAGTTGATGGTTGGAAGTTGAGAGGCACAACAGCGAAGCCGAGTCCGAGGGGCGCCGGCCGTGCCTGAAAAGTCCATCGGGTTGCTTTGGCTGGCCGAAGCACAGACAGCCCGTAGTTGGGTGGCTATGTTGCGGCACATCCAACTGAGGGGGAGAGGGGATGGCTGTCTTGCGGAATACTCAGGGGCCGTGCTGCGGGCGTGCGGGTAGCCGCTGGGCTGCGCCCGAGCACGGCACTTCGCGGGGTGAGGGCTCTCCGGGGGACCCGAGGTTCCTCATCCCGCCGGCGCGGGATTCGGAACGACAGCCCGTTGCGGCTGCGGTAGTTGGAACTGAGGCGGATGATGCCTTCGGGTGCGTGAACCCGACTGAAACTTCATGCACCGGGGAGGCGGGCCGTGGATTGCGGGCTGTCGCCGAAATGGCGACAGCTGGTCGAGGTCGGTTAAGGAGACCGCCCTCGACGGAATGGGACGGAATGGCACCAGCCAGGCCGGTTGACAGAGGCGGCAGGCTCCATTAGACTCCCGCGCGTTGCGTTGAATGAATCCGCACGGACCGCTGAGAGAGGACATCGAATGGACACCGTATCAGTCGGGCATGGACGGGAGTGCATCACGCCGCCGCTGGGCATCCGGATGGTCGGCTACGCCTCGCGCACCGAAGGGGCAGCCGACGTACACGACGACCTGTTCGTCAACGCCGTCGTGATCGAGCACGGCGACGAACGGGTGGCGCTGCTGACCTACGACGTCTGCCTGATGAGCATCGGCCAGGCCGACGAGTTCAAGGCAGCCATTCGGAAGGCGACCGGCCTGGAACCCGACCGGGTGCTGCTGAACACGACGCACACGCACGCCGGGCCTGCCCTCGGCGACCGGGAGAAGAACGAGATGCAGGAGCAGTACCGCGGCGAGGTCATCCGCCAGAGCCTACGCGCTCTGCGCGTGGCGCTGGCCGATGCGTCACCGGCGGAGTTCTCGGTCGGCAACGCGCCGCTCGACATCGGCGTCAACCGCCGCGAACTCAGGGCGGACGGCCAGATAATACTCGGCGAGAACCCCGACGGGCCGACTCTGCACGAGGTGGACGTGTGGCGGTTCGCGCGCGAGCACAAGCCCGACGTGGTGCTCTTCAGCGTGCCGCTGCACGGGACGACGCTGGGCGAGTGGAACCTGAGCATTACGGGCGAATGGATGGGCCGGGCGATCCAGCGCCTGGAATGCAGGGCGCCGGGCGAGCGGTTCGTCTTCCTACAGGGCTGCGGCGCGAACCAGAACCCGTACAGCACGCTGCGCGAGAAGGTGCGCGGCACGTTCGGCGAGATGGAGGAGCACGCGCAGGCAGCGGCCGTCTCCGTGGGGAAGGCACTGAGCCACATGCAGGAGCTGAGCCCGCTGCCGATAGGTGTCGTCACGCGCACGGCGGAACTGCCGCCGAAGGAGAAGGGCGAGGAGGCGAAGCAACTCCGCGTGCAGGGCATCCGGCTGGGCGACGCCATGTTAGTGGCCCTGAGCGCGGAGGTGTTCGTCGAGTACGCGATGTTCGGCCGCGAGGTCTCGCCGGCAAAGGCGACGCTCGTGCTCGGCTACAGCAACGGCAACATCGGGTATCTGCCGACTGCCATCGTCTACCCCGAGGGCGGCTATGAGATCCGAACGACGAGGGTCGGCCCCAAGGCAGAGCGGATCACGCAGAAGGCCATGCGGGCGGTCTTCAGCGACCTGGCGCGGCTGAGCCGGGGCACGAGGGCGGCACGGATCAACACGGAGACACGGAGGGCACGGAGAAGGAAACAGAAATAGGGGGCCGGGAAAGTCTGAAGTATGAATTCTGAAGTATGAAGTTGAGGCAAGACGGCCGTTTCTCACCACGACGGCACGACGGTGACGACGGGTACTCACAGCCCGGGCGGCCGTGCCACAACGGCCGAAACGGGCACGGACACGGAGACGCTGGGGGCAGGCAAATCTGAAGACTGGCTTCCGGCGTGGACATAGCACCCGTGGGTGCGCCAAACTCAACGGATAACGGGTCTATCCACAGAGGCCGCAGATGGACGTATGCTGGCGCATGCGTGCGCAGATTCGGCAACGTCCGGCAAGGACTTGCTCACGGTTCAGGGGGCAAAGAACCTGGCACATCAGCTGTTGCGCGGCACATGACGAGATGTCCACTGGGGTTCGCGAAACGGAACGCGAAGGCGGCACGGGGTAAGAAAAGCCTTCAGGCGGGGTAGTCCTTGAGCGAGATGAGTTGGATGCCGCGCTTGTGGCACAGCTCCCGCAGGCCCGGAGCGAGTATGGCGTCGAGGTCCGTGGCGCGGAGGTCCTCAGCCCAGGGCGATTCCCGGGAGGAGATGGCGCGCATCTCCGAACTTCGGACGGCCAGGTGGCAGCAAACGAAATGGACGCCTTCGCCTATGCCCTCGATATAGCGGCGCAGGTATTCCGCTTTATCCATGCCCGGCGGCCGGGATGCGTTCGTCAGGTGGAAGGTTGAAGCGAACGGGAAGAGGCAATCCTCATAGCCGGGGCCGATCGCGTAGCGGCTCCGTATGCCGTAGCGCCGGATGACACGCGCAGTGACCTCGGCATCTACCAGGCTCATATGGACATCGAAGTGGGAGGGCTCGATCCCGCGGGCACGGACAAGCTCCACCTGGGCGACGTACTCGGCCTCCAGTTCGGCCGGATCGGCCCTCTTCTGAACTTCGGCTATGCTGCGGGGCAGCGTGCCGTCGGGGCAGGTGAACGAGCGCGCGGGGGTGATGGGGCGCCAGCGGTAGCGATCCCATTCGCACGTGGCAGTGAGGTGGACTCCGACGGGCAGCCCGTACTCTTTGGCCAGCGCGGCGGCCTCTTCGAACCAGGGGCACGGAACCATGAGCGTGGCCTGAGTCAGGATGCCTTCCCGGAAGCCGCGGATGACGCCTTCGTTGATGCTGTGGCATGCGCCGAAGTCGTCGCTGTTGATGACGAGGAGCTTCACGCCTGCCTCCTGAAGATGGTATTGAGACCCGCCGGAGCCATAAGCACCGTGCGGCGGGAACGCACGGTGAGCCAGCATTGTAGGCCGGGGCGATTGCCAAAAGCTACGGCACGCCCATCGCCAAGCCCAGGGGGGCTCGGGCGTACAGCCTGCGGCGCACGCGGCCGGCGGGCTGGCGGCTGTGCGACAGAGGCGAAAGACAGTTGTGAGGCTTGCGGGGTGAGCGTTGGGGCACGGCGAGTTGGAGTGTTTGACGAGGCCGGGGGCGTCAATTAGAATGGCCGAATAAGCCACATGTCAGCGCTGCTGAGCGGAGAATGCGAATGGGGTTAGTGGAGTGCGAACTGGCGCGGGTAGTGATGAGCGAGACCCGGCACCGCCAGGTGATCGTGCTGAAGGAGAAGAACGGCGAGCGCAAGATGCCGATCCTGATCGGGCCGTCCGAAGTCTTTGCATTGCATCGCGTTATTAACAACGACGCGCCGCCGCGCCCGCTCACGCATGAACTGTTTGCGAGCGTCTTAGACGCCCTGGGGGTAACCGTCGAAAGGGTCGTGATCACCCAGTTGGTCGAGACGACGTACTTCGCCCGGCTGATCTTGAAAATGGACGGGCGGACATATGACATTGACAGTCGTCCGAGCGACGCAATCGTGCTCGCCGCGCAGAAGAACGCTCCCATCTTCGTCGAGGATGCCGTGCTCGCCGAGGGCATGCGCGACTATGCGTAGGCCCTACCGGACGGCGGGCAAGGACCTGCGAGACGGCACGTAAACCCCCTCCGTCCGATTGCCTTCCAGAATCACGAACCGGGGCCACGGACCGGCACACGCGCCCCCCTCATCTGTCGAGTTCGCGGAGCGCCTCAATCAGGCGCATCATGTCAGCAGGAACGGCCGCCTCGAAGGTCATCTCCTTGTTCAGGACCGGATGGTAAATGGTGAGGCGACGGGCATGGAGGGCCTGCCTGGCCAGAAGCGGCTCTTCCTCGGGCGAGTGCTCGCGCCGCGTCAGGTCCGAGAGGTAGATTGAGTCGCGGTGGCCGTAGAGGGCGTCCGCAACGACGGGGTGGCCGATGTAGTGCAGGTGGAGCCGGATCTGGTGGGTGCGGCCGGTCTGGGGAAAGCAGCGGACGACGGTGAACCTGCGGAAGCGTTCGACCACCTCGTAGACGGTGCGGGCCGGCCTGCCTCCGGACTGTCGAATGCTCATCTTCTGCCGGTCGCGCAGGTCCGGCCCGATGGGCGCGTCTATTAGGTCACCGTCCAGCTCGACGCGGCCTTCGGCGATGGCGAGGTATTCCTTGTCAACGTCACGGTCCTCGAACTGGCGCGCGACCTGCTCGTGTACCGACTCATCCTTGATTACGAGGATCAAGCCGCTGGTATCGCGGTCGAGGCGGTGGACGATGCCGGGCCTCTGCGGGCCATAGAGCCCGCTCAAGTGGGTGAATCGGTAAACGAGCGCATTGACGAGCGTGCCCGTCTGATGGCCCTTGGCGGGATGGACGACGAGGTCGGGCGGCTTGTTCACGACGACAAGCCACTGGTCCTCGTAGACGATGTCGAGCGGGATGTCCTCGGGAGGAAGCGCCTCGTAGTGGCGCACGGGGACGAGCACGACGACGTGGTCCCGTTCGGAGGGCGAATACGAGGGCTTGACGGGTTTGCCGTTGACGGTGATGCGCCCGTCTTTCATGAGCGCCTGGATGAAAGTGCGGGAGTATTCGGAGAAACGGCCAGCAAGGTAGGCATCAAGGCGGCGGCCTCCCTGGCGGCCGGTGATATCGAACTCGAAGCGCCTCACTTCGACGCCCTGCTCGGTGGGCTCGATGGCCCCATAGGGTTCTGGTTCGCTCATCGGGCGGCTCGCTGGTGCGGTAAACAGTAGCACAAGGACCGGTTCGAGGATGCTATGGTACACTAAAGCCGCGCGCTTTTCTTAAGAAGGCACTGGTGCCGGCCGGGCGCAGGCGCAGGTCGTGGAAGTTCGCCGACGTGAGGGCTATCATATAAAGGGCGTGCGCAGAGGGCGCCGATGGGAGGCACGATGGGAGGAGAGAAGGTCCTGGCGAACATCAAGGGCGTCGTCTTTGACATGGACGGCACCTTAACTGACTCTCCGCTGGACTTCAGCTTGATACGGGCTGAGTGCGGGGTACCGCAAGGGCAGCCCGTGCTGGAGTTCTTGCAGCGCGCGCCTGAAGCCGAGCGTCAGCGGGCCGAGGCGGTTCTGGATCGGCATGAACGGCGCGCTGCAGAGGACTGCACGTTGCGCGAAGGCGCGCGGGAGGTGACGGAGGAACTGCTGCGGCGCGGGCTCAAGACAGCCCTGTTGACGCGGAACTCGGCCGAGTCGGTGCAGACTGTGCTGCGGCGGTTCGGACTGCGGTTCAGCCTGTGGCTGAGCCGGGAGCATGCGGAGCCCAAGCCTTCGCCGCAGCCGGTGCTGAAGATAGCTGAGGCGTTGGGGCTGGCGCCGGCGGAGCTTCTGGTGGTCGGCGACTACATTTTCGACGTGGAGGCCGGCAGGGCCGCCGGGGCCCGGACGGCCTTCGTGAAGAGCCGTGCGGGCGCGGAGCCTCCGGCTGAGGTGGACATGGTGATCGTGGAACTGCGGGAGTTGCTGGATGCATTGCCGCCAGTCTGAAGGAACCGCGATAGCGGAGGGCCGGTCGTCCATGAAGCGATTGTGGATAGTGCTGCTCTTGAGCCTGCCATTCCTGGTCGTTTGGGGGAGGACAGCGCGGGCGGAGGCGGCGCCGAGCGTGCCCGCGCCGGCGCCAAAGCAGCCCGGGCCGGCGGACGGCGACGCCGCGCTGAAAGCGTTGCCGCCTGAACTCCAGATGGTGCTGAACAACCTGGACGAGGCCAACCGCAAGTTGGAGGACGTCACGGCGAAGGTGGCCTACGAGCGCACGATTTCACTGCTGGACGAGAAGCAGAAGTCGCTCGGCAGCCTGATCTTCAAGAAACCGGGCTGCATAATCCTGAAGCTCGGGAAGCCGCGAAACGAAGAGGTGTACACGAACGGCGAGAAATGGTGGGTGGTCAGCAAAGACCAGAAGCAGGTGGAGATTTACACCGCCGCCAAGGGCGGCCAGGGCGCTCAAGAGGCCGCCTTCCTTGACTTCGGCTACGGGAGCAGCTCGAAGAAGCTGCTCGAAGACTACAACGTGGAGCTGACGGGCAAGGCGGAGGCAGAAACGAATGGTAAGGAAACGGTCTACCATCTGAGGCTGACGCCACGACCGCGACCGGATCGGCCGGCCCGGTACGCGGCCATAGAGGTAGAGGTTTCGGACCGACTGTGGCTGCCGCGCATGCTGGTCCTGCAGGAGAGCGAGGGCGAGATCATTCACACTTACGTATTGAGTGACGTGCGGATCAACACAGGCGTCAAGGCCGAGCAGTTCAACTACGAGCCACCGAGCGGCTACACCGTGGTTCGGCCGCAAGAGTGATGCGGCGGGCAGGGCGAGCCCGCAAGGGCGCATAACGGGCGGAGCCACTTTCATCTCGTATCCAAGACACGAAATGCCGAACCTACATAAGGCTGAATATCTGAGCCCGTACGGAAAGATAGAGATTCAGGTCCGCGACGGCAGGCTTGTCCGTGTGCGGCTGCGGCAGCCGAGGGGCGGGCGCAGCAAGCCGCATGGTCCCGCGGCAGCCTCGGAGCAGGCGGCTACGTTCATCGAGATTCTGGGCCGGTACTTCCAGGGCTCGGTCGCGACGGCGCCGCCGGAAGGGCTGGACCTGGAGGGCATGAGTGCGTTCCCGCGAAGGGTGTACGATGAGTTGCTGAAGGTGCCATTTGGCGAGGTGGTGACCTACGGCGAACTGGCAGCCCGGGTTGGCGCGCCCCGTGGAGCGCGTGCCGTGGGCCAGGCCGTCGGGGCCAACCCTCTGCCGATCTTCGTGCCGTGTCATCGGGTCGTCGCTGCCGACGCGCGCCTCGGCGGCTTCAGTGCCGGCCTGGGCTGGAAGGCTAACCTGCTGACGCACGAGGGATGGATGGTGAAGGAGGGCAAGCTCGTGGGCAAGACCGCAGACAGGGCAACGCTGAAGACGTGCGTTTACGCCGGCAGCTTTGATCCGCCGACCAACGGACACATGTACATGATCGAGAAGGGAGCCGATCTCTTTGGGCGCCTGGTGGTGGCAGTGGGCGTGAACCCCAATAAGAGCTACACGTTTCCCCTGCGGGCGCGGCTCGATATGCTGCGGGAGTGCACGAGCGGCCGCGGGAACGTGGAGGTGGACAGCTTCGAAGGGCAGTTTCTGGCGCACTACGCGCACTCAAAGGGGGCGGGGTACATCCTGAGAGGGATACGAAGCGACGAGGATTACCGCTTCGAACACGCGATGCGGAACGTCAACGAAGATCTGGAACCGGGGCTGACGACGGTTCTCCTGATTCCGCCCCGGGAAATCTGCGAGGTGAGCAGCAGCTTCGTCAAGGGGCTGGTCGGGTTCAGCGGCTGGGAGCAGGTCATTAAGCCGTACGTGCCTGAACCCGTCTACAAGAGGCTGCTTGTGAGCAAGATCCGCTGGCCCGGGCATAACGCGGGGCCGGAGGGCGGCGCCGACTGAGACGCGGTCTTACGCGCGGGCGGCAGGGCCGGCGGCGGGCGACGGAAACAGATCGGGACAGAGCTCGCGGTTGAACTGCATAAGCGTGGCCATGGCGGCGTCCGCCTCGGTGCAAGCAAGGATCCTCTCCGCCAACTTGCGCGCGTCATCGGAACGGACGCTGCGGATTATCTTCTTCAGTTCAGGCACGACGACGGCAGGTGCCACGCTGAGGTGGTCAATGCCAAGCCCGACGAGCAGCAGGGCATAGATGGCCTCGCTCGCCATCTCGCCGCAGAGGCCCACTTCGATTCCCGCGTCGCGGGCTGCATCGGCCGTCATCTTGATGAGCCGAAGCACGGCCGGATGTAAGGGGCGGTACATGTGCGCCACGTGCTCGTTCGCACGGTCAATCGCGAGCGTGTATTGGATCAGGTCATTGGTGCCGATGCTGAAGAAGTCCGCATGGGGGGCGAGCATGGACGCGACCACGGCTGCGCTGGGCACTTCGACCATGATCCCGACCTCCATGTTGCGGTCGTAGGCTTCGCCGAGCCGCTCGAAGTCCTGCCGCAGGTCCTCAAGGCAGGCCTTCAATTGCACGAGTTCTTCCAGGCTGGAGACGAGGGGGAACATCACCTTGACGTTACCGTGCACGCTGGCCCTGAGGATGGCGCGCAACTGGGCCTTGAGCACGTCCGGGTGCTCCAGGCAATAGCGGATGGAGCGGCGGCCCAGGAAAGGATTCCTCTCGGCGCCCACGTCATGGGTGCCGGCGAACTTGTCCGCGCCAAGGTCCACGGTACGGATTATGATGGGGCGGCCGTGGAGTTCACGGATCGCTTCCATATAGGCGTCGAAGTGTTCTTCCTCGGTGGGCGACCTCTCGCTGGTCAGGTAGAGGAACTCGGTGCGGTAGAGGCCGATGCCCTCAGCGCCGTGCTGAACGGCGCGGGCGACCTCGCGGGGGAACTCTATGTTCGCATATATGTGGACCAGCCGGCCGTCGAGAGTTTGCGCGGGCTGGTCCCGGAACTCGCGCAGCAGTGTCGTTTCGGCCTGCATGGCCTCTTTGCGCTGCATCCGATAGGAGGCCAACGTCTCCTCGTCGGGGTCAATGATGACGACACCTCTGACGCCGTCCACGATGACGATGTCGCCGCCGCTGACCGTGCCGCTGACCGAGGTGCAGCCGACGACGGCCGGAATCCCGAGGGCGTTGGCGATGATGGCGGTGTGGCCTGTGGGGCCTCCGGCGTCAATGGCGATGGCCTTGACCCTGGAGGTATCCACCGTCGCCGTTTGGCTGGGGCTCAGGTCGTGGGCGACAAGGATTACTTCGCTTTTTAGCGTGCCCAGTTCCTCGCGCTTGGCTCCCAGAAGGTTCCGCAGCAAGCGACGTTCCAAGTCGTCCAGGTCGGGGACGCGGGCGACCAGGAAGGCATCGTCCTGAAAGACCTGTCGCCATTGGCGCATAGTACGGGCGACGGCGAATTCGGCCGTGTACTTCTTGTTTGTGATCGTCTCAACGAACTCATTGTGGAAGTAACTGTCGCGGAGCATCCCAGCATGGGCGCTGAAGATCTCGGCGACGGTAGCCCCGGCCTTGGCACTGATCTTGGCAGCAAGGTCTTCCAACTCAGCCAGCGCCTGGCCCACGGCTTTCTCCAGGCGCCTGACCTCACTCTCCACCTGGCTTTCGGAGATGAAGTGCTCCGGGATGCGGACGCCCTCCGCCTCCAGCAGAAACACTTCGCCGATGGCGATGCCGGGGCTGACGGGTATACCGTGCTTTATCTCCATGGTCAGGTAGCCTTCGGGGGCCGTCGGCCCATTTGGTCCTCAACATAGAAGCACGAAGCTACCAGGTTCTCGAGGACTGCGAGCGCCTGCTCCTGATCCGTGCCTTGGACCTCGAACCGCGGCACCGATGTGGGCGTCAGGCCCAGGGCGGACAGCGCAGTGACCGCCTTGGCGTCCGCCACCTTACCGCGCAGGACGACTTTGATATCGCTATCGAAACAGGCGGCAAGTCGGGCAAGACGTTCTATGTGGCGCCTGGGCTGTGCAGCGGTATCAATGCTGTCTTCGACGAAAAAGCTGTTGTCCGCAAGGTACCGAAGCACTTCCACGCACTGGCGGGCGTCCTCGCCTTTGGCCGTGATGACCATGGTGTCCCCGCACCTGCCGCCCAGGCTTACGAGGTTGATGACGCTCTTTCCCGGGACAGTGCGGCTGCGCAGGTGCACCTCGACTTCGCATATGAACAGAAGGGCCAGAGACGCAAAGCGCTGTACCGGCCTGACGTGGAAGCCCAACGGGTTCTTGATCGTAACCTCGGCACTGTGTTCTGCCGTCCCTTCCATCTCTTCCACCGACGGAGCGCCCGCGACACTTACGCCGCGGCTGGAGGCGCGCCTGCACCTCCCTATCGGTCCATCTCCTTTATCAGTTCGATGACTTCGCGCTGGCCCTGCGCGCGGGACACGAACCGCCGGAAGTCGTCGTTCTGCACCAGGCGTGTGATGCGCTCCATCAGGTCCAAATACTCGTCGGCGCGGCCTTTGGGAGCGATCACGAGAAAGACGTCGTGCACGGGTTGACTATCAAGGGCGTTGAACTGGACGCCAGCTCGGCTGTATCCGAACGCGACCAGCACCTCTTCCAGTTCTTCCAGACGCGCGTGAGGGACGGCCACGCCCCTGCCGATGGCGGTGCTGCCCAGCCGCTCCCTGTCGAGAATGGCGGCGATCCCCCGCTCAACCAGCTTGGCGGGCATGGCCTTGGAGGCAACAAGCGTGTTCAACAAGTCACGGATCACCTCATCCCGCTCACGTGACTGCAGATCCATGCAAATCAGCTTTTCCGAAAGATAATCGGCCAGCGCCATTGCGCCGCTCCGTTCGAGAAGCAAGAGCGATGAACTCGTGTCAGGCTAACGCAGTGCCTCAGAGATGCCTTTGAGCCTGTTGGCGATCCCATCCCGCGCGGATGCAGGGACCGCTCGCATAAGGTTCCCGCCGGCCCATGCCTTCAGATGCGACGCACCAGTGGATGCACCACACCAACCCGCGCGAGAATCCTCGGGCTCGTTTCAACGACCGCCGTCGCGACGGCCGCAAAGGTCAGTCAGGCTGTTTGTCCACCTCTGAGGCCCGCTGTGCCTCCCTGGCCCGGCCGCTCACCAGTTTGTCATGGTACCGGGTCAAACGGTGCTCCATCTTGCTGAAGGCCTCATCAATGGACTGGTACATATCGGGACTCGTGGCTTCGACGACGAGATCGGCTCGTGGGCACTTGGCGATGATCTCCGCCAGCAGGTTGCCGGAGTCTTTACGGAGCGTGACAGTGAAGTACTGGACAATCTCTGCCCACCTCGGCAGCTTTTCAATGCGCTGCCGGATGTGTCTCTCCATCGGTTCCGTGACCTCAATGTGTTTCCCCGTGATCTCGATGTCCACTTCTATCAGGCCCTTTCACTACAGAAACAACGGATGCAGCAAACACCGCCCGATCCCGAGAAGCGCAGGTCCTTAGCGCGCCGAAAGAAAACGATGCGGCCCGAGCACTGAAACCCCAGTCGCGGATCTGCTGAAGGCGGCGAGGCGCACAGCCTTCCCCGAAGCCGCAGCGGATAAGCGGCGTGGTCGCGCCCAGGGCTCTCGGGCAGCAAAGCCGCGGGCTCAGAGGCGGCCCGACGATTGCGGAGAGCGTGCTCACCAGAAACAGCCAAAGGGCTCCGTGCTACATCATTGCCACAACCGATCTCGGCCATTTGCCGACCCCTTCGGCTCCGCGCTCCCCCTCGCGCCGGCTCTCCCACCCAGACACGGCCAGCGCCATCACAATTGTAGCCGTCCGTTCGGAGAGCGTCAAGGAGACCGCCAAGGGCGAAAGGTACCAACCAGGAACGTTAGCCGCCAGTGGGGGCGGCCCAGACTGGTCAAATAGTTAGAAGGTCGTACAGACGGCTGCCGAGCCCGATCTTCTCGGCGTATGCGAGCTGGGCAGTGTAGTGCTTTCCGGGCCACATTTCCTCGAACAGGTCGCGCCCGGAGGCCTCGTTGACCAGATCAACCGCCGCCTGGTCAACTGCCACGGCATCCGATGAGGCCAGGATTCCCAGGTCGCGGCAGACAGACTTGCCCTTGCTCCCCATACAGTTGCAGTCCTGGGTAGTCTTGTAGATGAAGGTGAGAAAGCCTACGCGCTTCCCCTTCAGGATGCCGAAGGCATATTCGGCCATTGTCTCGTTGAAGCTCAGCGGCGATGCGTCCCATGAGAAGCCGATGGCATCGGCAGGGCAGACCGCCAGGCACTCTCCGCAGCCGATGCAACGGGCGTAGTCTATCTCGGCTTTGTCGCCCACGGTGATGGCATCTTCGGGGCACCATTTCGCACACGTGCCACACGCGGTGCACTTAGTTTTCTTGATGCTGGGACGCCCGTCCGAGTGCTGACGCAGCTTGCCCGCGCGAGACGAAAGGCCCATGGCTACGTTCTTTATCGCTCCCCCCAGCCCGCCCAGCATGTGTCCCGTCAAGTGGGTCACGATAACGGCCGAAGGGATGTGGGCAAAGTCGCCCGCCACGGCCACGGTGCGGCAGTGCTTAAGGCCGACCTCCTCCTCGACGTGCAGGTTTCCGCGCAGGCCATCGAGAAACAGCAGCGGGCAGCCCATCGCCTCCGGGCCGAAGCCGTGCTGCACGGCCAAATTGAAGTGGTCCACGGCGTTGTGTCGGCGGCCCCGGTAGAGCGTCGAGGTCTCCACGAGGGCCGGCTCTCCGCCTGCCTTGCGCACTTCGTCCACGACAGCCCTGACAAACGGGGGCGGGACGTAGCTCGCGTTCCCATCCTCGCCGAAATGCGTCTTGATGGCCGTAACACGGTCAGAGACGACCGCCGCGCCAATACCGGCCTCCCGGAACAAGCGCCGGGCTTTCTGGCGAATGGTCTTGTCGTTTTCAGAATCGCCGAACCGGACATAGAAAACCTTGCTCGTCATTGTCTGGACTCCGTAGTACTTACCTTAGCCCTGAAGTCACGGAAGTGCAGCGAGAGACGCCAAATAGGACTACAACACCGGAACGGGGGGCCAGCCTGACACATGGGATAGTGACGCGCAAGCAGCTGCGAAGGCCTGTCCCGCACAGGTTACAGCGTCTCTTACCTTAGGATACGTTGCGATAGCGCACCTGTCAACGAGGCGCCTCCGCACTTTGCCGAAGCCCCTGGTGTCCGGCGTCCGACGCCCGGCATGAGTGAAGGGGCGGCGAGAGCATCAGGGCGTTGCGTTGCTTGACTTTGTCACGTGAGAGATTATACTCGCACTAACTGGCTTGGGGGCCGCCGTTGTCCGTTAGGAAAGGAACACGAAGATATGCTGTCAATTGGACAGCCCTTTCGGCGGTTCTCGCAGGTCGGGCTCTTTGGGGCCGTTCTCCGGCTCACGGGCTGCACTTACCTTCAAGACCGGTTTGGCGACGCGAGGCACATGTTGGACGTGGGAGTGAAGGTGTCAAGCAAGCCGGGGCTTAGCCTTTACGCGGACTTCCTGAGCATAGCCGCGCTGGGGTACGGCCGCATCATCGGCATGGGTGACGACCCAACTGGCAAAGCTGCGAAGGAGGGCACGGCGCCCCCGCCGGAAGCCGCCAGGTCAAATCGGGCGCGGGAACGCGGGGAGGCGTAGCCAGAATGCCGGCAGTCAAGCGTGCCGTGTGCGAGAAGTGCCGCAAGCTGGTCCCCGCCGAACACATCGCTCGGGACGGGCGAGTCTATGTGAGCAAGCAATGCCCCGACTGCGGCACAACGGAGGCATTGGTCAGTTCGGACGCGCAGATGTGGCACAGCAAGCGGGATCTGTGGCGCTACGATCCGGCGAAGGCGGGAGAATGCCTGATGAACTGCCGGAGTTGCGGACACGCTCACGGCCCGCGGATGGTGTTTCTGAACCTGACCAATCGCTGCAACATGAACTGCCCGATCTGCATCGCCAACATCCCCGGCATGGGGTTCGAGTTCCATCCGCCTCTGGAGTACTTTGAGCGAGTCCTGGACGGCTTGAGCAAGATGGACCCACGACCGACCGTCCAGCTCTTCGGGGGCGAGCCGACGGTCCGCGAAGACCTCTTTGAGATCATCTCCACCGCACAGGAGAAAGGGCTGCGCGTGCGGATCGTGACGAACGGCCTTAAGCTTGCAGACGATGAGTTCTGCAGGAAACTATGCAACGCGGGGGTGCCCGTGTTGCTGGCTTTCGATGGGCGCGATCCGGAAATCTACGCCCGGATGCGGAAGAACCGTCCGGCATACTTCAAGAAGCTGGCCGCACTGGACAACTTGAAGAAGTACAGCAGACGGAAGAATACCATCATGTGCTGCGTCGCGCGGGGCATAAACGATAAGCACATGCGGGACCTGGTCGAGTTCTGCCACGAGAACAGGCACTACATCTCGCACCTGCACCTGATCCCTCTTACGGAGAACTGGGAGAAGGGCGAATTCGAGACCGACGCCACGACAACGATAGAGGATGTCGAGCAGATCATCGCTGCATCGTTCCCGGGCGAGCCGGTCGAGTTCCTGCCGGCAGGGCTGGGACATCATCTGTTCCAGGCCGGAGCGTTTTTCGGGAACTTCCGGCTTACCTTCGGCGGGGTCCATCCGAACTGCGAATCGGCGACGCTCTTCCTTTCGGACGGAGAGCGATACAGGCCAATCGGCCACTACCTGAAAAAGCCCCTGCACGAGGTCGCCGATGAGGTCGTCAGGCGCGCCGATAAGATAGACGCAAGACTTGCCCGGCTCAATCCGGAACGGTTTTTGCAGCGCTGGCAGGCGCGGCTTATCGTGACGCGGACCTTTGCCCCCGTGTTGCTGAGGTCGCTCGACTTCAGGAAGATCGCGAAAGGCCGCCCCGTCGTCGCTGCGCTGAAGATACTTGCGGGGCTGCTTGCCGGAAAGCGGCTCAAGGAGCAGGCGCGCAAACACTTGACCGTGACGGACACGTTGGGAATGGTGGTCCTGCCGTTTGAGGAGTACCACTCCATAGATAGCGAGAGGCTGCAGAACTGCAAGGCAGGTTTCGCCTTTGAAGACCCCGACAGCGGCCAGATTAAGGTTGTCCCGGTTTGCTCTTACTCGCTCTTCCGGGACGAGGTGGAGCGCAAGATCATGGCGAGGTATGGCGCCGCGGCGGCCGCAGACAAGGTGTCCGCCCGGAAATAGCAGGCTCATTGCCGAGAGAACATATGTCCATAGAGTCTGAAGTCCTCGAACTCTACCGTGGGTACGAACAGAAGATCCGCGCCGTCAGCGTGCGGAACCTGCGCCAGTTCGTTGTGGGCGTGGACAAAGAGGTGCCGCTGCTCGGAGGTCGGTCCGCCAGGTACGTCAACCTGGACAACGCAGCGACCACCCCTCCCCTGGTCCCCATGCTGGAATGCCAGCGGCAGTTCTTCGAATGGTACGCAAGCGTGCACCGCGGAAGCGGCTTCAAGTCGCTGCTCTCAACTTACACCTACGAGAAGTGCAGGCAGCAAGTCGCGGACTTCGTCGGGGCGGATCTCTCCTACCATAGTGTTATCTTCACGCAAAACGCCACGCACGCGCTGAACAAGTTGGCGTCCCGGCTGTGCCCCCTCCCCGGCCAAACCGTCCTGACGACTGAGGCGGAGCACCATTCGAACATCCTTCCGTGGCGCAAGGCCGGCTGCGCGCTCCTCTATGCGGACGCGAGCGCGGAAGACGGCGCGCTCGACATGGCAGACCTCGAACGCAAGGTCCGCAGTGCAAACGGCCGGCTTAAGTTGGTCACCGTCACCGGGGCGTCCAACGTGACCGGCATCCTTCCGCCCATCCGCCGCATTGCACGGCTTGCGCATGAGCACGATGCGATGATTGCGATAGACGGGGCTCAACTCGTGCCCCACCGTCCCTTCCAGATCGGGGCGCCGGACGATCCGGAACGCGTGGATTTTCTGGCCTTCAGCGGGCATAAGATGTACGCGCCTTTCGGCTCGGGCGTGCTCATCGGCCCCAAACAAGTCTTCCAGCAAGGCTGGCCGGATATGGTGGGCGGCGGGACCGTCAATGCCGTGACGATGGACGAAGTCTGGTGGGCTGCCCCTCCCGAAAGCGACGAGGCCGGCACTCCGAACGTGCTGGGCGCCATCGCCCTCGCATGCGCCGCCAGACTTCTGGAGACGGTAGGCAGAGAGGAACTGGCCGAGCATGAGAGGATGCTTACGCGCAGGGCCCTTCACGCGCTTTCGCGAATCGAAGGCCTCAGGTTCTACGGGCCGGCAGATCACGACCTGCGGCAGGACCGCCTCGGCGTTGTCACCTTCAATGCCGAGCGGTATGACCACGCGCACTTAGCCGCCATCCTGGGACACGAATGGGGCATCGGCGTACGGAACGGATGCTTCTGCGCGCAGCCCTACGTGAGGAAGCTCCTCGGTGTGTCTGCAGCGCAGATGGATGAGATCGTCGGGAAGCTGGCCGCCGGCGACCACGCGAGCGTCCCGGGGATGGTCAGGGTCAGTCTGGCCATGTACAACACGGCGGAGGAGATAGAGTACCTGGCCGAGGCGCTCAAGAGCATACTGTCCCGCGGCCCGCGGGCAAGGTACGTCCTTGACAAGCGGTATTTGGATTACGTCCCGGACACGCTCCCTGCGCAATTCGACGATTACGCGCCCTTCTGAGCCCCCGCTTTCCGCCCTTCCCCTCGTCACTTCCCGGTGCTGTGGGCACCCGTCTCCGAGACTGCCGGGAGGATGGTGCCAGAGGAGGGATTCGAACCCTCACGGGCTGCAATGCCCATCGGTTTTTGAAACCGACGCGTATGCCATTCCGCCACTCTGGCGCCGACAGTGCATTCGGACGAGCCGTGGAGGCCTGCAAGCGTCAATGTAGTTGAGCGGCGGACGAAAATCAAGTTGCCGACGGCGCCCCTGCGCCGCGAGCGACGATGCCATGCGGCGCCGGGCAAGCCCTATCCCCCCGTAGGCAAACAGAGCGTACCACAGACCCCCGCCCGTCGTCCAGCGCCAGACCATCCCTGGCGACAACCCTTCAAGCTGCCAACCGGACATTTCTAATGGCCGTGTATAGCGGACATTTCTATTTGCCGTTGACAAGGCGCTTGCCGGCAGGTTGACGTCAGTCGCCGCGACCATTATGCTGGCCTGCACGCACAATAAGCCTCTCAAGGCGGACGTGAGTGTGGTCCGCGCGCCCAGCACGCGGGCAAAGCAGTTGAGCGCTCGATGGGCTGGCCCTCTGCAGGTCGCGGCCGGAGCAAGGGCTCCTTCGCGGGTCGGAGAGAGTGTGCGGGCTGAGGAAACGGCCCGGGGAAGTCATTTACGGCTGAGGTGGCAGGAGGTCTCCGTGCAGGGACAGCGAAGAGGGAAGAAAAGTTCCGCTGGCATCGGGCCCGCCACGGCGTTGTCTCTGGCGGGGCTGGTCGAGTATGCAGAGGGGGCCATCGTGAGCAGAACCCTCGTGGACAAGGAACAGGGCACGCTCACCCTCTTTGCCTTCGACCAGGATCAGGGCTTGAGCGAGCACACGGCTCCTTTTGACGCTTACGTTGTTATCCTGGACGGAGAGGCAAAGCTGGCAGTCGGCGGCAAGGCTGTTACAGCAGGGGCCGGACAGATCGTGCTCATGCCCGCCAACGTGCCCCATGCCGTGAGAGCAACCGGCCGCTTCAAGATGATGCTCGTCATGATTCGGGCCTGAACGCTAATGGCAAAGGGAGGAGAGAAAGACTTGGAAGCGGCTCTGGTACGCGTGACGCACGCGGCGGAGCGCTCTGCCGAGAAGCACGGCCTTGCGCTGAATCCCGATCCCGCAATCCGTCGGCACGTTCTGCGCGGCCTGGCGCACAATCTCGTCACCTACGGCAGGCCGTATTGCCCCTGCCGCGAGGTGACTGGTTCTCCGGAGAAGGATCGCACTAACATCTGCCCCTGCCGCACGGGCCTCGATGAGGTCGAGCGGTCGGGCGAGTGCGAATGCGGCCTCTTTGTGTCAAGACAGGCCGCGTCGCTTGGAAAGGAATGAAAAGTGGCATTCACAATCAGCATCGGCACGGTCGCGCCAGGGTTCAGCCTGAAGGGCGTTGATGGCAAGGTTCACAAGCTCACCGATTATTCGGGCGCGAAGGCCGTCGTCGTCGCCTTTACCTGCAACCACTGCCCAACGGCAGTCCAGTACGAGGATCGCCTGATTCAGCTTCAGAAAGACTACGCCGCGAAGGGCACCCAACTCGTGGCGATCAACCCCAACGAGGATAAGGGGCACCCGACGGACAGCTATCCGGAGATGATCGTGCGCGCTAAGAAAAGGGGCTTCAATTTCCCCTATCTGCGCGACGAAAGCCAGGAGGTAGCCAAAGCATATGGCGCCGTGCGCACGCCCCACGTCTTCCTGCTTGACGGTAAGCGCAAAGTCGTTTACCAGGGGCGGATTGACGACAACCCTGATGATCCCAGTGCTGTGGGCCGGCACGATCTCCGGGAAGCGCTGGACGAGGTGCTCGGCGGCAAGCCGGTCTCAGTGACTATCACCAGGCCGGTTGGCTGCTCGGTCAAGTGGTGGGGCAAGGATCCGCACTGGATGCCCCAGGAATGAGCCGGCCGGGGCACGTCTTGTCGGGACATAACGCGCGGGAGAGTTTTGCCCGTTCGGCTTGCGGCCTGCGCCAGCGTGGCGCAACTCGAGGATAGTATTCTCGGCGCAGGACTGATGAACGGTGAACATGTCCCGGGGTCGTAGAACGTCCTGCACACGTCACAGGCACCAAAGACGGGGACGGCTTCGCCGCCGCAAGCTTCGCCCTCTCGCGCAGACTTCTACATCGTAGTGTCATCCGCCGGCCGGGGCGTGAACATCAGCCCCTGATCTTTCGCTCCGCACGAAAGAATGGCAGACCTCACAGTGGTAGGTCCGAATCGTGACCTCCCGGATGTTGCCCTTATCGTCGGCCTCTTTCCGCCGGGACACCGCAACTTCCAGGTTCCTTTCGGTTCCGCATTTTGGACAAAACTCGCGTGCCATGATGTGTCTCCTGCGGCCTCGGGCCGTCCGCCCGCCCGGCTTTCTTCGCTAAGGAGTCCCGGGAGTCTCTGCCGCCAACGACTCAATTAAGCGTCGCACCTCGCCCGTCCGGTCGCGCTCAGCCGCCTCCTCGAGGTACGGCAGTGCTGCCACGTTCCCGGCCTCGCGGAACGCTGTCAACAGCCGCTCGCGCTCCAGCCGCTTCAACGATGGCAAGCGCCCTATCCACGGAACGAGCACCTCCAGGTGGTCGGCAGCTATTCCAGTGAGCGAACGCACGGCGGCAGGCTTGCGCCTCGTCTGCTGCAAGAGGAATCTGACTGCACCCTCGTCCGGCACCCTCTGGAGCGCCTCGACGATGGCATCTTTGACGCGCCCGTCGAGCGCACGCCTATAAGCGGCTAAGAGTGGCGCTGAAACGTCGCCTGCCGCGCCAGGGTACAGTCGGATCCGCCGGATCCTGCGACGCGTGACCATCTCCAGGACAACCGCGACAGCCATGCCGGCAGCTGCCGCTCCCATCGCACCTGCAATCGGCCCGTCTCTGGTGGTTAGCCCTGCGGACGCTAACGCGACAAGAGATAGAAATGGCACAGCAAGGGCGGCGAACGCTTTCACCATCTGCCACTGCTGGATTAGTGCCGCCACCGCCACGCCTGCCGCGAAGATGCCTGTCACGCCCAGCCCCAGGACAAGGCTCCCACCTCCAACGAACTCCAGGTAGTCCCAAAGCTTGATGACCAGCAGAACCGACGCCGGCAGCGCCGCAAGCCATAGCAGCAGCGTCAGGAAGACGCCCACCAGCGTGTAACGCACGCAAAGGTACACTGACGCGATCCCAAGGACAATCCACACGCTGACCGGCAGTACCAGGTGCACAAACCTGTAAAGGGGGTCCACGGCGGCCCTGGCCCGGTGAACGTCGAGCACACCTGCTCCCAGGAGCCCCTGGCGGAAGTAGTTGTCCCCTACGGGTTGCGAGGTGGCACGCACGATGTCGTAAGCCTGCCCGGGCGTGAGTTGGGGCTTCATCTCTAACAGGTATGCGACCGTGGCTGTCACCTTCGGCGCGGCGAACGAAGTGCCCTCTGCCTCGGTCTGGCGGCGTAGCCACTCCTGGGGAAGGAACTCGTAGTCAATGAAAGTGATGTCACCCGAAGCTGAAATGCCCACATGCTGCCCGTAATTGGAACTGCGCGCCTTCGCGTACCTTGTCGCGCTGGCCACGGCGATGACGCCGGGATAGGCGGCAGGATATGTCAGCCGTTCCTTGCCGTCGTTGCCGGCCGCTGCAACTACGAGGGCCCCCGTCCCTGTCAGTTGTCGTATGAGCCTTTCCTCTTCAGCGTCGGGCGTTGGAGACCCGATGCTGATGTTGACGACCGCCCGTGTCCGCGGATGCGCCTCAACATAGCGCGCGACGGTCTCCAGTCCTCCGAGGTACGCCGCCTTGCTGATGCCGCCCCCCGCGGCTTCCACCGGCACCGAAACCACGGGGGCGCGGCAATAACTCCGTATGACGCGCCCCACAAGGCTTCCGTGGCTCACCTGGGATACTTGGAGGCCGGCTGCCCGTCCCTCGATGAAATCCTCGTCAATTGGGGCATCGAGGACGAACACGACTGTGGAGTCTGCCGGCCTCTCCTCCAGTTTTGCGAAGCAGCCTCCCGCTCCTGCTGCGAGGAGCAGCGTGACCGCATAGAGAAGTCTCTTCAACGCCTCTGCACCTGCAACGCTATCGGCCGAAGGCTGCGCACGCCCCCAAATCAGGCGTCCACCAGGCAGCCCCGCAAGTACGCGCAGAACCTGTCTACGCCCAACAGCGCGTCGCCCGGCTCCTCATACTCTATGGCAAGGTAGCCCTTGTAGCCCGCCTCCCGCATGATCCGGACGACCTGGCGATAGTCAACAAACTCCCGGCCCTCTCCCTGGCGGACCGTCACCTTGGCGTGGGTAGTGATTGTCACGGGAGCGCAACGCCCGTACTGCTCGTAGATATCCCCCGTGAAGTTCCCGAAATCGAGATTCAAGCCCACCCATGGATTGCCCGCAAACGGACGCAGCAGGCCGAGAACGCCGTCTGCATTCGCCGTCAGACCACCGTGGTTCTCAAGCCCAAGGGCCACGCCGTACTTCTCCCCGGCCTCAGCACAGCGTGCCAGACCCTCTCTCACCCACGAACCGGCTGTCTCCAAGTCCGCGCCTTGAGGCTGCCCTCCGGCGAATACGCGCAGAACGGGCGAGCCGAGCTTCGCGGACTTCTCAACCCAGTCCAACACGTGTTTGACTTGCTTCTCGCGCGCCGCCGCGTCCGCATTGGTGAAGTTCCCGCCCACCGCCGTCCCTGATATGTCCAGCCCTCGCCTGAAGACCTCCCGTTTGACGTGGTTCAGATACCTGTCGCTTTCCTCCGGGAAGTAGTACTGGGTCAGTTCCACGCCGTCGAACCCCAGTTCGACGCACTTGTCAAGGAAGGTCTCCATCGTCATCTTGCCGCCGGTCAACTGGTCCCTGAACGAATAGCCGCAGCAACTCAGCTTCATCCTCGCCTCCTGTCGGCTCGATCGCATCCGGCCGTATGAAAAGAGCAACTTCCGGGATTTGTCGCCCGCGCAACTTCCCTGATGCTCCTCGGCCGCAAGCCGAGGCAGCAGGGCGGCACAACCCAAAGGCTGCTGATCGGCGCCAGTTTACGTGGCTCCCCTGACCCTGTCAAACGTCCACCCGACGGCTCCCCGCAAGCACAGGCGCGTGCCCTGGGCCGTGCCAAATCCGATTTCCACCAGGGCAAGCACGCTCAAGAATGGATTCCCACCGCACCTGGTTCAGATGGCCCGACAGCAGGGCTTTCGGTCCTCGCTACTCCCGGAAGCCCTTTGCTGCAAGACGGTAACTTGACTTTGCGCGGACTGCCCCTATAATTTACGCTCAGTCCTGCAGCTCTTGGGAAGATAGAGAAACCGGCCGAGGAGGGTCTAAATGAACGCGTTAGCGAAAGTGCTGGTGGTGCTCGTCCTTGTGCTGAGTGTGGGCTTCGCCGCTGCCGAGATCGTTCTGTATGCCAAGAGAGAGAGCTACGGCAAGAAATACATTGACGAAGCCAAGGCGCACGCCGCTACTCAAGCAGCGCGGGATGCTGCCGTGAAGCAGCTTACCGACACGCGCCGCGACCTTGACACGCTCAAGGAGAAGAAGGACACCGAAATCCTCACGCTCAAGACCAGCCTGGACAATGAGAAGGCCAGTTCTCTTGGCCTCAATAGTCAGGTCAACAAGTTGACCACCGACGTCGGGCTCCTCGCCGACGCCAACAAAGCGCTCAGCACCGACGTCAACGCCCGCGACACGCGCATTGCCGAGCTGGGCACCGCCATAGAGGTGCGTGATCAGACTATCAAGAAGCACCTTGCCCAGATAGACGATCTCCAGAAAACCGTGGCCGACAGGGACGCCAAGATCGCCAGTCTGGACGCCAATCTGACCGACACCAAGAAGAGGCTTGCGAAAATCACGGAGAGCGAGAACCAGCTCCAGGCCACCATCGCGGAACTGGTGCAGCGAGGCGTTCAAGTGCCGCCCGTGCCGATGCCGATCATAGACGGCAGGATCGTGGGCGTTAAAGACGGTGTCGCTCTCGTGGACAAGGGCTCCAAAGAAGGCGTCAAGCCGAACACCCAGTTCGTCATCTATAACACAGACGGCTACGTGGGCAAGCTTATCATCCACGATGTGCAGCCCGACGTTTCCGTCGGCCAAATCAGTCTGCTGTTGCAGGGCAAGGAAGTCGCACTGGGAGACAGCGTGACAACCAGGATCCCATGAGGCCGTCACGATCCCCTGCTCATCTCTAAGGGCGCTTGGAACATGGACAGCAAACTCATCAACGGCCTGTTGATTGCCACGTGTGTGGCTCTGCTTGTCGCCATTGGCCTCGCTGTTGCGGACGTCCTCCAGTACAGGGGCATTGAGGAGCAGCTCCCGTCACGGGCTGCCGCTCCGCCGATGGCGGTGCCGGCTGAAACGCCTGTCGCGCCCGCCCCGGCCGCCTCTACGGTGCCAGCGGCGACGGCGCCTGCTGCAGCTCCGGCCCCGACAACCTCCGCGCCCGCAGCAGGACCTGCACCTGCGGCCGCCGGAGCACCGCCGGCCGCAGCGCCCGCAGCCACACCCGGGAGGGCCGCGGCCGCGCCTGCGCCCGCCCGCCCGACAGCCCCTGCTGGCGGACAATAGGAGACCAACGCGCAGTCTGGAGGCGCGTGACCCAACAGGTTGCTCTGAGCCCAAAAAACGGCCGGATAAGTGCGTGTCAAGCGGCCAGATAGCCTTCTCGTATCTTTGAGGCTACGCTGGCCTTTTCGTTTTGGCTGCGCAACGACAAGTGCCGCCCTGCAGCAGCTCTTCAAGCGGGAACCGCACGCCGCGGCCCCCGGGGGTAGTGTTGCACTGCTAACGCCCCGAGCATATAATTGCCGCTTTAGAGCGAACGCCGAATGTGGCCGTACTCGGAGGTGGCTGTCAAGATGGCTGCCGAGCCCAGTGTCAGCGCAAGCCTGCGGAAAGTGCTCAACTACGTCATGAGCCTGGGGGCGTTGGACCTGGGCATTGACTTAGGCACGGCAAATACCCTCGTCTGCGTCCCCGGCAAGGGCATAGTCCTCATGGAGCCGTCGGTCGTCGCCGTCAAGACCGGCACTAACCCGCCCGTTGTTCCCATGGACGGCCGCGCGGTCGGCTACGAAGCCAAGCGCATGCTCGAGCGCACGCCTGAGAATATCAAAGCCATCCGCCCTCTCAAGGACGGCGTCATAGCGGACTTCGAGATCACCGAGATCCTGCTGCGCTACTTCATCCAGAAAGTCCAGCCGCGCTCCTGGGGCGTGCGGCCCCGCGTCCTCATCAGCACCCCCAGCGGCATCACCGCGGTCGAAAAGAAAGCCGTCAAGAACAGCGCCATCCATGCGGGCGCCCGCAAGGTCTACACCGTCGCCGAGCCCAAGGCCGGCGCAATCGGAGCCGGCCTGAATATCAGCGAGCCCGTCGGCAACATGGTCATCGACATCGGAGGCGGCACCACCGAAGTCGCCGTCATCAGCCTCGGCGAGATCGTCACGCTTGAGAGCTTTGGCGTCGCGGGCGACGAGATGGACGAGGCCGTGGTCACCTACATGCGCGATATGTACGGCCTGGAGATCGGCCACCGCACCGCTGAGGAGGTCAAGATAGCTATCGGCTCGGCCTATCCCCTCCAGGAGGAGGTGAGCTATGAGATACGCGGAAAAGACATCGCCGCCGGCCTACCTCGCCGCCTTCAGGTCTCCAGTGCCGAGATAAGGGAAGCCATCAGCGGGCCCATCCAGCGGATCATTGACGCGGCAAAATCCTGCCTCGACAGGACCCCCCCTGAACTCGCAAGCGACCTCCTCAAGACCGGCATCACCCTCGTCGGCGGCGGCGCCATGATCCCCGGCCTCGCTGAGCTTGTTGCAGAGGAGACCGGCCTGGATACCCGGGCTGCCAAGGACCCAATCACCGCCGTCGCACGCGGCACCGCGATCCTGCTTGAAAAGCTCGACGAATACGCAGAAGTTGTCGGCGAAGACTGAGCCGTCCGCTGGCCCCCACGCCCCGGAGATGCACAAGGATCCCCGCAGACGGGCCTGCCATCGCGCGCCGAAGACCGACAAGACTCCAGCGCCGCGACGCCAGCGCCCCGGTGATGTGCGGAAGTCTTCTTCTTAGGCGCGTCTATTCCTGCGGCTTCACCGGCTTCAAGGCGCCGGACTTCACCATCTCCGCAAGCGGGTTATCTTCGATGTCCAGCGGCAGCTCAACCATCCCGCGCCGGCGCACTGATTCCCAGCAGGCGAAGATAAGCTCCGTGGATTGAAGCGCGTTCTTCGCGCCGTTCTCCGGCTCAGTGCCCTTCTCCAGGCACTTCACGGCCTCGGCTACCGACCTGTCGTGGTAGGCATTCGGCGCGTCGCTGCGGCCGTGCAGGCCTTCGGGACCCGTGTCAATGTTCTCCCAAGTGGTGCTGCCCTTCCGTTTGATCCGCAGCAGCGGCGAGCCCTGCCCGAGCGGCAACGGGCCGACCTCGATCACGCCATCGGTGCCCACCAGTTTGTCATAGGCGCCCACAACCGCACTCGCCGCGTCGCGCGGCGATGTCAGGCACTGCCCGAAGACGCCGTTCTTGTACTTCCAGAGCCCGTAGGCCATGTTCTCATTGTGGCTGCCGAACACCAGCAGCTCCCTGCGGTAGTCAATCTGGGCTATCGCCCACTCCGCCGGCGTCTGGTCGTTGAAGAACCCCTGCATGTCCATGTGGTGCGTGCCGCCGTCGTAGAGGTTCGACTCTCCGTACTGCATCAGCACCAATTTCCCGATCTCGCCGGCGTCGAGCAGTTCCTTCGCCTTTCGAAAGGGCCCGCCAAAGCGCCGCATGTGATTGAACGTAAGCTGCACGCCCTTCTCCTGGCACACCCGGGCCATGCGCTTGGCCCCGCCCCACGTGATGGCCATTGGCTTCTCGCAGTGCACCGCGCGAACGCCCGCCTCGGCGCAGTCCACGGCCATCTGCTCGTGCAGGTGCATCCACGTGCAGATGCTCACGATGTCCAGCTTCTCCTTCGCAAGCATCTCGTGATAGTCCGTATACACGCCCGGCACGTTGAAGTTCTTGGAGAACCTCTCGGCGCGGTCGGGGATGATGTCTGCGCACGCCACCAGCCGGCACTTATCTCCCAGCGCCTGGTACGCCGGCGCGTGCTTGTAGGCCATTGCGTAACCCTTGATGCTCCGCTTGGCCGGATCATCGCCGCAGCCTATGATTCCTGCTCGCAAGCCGCTCATCTGCCATCTCCTCTTTCGCCGGCGGCCGGCATGCTTGCCCGGCACAACCCGGACGGTTGCCCCGCTCAGAGTCGCGCGCGGGGCGGTCGCGTGGGCCAACTGACTTGGCCCGGCTGCGCTTCAACGGCGCATGGTGCGAATTGGCCGGGGAATATACGGCTAACCCATGGGTCTGTCAACGTCCGCTGGCGCTGCGGAACCGCTCTTCTCCTCGCTCACGCCTCCTCTCCTGGCGCCGGGCAAAGCGCCCGTGTATCATTGAATTGTTCCGAAGCTGTCTCAAAGAGGGGGGCATATGTCAGCTAAGAGGACCGGGACGGGTCCGGACGAAACGGTCGTGCAGCTTCAAGCAGGGCCGGTGACCCTCGAAGGGAATCTGGCCGTCCCAAACGGGGCCGGCGGGATCGTCGTCTTCGCCCACGGCAGCGGCGGCGGCCGCTTCAGCCCGCGCAATCGCTACGTCGCCGGAGAGCTTCGCAACACGGGCCTTGCGACCCTCCTCTTCGACCTGCTGACGGAAAAGGAAGAGGCCGTGGACGAAGTCACGCGCGAGCTGCGCTTCGACATAGATCTGCTCGCCGAACGCATGGTGACCGCCACGGAGTGGGTCAAACGCACCCCGGACATCGCGGCCTTGAATCTGGGCTACTTCGGCGCCAGCACGGGCGCTGCCGCGGCGCTCGTTGCTGCCGCCACGCTGCCGGATGAGGTCGCGGCCGTCGTCTCACGCGGCGGGCGGCCCGATCTCGCCGCGCCTCACCTGGGCAGCGTGAAGGCGCCCACGCTCCTCATCGTGGGAGGCTGGGACGAACCGGTCATCGAGATGAACCGCAGCGCCATGGCCCGGATGTCTTGCGAGAAAGAATTGGTGATCGTGCCGGGCGCCACGCATCTGTTCGAAGAGCCCGGGAAATTGGAAGAGGTCGCCCGCCTCGCCTCGGACTGGTTTGCCCACCACCTCGGCGGCGCGGACAGGGATTCTCACTCCGTGGGGGGAGAGGCCTGAGCCCCCACGAACGCCCAACCGCTCGCACTTGACTTTTCAGGCCGCCCGGATAATCTGTGGCCCATCTCTCGAAATGCGCACGACGGAAAGGACGAAAAATGAAGCGATTCGGCTTGCGGGCTTTGCTTGTGCTGGTTCTTGCGGGCGTCGTGACCCTCTCCGCCACGGGCTGCGCCGCGTGGAATAGAGTTCAGACTACCCAGGTCACCGTCCAGGTCAGCGGCGACAGGCTCTTGCACATCGCCGCCGTGCCCCGCGTGCTGCCCAACGGCGAGCGCCCGACGGAGCAATTGGCCGCCCTGCTCAAAGAAATGGGCCAGAAGGCCGGCGGCTATACCCTTATCGAAAACGTCATGGGGGGATGGATGCCGCCCGGCAAGAGAGAGATGGTCGAGGAGCGCAACGACCTCCTGCTTGTGGCCGGGCCGCCTTCGGTCGCTTACTTCCTGAGGTTGAGGCTCGTCAAGGACTTCAAGCAGGAAGAACCGTTCGTGGTCAGCGTCCCGCTCCAGTCAATCGCCGTGGTGACTTCTGCTGAGCCGACTGAGGGCGCCGGCGCGAAGAACGTTGCTCCGCCGGCCGAGCAAAGAGCAACCCAGCCTGCGGAACCGGCAGGGGCAAAGACCACTCCATAACCCCGCAGAGCCTGTGCCTCAAACGGCCCTTGGGCGTGGCCTCCTCCAGGCGTTCCGTTGTGTTTCTTGATACCCCCTAAAACTCGCCCCCCAGCACCGCCTCTTCTTCGCCCCGTAAGAGCCCGTCCGCGTCCATGTCCACCAACAGGCAGTACAGCCCCGGAAACGTCCTCGTAAGGGCCTCCCCCACTTCCATGCGTCGCCCCGGCGCTAAGACGAGGGCCGCCGGGTAGCCGCCAAATGCCCAGGTCAGCTTCGCCCCCAGCGCGCCCGCCTTGGTTGCCGCCGCGCGCACGCGCTCGTACGGCGCCCCCGGGAAGCCGAAGTAGTCCGCCAGGATCGCGCTCTCGTCGTCGCACATCTCCGCCAGGCGGTCGTTGTCCACGTATGGATCGCCCAGGAACTCAAGGAAGCCTTCCACCATCTGCCTCACGCGCATCAGCCCGTACAGCATCGCCACCTCGTTCTGGGTCAGGGCGACGTCGCTGAGTGCGAAGAGCGCTGCGAAGCCGGCGTCGCCGGCCTGCGTGATGTCGCTCCCGGCCTCCTTCGCCTTCGCCCTCGCGCGCAGCACGGCCTCGTCCAACTGATGGCTCGCCCGTGCTCCTTCAACGCCCGGCACCATGACCAAAAGCAGCGCCTCCGGCGGGAGGAGTTGTTGCACGTTCAGGCGGTCGCCGTGCGGCTCCACGTAGCCGGCCCCGCCGGTGACGCTCAGCAGTGCGTCGCTGTAAAATCGGTCCTCGCCGGCGCGCCCGGCGTCCGCGGCGATGCATTGCAGGCGACAGGCAAGCTCGGCCAACTCCGTCTCGTTCACCTGGCGCCCCTCGCCGCGGTGCGCAATGATCGCGAGGCCCATGGCAACGGAGACGGCAGGCGACGCGGTCAGAACCTCAGGCGGGCAGACCTGCCACAGCGGCCCGAAGTCCACCTCGATGTCCAGTCCCTCCGGCGCCGACGGCTCGTCTGCAAAGACCCCGTGGACCGCATTCTCCCAGCGCGTGGCAAACTCGGCGAGGGGTGCTTCGACCTGCTGCCAGCGGCCGTCGTCATCTCGCGGCCCCCCGCCGAAGCGCAGCGAGAATTCGCCGCCGGTCTCTTCCACCTCAACGTGCACCCGCAGCGTGCTGGCCACCGAGATGGAACCAACGCCCAGAAGGTGCTGTTCCTCCCCCACGAGCCGCACGCTGTGCGGCACGCTGAACCGCTCCCATTCATGGGCCTCAAGGCTGAGCAGAGGTGACATTTAATCTCGGGGATACCATACTTGACTGCGTACTGTGCGCGGCTTCGGCCGACGCATTCGTGGCCGCAACGGAGCGAATTCCGCCTCAGGTTTGCCTGCCGTGGCGGGAAGACCGCGCAAAGCTGCCCCGCTGTTGCAGGCTCTTGCTCAGGGGGCTTCCCACTTGGCGGCCGGATCACGACTGGGCCCGGGGCCCACGTAGCGCTCGGCAGTCACGCGGTTCGTCCCGCACTTCGGGCACACGTTGGCTCGCACGGGCAGCAGCGCCCCGCAATTCGGGTTTACGCAGATGTGCTCCCCCGGCCGCAAGCTGATGCGGCCCGCGTGGGTCGCGCTTGCCAACCTTGCCGTTTCCGCCGGCGCCCGCTCCCGGTCGGCGTCCACCCGCTTCAGTTGGCTCTTCAGCGCCTTGCGTGGAACTCGCACGACCTGGTCTACGTTGAACTTCACCGTCGGCCCGGGCAGGAGCAGATGGCTCTTGCACACCTTGCACCGCGCCCGCTTCCCCGCCTTGTCCGTGCCTTCAACGATAAAATGGCCGCACGTGCATTGAGCCGTCAGGTTGGGCGCCCGCCCCTGGTCGGCGAGCAGGAACTGGAGCGCCGGCCTGAAGTACCGTCCGCAGTAGGGGCACGTGATGATGCGCCCCAGGAAACGCCCCTCGAATTGAATGGGCTTCCCGCACACGCACCACATGCGCACCAACTCTTCCGGCGCAACTGCTTCAGCCATTCTCCTGCCTCCGAACGCATTCTACCCTCTGCGCCTGGCCGGCTGCAAGCCGGCCAATCAAGCCATCAGAACCTTGCGGGGGAGGCGTTCGGGGGGATTCGGGATTCGGCCGGATTCGGGATTCGGGGGGGATTCAGGGAATACTCAACTTCCCACCGTGCGGGGCTTCGGCCCACGCCTCCGTCCGGCCTTCGTAGTCCGCCGTGCGGCGGACGGAGTAGGCCGCGGCCTGAATGACCTTCTCACTGACTTCGCTGTGCCTGTACGGGGCGCCAGTTGCCTTATCAGTGGCCTTCAGTGCGCGCCGGCCACCGGCCGACGCCCATCAGTGGCCAATGCCGTCTTTTTCACGTCCCGCGCCGCGCTGCTCGGGCCGTTTCAGCACGATATCCGATGCTTGCCCCAAATCAACAGATAATATGGTTTCCCCGCAACTGACAATGGAACTCTAACCCGCCGCACCAGGCGACATCACCAGAGCCGTTTCGTCAGGCCCCTTGAGAACTCCCCCAGCTTACGGTAGCCCATCCCGAAGTAGATGCACTGGGCCGGGTAGTTCGTCGTCCCTGTGGAGATCAGGCTCTTCTCGGCTCCCCTGTCTTTAGCCTCTGCACCCCACAGGTTCACCAGCACCTCCCCGATGCCTCGCCTTCTGTAGTCCGGGTCCACGCCGGGAGTGAACCCCGCCCTCCCGTCCTCACTCACATGAACGAAACCCACGAAGCCCACTACGCGATCGCCGTCTGTTGCGATCAGCACCGGCAGCGGATCGTCCCTGTCCAGGTTCGGACGATAGATGAAATGCCACCAATGCGTGAACTCGGTTTCCATCAGCCTTTGAAACGAGCCTCGATATCCGGCTCCGTAGTACTTGATCTCGATCCCCTCGCCCCGCAGTCTCTCCCTCGTCTTCACGATCTCATCGCGCAAAGAGAAGTTCTGGAACTTGAGTTCCAGCCTCATCTCGTGCGGCTCTGGCTCATAGCCCCGACTGACCAGGAACACATATCCGGACGAGCCAGGCAGCATGGACACGCCCGCGATGGCCGACTGGAAGCAGGCGGCCCGCAGGACCCCTTTCCGCCTCGCCCTGGCGAACGACTCGGCGTGCTGCAGCAGCCTCGTTCCTATTCCCTGGCCCCTGAATGACTTCGCGACAACAAGTCCTTCAAGATAGGCCGGCATCTCGGCAAGTGGCTCGCCTTCGTATGCGGGAATGGTTTTCACCACACCCCGCACATAGCCGACGACCTCTCCCTGATTCTCGTAGACGACGGCGCCGCCCGGATCGAAGTTGGGGTCGAGCCCTATCCTCCCCAGCTTCTGTTCGCTCAGACGGTTGCTCTCTACGTACCAGTCCTTGCCCTCCGCTTCGGCCGTCACGGCCGCGTTCCAGAGGCTCACCACGGCGCCGGCGTCTTCCGCTTCATAGGCTCTGAGCATCGCCATCCGCCGCACCCAAGTCGCGTCCGCCTTGACCGCTCTCTTAGGCGCTATTGCAGAACCCGCTCCTTTGGCCCGAGGCCGAGCGAAGCGCCGGGATGCAAGGAGGGTACAGCGTTCGCCGCAGGGCGAACGCCCGAAGCGTGCAGCCCGACGCCGCAGCACGGCGCTGCAGCCGGCCCACCATTCGCCCGCGGGCGTCAGGCCGCACGAATGCCCGAACCCCAGGATGGGGTTCTGCAATAGCGCCTTAAGCGCGTCAGCCTACCAAACCGACAGGCGGACAAGCAAGGTTACGGGGATGATTCAGGCGCTCTTTGGGAGATGAAGGCGAGCCAATTCGCGGACACCGTACTTGAGACTTCCCAGCATGCGGCGCTTCGGCCCACGCCGCCGTCCGGCCTTCGTAGTAGGCCTGCGGCCCGCTACCGCCGCACTTCCACGTTGGGCAGGGACTTCTTCAGTTGTTCGACACCCGCGTCCGTGACCTGCGTTTGGATGAGATAGAGGTAGTGTAACCCGGCCAGCCCCTTCAGGTGCACCAGGCCCGCGTCCGTGACCTTCGTACCCGAGAGGTCGAGGTACTGCAACGCCGTCAGCCCTTCCAGGTGCTCCAGGCCAGCGTCCGTCACCCGCGTGCCCAAGAGATTGAGGTCCTGCAACCCGGCCAGCCCCTTCAGGTGCTCCAGGCCCGCGTCCGTGACCTGCGTCTGCGAAAGGTCGAGCCGCTGAAGCGCCGTGAGCCCCTTCAGGTGCTCCAGGCCCGCGCCCGTGACCTGCGTTCCCTGGAGGTCGAGCCACCGCAGCGCCATCAGCCCCTTCAGGTGCTCCAAGCCCGCGTCCGTGACCTGCGTACCCTGGAGGTCGAGCCCCTGGAGCGCCATCAGCCCCTTCAGGTGCTGCAGGCCCGGGCCCGTGACCTGCGTACCCCGGAGGGTGAGCAACTGCAGCGCCGTCAGCCCCTTTAGGTGTTCGAGCCCCGTGTCCGTGACCTGGGTATGGTAGAGGTCGAGGTACTGCAACCCGGTCAGCCCCTTCAGGTGCTCGAGACCCGCGCCGATGACCTTGGCACCCGCGAGCCGGAGGTACTGCAATCCCGTCAGCCCCTTCAGGTGCTCCAGGCCCACGTCCGTGGTCTGGGTCCCCGAGAGGTCGAGCCGCCGGAGGGCCATCAGGCCCTTCAGGTCCACCAGGCCCGCGTCGGTAACCTGCGTATCCGCGAGGTAGAGCTGCTGAAGCGCGACCAGCCCCTTCAGGTGCTCAAGGCCCGCGTCTGTGACCTTCGTGCCCGTGAGGAACAGAGCCTGCAACCCCGTCAGCCCCTTTAGGTGTTCAAGACCCGTGTCTGTGACTTGTGTATGGATGAGGACGAGGTACTGCAACTCGGTCAAACCCTTCAGGTGCTCCAGCATCGCATCCGAGGCACGCCTCAGTTCCAGCCCCGGAATCCCCTGCGCCTGGACCTCCTGACGCACCTTCTCCATGTCCACGGGAGACAGCGGTATAACCCACCACCAATGGCACGGCGGTATCGTCAGAGGCTGCTTGGAGGGAGTGCTGCCGACTTCGTGGCCCCCGTTACCTTCGGCGTAAACATCGAAGGCCACCGCGGAGTTGAACGTCCTCGGCTGGGTTTTCTCTTCTCCTGCCTGCGAGCCTGCGGCGCACAGCGCGCCGGCCAGTATTGACGCAAGCACCAACCACTTCCATGACTTGTTGCCCATCTGATGTCTCCTCAATCCCTACAACTACGCAACTCAGCCGCTGATCCACACTGATGCCCACTGATCCAACAGCCTTCTCCGACCACGATCCGGACCCCGACGCCCGCAACCCCCTTTGGTGCCCTTCGCTTTGTCCTATCAGTGATGATCATTACGCGTCGGCCAGAGTCCGACGCCCATCAGTCGGCCCATGCCGTCTGAGTATTGGCGCGTGCCCACTGCCCAAAAGGCCATCTTCGACGCGGATGCACGCGGATGGACGCGGATTCAGACAAACGCCCGACCCCGCGGTTTCAAAACCGCCAATCAATGCTCAAAGACCCTCCGCTTCACCTCGACCTTGCGCCCAAAGTTTATCAGCAGCCCGACCTCAATGCCCGTCGCCTTCAAGTAGTTCACAAGCTGAACCTCGTGCGCCGGCTCCAGCCCGCTGGCTGCCTTCACCTCGACCACAACCTTCCCATCCACTAATACGTCCGCCATGTAGTCGCCCACGACTTGCCCGTCATAGAGCACGGTCACTGGCCACTGCTGGCTGACGTCGACTCCCAGCTTTCTCAGCTCTATGACCAGGGCATTCTCGTACACCTTCTCCATGAATCCGTATCCCAGCACGTTGTGGGCCCTGTAGGCAGCCCCTATGATCTGCTCTGTCAGCTCGGTGTGTTTGAGTTTGGTCGTACCCATGATGATCCGCCGTTATCCGGAGTTATCCGCGTCCAAGAACCCGTGCCGTTCCGTTCTTCTGCTTCTTGAGGTCGGCATTTTGAGCCCGGCCTTGCCCCTGTCCCTATCCGACGTTATCTGGAGTTATCCGCGTCTAACCCAGCCGTACGTCTCTCCGTGGCTTTGTGCCTGACCGCCATGCCATCTCGGATCAGTGTCCTGGCGCCCCCGATGGCCTCTCTCCGTCATCCCGTGACTCCCCCGCGTCATAATAAATGGCATTTGTGCCAGTAATCATAGACGGAACCGACCTTGTTGTCAATCGCGTCACCTGAATAGCTTTCGTGCCCTGAATCCTGTCCGCGTGGGTTTGTCACAGGTGTAAGACGTGATGTGGCCGGAGTCGCTTGAAGGCCGTGCGTTTCTCGGCCAGGGATCCGGCACGCCCCCCCTCACCCGCCGACCCGCGATACCGCCCCCGATAGCCGCCTGGCCCCCAACGAGCCGCCTTTCATGCCCAATGCCGTCCGAATGGCCGCTCTGACCTCTTCGCGGCGCCCCCTCTGAAGCAGCCCGCGCACCTGCACCCCCCTTCGCGCGAAGAGGCATGGCAGCAACTCCCCCGACCCCGTCAGCCGCAACTTCGTGCACCGCCCGCACGGAGGCCCCGTCGCGCTCGCAATCAGGCCCACCGTCGCACCCCCCAGCGACGGGATCTGGTAGACGGCTTCCACGGACAGGCTGTCTGCTGCCGTCGGCACAAGGGTCCCAAGGGCCGCTCGGAGGCGCCCTCGCACCTCCTCTCCGGGAAGAAGCTCTCCCACGGGTGAACCGCATGCGGCATCGTAGCGCTCGATGAACCTTACCCGCACCCCCGCCTCTGCGCCGAAGCGCACGAGATCCTCTATCTCGTCATCATTCACGCCCCGCAGCAGCACGGTATTGACCTTGACCGCCCCGAACGTGCGCACAGCCTGCTCTATGCCTGAAATCACCTGGGCGTGGCAGTCCTTGCCGCAGATGTCCGCAAAGCGCCCCGGCCGCAGCGTGTCCAGGCTCACGTTCACTCGCCGGAGGCCCGCGTCCCTTAATCCGCAGGCGCGGCCGGCAAGGCCCACGCCGTTCGTCGTCATGGCGACCTCCGCGATGCCCGGCACGGAACTGACCGCCGCGACGACCTCTTCCAAGTCCGCCCGTTCCAGCGGCTCGCCGCCCGTGATGCGGACTTTGCGCGCTCCCTCCGCGGCAGCGCACTCAACGAGGAGCCGCAACTCCTGAACGCTGAACTCTTCCGTCTGTCCGTCGCCGTTGCTTCCAGGCGGGCGGCAGTAGAGACAGCTCAGCGAGCAGCGGCTCGTGACCGAGAGGCGCAGATATTCGAAGCTTCGACCCGTCATGTCATGAAGAACCTCAGCCTCTCCCCCTGCCGCACGTATTCCACGCCGCGGGGGACGATCAGGTAGGCGTTCGCCTTGCTTGGTCCCATGATGTCCGCGGCCCCGTGGAAACGGCAGAGCCGCAGGGCGGCAAGCCCTTCATGCCGCTCCACCGTGCACGGCATGACGTTCATCCGCTCCGGCTTGTTACGGAACCCCTCCGCCATCACGCCCTCTTCGAAGAACGGGGGCAGCTCCGACGCGCCACTCATAGCGGCGATTGCAGGCGCCACCAACATGTGGAATATTACAAAGCAGGACTGCGGATTCCCCGGCATCCCGAAAATCAGGCTCTGCCCGGCCGTCCCGAAGAGCACCGGCTTGCCGGGCTTGATCGCCACGGAGTGGAACGCCTCCTCCATCCCCGCCTGTTCCAGCGCCCACGGCACGAGGTCGCGCTTCCCCACCGAGACGCCGCCGCTCAGCACCAGGACGTCGTAACTCAGCCCTTCTCGCACACTGACGGCAAGCTCTTCCTCGTCGTCCCCGACTATGCCCAGATAGGCGAACTTGCGGCATACCGGCCGCATGAGGGACGACAGCATCGGCCCGTTCGCGTTGTATATCTTGCCTCCGGGCACCCTCCGGCCGGGCTCGACCACTTCCGTTCCCGTGCAGATGAGGGCCCCCGTCGGGCGCCGATGAACGGCGAGGACGCCATGCCCTGCAGCCGCGGCCACCCCCACGCGAAGGGGCGTCAGGACCTGGCCCGCCGTCAGCACCGTCTCCCCGGCCTGCACGTCTTCGCCGACCGGGCAGATGTTGACGCCGGAGAGCCCCAGGACACAGATGCGGCCGTCGCCCGCCGGCTCGGTATCCTCGACCATCACGACCATGTCCGCGCCCGCCGGAACCGGCGCGCCCGTGGACATAGCCATTGCCTGCCCCGCGGCCACGGCCATATCGGGAGCCTGGCCCGCGAAGACCTCCCCGATCACGTCAAGCTCCGCCGGCAGCTTCGCCACGTCGGCCTGGCGGACGGCGTAGCCGTCCATTGCGGACTTGTTGAACGGCGGGCTTGCTATGCGGGCGACAACGTCCTGGGCCAGCACTCGGCCGACCGCCCGGGCCGCCTTCATGCGCTCAAGACCGCGGGGCGTTGCCCTCTTGAGCACCAGCGCGCGCGCTTCCTCATAGTCAATCATGCCGTGCCTCCACTTCGGCCTCAGCGCCCTTCCCGCCGCCCCGATCCGCCGGACTCTCCGCGCCGCCCTCAGCGCTGCCCTCGGCGGCGCCCTGGGCGCTCATCAGGTGCAGGCTGTTCGCCTTGAACGAGAAGTAGACGAGGCCGCCCGGACGGATGCCGAGTTCGTTCAGGGAATGCGCGGTCACGAGCGAGGTCATCTCCTGCCCGCCGAGCAGCGCGCGCACGGCATAGACGTTGCCCTGGCGCTCGATGCCCGCCACCCGCCCGGCCAACTGGTTGCGAGCGCTCGTCTTCACCGGCTCCGCCGAGATGATGATGTTCTCCGGGCGCACCGCCGCGCGCGCGGGCCCCGAGACCTGCGTCGTTGAATAGAGCGTGAGCGCGCCCGACCGGAATACCGTGACGTCGCCGTTGCGCTCGGCGGTCCCCGCATAGATGTTCCGGCAATCGGTGAACTCGGCTACGAAGGCGTCGCGCGGCCTCTCGAAGACCTCCGCCGCCTCACCCACCTGCACCAACCGACCGTGCTGCATGATGCCGATGCGGCGGCCCAGCTCACGCGCCTCGGCCTGGTCGTGCGTCACGTGCAGCACCGTCAGGCCCGTCTCCTGATGGAGCCGCTTAAGCTCGGCGCGCAGGTCCCGCTGCGTCACGGGGTCAAGAGCGCCGAAGGGCTCATCCATAAGGAGAAGCTGCGGTTCCACCGCAAGGGCCCTGGCAATCGCAACGCGCTGCTTCTCGCCGCCGCTGAGCGCGTCCGGCCTGCGGCCCAGCGCGTGCTCGATGCGCAGCATCCCCGCCAGGCGCGCGACTCCCTCCGCCAACATGCCCGCCTTCTGACCGCGCAGGCGCAGGCCGAAGGCGATGTTCTCGAAGGCCGTGCGATGAGGGAACAGCATGCTGTCCTGGCAGACGAGGCCCACCTGGCGCCTTTCCGGCGGCAGGTGCGAGACCGCGCGGCCCCTGATAAGGACCTCGCCGCTGTCCGGCCTGTGGAAGCCCGCGATGAGTTCCAGTAGTAGGCTCTTGCCCGCCCCGCTCGGCCCGAGCAGCACGAAGAACTCGCCCTCGGCCACGTGAAGCGCGATCCGACTCAGCGCGAATCCCGGCCACCGCTTGCTCACGTCCCGCAGCTCAAGCATTGGTGGCTACTCCCGTCGGCCCGACCCGCCAGCGCGCGGCGAGCCGGAGCAGGACGAAAAACAGCAGGCAGACCAGCACTAAGAGCACGGCCACGGGCCGCGAGCTGGAGAGCCCCTGGCCCGTGTATCGCTCATATATCAGCGTGCACGCGACCCGCGGGTAATAAGCGAGCACGACAATCGCGCCGAACTCGGACACCGCGCGCGCCCAGCACATGACCGCGCCCGACACGATCGCGCCCGAGGCGAGCGGCAGGGAGACGAGGAAGAACGTCTGCCACGCGCCCGCCCCAAGGCTCCGCGAGACGTTTTCGAGCCGCGGGCTCACCGCTTCGAACCCGGACCGAGCGGCGTTGATGACGAACGGCGCGGACAGAAAGAGCATGGCCGCAACCGTGCCGGGGAAGGCGTCCACGAAGCGGATGCCCGCAGCCTGCGCCGGGCCGCCGACAAGGCCCGCCGGGCTCAGCACCGTCAACAGGGCGATGCCTGCCACCGTGTGCGGAACGACCACGGGCATGTCCACAAGGCCCTGCACAACCGATTTGCCGGGGAACTCCCGCCGGGCCAGCATGTACCCAAGCGGCACACCGAGCGCAAGCGCGATCACTGTGGCCACGGCGGCTGCGCTGACCGACACCCAGAGGGCCGAGCGCACGTCGGGCTGCTCCAGCGCCCTCCAGAGGGAGGCCGGCGTCTGCCGCACGACCATGACGACTATCGGAACGGAGACGAACAAGAGCAGCAGCGCGCCCAGCGCGGCGAAGACCGGCGTCAGGAAGGTCTTTCGCATATCGGCCTCCTACTTGCCCATCGTTGCGAGCTGAAAAAGCGCCGCTTCGGTGCGGCTGGCGGGCGAATAGAGCGCGGGCACGAGCGCGGGCTGCCCGCTCGCCTCCATGATGCGCCGCCCGTCCTCGGAGAGCACCAGCCGGACGAACGCCTCGGCCAGGCGCGGCTGGGGCGCCGAGGACGGAACGGTCAAGCCGTAGGCGATGGGACCGGCGACGATGCGCGTCGAGCCGCCCGGCGCGTCAGCGGCCTGGAGCGCGCTCACGCGGGCGTACTCCGCTGCGAGCGCCGGGTTGCCTAGGTTCACCTCGTCCGGCAGGGCCAGGAAATCGAGCTTATGCTGAACCGCCACGCTGCGGTAGATCAGCAGGTAGTCTATGGCGCCCGCTTCGATGAGCGCGACAAGATCGGTCTCCTTTGGGCGCAGGACGAGCCGGCCGCGGTACTCGACGCGCGCGGGCACGCGTATGACCGCGTCACCGCTCGCCGAGCGCTCGGCCGTAACGTTCGAGTTCGCGCGCACAAGGCCGTCGAAAAGCCCGTTCTTTCCGAGCCGGGCGTCCGCCAGATACAGGCAGAACAGGCTCCGATAGCCGCAGGGGTCCTGGTTCGGATCGGACATGCCTACCCTGACGTCCGGGCGGCCGAAGACCTCAGCCCAGTCGGCCTGTGTGATCGCCCTCTGCTTGCCCTGATAGACGATGCACAGTTCGTTGCGGGCAAAGAGCACGTTCCAGTCCGCCCACTTGCGCGCGCTCGTTATCATCAACTCGTCAATCAGCCGATAGTCGGAGGACGCGATCACGTCGGCCGAGCGCCCGAGTTCGGTCACCTGCCGGATCGCCGTCGCGCTGCCATAGGCCTCCAACTGGACCTCCACGCCCGGGTTCTGCGACTCAAAGGCCTGCTTCAGTTGCTGGAACGGCACGATGAGGCTGCCGGCATGGAGGACCTTGAGGACGGCGTGCGCCTGACGCCCGCACCCGGCCGTGCAGAGCATGACGAAGGCGCTAAATGCCGGCAATTTCCAGCTCATGTTGTTGCTCCTGAACCGCTTTCTGGACCCCGGACTCGATGCGGCGGAACGCCCTGAGCAGCGCCCGCCCGGCGTCCGTAAGGCGCGCGCCGCCGCCGCCCACGCCGCCGCGGCTCGTCTCGATAAGCTTGCGGTCCCAGCGGCGCTGGCTCGCCCTCAGCATGCTCCATGCATGACGATAGGAGAGCCCGACCTTTGCCGCGGCGGCCTGGATGGAGCCCTCGCGCTCAACCGCCTCCAGCAGCGCCGCGCGGCCCGGGCCGAAGATGTGCTCCCCGCCCAGCTCGAACCATATTTTCGCTCTCAAGTTCATTTGAAGCACCCCAGTTGGCATTGGACTATCTTAACGCCCGCCCGGTTGCAGGCGTCACCTACGTCGCGCGGCGCGACGCCCAGGCGACGGGCGAGCGCAAATGCCTGCCCGCACGCAATGCGGCCTTCCTGCGCTTGGGCGAGCACTGCCTCAGCAAGCGCAACGCCCGCGTCCTCCGGCATGGCGGGCTCTGGCGCTCGCCCGCTCGCCGCGCGACCGAGCGCGGATGGCGCGCCCGTCACGACAATATCCGCCCGCCCGCAGCGTTCCTCCGCGCCCGGCTTCCAGGGCCCGTCGCCCGCCACGAAGACCGCAAGGTCGGGCGCAAGCGCCGCCGACAGCGAATCCGTCTCGAAGAGCACGACTTCAGTCCCTGCTGCGGAAAGTACCTCCTGCGCCATGGCGAGCACATCGGCGCGGGCCCCGGACAAGAGAAAAGCGCGCCGAGCGCCCGCTGTCAGGTAGCGCCCGGTGTCCTTGTCCGCGTGCTGCTCGGGGGAGGTCTCCTCGTACCTGGTCGCAGGGCGTGCCTCTTCAGTCCGCACCTTGACCGCGGTCGCGCTCCGCAGCACGGGCAGCAACCGCTCAATGGCGCGGGTCTTGCCGACGCCGCTGCAGGCGCCGGAGACCGTGATTACGAGGGGCCTGCCGCTGGACTTTGCACCCGGGGGCGTTATGTTCTGTGCGCACATCGCTCCGCCAAAAAAAGATGCTCTTCCGCAATGGCGTCAGGTCGGCGCCGTCGTGCCCCTCCCCCTCGCCGCTCCGCTTGCCTGCGCCGCGCCAGTGGCCTGCGCCGCTTCCCCTACCTTGCGCAGCTTGACCGCACAGACCTTGAACTCGGGTATCTTGGCAACCGGGTCCAGCGCGGGGTTCGTCAGCACATTGGCGGGCGCTTCCCGGAAGTGGAACGGCATGAAGACGGTTCCTTTGGGAACGCGCTCAGTCGTGAGTGCTGTGGCCCGCACGGAGCCGCGCCGACTGGTCAGCTCGACCTGATCGCCTTCTGCGACGCCCTCGCGTGCGGCATCTTCGGGGTTGATCTCGAAGGGCGTCGGCGGCGCGATTTTCTCGAGGCCCGGCGTGCGGCGCGTCAGCGAGCCCGTATGGAAATGATAGAGCAGGCGGCCGGTGGTGAGCAGGTACGGATATTCTTCGTCAGGCAGCTCGGCGGCCTCGCGGAACGGCGTGACGTGGAACTTCCCGCGTCCGCGCTTGAACTGGCCCTCGTGCAGGAAGGACGTGCCTGGATGCTCTTTGTCCGGACAGGGCCACTGCAGGCCGCGCTCGACGATGCGATCGAGGCTGATGCCGCCGTAGATCGGCGTCAGGCGCGCGATCTCGTCCATGACCTGGGATGGATTCTCGTAGGACATGGGGTAGCCCAAGGCGCTGCCGAGGTCGCAGATGATCTGCCAGTCCTGGCGCGCCTCGCCGGGCGGGTCCAGGGCCTTCCGAACGAGCTGCACGCGGCGCTCGGTGTTGGTGAAGCTGCCGTCTTTCTCGGCGAACGAGCAGCCCGGCAGGACCACGTCGGCAAGCTGCGCCGTCTCGGTCAGGAAGATATCCTGCACGCAGAGGAACTCGAGCTTGCCCAGGGCGTCGCGCACGTGATTGGTATCGGGGTCGCTCAGCATGGGGTTCTCGCCCATGATGTAAAGCCCCTTGATGCCGCCAGTTGCGGCCTCGTTCATGATCTCGACAACCGTCAGGCCGGGCTTGTCCGGGAGAGGCACGCCCCATGCGTCCTGGAACCTGGCGCGTGCCGCGGGGTCGTCCACCCGCTGATAGCCCGTGTAGAGGTCGGGCAGAGCGCCCATATCACACGCGCCCTGGACGTTATTCTGCCCGCGCAAAGGATTAACGCCGCTGAAAAGCTTTCCGAGATTGCCCGTGAGCATGGCCAGGTTGGCGAGGGCGAGCACGTTGTCCGTGCCGGTGGTGTGTTGCGTAATGCCCATGCTGTAGATGATGGAGGCGCGCTCGGCGCCGGCGTACATGCGCGCAACAGCGCGGATGTCATCGGCCGGAACGCCTGTGATCGCCTGCGCCCGCTCGGGCGTGTAAGCCGCCACGCTCTGTCGCAATTCCTCGAAGCCCTCGGTGCGCTCGGCCACGAATTGCTCGTCCCAGAGGCCCTCCGAGAGGATGACGTTCATCACGGCGTTGAAGAGGGCCACGTCAGTGCCGGGGCGCTGACGCAGGTGCAGGGCAGCGAAGCGGACCAGGTCAATGCGCCGGGGGTCGGCCACGATCAGCTTCGCCCCGTGGCGCGTCACGGCTGCTTTGATGCGGAGCGCGATGATCGGATGCGCCTCGGTTGTGTTGGAGCCCGTCACAAAGATGCAGTCAGCGAACTCTATATCCGCGATGGCGTTGGTCATGGCGCCGCTGCCGAAGGCGCGCGCCAGGCCCGCCACAGTGGAGGCATGGCAAAGGCGGGCGCAATGGTCCACATTGTTCGTGCCGAGGGCGGCGCGAACGAACTTCTGGAACAGGTAGTTCTCCTCGTTGGTACACTTGGCGGAGGAGAACCCGGCCAGGGAATCCGGCCCATGGGCGGCCTTGATCTCTCCGAAGCGGCGTGCGACCAGCGCGAGGGCCTCTTCCCAACTTGCGTCCTCCAGGCGGCCGTTGCGCTTGATGAGGGGCCTGGTGAGCCTGTCCGGGGCGTTTACGAAGTCCAGCGCGAAGCGCCCCTTGACGCAAAGGCTGCCGTTGTTGACCGGGTTGTCCAGGTCGCCGGCAATGCGCACGATGCGTTCGCCGCGCACGCCGAGCACAATCCCGCAGCCGCAGCCGCAGTAGGGGCACGTCGTCTTGACGTAACGGGCGGGAGCAAGAGCCTCCTTCTTAGCCGAGAGCGCGCCGACGGGGCAGCGGTCAACGCATTCGCCGCAGGACTCGCAAACGGTCTCGCTGATGGGTAGATCGCGGAAGGTGCCCACGCGGCTGCTGAAACCGCGCCCCACGGTCTCGATGGCGCCGACGCCGCGGACCTCGTGGCAGGCGCGCACGCACCGGCCGCACAGGATGCACTTCGACAGGTCGCGCACGAAGAACGGATTGCTCTCGTCGAGGACGGATTCGCGCTGCATGCGCGCGAGGCGCTGTCGTGTGAGCCCCAGGTTAGAGGCTACCTCCTGCAACTCGCAACGCTGGTTGGAAGAACAGGTCAGGCAGTCGGACGGGTGGTCGGCGATCAGCATCTCGCAGACGATGCGGCGGACGCGGTTGACCTCTTCGGTGTCCGTGTGGACAACCATGCCGTTCGTCGCCTGCGTTGTGCAGGCGGTAGGAAGGCCGCGCATGCCGTCAATCTCGACGACGCACATGCGGCAGGCGCCGGCGGGCTCAAGATCCCGGTCATAGCAGAGCGTCGGAATATGGATGCCAGCGGCGCGCGCCGCCTCGAGCACAGACATGCCCTCCGGGACTCTGACTTGCCGGCCGTCTATTGTGATGGACATTTCCGGCACGCGGGTCAGCCCTCCCACTCTTCCAGGTCGCAGCGCAGGCACCTGCCGGCCTCGGCGAGGGCTGCTTCCTCGGACATGGTAAGCTCGACTTCCCCGAAGTCGCCGATGCGCTCGGCTGCGAGCCGCTTGGGAATCTCAGTCCGCCGCCGTTCCCCCTGCTCTTCGGGCAACGGGGCGACGACCGGCTCCTCGGCGGGAGCGTGGGCCTCTTCGATGCCGCCGTCGCCTCCGAGGTATTTGTCTATCGAGGCCGCGGCCTGACGGCCTGCAGCGATGGCCTCAATGATGGATGCGGGGCCAGTCACCACGTCGCCGGCGGCGAAGACGCCGGGGCGGCTGGTCTGAAGGGTGAGCGGGTCCACTTTCACGCGGCCGCGCCTGTCCAACTCGCACCCGATATCGGAGAGGACCTCAGGGGCCTGGCCGACGGCCATTATGACAGAGTCGGCCTGGATCTCGAACTCGCTGCCCTGCACGGGGACGGGGCTCGGCCGCCCGCTGTCGTCCACGGGCCCCAGCTCCATCCGGATGCACTTCAGCACGAGCGAGCCGGTGTCCCGCCTGATCTCAGTGGGCGCTGCGAGCAGCTCCAGACGCACGCCTTCTGCGCATGCATCCTCCACTTCCTCGCGGGCGGCGGGCATCTCGGCACGCGTGCGGCGGTAGAGCACCGTGACGTCGCGGGCGCCCAGACGGCGGGCGGCGCGCGCTGCGTCCATCGCAGAGCTGCCCCCTCCGACAACGACCGCCTTGTTGCCGAGCCTGACGGCTTCGCCGTTGTTGGCCTGCTGCAGGAAGCTGAGGCAGTCCGAAACGCCGGGAGAGTCCTCGCCGGCAATGCCCATCCTCACCCCTTTGCCTGCGCCGTAGGCCAACAGGACCGCGTCGTAGCCGTTCTTGAGAAGCTGATGCACGGAGCCCACGGCGGCGTTAGTCCGGATGCGAACGCCGGCTTTCCTGATGTCGCTGATCTCGGCGTCAATCACCTCGCGCGGCAGGCGGAATGCGGGGATGCCGGTGCGAAGCACGCCGCCCGGCGATGGGCCCTTCTCGAAGACCGTGACCTTATGGCCGCGCCTCGCCAGGAAATAAGCGGCGCTGAGGCCGCCCGGCCCCGAGCCCACGACGGCCACCCGCTTGCCGGTCGGCTGAGGTTTGGGGAGGCGCTTGCGGCGCCGCCGGGCGCCGCGTTCGGCGACGAACCTCTTGAGGGCACGCACCGCGATGGCATCGTCAAGCTGCGTGCGACGGCACCTGGCCTCACATGGATGGAAGCAGACGTAGCCGCAGACCGAAGGGAACGGAATCTTTTCGCGGATGACGTCGAGCGCATCGGCGTAACGCCTGGCCTGGATGAAGCGGACGTAGCGGGGCACGTCAATGCCCGCCGGGCAGGTGTGCTTGCAGTGCGCCACGACAATCCGCCGGCAAACGGCGGCAGGGCACTTCTTGCGCACGATGTGCGCCTCGTATTCATCGCGGAAGTATCGGATCGTGGTCAGGACGGGGTTGGGGGCAGTCTGGCCCAGGCCGCAGAGGGCGCCGAGCTTGACGGCCTGGCCGATCTCCTCCAGGAGCGGGAGATCCTCGGGACGCCCTGCGCCGGCCGTTATGTTGTCCAGCATCATGAGCATCTGGTGCGTCCCGAGCCTGCACGGGGCGCACTTGCCGCATGACTCGCGCTGGGTGAAGTCCACGAAGTACCGGGCGATGTCCACGATGCACGTGTCCTCGTCCATGACGATCATGCCGCCGGAGCCCATGATGGAGCCAGCCTGGGCGAGAGTCTCGTAGTCCACTTTCAGGTCGAGAAGGCTCCGAGGCAGGCAGCCGCCTGACGGGCCGCCCGTCTGGACCGCTTTGAAAACCTTGTTGTCCGGGATTCCCCCGCCGATCCCGTAGACGATCTCCCGCAACGTGATGCCGAGGGGGACCTCGATGAGGCCCGTGCGGACGACCTTGCCGGCGAGGGCGAATGTCTTCGTGCCGCGGCTTTTCTCGGTGCCGTATTGCGCGAACCAATCGCTGCCGCGCTGCATGATGACCGATGCGTTAGCCAGCGTCTCGACGTTGTTGATGTTCGTGGGCTTGCCAAAGAGCCCCTGCTGGGCCGGGAAGGGAGGCCGCGAGCGCGGCATGCCTCGCTTGCCTTCGATGGATGCGATCAGTGCAGTCTCCTCGCCGCAGACGAAGGCGCCGGCCCCTTCTTTGAGCTTCACATGAAAATGAAAGCCGGAGCCGAGCATGTCGTCGCCCAGAAGGCCGTAACCTTCCGCCTGGGCGATGGCCTTCTTGAGGCGCTCGATGGCGAGTGGGTATTCGGCGCGCACATAGACGTAGCCGTGGGCGGCCCCGATGGCGTAAGCGGCGATGGCCATGCCTTCGAGCACGGAGTGGGGGTCGCCCTCAAGGACTGAACGGTTCATGAAGGCGCCGGGGTCCCCCTCGTCCGCGTTGCAGATCAGGTACTTCTCCGCCTGAGGGGAGCGGCGGCAGAACTCCCACTTGAGGCCCGTGGGGAAGCCCGCGCCGCCGCGGCCCCGAAGCCCGGACTTCTTGACTTCCGCGATGACCTGGTCCGGCGACATAGAGAGGGCCCGGACGAGGCCCGAGTAGCCGCCGCGCGCAATGTAGTGGTCAATGCTCTCCGGGTCCATGAGGCCGCAGTTGCGCAGGACGACGCGGACCTGGCCCCGGAGCATGGGCAGATCGTTGAACGCCGGTATGCCGGCGGGCTGTCGCCGAAATGGCGACAGCTGGTCGAGGTCGGCTAAGGAGGCCGCCCTCGACGGAATAGGTGCAGCAGGCAAGCCGGGCTGTCGCCCAATTGGCGACAGCTGGTCGAGGTCGGCTAAGGAGGCCGCCCTCGACGGAATAGGTACAGCAGGCCAGCCCTCCATCACAGCAAGGGCGAGGTCCGGGCGCAGGCTCTTCCCGCCGAAGTAATCACTCAGGAGCCCCGATATGTGTTCCGGTTTGAGAGGACCGTAGAGAATGCGGGGCAGGCCGGGAGCGGAGAGTTCGACGACCGGCTCGACGTAGCAGAGGCCGAGGCATCCGACGCCGGAGACGGTCGCCTCGATGTTGGCCTCGTCCAGCCAGCGGCGGACGGCGTCCATGATCTCGCTGCCGCCGGATGCCCTGCCGCAGGTGCCGTCGCCGATGAGAATCCTGCGGCGGTCACGGGAACTGAAGTCGGCCCAGACCGACTCCGCCCTTTCGCGTATCTGCCCGAAGGTCACTTCAGCCCCTCCAACAGCCCGACGGCCCGCTGGGGGGTCATGCGGCCGTGGACCTTGCCGTCAACGACCATGACGGGGGCAAGGGCGCACGAGCCGAAACAGGCGACCCTTTCGAGGCTGAACTGGAAGTCTGCCGTTGTCTCGCCCGGACTTATGCCGAGCGCCTTCTTCACGGCGTGCATGATCCTGGTGCCGCCGCGGACGTGGCATGCCGTGCCCTGGCAGACTTTTACCCTATGCTTGCCCTGGGGCGTGAGATAGAACTGTGCGTAGAAGGTAGCCACCCCGTAGACGGCCGTCTCCGGCACGTTGAGGTAGGCGGCAACTTCGGTCATGGTCTCCGGGGGGATGTAGCCGAACACTTCCTGGACGGCTTGCAGGATGGGGATGAGGCTGCTGCGCTCGGCGGGGAAGCGGTGCAGGACGCCATCAAGCTGCTCGGGGACGCTGCACGTGCAGTTGCGCGCCTCGTCGTGGACTGCTGAAGCTTGTGTCAAGCGCGGCTCTCCGGCAAAGGCGGGCCCTGCGGCCTTCCAATTTCGATTGTAGTTGGGCCGGGAGAGGCTGTCAACGCACAGCGAGGCAAAAGGCAAAAGGCTGAACGGATTCAACACGGAGGCACGGAGAGCACGGAGAACGACACAAATACTGGGGTCCTGAACGACGACGAGGACCCTTCTTCGCCAAGGCTTCGGAGGGCAAGCAAGCCAGAGCGGGAGCACGAATAGGAGCACGAGCAAGAGAAAGAGCAGGAGTAGGAACGAGAGAGGAGGGTTAGCCGGGGGAGAATCAAGAGGAGCCTGAGACCGTGGGTTGAGGCGCTGGCCGGCGCTTCTTGCGCGCGAGGAGGACCGTACCGAGCACAAGCATGGCGGCGCCTGCTGCGACTGCACCATATCGGTATGGGCCGACAAAGCCGAAGGCGGGCTGCTCGTGGGGACGGGAGACGATGAGGAGCGCGCCGTCCCAATGGCGGCCGAAGGACCGAAGGCTCATGCGCTGGGATCCCAGGGGCGGCTGAATCGTCGTCACTTCGTCCGGGCCAGCCATCCAGACTACGACGAAGTGGTCGCCATCCACGTGGGCGATGGCGGGCGTCGCGCTTGTGGCGCAACGCAGGTGCTCGAGGCGCAACTGGCAGGCGCGGGCCTCCAGGCGGAGGTCAGTGGCAGCCCTCATAAGGCCGGCGAAGGAAGTGCCGGTTGGTAGGTCGGTGCCGGCCGTGAGAGCGACCTGGTCAAGGTTGGCCTGGAGGCCGAGCCATTTGGCGCAGAAGGTGAGGCAGAGGGGGCCGCAGAGGTTCTCCAGCTTCTGCGTTTCCGTCAGGACCTGGGCAGCCCATGCAATCGCCGGAGTGACCGCCAAGGCAAATAAGGCGATCGCGAGCTTGGCGCTCACGCCCTTTTCCACATGTGCTATCCTGCCGCTTTGCGGCGGCTGAGGACGATGGCAATACCCAACATGAGGATGAGGGCTCCGCCACCGATCAGGAGCCAGGGGGAGAGGCCTGTGCGCGGCGGTATCACTGCCTGGACGGGGGGAGCGGCGGGTGCAGGAGCAGGCGCCGCTTGAGGCGGCTTAGGCGCGGGGGTTTCCTTGCGCACCTGCTCTACGAACTTGTCCATTGTCTGGCCGCTCAGCGCATCGGCCCGAGGCGCAGCGCCTCCACCCCCGGAGATGTATTGGCCCCCAGTTATCTCATTATAGACTGGCATTCCCGGTGGGAACTTCACCTCGAAGACGGCGGCATCAATGGGCTCATTGATCTGAACTTGTGTGACGGTATTCCTCGAAGACCCCATGACCCAATGCAGATTGAGGTCCCAGGACTGCAGGTGCCACCCGACTTTCTCGTCCTTGCCGTACCGCATGTCCGCATCCGCGAGGAGGGTGCCGTCGTCTTTGAGAATTTGAAGCCTGACGATGCAGCCTGGCATATCCTGCGCGATCCAGCAGCGGTATCGGCTGCTCTGTGCTGTGCGAGAGGGAACCTCCATCACAAGGCAGGGGTGCCCACTATAGTCGGCCGGGCCAATCAAAGAGGCCATCTGGGCGTCTGCCCACCCCAGTACAGGGTCGAACAACCGATAGGCTGCGAATACGGGTTCGCTGTCGAATTCGATCCGGTAAATGCTGTCATTACTTATGGTCCCGAAACTCTCATGGAGATCCCTCGCCTCGCCATCGGAAATGACTCCGGATTGCTCTGATGTGGCGAACGCCTTTAGCTTGCCGTTCCAGACCATCCGTCGGATGTCATAGCGCGCTTTCTGTCCTTCAATCGTCAGAGTCGTTGTCGCGTCTACGGTCGTATCTTCTGACGGTGCCTCGTACGCTATGCCGTCCCACGTGTCCAGGGCGGTCATCTTTATTGAACCCTTTGGCCAGAAGACCTTCCCAGCCCAAGTAAACTTGACCGACTTCACAGCCTCCTCATAGGCGAGCACCTGCTTGACAACGGTACCAACTTCGGGTGTGGTGGCACCTCGCGCAGCAGTCGCCATGGTCAAGGCAGCAATGAAGAGCCCACCTGCACAGGCTATCGGCCGAAGAGAGGCTTGTCGGAACATTGCTCGAACCTCCGCCTTGCCATGAATCTGACAACAATAGGAACAAGTTGCCCGAACTGCATGCTCGTGCTTTGTCTTCGGCGGCTTTGAAATTAGGTGCCGAAGTTGGTCCACGAACTTCGGGCGCCAAGAAGCCAAAGCCCCTCATAATGAGAGATCCGACGGCCGGTCCGGGGGTGTCTTAATGCAATGTTCCTCCTCCCCCGCGCCGACGCAGAATCCGAGACATAGCTGCTGCCTCCGGAAGCGGTTGATCCGCCAAGGATGCTCTACCCAATACTTCGTAGCCAAGTGGCCTATTATAAGGCGAAAACCCGAGAATCGAGCACTCGATCTGGGGCGCATGGGAGATTGGCCTGGGGGCCGTCGGCGTGGTGGGCGTAACTTCTTGTTACGATACAACTTACGCTTTTGGTGTGGGAAGGTAGGCGGGAGCGACCACGAGGAAGAGTTGGAGCGCAAGCAACAGCAGAAGCACGAGAATGGCGAGGGCGAGCACCCTACTTCGGGCGTGGCCTAAGGGCCACGCAGGCCCAAGGGGCGGACTACGAAGGGCAGGGGAGGATCCTCCTTCGCCAAGGCTTCGGAGGGCAGGCGAGCGGGAGGACGAGGACGAGGACGAAAGCGACAACGGATTATTCAAGGTCGGCAAAGTTCTGGATGATCTTCGTGAGCTGGGCGCGAAGCTCCTCAGCGCGTTCCCTCCTCTGCCGGACGACTTGGTCCGGGGCATTGGCGAGGAACGAGGGATTGTTCAGGACGGCCTCGCCAGCCTTGATGTGATTCTCGACTTCGGCCCGCTGCTTCTGGAGCCGCTGCCGCTCGGCTTCGATGTCAATGAGGCCCTCGAGCTGGAGGAAGAGTTCGATCGTGCCGACCACAGTGGTGGCGCAGCGGGGCGGCTTGGGCGCCTGAACGCCGTGTTCCATGCGTTCCAGGACCGCCATCTGGATCAGGAAGTCCCTGTGGGCCTTGATGACGGCGTCAGTGGCCTCGTCGGGCGCGGCAATCGTCACGGTGACGGGCGTGCGGTCGGAGAGGCCCTTCTCCTTCCTTACGTTGCGGACGGCGCGCACGACGTCCTGAAGCAAGGCCATCTGGGCTTCGAGGTCTTCACGACGCCGCGCGGGGTCGGACGCAGGCCAGGCTGCCACTATCAGGGCCTCCGCATCCATGGCGTCGCCTGCGGAGAGGGACGCCCGGCGGGCGTGCGCTTTCAGGTGCTGCCAGACCTCCTCGGTGAGAAAGGGGGCGAAGGGATGCAGGAGGCGGAGCGATTCGTCCAGCACGCCGGCGAGAGTCTCGCGCGCGACGGCACGGTCTGCGGGCGCAGCCCCCGGCTGGAGGCGCGGCTTGACGATCTCGAGGTACCAGTCGCAGAACTCGTGCCAGAAGAAGTCGTAGAGGGCCTGCGCCGCCTCATGGGTATGAAACGCATCGAGGTTGCAGGTGACGGACTCGACGGCGGCTTGCAGGCGGCTGAGGATCCAGAGGTCCTCGAACTTGCGGCCCGCAGCGAGCGCGGCAGCGTCGGGAGGCCGGGCCCGGGACGGCGTGAGGTTCATGAGGACGAAACGGCAGGCGTTCCATATCTTGTTGGCGAAGTTGCGCCCCATTTCGAACTTCGACTCGCTCAGCTTCAGGTCCTGCCCCTCGGTGGCGAGGGTGATGAGCGAGAAGCGGACGGCGTCAGCGCCAAAGCGTTCGATCATGTCCACGGGGTCTATGCCGTTGCCGAGGGACTTGGACATCTTGCGCCCCTGCTCGTCGAGGATGGTGCCGTGGATGTAGACGTCGCGGAAGGGCACGTCGCCCATGAACTCCATGCCCATCATGACCATGCGCGCGACCCAGAAATAGATGATGCCGCGGTCGGTGACGAGCGTGTCCGTGGGGTAGTAGCGTTTGAGGTCTTCGGTCTGGTCGGGCCAGCCGAGCGTGCTGAAGGGCCAGAGGGCGCTGGAGAACCACGTGTCGAGGACGTCCTCGTCCTGGCGGAAATCGCGCCCGTCGCATTCGGGGCAGCGGTCCGGCGCTTCGCGCGCGATGACGGGGTGCTCGCAAGCGGCGCAGTAGTAGACCGGCAGGCGATGCCCCCACCAGATCTGGCGGCTGATGCACCAATCGCGGGCCTCGGCGAGCCAGCTCAGGTAGAAGTCTTTCCAGCGGGCCGGATGGAACTTGACCCGTCCGCTCTCCGCCACCTCGATAGCCATCTGCGCCAGGGGCTTTGTCTTGACGTACCACTGGTCGGACAGGTAGGGCTCGACGACGGTGTGGCAACGGTAGCAGTGGCCGATTGAGTGCCGGTGCGATTCGACCTTCGCCAAGTGTGCGCGTTCCTGGAGGTCTTCGACGAGGGCCTCGCGGCACTCGAAGCGGTCCATGCCTTCGTACTGATCGCCGGCCGCCAGCGTCATCTTGCCGTCTTCGTCAATGACGACCACGGCAGGGAGGTCGTGCCGCCGGGCCAGCACGAAATCATCGGGATCGTGGGCAGGGGTGACCTTGACTGCGCCGGTGCCGAATGCCCGGTCCACCCAATCGTCGGCGATGACCGGAATCTCGCGATTCAGGATAGGCAGGATGAGAGTCCGCCCGATGAGGTCCTTGTAGCGGCCGTCTTCCGGGTGGACGGCCACGGCGGTGTCGCCGAGCATCGTCTCGGGGCGGGTGGTGGCCACAGTGACGTGCTCGTCCGCAGAGCCCTTGACGGGGTAGCGGATGTACCAGAGGCTGCCGTCATGGTCGTCGTGCTCGACCTCGATGTCGGAGAGGGCGGTCCGGCAGCGGGGGCACCAATTGACGATGTACTTGCCGCGGTATATGAGCCCCTTCTCATGGAGGCGGACGAAGGTTTCGCGGACGGCGCGGCTCAACCCGTCATCCATGGTGAAACGCAGGCGGTCCCAGTCGCACGAGCAGCCGAGGCGTCTGAGCTGGTTGAGGATGCGATTGCCGTACTGTTCCTTCCACTTCCAGACGCGCTGAATAAACCTTTCGCGGCCGAGATCGTGCCTGTGCAGGCTCTCCCTGGCGATCTCGCGCTCGACGATGTTCTGCGTGGCGATGCCGGCGTGGTCGGTGCCAGGGAGCCAGAGTGCGTTGCAGCCCTGCATGCGGCGGAAGCGGACGAAGATGTCCTGAAGGGTGTTGTTGAGGGCATGGCCCATGTGGAGTTCCGCCGTGACGTTCGGCGGCGGGATGACAATGGTGTACGCCGTGCCCGGCCTGTCCGGCTCCGTGTGGAAGAGCTTGCGCTTCTCCCAAAGGCGGTACACACGGTCTTCTATCTGGGCAGGCTCATAGCGCGGGGGCAGTTCCTTGGCCATGCTAAACCGGTCCTTCGCCTTCAGGGGTCGAGCGGTCGGGGGACAAGCCCAGCGCCTGGTCCTCCATGAAGAGCTTGTACTCGACGCTGTCCAGGAGGGCTCGCCAGCTTGCGTCTATGACGTTTTCGCTGACGCCGACTGTGCCCCAAACGCGTTTGGAGTCGGCGCTGAGGATCACGACCCGGACCTTGGCCGCGGTTGCGGCCCTGGGGTTGATGACGCGCACCTTATAGTCGGTCAGGTGCACGTCGTTGAGGGCCGGGTAATGGCCATTGAGGGCCTTCCTGAGGGCGCCATCGAGGGCGTTGACCGGGCCGTCCCCTTCGCTGGCGGTGTGCACCAACTCTCCGCCCACGCTCAGCTTGACCGTTGCGTCCGTGACGAGGGAGCCATCGGAGTGTTTGATGACGCTCACGTGGTAGCTGACGACATCGAAGTGCGGGCGGAAGGTGCCGGCAGCCTTCTTGGCAATGAGTTCGAAGGAGGCCTCGGCCGCTTCGTACTGGTAGCCATCATGTTCGAGTTGCTGGAGCGTGCGAAGGAGGCGTGCGACCTGATCGCGGTCGTGAGTGATGTTGAACTGTTCGACCTTCGCCAGCATGCTGGCATGGCCGGAGAGTTCGCTCAGCAGGAACTTGCGTTCGTTGCCGACGAGCTTGGGGTCAATGTGCTCGTAGGCATGGTCGGCCTTGCGCATGGCGTCCACGTGCAGGCCGCCCTTGTGTGCGAAGGCGCTGGAGCCCACGAAGGGCTGGTGCGGATCGGGTATCAGATTCGAGACTTCGCACGTAAAACGCGCGACCTCGGTGAGCTTCTGCAACTGGGCATCGTTGATGCAGCGGAACGGAGTCTTCAGGTTGATGATGGGGATGACCGAGCAGAGGTCGGCATTGCCGGCGCGCTCGCCAAGGCCATTCATCGTGCCCTGCACATGGATGGCGCCGCTCTGGATGGCGGCTATGGAGTTGGCGACGGCCAGGCCGCTGTCATTATGGCAGTGGATGCCGACGGGGCAGCCGACCTCCGAGAGCGCGCGGGCGGTTTCGCCGGCGACCTCGTCGGTGAGGGCTCCGCCATTGGTGTCGCACAGCACGAGGCAGTCCGCCCCTGCTTCAGCGGCGGCTCGGGCCACTTGCAGAGCATATTCCCGGTTGCTCTTGCAGCCGTCGAAGTAATGCTCGGCGTCCACGATGACCTCGCGCCCGGCCTTCTTCAGGTACCCGACAGAGTCCTCGACCATGCGCAGGTTCTCTTCGAGCGTGGTGCGGATCACCTTCGTGACGTGGTAGTCCCACGCCTTGGCGACGATGGTGACGACGGGCGTTTCCGCGTCGAGGACGGCCTTGAGCCACTTGTCGCGCTCGGGGGTGGCATCCGCGCGCCGGGTGCTGCCGAAGGCGGCGAGTTTAGCGGTCTTCAGCGCAAGGCCGCGGGCCTTCTGGAAGAACGCCTGGTCTTTCGGGTTGGAGAGGGGATAGCCGCCCTCGATGTAGTGGACGCCGAGTTCGTCCAGCCTTTCGGCTATCTCCAGCTTGTCTTCCACGGTCAGGGCAACGCCTTCGGCCTGGCAGCCGTCGCGGAGCGTCGTGTCGTAGATGGAGATTTGCTTCTTTTGTTCGCTCATTTCGGGCGCTGCTCGTCCTTGTCGAGTTCGAAGGCACGGTGGACGGCGCGCAGCGCCTGCTCGCCCTTCGAAGCCTCGACAACGCAGGAGATCTTGATCTCGGACGTGCTGATCATCATGATGTTGATGTGCTCATCGGCGAGGGCGCGGAACATCTTCTCGGCCACGCCGGGGTGGCTGCGCATTCCGAGGCCCTCGACGCTGACCTTGGCTACGTTCGGGTCGCTTTCGACTGTGGCGCCACCAAGCTTCTCAGCCAACGCCTGCGTGACGGCCATGGCGCGCGGCAGATCGGTCTTGGTGACAGTGAAGCTGAGGTCGGTGCGGTCTTGCGCACTGACGTTCTGCACGATCATGTCCACGCTGATGTTGGCCCGGCCGATCTCGCTGAAGATGGTCGCCGCGATGCCCGGTCTGTCGGGAACGTGACGGATGGTAATCTTCGCCTCGTTGGTGTCCAGGGCGGCGGCCCGCACGTCTACGTACTCCATCTCGCCGGATAGGTTGGTCACCAGGGTCCCCTCCGAATCGTCAAAGCTCGACCGAACTCTGAACGACACGCCGAAACGCTTCGCCAGCTCGACGGCGCGAGAGTGCATGACCTTCGCGCCCAGGCTGGCCAGCTCAAGGAGTTCGTCATAGTCTATGCGCGGAATCCATCGGGCGTCGGGCACGATGCGCGGGTCCGCCGTGTAGACGCCGCCCACGTCCGTGTATATGTCACAGCGCTCTGCGCCCAGGGCCGCCGCGAGGGCGATGGCGGTCGGGTCGGAGCCGCCCCGCCCGATGGTCGTGATGTTGTCCTCGCTGTCCTCTCCCTGGAAGCCCGCGACGATCACTATCTGGCCCTTGGCCAGCTCCTTCCGCAGGCGGCTGGTGTCAATGGTCTTGATCTTCGCTTTGCTGGAGACGCTGTCCGTGCGGATGCCGGCTTGCGGGCCGGTCAGGCTTATGGCGGCGCGTCCCAACTTGTGGATGGCGATGGCCATCAGTGCAATGGACATCTGCTCGCCCACGGCCATGAGCACGTCCAGTTCCCGAAGGTCCGGCTCGGGGTGAATCTTCTTGGCCAGGGCGATCAGTTCGTCCGTCCGGTCTCCCATGGCGCTGACAACCACAACCACCTGGCTTCCGGCGTCGAATTCGGCCACGGCGCGCTTAGCCGCCCTGAGCACCCGCTGGGGGGTGGCAAGAGAGCTGCCGCCGAATTTCTGAACCAAAAGGCCCATTTGCCGCGCCTCCGTCATCATCGTCCGGTCAGGTAGGCAGTGCCGAAGCTACACTGCGTGGTAGCCTCGCCACATCGCACGAGCCGGCAAGCCGCGCGCAGAAAGAGGGCAGGGACGACAAGGGGAGCGGGGCCCGGAAAGTCCGGCCTTCCAAACGCTCAGGCGAGCGTCGGCCGGCGCTTTCCCCGGCCGCAGAAGGGCTTGCCCTTGTTGCACTGAGCCCGCTACGGTATCTTAGTCGCGCCCCCGTGGGATGTCAAGGCCAGTTGGGGCATGGGAGCGCAGGGCTGAGGCCCCGACAAGGAACCGCAAATGACACCGAGAATATTGACTATTGCAGGCAGCGACAGCGGGGGCGGTGCGGGGATTCAGGCCGACCTGAAGACGATCACGGCGCTCGGCGGCTTCGGCATGTCCGCAGTGACGGCCCTCACGGCTCAGAACACGATGGGGGTGCGCGGCATCTACCCGGTCAGTGCGGAGTTCGTCGCGGCGCAGATAGACGCCGTAGCCGAAGATATCGGCGTGGACGCAGGCAAGACAGGCATGCTGGCCGGCCGCGCCGTCGTCGAGGTCGTGGCCGAGCGGGTGAAGCGCCACGGCATCCGGCCCCTCGTCGTGGACCCCGTCATGGCGGCGAAGAGCGGCGACGCGCTGCTGGAGAAGGGCGCGCGTGCGGCCCTGCGCGACATGCTGCTGCCCCTGGCAACAGTCGTGACGCCGAACCTTGCCGAGGCGGAGGCATTCAGCGGAGTTGAGGTGCGAGACCGGGACGCCATGTCCGAGGCCGCGCGGCGCGTGCGCGAGCTTGGGCCTGAATGGGTCCTCGTAAAGGGCGGACACCTCGAAGGGGACCCGGTTGACGTGCTCTTCAATGGGCAGGATTTCCACGAGGTTCGCAGGCCGCGCGTTCGCACAACAAGCACACACGGGACCGGCTGCACCTATGCGTCCGCCATCGCCACCGGCCTTGCGTACGGGCTGGGCGTCCTGGAGGCCGTGGAGTGGGCACGGGATGCCGTCCAGGCGGGGCTCGAAGGCGGTCTGCAGATCGGCCACGGTGCGGGGCCGCTCGATCACGGAGCGCTGTTCCGATTGGCCCGGCCGGGGTGACGGCGGGCAAGATGCCTCTTGCGGCAACTTCGCACGCGGGCATTTCGGTCTTGACATTGCCTGACGGCGCGGTACCATTACGCATGGGCGCTGTGCAGGAGCGGGGAAGACCGCAGCGCTGAGCCTGGCCTTCACGGAGGTGCGGGCAATGAGAAAGGGATTTTCGGGAATTGAACTGGGCGTCGTGCTGATCATTATCATCGTCCTGGCCGTCATGCTCATGCCGACCTTTGAACGGGGGCGGGAATACGCAATCAAGACGAAGTGCCTCTCTCGCGTGCGCCAGGTGGGCATGGCCATCGAGATGTACCAGGCGTCACACAGCGGCTATTGGCCGTGGGCGCGCCGGAGCGTCCGGCCCGACCATCCGGAGTGGCCTGATCCCACGGCCTCGCTGGCGGTGCTCTACCCGGATTACGCCCCCAAGCCCTATCTCTTCCAATGCCCGGCCACAAGCGACATAGTGGGATTCGAGCCTGACAACCGCGATTTCCTGAACTGCCGCAACTTCCATGTATCCCCGGCAGGAAAGGCGACACGGAAAGAGGACGAGGGCCAGAGGCCCCCGTGCCCTCCGAGCTATTTTTACGACGCAGGCGGCAAGCATCGGGCCGGGATTCCAAGAGACGCCCTGCCTTCGCGGGTCATATACGGGGACGACTGCGTCCACGGGTATTGGAAAGATGACGGGGAAAAGGGTTTCTGGCTCGGAAGGAATAACCATCCTCTCGATGGAGGCAACTTCCTCTTTGTGGATAAGCACGTCGAGTGGCTTGACGTGCGTTGGAGCGGCGTCCCCTGGCGGATGGGAAAGTCCATGCCCACGGTGCCGAACTTTGGCGTGCGCATAAGGCCGACCGGCCCCGACGTCCCACTCTTCGTCACATATCCCGATAGCAACGTCTTCACCGACGACTGGCGCGGCCAACGGGCGGACGCCGACGCTTACCTTTCCGGCATGATGTGGGTCCGCGATAGCTGGATGGAGTTCTGAACGGCCCGCCCTCACGCATGCGTACCTGAGCGCTTTCATGTCCAATCGCCGTTAGGCGCCCCACCGCCGGCACGGGGCGAGAGCCGCAAGGGGGAAGGTAGAATGGAGCAACGACAACTGGGGAAGCACGGCCCGCGTGTCTCGGCTCTTGGGTTGGGCTGCATGGGCATGTCTGAGTTCTATGGAACCGCCGAAGAAGAAGAGTCCATCGCGACGATCCATCGGGCCCTGGAATCCGGCATCACCTTACTCGACACGGCCGATGTCTATGGCCCTTATACCAACGAGCAGTTGGTCGGCAAGGCCATCCGCGGCCGGCGAGACGAGGTCATCCTGGCAACGAAGTTCGGCATTGTCCGCAGACCTGACGATCCGTCCTATCGCGGGGTGAACGGCCGGCCGGAGTACGTGAAACAATCATGCGACGGGTCGCTCCGCCGCCTGGGCGTGGACTATGTTGACCTCTACTACCAGCATCGCGTGGACACCGGCGTCCCCATCGAAGATACCGTCGGGGCCATGGCTGAGTTGGCCGATGCCGGAAAGGTTCGCTTCCTGGGGCTGTCCGAAGCCGGGCCGCAGACGATCCGTCGCGCGCACCGCACCCATCCGATCACCGCGCTCCAAACGGAGTACTCCCTGTGGAGCCGCGACCCCGAGGATGAGTTGCTTCCCACAGTGCGGGAGCTTGGTATCGGCTTTGTGGCGTACAGCCCGCTGGGGCGAGGTTTCTTGACGGGACGGATAGGGAAGTTCGATGACCTGGCGGCTGACGATTTCCGGCGCAGGTCGCCGCGGTTCCAGGGGGACAACTTCCGGAAAAACCTGCAACTCGTGGACAGGGTCACCGAGATTGCCAGGGCGAAGGGCATCAGCCCCGGACAACTTGCCCTGGCCTGGGTGCTGGGACGTGGCAAGGACGTCGTTGCCATCCCGGGCACCACGAAGCGCCAGCACCTGGAAGAGAACGTTGCCGCGCTGGAGGTGACGCTGACTGAGGAGGATCTGTCGGCGATCGAGGAGATAATGCCCAAGGGGGCTGCGGCCGGGACACGCTACCCCGAGGCTATGATGGGGATGCTCAACGCGTAGGAGAGGGCCGGATTAGCGCGAGTCAGGGTGCGTCGGGAACTTCGGTCGGTCTCAGCCTCCCCGGCTGCGTTCGAGGACGTCAGTGAGCTTGGTGACGAGGGCTGCCCTTTCGGAGTCGGCGAACTTCAGGATGTCCTGCAAAGCTTCGCCGATGTGCGGGATGTACTTCTCGATGTACTCGCGCTTGCGCATCTCCTCGGCGCGGCGCCGTCTGCCGCTCAGGTAGCGCCTGAGCCCCCTTGCGCATTCCTGCACAGCCAGCATGATCTCCTTCTCGATCTCCGGATAGGGCGCAATCGCCTCCTTGCTCTCGCTGGTAAACGGCACCCACGGGCTGGCCATGTGCACGAAGACGACCAAAGGCCCGGTCGGCGGGCTGCCGTTCGACTGTTCGACGTTGTACTGGCGCCAGTTGATCTTTGCGACGGCGTGCGTAATGGCGCAGGCTCCGGTGTTGTAGAGCAAGGGCACGCGGTTGGCAAACCGCATCACCTTGGCCTGCGAGTCCTCCTTGCCGTTCCCGCCGTACGCAACGCCCGCCTCGACGACGAACGGGATGCCGCGATAGACGGTCGGCGGGCGTGTAACGGACGAGTAGAAGTCCGCCTCAAAGTGCTTGCGCATGCCGGCTTCGACCAGCTCCATGCCAATGGGGACGATGCAATCCATGGGAGGCTTCATTAGCTTCGTGTCATGGATGGCCTTGAGCAGCGTGTCCACTTCCTGGTCGGCTATGCGCTTCGGGCGGCCGTTCTCGTAGATGCCCGCCCGCTGGCATATTTCAAGGGCGGTCCGTTTGCTCACGCGGCAGAAGTCGTTCTGCAGAAAGGTTTGGATGGTGTGGCACTTGGTGTCATGCAGCATGCTGATAAGCGTGCCGAGTTCGATGCCGTAGGGGTGCGGCTTTATCTCCTTGGGCTCCGGGGGCAGGATGCTTGTGGCGCGCTCAAAGACCTGCTCGGCGCCGTCCGGCGCCCTATAGCGCAAGGTCACGTGCGGATTGGCGGCGGCCGTCTGCTCCAGGTACTCGTCTACGCTCCAGAGCCCGCGCTGAAAGGTCCCTTCCAGCTCGATCTCCACCTGAGTGCCCTGCGCCGCGTCCCACTCTAAGGTTTCTTCCTTGAGGATTTTCGGCTCGTTCTCCTTGGTGTTGATAACCACCTGGTAATAGTGAGCCGGGGCTTGCGGGCCGATCTTGGAGACGATGCTCACGGGCTGGCCCGTGGTCAGGTGACCGTACATGCCCGCCGCGCTGATGCCTATGCCCTGCTGGCCGCGGCTCATCTTCAGGCGGTGGAACTTGCTGCCATAGAGGAGCTTGCCGAAGACACGCGGTATCTGGTTCTGAACGATCCCCGGGCCGTTATCCCGCACCCGCACCCGGAAACGATTGTCGCCGTTAGTCTGCTCGATATGGACGGAAACGTCGGGCAAGATGCCCGCTTCCTCGCAGGCGTCGAGGGAGTTGTCCACGGCCTCTTTGACGGTGGTAAGCAGCGCGCGACGGGGGTTGTCGAAGCCCAGCAGGTGACGGTTCTTCGTAAAGAACTCGCTGACGCTGATCTCGCGCTGCTGCTTCGCCATGTCGGCAGCGGTCAGAAAGACGCGTGCTTTTTGGACTACCTTTTTTATGGTTTGCGTCTGTTCATCACTCATCGCGAATTGCCGCCCGGCACGGTGCGCGAGAAATGGCGTGCGCCGGCGGGCGATGTGCCTTTCTCAGTTCCAACTTGCTTGCGTATAAGCAGATGCAAACGGCTTGCGATGCACCGGGGGCGCGGGCCGCGCGGGTTTGCCCAGTGCACTTCTGATACGTTAACGAAAACGTGCAGGTCGTTTCAACCCTTCCGCCTTGATTCGGCAGTGCAGCCTGCCTTTTCATGTAGGCTTGCGTGTGACTGATTTTGTCCGTGAGGCCTCCCAGCAGGCTCGTGGCATGAGAAAGATAACCGTGTTGAACCAGAAGGGCGGCGTGGGCAAGACCACCACCGTCGCCAACCTGGGCGCCTGCCTGGCAGAACTGGGCAAGACGGTCTTGATGATGGACGTGGACCCGCAGGCCAACCTGTCTCTTCATTTCGGCGTTGATGCGCAGCCGGGAGAGCCGTCGCTCTACACCCTTCTTCGCGGCGACCACGGCCCAGCGCAAGTCATCCGGGCCACCCGGACTACGGGGCTCAAGCTCATGCCGGCCAGCATTGACCTGGCAGGGCTGTCCGTCGAGCTTGCCGATCGCCCGGACAGGCTCTTCATCCTGCGTGAAGCTCTGGCGAGGATGGCGGAGCCCTTCGACTACGTCTTGATGGACTCTCCCCCTTCCCTCGGGCTGCTGACGGTCAACGCCATGTGCGCAGCGGACGAGGTCTTCATTCCGCTGCAGACCGAGTTTTTCGCCCTCCAGGGCGTGAGCAAGCTGCTGCACACCGTCCAGCTTGTGCAGGGCAACGCGAATAAGAGCCTGCGCATCACGGGCGTCATCGCCTGCATGTATGACGCCCGGACCTGCTTGGCGCAGGAGATCCTGGATGACATGAGGCGGCACTTCGGACTGAAAGTCTTCAAGACCATCATCAGGAAGAACATCCGGCTCGCCGAGGCACCTGGCTTCGGCCTGCCCATCACGCAGTACGACACGGCATGTCGCGGCGCGGAAGACTACAGAGCGCTGGCCCGCGAGGTCCTGGCCATGGAAGCGGCTGCGCCTGAAGCGCCCGTCCTCATCGAAGAAGCACCAGCCGCCGCCCGCCGCGTGGCGGGCTGAGGCACGGTCTCAGATCGTTCAGACAGCAAGAACCTCAGATACGGAGCACAAGATGACGGCAGCGGAAAAAGAGGAAGAGAACATCGGGCCTGTTTCCGACATGCGTTCCGAGGGCCCTGGCACGACTGACTCCGCGGTTCACCGCCCGGACGAGGAGATTGCGAACAAGCCTCAACTGAAAGTCAGGCCCATCGGCAGCCGCATCCCAGCCGACTCCCCGAAGCCCACCGTGCGCGGGGGAACGCTGTTCCGCTCCCCCGCCAAGCCGTCGGAAACAAGGGCTTCCGAGGCTATGCCGTGGGACGACTCCACCGAGGACGACCCGCCGAGAAAGGCGGCACCCGTCGCTCAGGAAACGGCGGAGGTGCGCTTCCCCTATGCGACGCATAGGTCCGCCCCAGCCGACGAGAAGGCCGAGAAGGCCGAGCTGGCAGCCCTGACCGGGGCGAAGGCGGAGCGCGAGGTGCCTACCGGGCTGGTGCTGGGTCTCGCCCTCATCGCCATCGCCCTCGTCAGCGGCGTCTTCATCGTGCGCCTGACGAAGAAAGTGGGGGCCCTCGAACAACGGCTCACCAAGCTCGAGAGACCGGACGCCCACGCGACGGCGACAAGCCCACAAATGCCCGTCGCGAAGACCTTGCCGGCCTCCAAGCCGGGATTGCATGAGACGCGGGCACGGACGGTCTCCGCCAGCCGCCCGCGCTGACCTGCACGCGACAGGACCTATTGCGTGGCGCCCTTGGGCTGTGCCACCAGAGACTCGCCAGACAGCAGCTTCTCAACGTAAGTGCTGATCTTGCGCTCCAGACCCTCTCCGTAGCCCTGCTGCACGAATTGAACCGTCCCCTCTTTACCGATGAGCACAAGCGTCGGCACGGCGCTCACGAAGTAGCTGTCTGCGACCCGCATGTCGCCGTCCAAGGCGACGGGAATGTCCACGCCTATTCTTGCGAGGAACGGGGCCACGATGTCCCGCCTCTCACCCATGTTCACGGCAATTAGGACAAGCCCCTTGTCCTTGTATTTGCTGTAGATCGCCTGCAGCTTCGGCAGCTCCTCCCGGCAAGGCGGGCAAGTGACTGCCCAGAAGTCAAGGGCGACGACCTTGCCCTTGAACTCCGCCAGGTGGAACGTGGTGCCTTCCTTCAGCCCCTCAAGGGTGAAATCCGTGGACGGCTTACCTTCGAGGTTCACGGTCAACAGGTCCGCTTCGTCCTCGACGCGCTCCGCGCCGGCCGGCGGGGCGAAAGTGAAGGACGTGAGGGACTGTTGGCTTCCTGCACGGGGGGGCTCATACGTAATGTCTACAGTTATCCCCTCCAGTTCCGGGTGTAAGGCTTTCGAGCCTTCGACGAGCTTCCACGGCACCAGCCTTGCCTGGACTATCAAGGAGCTTTCCTTGTTTACCACAATGCTGAGCGTTGAGTCCTTCCCATAGAGGGCGACCTGCTCGAGTGTTTCGCCGCGGGGCAACTGCTCCGTGCCAAGGACATCCGTCCGTTCCACCCCCTTCATGAGTGCGGCATACGAGTCCGTGCCGAGGAGCCCGAACGTGACCGTCCTGATCTCACCGTAGACGAGATGCGCGAGGGGCTCGGTCTCGAACAGTTTGCCGAAGTCGCTGCGGGCTCCCTGCGAGAAGTACTTGTTCGCCTTGGCGAAGTAAGTCCAGAGGGTCTGCCCGTCGCAGGCAACGATCCAGACGTCCTGGCCCAGCTCAAACTGCGCCCGCATCTTGTTTGGCCGCTGCAAGGCGAAGGCGATGTTCATTGTAAGGTTCTCTGTCTGCCCACCATGGGCGATTCGCTGCGTTACCGTGTACGTCCCCTCGTAGCTCTTCAAGGCGGCATACTTCGTTGCCACCCGCCGGAGGATGGCCTCAGCCGGGGAAGGCGCCTCGGCCTGACCGCACTGAGCCGATCGGGCGAGAGCAGGAATGATGCCGAGCCCCACAGCAAGCGCCAACCCGCCCCAGACGCATGCCCGCTTCCTCATGGACTAACCTCCTCAGCGGCTCGCCTCACGAGCCGCATCAGCCTGGCAGCCGCAGTTCCCGGGTGATCAGCCGGCCCCCGTGACGGGGGAGGGTTCGCGGACTACGGAACCCTTAGCCCATTCCCTATGCTATAGCCCCGTCCCGAGGTGGTCAAACGCCGCCTATCGTTGGGCCACGGGGACGGTCGGTTCGGGAGACGGACCAGCCCTCTCCTGTGCCAGGCTCCGTGTCAGCGTCGCCGGCCTCTTTCTTGACGCCCTCACGGCGCCGTAATTAGAATGAGGAGAGAAAGGCGGCTGGCAGATTCCGGGCAGCCCGGCAAGACGGTGCGGCGGTTGCGCGTCATTGACCGGCTGTGAAGAAGAATGCCGCAGGGAGCCGCCAGCCTGGGACGTGAGCGCATAGATCCGGGGCCGGCTCCAGGTCACAAGGCATGTTTGAACTGACAGTCGAGGACAGCTTCGCGGCGGCGCACAACCTGCGGGGATACCAGGGCGACTGCGAGCATCTCCACGGCCATAACTGGCGCGTGGAGGTCCGCGTGACAGCCGCCGAACTGGACGAACTGGGCATGGTGATGGATTTCCGCGAACTGAAGGAGCACCTTGCCGAAACGCTGACAGCACTCGATCACAATTACCTAAACGAGGTGAAGCCGTTCGACACCGTGAACCCCACAACGGAGAACATCTGCCGCTACATCGCGGGCCAGTTGTGCGAGAAACTGCCGCGTCGCATTTCGATACGGCGCGTCAGTTGCTGGGAATCGGATAGGTGCAGCGCCAGCTACGAGCCGTAAGGGGACAGGTGGCGTCGTGGCGGTGCCGGCGGCGACGCTGACGGGAGGGAAACGCAATCGTGGACGACGAAGAACTCACGTGTGAAGAGTGCGGGAAGGGGCGGGCGACCTGGCACATCACAACCTTCATCCAGGGCCGGCCCCACCAGCAGCATCTGTGCGAGGAGTGTTACCGCAAGAAGGAGGGGACCTCCGACAAGGCGGACGGCGGCATCGCCAGCCTGATAGCCGCCATGGTGCCGGAGCTGAAAGACATGGCTGAGCGCCAGTGCCCGTCCTGCGGGCTGGACTACCTGGAGTTCCGCCAGAACATGCGGCTCGGGTGCCCGCGCGACTACGAGGCATTCGAAAAGCCGCTTGAGGAGCTGCTGGAGCGCATTCACGGCGCCGTGCGCCACAACGGCAAAGTGCCGCCGACGGCAGGCCGGCAAGAGGCCGTGCGCAGCCGGGTGCGGTCCCTGCGCAGACAGCAGAAGAAGGCCATCGCCGAAGAGAATTACGAACTGGCCGCCGACCTGCGCGACCGGATAAAGAGATTGGAGCAGCATGAACCTGACGTTCCTCAAGAGTAAGTCGGTTGAGTGGCTCCAGGGCGGGCCGGAAAGCGACGTTGTAGTCAGCAGCCGCGTCCGCCTGGCACGCAACATTGACGGCTTTCCATTTGTCCCTCGCGCCACTGAGCGACAGAGAGCGCGCATAGAGGAACTCCTGCACAACGTCATCCTGTCGCTCGACACACAGCCGCCGTTGGAGTACGTGCGCCTGGACAAACTGGAGCCGCTGCTGCGCGAGTTGCTGCTCGAACGACGCCTCATCAGCCCGGAGCATGCCGAGGCGGACTGGGTTCGCGGACTGGCCCTGGACAGGACCGGTCAGGTGAGCGTGATGGTCAACGAAGAGGACCACCTGCGCCTCCAGTTCATGCTCGGCGGCTTCAGGCTGGAGGAAGTCTACGACCGTGCCGACCGGTTCGACGACGCGGTGGCGGATCGCGTCCCGCTGGCCTTCTCCGACAAGTACGGCTACCTGACTGTCTGCCCTACAAACGTAGGCACTGGCCTGCGGGCAAGCCTGATGCTGCACCTGCCGGGCGTTGTGATGGCGCAGGAGATGGACAAGGTCGTGGAGACCGCACGGGAGGCCAAGCTCAAGCTGCGGGGCGTCTACGGAGAAGGGACGCACGGTGCCGGCGACTTCTATCAGGTGTCAAACCACGTGACCCTCGGGCCAAGCGAGAACGAAGTCATTGACTCGGTCGTGAGCGCGGGACGGAGGCTCGTGGAGCTGGAGCGCGGCGCACGCAGCACCCTCTACCAGGCCCACCCGGAAGAGTTCCAGGGCCGCATCAAGTCCGCTCTGAGGCTCTTGCGCTCGGCGTCTGCCATCTCCTCTCAGGAGGCGCTGAGTTTCCTTTCGCAGGTCAGGTTGGGCGTGGAGATGGGCCTGGTGCCGGAGACATCTCGAGAGACGCTCAACGAACTGTTGCTCTTGACTTTGCCCGCGCATTTGCAGACAATGGAAGGTAGGCTCCTGGACAGTTCCGTAAGGAACGAACTGAGAGCAAGTTACGTAAAGGGTCGCCTTTCAACCGGTTAGGGCAAGCCGACCGGAGAGTATACATGTACGAGAAGTTGACGGAGAAAGCGCAGAAGGTCTTCAAGTACGCCCGGCAAGAAGCGCAACGCATGGGCCACCAGTACATCGGGACGGAGCACCTGCTGCTCGGCCTCGTGCGGGAAGGCACGGGCGTCGCCGCCACCGTCCTTCAGCGGCTCGGTGTAGATCCGAAAAGGGTCCGGTTTGAGGTCGAGAAGATCGTCAAGGGCGGTACCGACGTCATCTCAACCGGCCGCGAGTTCACGCTGGCACCCCGAGCGAAGAAAGCCTTCGAGTACGCCTTTGAAGAGGCCAAGCGCCTCGGCCAGAGCTACATCGGCACCGAACACCTCCTGTTAGGGTTGCTGAAAGAGGAGGAGGGCATCGCCGCGCAGGTGCTGCTCAACCTGGGTGTCGAGCTGGAAGAGGTGCAGGAAGCGGTTATGGAGCTGCTTGGTCCCGAGGCCGGCGAGGAGGAGGCTGAGGAGGGAGAACCCAGAGGAGTGCCGGCCGGCAAGAGCAAGACCCCGGCGCTCGACTCGTTCGGGCGTGACCTCACCCAACAAGCTCTTGACGGCGAACTCGATCCCGTGATCGGCCGCGCCCAGGAAATCGAGCGCGTCATCCAGGTGCTGTGCCGTCGCAAGAAGAATAACCCTGTGCTGCTCGGCGAAGCGGGCGTCGGCAAGACGGCCATCGTCGAAGGACTGGCGCAGGACATTGTTAGCGGCAATGTGCCGCGACTGCTGCGAGACCGCCGCATCGTCATCGTTGACCTCGCCTTGATGGTGGCCGGCACAAAGTACCGCGGGCAGTTCGAGGAACGCATCAAAGCCGTCATGCAGGAAGTGAAGAAAGCCAAGAACGTCATCCTGTTCATTGACGAACTTCACACACTGGTCGGCGCCGGCGGCGCAGAGGGCGCGATTGACGCGTCCAATGTGTTGAAGCCCGCGCTCGCTCGCGGGGAAGTCCAGTGTATAGGCGCCACAACGCCCGACGAGTACCGCAAGTACATTGAAAAGGACAGCGCACTGGAGCGCAGGTTCCAGACCATCATGGTTGACCCCCCCGGCCGCGATGAGACCATCGAGATACTGAAGGGCCTGCGCGACCGCTACGAAGCGCACCACTGCGTGCAGATCACCGACGAAGCGATCAAGGACGCCACCGATCTGTCCATGCGCTACATCACGGGGCGCTTCCTGCCAGACAAGGCGCTGGACGTTGTGGATGAGGCTTCGTCACTCGTGCGCCTGCGCAGCATGACCACCCCGCCTGAGCTGAAGCAGATCCAACAGGACCTGGGCAAGCTCCAGCTCGAAAAGGACGAGGCGGTCGTGGAGCAGGATTTTGAGCGCGCGGCGGGCATCCGTGACCAGATCGAAAAACTTGAGCAGAAGAAGCAAGCCTTCGAACGCGCCGAGATGGACGTTGCCACGGAGGCAGTCGGCGTGGTGGACGGGGAGGTCGTCCGCGAGATCATCTCGAAGATGACGGGCATCCCCCTGGCGCGCCTCGAGGTCGAGGAGGCCGGCCGACTGCTCAGCATGGAAGAGGAAATCCACAAGACGCTGGTCAGCCAGAACGAGGCGGTCGGCGCCGTCAGCCGCGCGATCCGCCGTTCGCGTTCCGGCATGAAAGACCCGCGTCGGCCCGTGGCGAGCTTCCTGTTCACCGGCCCTACAGGCGTGGGCAAGACGCTCCTGGCGCGCTCGCTGGCCAAGTTCCTTTTCGGCGAGGAAGACGCGCTGATCCAGATAGACATGTCCGAGTACATGGAGAAGCATAACGTCTCCCGCCTGGTCGGCGCGCCTCCGGGCTACGTCGGCTATGAGGAGGGCGGCCAGCTTACCGAGCGTATCCGCCGTCGGCCTTACGCGGTGGTCCTCTTCGACGAAATCGAGAAGGCCCACTCTGAGGTCTTCAACATGCTGTTGCAGATCATGGAAGACGGCCGCTTGACCGACAGCTTCGGCCGGCGCGTGGACTTCAGCAATACCGTCCTAATCATGACGTCGAACATCGGCGCCGAACTCATACGGAGCAGCGCGGGGCTTGGTTTCCGCATGCGGTCCGACGAGATGGACTACCAGACCATGAAGAAGCAGCTCATGGACGAGGTGGAGAAGCACTTCCGTCCTGAGTTCCTAAACCGGGTTGACGACATCATCGTGTTCCGTCCCCTGAACCGCGATGACCTGACGCAGATCGTAAGGCTTGAGATAGACAAGGTCCGCGCGCGTCTGAACACGCAGGAGATGGAGATGGTGGTCAGGAAGAAGGCGGTGGACCTCCTCATCGAGAAGGGCTACAATCCCGAGTTCGGCGCGCGTCCGCTGCGGCGGGCCGTCGAAAAGTATCTTGAGGACCCGCTGAGCGAGCAGATACTCGCCGGCAAGTTCAAAGGCGGGCGCGTCATCGTGGACGAGGTGGACGGGGAGCTGACCTTCGAACGTGAGGAGGTCGCCGAGGTAAGAGAAGAGGAGATCACCCCGGCCAAGTCGTAACCAACAGCTACTGGACATCAAGGGGACGGGCTTTCAGCCTGTCCCTTTTTGCGTACGCTCGGTCCCTGCTGGAAGAGAACAAGCCACCACGGCGACCAGGCCCTCTCCCAGAAACGCGAATGCCTGAAGGTCCTCAAATCAGCCTTGGCAGCCGGGGAGGGCCCTTATCCAGGATTGACGCGAGCGGCCTGGCGCCGTAAAATGAGCACTGGAAGTCGAAAAAGTTGTGAATGATTGGATGCTGACGTCCGATGAGCGCGGAGGACTGAACTCGGGGCGCCAGGGAATATGTGCGGAGTGGCTTTCCATGTATGAGAAACTGACCGAGAAGGCACAAAAGGTATTCAAGTATGCGCGTCAGGAAGCACAGCAGATGGGGCTGCAGCAGATCGGGACTGAGCACCTGCTCCTCGGCATCCTGCGGGAAGGCACGGGCGTGGCTGCAACTATCCTGCAGCACCTCGGCGTGGATACGGAGAAAATCCGCGCCGAGGTAGAGAAGATCGCCGGCGGCGCCGCCGGCACCACCTCGGGCGGCCGTGAGTTCGCCCTGACGCCGCCCGCGAAGAAAGCCTTCGAGTACGCTTTCGAAGAGTCCAGGCAGCTTCGCCAGAACTACATCGGCACCGAGCACCTCCTGTTGGGGTTGCTAAAGGAGGAAGAGGGCATCGCCGCACAGGTGCTGCACAACCTGGGTGTCGAACTGCAAGATGTGCAGGAAGCGGTCATGGAGCTGGTCGGCCCTCCCGGCGCTGAGCCGGACGCTGTGGCCATCTCGCTGCCTTGGACCCAAGCCGTCCAGAATGTGCTTGACGAGGCTCTGGCGACGGCCAAAGCCCATGGCAGGAGCCGGATGGAGGTCCAAGACCTGGTGCCCCCGCTGCTTAACTGGCACAAGACGCTGCGCCCGGATGCGGTCCGGCCGCTGAGGGAGCTGCGCGCTAAGATAGATCAGCTCCTCCAATGCTTGCACGAGCCGGGCAGTCGTGACTCAGAACGCCCGGGGGACGGGGAAACACAGTAGGCCCGACGACACCGCGAACTCCAGCCCGCGTCTAAGCGGTTTATCCTGACTCCTCTATGTTTTCCCTTTGGCACGTTCCGGGCCAATGGACCCGGCGATTTCCACCCCTTGTTGGTCCCAGGGCTCTGTCTCCGCCCTTCCTGGCGGACTCCTGCATTCAGCCCAGCGATTCATCGCTGGGAACGCCAGTCCGTGTTTGAAATGCGTCCCGTAGGGACACTTAAACGGCAAGCCCATCGGGCCCTCCACGCGCAGGATCCCACCGCATGGGCTCGATTCCCCCGAGTTGACAAAGTAGCTAAGCGGTCTCACATTTGTCTTCCAACGCCCGGCGGCTTGGGCTGCCGCCGCCCGAGGCGCTCCGTCGTGGTTTTTTGCCTTGCGCCTGGTCGGGGATGTTAGAAAACTTGCAGCAAACCGCTTAGACAGGTTTCCCAATGGGCATTGGTTCCCGGGGCGCTGATTTAGGTCTGCGTATAACGGGCGCTGCAATGTCGATTCGCATATATGCACCTTCCCTCAGTGCGTCCGCGTGCTGAACCTCACCTTCCTTTCACCATCCTCTGCCACGAACTCACCTTCGTTCACGAAGCCGGCCTTCTCATGGCAGCGGATGGACGCCTGGTTCCAGGGATCGGCTGTGGACCGCACAGTTGCTGCGCCTATCTCTCTGGCATACGCGATCCCGGCTCGGAGTAGCGCCGCGCCTATTCCCCGGCATCGACGATCACACTGGACTGCGACTCCCATGATCCACCACAGAGAACTATCCCCTTTGTCGACCGCCACTCTGCAGAACCCGGCGGTTTCTGCGCCGAATCGGGCCACAATGAGAGCCCCCTGGCTCGGGTCGATCCCCGTGATCTCCCGCTTCACTTTCTCTGCCGATTCCCGAACCTGCTGCGGGCACAGGTTCGGTCGCCAGGCAGCTTCCCAGAGGCCGGCAATCGCCTCAGCATCACCTGCGGCCGCCTCCTCAAGACACCATGCGCCAACAAACGTGTCATCAGCCATGGCCGAATTCTCATCTTCCACGAGCATCTGGTATTTCCTTCGGCTCATGTGATGTCTAGGTGCCAAATGTACTCTGCATACCCGAGGGCCTGGGCCACGGCCACGGACGCCTCGTTGACCGTCTGCGTGTTGTAGAGCGGCACCAGGTCCCGTCCGAGGGCCCAGGCCGTGACGGCCGACACGCACGCCTTGGCGTACCCGCGTCCGCGGTAATCCGGATCTGTGCCGACTCCCACGGCGCGGAAGTGATGCCGTCCGTTGTCGATCAGCTTCGCTGTCGAGACTCGAACCGAGCCGACGTAAAGGGCGAAGGCCGCCTCGACGTGCCACTTCCTGCCCTCTTCGGCGAAGTCCCGTTCCCCCTCGCGGGCCTCTTGCCAGAACGCGTCGTCCGGACGGACCGGTTCAGAGGATAAGCCGACGCACGGTCTGAATGACTCGACCGTGCAGTAGAACAGCACGTTCTCCTCGCTGATGCTCCACGGCTCGTCACGTGCAGGGAGGATGCCGATGAGGCGCCGCAAGACTACCTGTCCGAAAAGCTCCTTGCCCGAGCGCCCTCCGAGAGCCGCCGCCAGCCTGTCCCGTCCGACGAGGTTGGAACTTACCAGGCCGCCTCGGGACGTCGCGGCAATTGCCAGCGGGTGCGGGCCGCCGGCCAGCACGGTGACTTCCTCGGCGCGTAGGTCCTCGGGCTGGCAGCCGAAGTAGCCCGCGTACTCCTCGTCCAGCATGTCGGTGGCATTAAGCATATCGCTACCACTTGGGGATCCTCTGCGCGTTAAAGAGCGGCACGAGACCCCGGCCGAGCGCCCACGCCTTGGCTTAGCCACGTTCACAGGCCAGGCACGGCCGAGTCTTTGCCCTGTTCTACTTTCGCGCAGTCGCGAACAACATGCCCTCGTTCCACACCTTCTGGCACTCCACTTTGACCTCACTGAACGAATAGAAATCCATCAGACTTGCCAATGCCTCCTTGTCAAACTGGGCGCCCTCGTCGTACCAGGCGTCCAGGATGTCCTCTTGCTGCAGGTCGTCCAAGCCCGTGTCGGTTGTCACGCGGGTGCTCGCGCGCACTTCGCTCATCAGCTTCTGGCCGGAAGGGCTATTCGGATCCACAAGGTAGCGGCTGTGCCGTTCAAGCCCAGGCAACTCTTGGCGCTGGGTTGTCTCGAGCGTCGGCCTCCCCGAATGCATTTGGATGCGGGCCTCTCTGCGCGGCTTCCGGAGCAGCACATCGGACCAGTCGCGATCGAGAACGGCGATCCTGCCCCCCGGTTGAAGTACTCGTCGGACCTCTCGCATCGCCCGATGGACGGCCTCCCAGTCCATGCTCTCAAGCAGGCCGAGCATGGAGACGCCGTCGAAGCATTCATCTTGGAACGGAAGGCTGGTCGCATTAGCCACCAGGAACGTGGCATTTGTGACTTCGAGCCCCGAGGCGTTTTGCTGCGCAGCCGCAACCATATTCGGAGCAGCGTCCACTCCCACCAGTTCGCCGACGTGCGAAGCCAGATAGAGCCCAGGCAGGCCGCAGCCGCAACCAATATCTAAGACCCGCCTACTGCGTTTGAGTGCTTCGACGAACAGTTCGGCTGCCATGCGGTCTCCAGCTCCGAGCTGCTCCAGACGCCCCAGTTTCGTAGGCCCTGCTGCAGAAGGATGCTGATTGAAGAACTCCCACATGGGCATCTTCTGCGTCTGGATATCCTTCGTCATCTCATTAGAGCTCCGAGTCCCTGCCCTTTTCGATTCCGACTGCTGACTTCCAAGCCCAAACGACCCAGGTGATGGGGGTGAACTGTTGCCCGGCAAGGTCCATGCCCAGTTCAGCTAGGAGGAAGCCCAACTCCTCAATTCGGGGGAAGTACTCGTGTTCGAGACAACTATGCATGCGCAGAGCACTTGCCTCCTACCCCTCATTCTCAAACATCAGGTCACCAAGGACCCAGACCCCGCCCGGCTTGAGAACTCTTACCATCTCAGGCAAGGCCTCCGGGTTCAGGTCCACAGAGCAGTATCCTCTTCGCGGCCTTGTCCGTGAAGCCTTCGGCCTCATACGGATAGGGCTCGCCCTGCCGCCAACTCTTCCAGTCAACGTATGCCGGATCGTCACCATACACGCCCAGAAGTTCTAGCCCGGCTTGCGCGACCATCTGCTCCAGCTCCGGCAGCAGGTAGAGGCGCCATGAGTACGGCATCCTGTGCCGCTGGCCCTTCGCCAGGTCAATAGCCAGCACGTCGAAGCCGAACCGTGCCTGCCGAACGTCACAAGTCCCCTCGCTGAGGAATAGCAGGTTTTCGTTCCCTTCGGCGAAAGACCAACCGCGTTCCAGCCTTGCAGGGAGGGCCGTGTAGTTCTGGGTATCTATCAGGGCTCGACCGCCCTTCTTCAGGGCCTCGCAAACGCCTCGGAGGGTGGCCACGTTCTCCTCGTGCGGGAACATGCCGAAGGTGTTCCCCCAGAGAATCACGGCGTCGAATTCGCGGCGGAATGTCATCATGGTCATGTCGCCTTGGATGAAGGCGACGGCGACGCCGGCCTCGTCGGCCTTGCGGACAGCAACTTCCAGGTAGGGCGTTGACCACTCCAGGCCCGTCACCATATACCCGCCCTTGGCCAGCTCGATTGAATGTTGCCCCAATCCGCAGCCCAGGTCGAGCACGCGGGCTCCTTTGGCCAGCGCAAGCGCCCCCTGCATGAAGCCGACTGCGGAGCGCACCGAGTCCTGTGACGGGTTCCCGTCGAACTCCCAGAAAAGCATATCGGAGTAGAGCTGCTTCCAGGACTGCTCGTCTTCTTTGGTCTTGCCTGGTTCCGTCATGGCGTCGTTCTCCCCAAAACAAATGGCGGCCACGCGCGTGCAACCGCAACGTGGCCGCCTGAAGATTCAGCGGACGCCTTAGCCCTGGCGTTACAGCATCACTGTTCCTCCAGGAGGTATGCGGCAACCGCCACGCACATAATCGTTGTGCCTGCGTGCATTGCCATCTGCATCACCTCCTTTCCGATGGAGCAGTCGAGTTCCCTTACGGACACGGAGTCTACCCTGACCGCCTCCGGGCGTCAAACCTTCTCCTGCCTTTCTTAACCGCAGAGCCATACAGACCACGGGAGACGCCTCCGCGGACCGCGCCCGTTTTACCACTGCCGGTCCCTGCGTCAAACGTAGGTGATCCGCTGGCCATATTGCCGGCAGCCCAAGCTCGTGGACAGGTTCCGAGAAGCCACGTTCTCGGGTTCGGTCCAGTAGGTAGGCACGTCGCCTTCGCCGAACATGGCCGCCGTGAAAGATGGCATCAATGCCGCATGCTCTGTTGGCTCGGTCCACACCCCGTGATAGGACCGCCGAGCATGGCGTCCCTGCAGCGTCCACAACTGGGCACAGCGCAATGCGTGATCCGCGGGCACTTCCTGATAGCCGAAGCTGCCTGCTCAACAGCCTGCCGCGCCGCGACGACTTGCCACAGTGAATTGCCTACGCGGCAGCTCCTCGTCAGATGCTGCAGGACCGGCCCGAACTTCTGAAAACCGGGCGAGCAGTCGCCGACCTGGACGCCCATCGGACGTCCATCAGGCCCGTTGGCCCACCGAACAAAGGGGCTGCGCCCCGCCATCTGTTCCGCAAGGTGGAGGAGCGTCATCCTCTCAAAGCCAACTCCCATCAGCAGGACGGCGCCATCGGCCTCTACCAGCGCACGCAAGGGCGCCCAAACGTCCAAGGGCCGCTGGGCGGTGATCAACACTTCTGCCAGAGGCCCGACTGCAGAGAATGAACTCAAAGGGTGCTCGCCCCGCCAGCGGGCTGGCCACAGGAGCACCGCCGCGGGAACCGCCCCCATGTCTTTATCAATCTCGTTGCTGCTCGGATCGTACACACGTCCAAGGCCCGCGGTGGGCCCTGGGAAATCATCGTAGTCCCACCCGTTTCGCGCAGGACGATCCGACGCAGGAGGCGGCACTGCGAATCCCCAAGAGAAGGTAGGGACTGTCACAGTGCAGCCTTCCGCTAAGAATGCGGTCACCACCCGCCTCAGCGCCGCCCTCAACCCAACCGAATGAACGCAAGGAGGCGTGCAAGCAGACAGGCCGGCTGCATAGGTCTGAGGTCCGCACGGCTCTGCGGATGTCTTCAGCAGTGACGTTCATTGGCAGGCGCGACCTCTTTTGACCTGTAGCCGAGGATCCCGGTTCAAGATGACACGAGCGGAACTGACGCGTTGGCCCCGCCTGCCGCGAGAACGCTGGTCCTGATGACTGCGCCGCAGATCAAGGGCGGAGACTCGCATCCTTCCACATGCCAGCCCTTCCGGCTTGTGCTTCCTTCTCCGCTTTCAGGTACTCGTCGAGGCGCGGGTGGGGGAAGTCATGATAGGCTGCTGCAAGGCCCTCCCGGAGCATCATCAAGTCGAAGTCTTCCTCCTGGCCGTCTTCGCCGCGGAGATGGACGTAGGCGAGCGTGCGGCCAAAGCCGTCCGTCCGCTCCGGCCCAAAGTAGAGGCCCACCCGGCGTCCCTTGAGCTTGTCGCGGGCGAAGTCTGTAGCGCGGTCGGCCCATTTCTTGACCTGTTCGACCGACATGCCGAAGCGGCGCGCCTGGCTTAGGGCACGCTCAAGGTTATAGCCGTCCATGGCGTCAATGCCAATCAGCCGGACCTTCCCCACGCCCATGACCTCGATGGTGTCGCCATCGTAGACATGCGTGACGCCGGCCTTGACGAGGACGGCCGTGCCGCTGCCAGAGCCGGCCGGGGCAGACGGTGAGCTGAGCTTAACCTGCGCAAGAACGATAGCGAGCACCGTCGCAATAACGGCCAGCAGCATCCTTGTGACAAATCTGTTGACTCGGTAGGCCACGGCCGAAATTCAACCCCCGCTGAGCCCGCGGCGCTCGCCGCGCAGCGTGACGCTGCCGTGTCGATGGGAGTGGCATTCAAGGTTGACCGCGACCGGCAGGCTCGCGATGTGACAAGGCGCGCGCTCGGCGAGCACAGCGAGCGCAGTGGTGCGCCCGCCGAACCCTTGCGGGCCGATTCCGAGCGCGTTCACGCGCGCAAGCGCCTCCTCTTCAAGCCGGGCCAGGTCCGGCTCCGGGTTCTGCTGGCGTAAGTCCTTAAGCAGGGCGCGCTTGGCCAGCCACGCACACTTCTCGAAGTCTCCACCGATCCCAACGCCCACGATGATCGGCGGGCATGGGTTCGCACCGGCCGCGCTCACCGTCTCGACGATCGCCCGCAGGACCCCTTCGCGCCCCTCGGCGGGCGTCAGCATGTAAACTCGGCTCGTGTTTTCGGCGCCCCCGCCCTTTGCGAGCAGCCGAACGGTCAGCTCGTCGCCCGGCACCTGCTCAAGGTACGTAAGGGCGGGCGTGTTATCGCCGACGTTGCGACGATCAAGCGGAAGCGCAACGGTCGAGGCCCGCAACGGTTGCTCGCGCACGGCTCGGCGCACGCCTTCGTCAATGGCACTCTGGATTGTGCCACCCGTCACCACGACGCTCGCGCCCATGCTGACGAACGCGACGGCCAGGCCCGTGTCCTGGCAGAGAGGCACGCCCTCTGTGCGGCTGATCCGCTCATTCTCGATCAGCACGCTCAGCACCTCCTTGGCCAGGCTCGACTCTTCCCGATCGAGCGCATCGTTAAGCGCCTGGAGGACGTCTTCCCGCAACTCGGTGTTGATGCGGCGGTAGAGATCGCTGACCGCGTCGGCAATCGCTGAGGCTCTGATGATGAAAACGTATTCCACAGACAGGCTCCTGCCAAGAATGCCGGCGCCAGGGACAGCACTGCCCCTATTGTCGCATTTCAGGCGGGAGGAAGACGAGAACATCGGGCAGCCCGGCTCAAGACTGAAAGCGTCGGCCGTCTATCGCTTTGGTGATACGCCCCGACCACCAGAGGTCCACCTCACACACGTTCGTTGACGGGACTTCTTGCCAGAGGTATGCTCGGACACAGCACGATGAACCAGGGCCCTTCTGCGGGCCACAGTCGTGCTCACCGGAGGTTGGAGCGGGTGTCCAGACGCTATCCCGGGACCATGAGGATCAGATTATGAAACCGGAGGAGCTGTTCGACCAGTGGCTGGAGAATGCGGTCCACCGCGAGCGGCAGGTGGACGCACGGGGAGTCCATCTGACTGTGGCCGAAGTCCTGTCAGGACACTCGCGCGGCCGAGTGGATTTCGGGGGAGGCGAGCTGCAGCCCACCTCCACGCACCCCCTGGAGCAGGCCGAGCACAAACCGAGCGACAGGTACGCGTGGTGGCGTTTGGACGGCGGCACCTACATCGTGCGTTTCAACGAGCGCCTGAAAGAAGGCTCGCCACCCATGCTGCTTGTCCCGAGCGAGCGGTTGTTGGCATGCGGGTGCAGCCTCGCACCGACCATCTGCGCGGCGGGCGACTTGCGCTCGGTCCTGGCCGTGCCATCCTGGGGCGTCAGCATCAAGCAGAACGCCCGGATTGCCCTGTTGCGCCCGCTCGACTGAACGCTGCCAATGGCCGCACAAGGAACCACGGCTGCATGCCTCCATGAAGCCAGACCCTTCCGGCCTGATCCGTGATAGAATCCAGGGGAGACATGGAGGGCCACAATGTCCATTAGCCCAAGGCAGATCCATGAGACCAGCGCCCTATTACAGGAAGCCATGGGGCGGGGTCGGCATCCTCGCAGCCGGTGCCATAGCGTACTGGGCGCTATGCCTGCCGGCGCTCCTGTGCCGGCCGCCCTCTAACCTCCAACCCGGAGTGCTGATCCTTCGGTGGCTATGGCCCGTCCCCCTCGTGCTCTCGGCATGGTTCGACCGGTCGAGCCGGCTGCGCTGGTGGGCCATCGTGGCCTATGCATTTGTGACCGCCCCAGCTGTGGGCACTCCGCCATCGTTCGCGCGCCCTGAGATACTCCCGATGCTGGGGATGGGGGCTATTGCGTTTCCGTTCATCCTCGCTATTGGGGTTCTCGTAGAGTTGGGCGCGCAGGGCATCCTGGGATTGTTCAGTTCCGCTGAGGACAAGCCGGAGTCGGACCGATCCGCTCCTGCGCGAGGCGTCAAGGCGAGGACGGTCACCTTCGTGGGAGTTCTCCTCACCGGTTCTGCGGCGTTCCCACTCATCTACAATGCCCGCGTGCTGGCCGAGGCCCGCGACAAGGGCTGCCGGCAAGCGGAGAAGGACTGGCAGAACGGCACTGCCATCCTGTACGTCCAATCAGCGGAATGCTATCCGGACCTTGTGGAAATGCACGCAACCGGCGCCAGGCCTTCCAGGTGGGCCTGGGATCCAAAGACGGGGCTCCGAGTGACGGAAACGAACGGAGGCGCCGTGGGGCGCGCCTCGGTTGAAGCCTACAGGAACGTGATCAAGGAGAAGCTGGCGAAGTACGGCCCGACGCCGACCGCCAGATACCTGTTCAACGGGGACGAAATGAAGAGGCTCCTGGAAAGTGGGCGCCTTGAGGAAGTGAGGAGGGAAACTGTCCAGTATGGAAAAGTGACCGTATCCAAACGGAGGAACGTTTGGTCGGCCGGAAGTCACAGGTTCATCGGGGAGCGCACAAGCATCTCTGCGGGCGTGGTTCCCGAAAAAGGCGATGCGCTCGTCGTTGCCGGCGAATGGGAAGTCGTGACCTTTGATTCCGAAGGTCAGTTGCTGCAAGTCTTCCGGTATGAGCGACTTGGCATGAAGCCGGGTGAGGTCGTCCCTGGGCTGCCCGGCGACCGGAACTCGGAGCATTGAGCGAACCCTATCCACACTCCCGAGGAAGCGCGACGAGTGCCCCGAAGCTTGCACCGCCGGTCAGTGCGCCGATGGCAGACAAGCCGGCATGTTGCATCGGTAGCCGTGAGCGGTACAATGGCCCGGTCATATGGGCAAGAATGGCACAACAGCCAAAGCCATTGTGGTCATCCCCGCGCGGTACGCGTCTACGCGCCTGCCTGGCAAGCCGATCGCAGAAGCTGCGCGCGAGGCAACCGGCAAGTACATTATCCAGCACGTCTATGAGCGGGCGGCACAGGCGCCTTCCGTAGACCGCGTGATCGTGGCCACGGATGACGAGCGCATCGCCAGAGCCGTCGAAGCCTTCGGTGGGCAAGCGCGCATGACCGATGCCACCCACCAGAGCGGCACCGACCGGGTGGCGGAAGTCGCCGCCGAGCTGAGGGCGCCGATCATCGTGAACGTGCAAGGCGACGAGCCCGACATACGGCCCGAGCAGGTCGAGCAAGTCGTGCAGTTGCTCGCGCTGGACAGGGCTGCCGTGATGGGCACACTCGCCCATCCGTTTGAGTCCGAAGAGGACTGGCGCAATCTGAACGTAGTGAAGGTCGTCGTGGACGGGGACAGTCGGGCGCTGTACTTCAGCCGAAGCCCGATCCCATTTGCGCGCGACTCGGGCGGATGGGGACCGGACGGGCCGGTCAAGCCCCTCCGGCACCTTGGTATCTACAGCTATCGGCGGGAGTTTTTGCTGCGCTTCGCGAAGCTCCCCCCTGCCCCGCTCGAGCTGACCGAAAAGTTGGAGCAACTCCGAGCACTCAGTGCAGGCTACAAGATAAGTGTAGGCATCACGCCCTATCTCTGCACTGGCATTGACACGCCCGAACAGCTCGAGGCGTGGCTGAGCAAGCAACGGCATCAGTGAGAACGGCATCAGGAGAGAAATTGCACCATGACAAGGTCTGAAGAGTTCGCAGCCAAGCTCGAACGCATGGAACGATGGCTATCTAAGCAGGGCCTGGACGGCGTTATCCTCAGCCGGAGCGACAGCTTCGCCTGGGCGGGCTGCGGCGCCAGCAACGTGGTGAACAGCGCCTCGGAAACGGGCGTCGGGTCCCTCGCGGTCGAGCCGGGGCGTGTGACACTGATCGCAAACAACATAGAGATAGAACGCTTGCTGACCGAGGAGTTGACGGGGCTGCAGGTCACCGCGACTGAAGCATTCCCCTGGCATGAGCCGGCGCGGCGCACTGCCGCCATTGAGCGTGTATGCAGAGGGAGGAATTTCGTCGCCGACGACGGCAGCGCCGGCATGCCCGCTGCCCCGCGGGATTTCGTGCGACTGCGGTACGTCCTGACGGATGCAGAGATAGAGCGCTACCGGGAGGCCGGCGTGCGCGCTTCGCTTGTCATGGAAGCGGCAGGGCTTTCGCTCCAGCGTGGGATGACCGAAGCGCAAGTGGCTGGCCTCCTGGCGATGGGGTGCCTTCAGATGGGCATCGAGCCAGTCGTCTTGCTGGTCGCGGCGGACGAGCGTATCCGGAACTGGCGTCACCCGGTTGTGAAGGACACTCCCGCCCAGGAGTGTGTGATGATGGTCATCTGCGGGCGCCGCCGCGGCCTGTTCGCGGCTCTAACGCGACTGGTCTATTTTGGCGAACTTCCGGACGACCTGCGGTCCCGCCACCGCGCGGCCTGTGCCGTGGACGCAGCGATGATGAAGGCCACGACGCCGGGAAAGTCCGTCTCACAGGTCTTTGCGGAAGCGCAGTCCGCCTACAGCAGGAGCGGCTATCCGGACGAGTGGCAGTTCCATCACCAGGGCGGTGCGGTCGGCTACCAGCCCCGGGAGTACATTGCCACGCCGCAATGCGAGGAGACCGTGTGGGCGAATCAGACCTTCGCGTGGAATCCCTCCATTCGCGGCACCAAATCCGAGGACACGATGCTTGTCCGGGAGCAGGGCTTCGAGCTGCTCACGGCCCCGTCGCCGGCCTGGCCCGCCGTTGTCATAGAGGAAGGCGGCGAGGCCATCCCTCGCGCGGACATCCTGGTCAGATAGACCCTTCCTCAGATGCGGATGTTCTTGAACTGGGGCAAGTGGCGCCGGTTCACTTTCAGAAGATCGGCGGTCATCTGCTTGATTTCTGCCAGCGACAGGACCGCAGCGGTCACCGGGTCGTAGCAGACAGCCTGGTAGACCAGCGTCGGATCGCCCGTCAGAGCAGCTTCCACAGCCATCTCTTCAACTGCGATGTTCAGGTTGTTCAAGGCCGCGAGCTGCAGAGGCAGGGGCCCGACGTGAATGCTGTTGAGCCCCCGCCGGTTCGCCACGACCGGCACTTCGACGCAGGCCCCCCCCGGCAAGTTCGGGATGATGCCCGCGTTCGGAACGTTTCCGTTGAACTCGAAGGGCTCGCCGCCGAGAACGGCATTGATGATGTGGGCGGCGTATTCATGCCCACGCCCGAGCGAGATGGGGGCTCCCTTTTTGAACCAGTCCCGGACCTGCGCTTTCCAGCCCTTCTCGCGAGCCATGTACTCCTTCAGGATATAGGCGTACTCTCCGGGGTTCCAACCGGTGCCATGGGCGCAGTACTTCTCGATCAGGTCAGGGCGCTTGCGGAACCACCAGTTGTACTCCGAGTTATGCCCGCTTGACTCCGTGACATAGTAGCCCAACGCGAGGAACATCTCGTTCCGCACGATCTCCTCGTTGTAGACAGCCGGCCTCTTCACGGCCTTGCGCAGCAATGGGTAGGCGTCCTTTCCGTCCTTCTTGAACTCGATGTACCAGGCCTGGTGGTTGATGCCGGCACAGACATACGTGATTCGGTCCATGGGCGTCTTGATCCACCCGGCCAGCATTCGGGCCGTGCCCTGCACGCTGTGGCAGAGCCCCGTCACGCGGACGCTCGCGGCGCGCTGCATTGCGCGGCACAGCATGGCCATTGGGTTCGTATAATTGAGCAGGACAGCGTCAGGGCAATACCGCTCAATGTCGCGGCAGATGTCGAGCATGACAGGGATCGTGCGAAGGGCTCGGAAGATGCCGGAGACCCCTCGGGTGTCCCCGATGTTGATATCCACGCCATACTTCTTGGGGATCTCGATGTCGTGACGCCAGACTCCCACGCGGCCGCAAAGAATGGTGCAGACAACGGCGTCTGCTCCCTTGAGGGCCTCGCGCCGGTCCAGAATGGCCTCGACCCTGGCCGGGTATTCGCCTTTATCAACGATGGCTTGCACGGCCTTGCGGGCGAACTCGAGCCTCTCCTTGTCAATATCCACGAGGGCGAGCGTCGATCCCTTGAGCAGCGGAAATGTGAGGATGTCCCGGACAAGACCACGGGTGAAGCCAAGACTTCCCGCACCGATGAATGCGATCTTGGGCATATAGCCTCCTTGCTGAACAAGATGATGTCGCGGCCAACGGTCAATCAGAACCTTGTACGGCTCACAGGCTAACGGATCAGTTCGCAGCAGGGCATCAGCGCTTCGACATCGGCCAACCGGTAACCAACCGTAGTTTCGCTCCTGGCCGAGGCCGCTCCGGTGGCTACCGCCCAGCGGAGGGCCTCTGCCGGGTCGTCGCAGAGCTGCTCGCCGCGCAGCCAGCCGGCGAGGAAGGCATCCCCGCAGCCGACCGTGTTCCGCACGTCGCTATCAGGGATGCGACACCGGGCGCCCACGACGGCTCCGCGCCCGATCAGGAACGCACCCTCCGCGCCGAGCGTCAGGAGAACGATGCCGACCCGATCGAGCAGTTCCCGCGCGGCGGACGGCCCCTCCTTTGCCTCAACCGATCCATGCAGACACTCGCCCAATTCGAGCAGATTCGGCTTGAGAGCATGCACCAGCCCGGTCCCAAGCGCGGCCTGCAGGGCGGGGCCGCTGGTGTCCACGAACACCCGCGCGCCCAGCTTCGCGCATGCAGCGATAAGGGCTGCAAAATCCGCCGGCGACATGCCGGGCGGCAGGCTGCCGCCAAACACCACAGTTGCCTCACCTCTCGTCGCCAGCCAGTCTGCCAGCGCTACCTGCAGCGTCCCTATGTCTTCTGCCTCGACCTTGAAACCGGGCTCGCGCAAGTGAGTCGCCGTATGCGCTTCCGGGTCGAGGACCGTCGTGTTCGTGCGCGTGCACCCGGCTACGATCCGGAGCCGCGTCTCAACGCCTTCGGCAGACAGGCTCTGCGCGAACATGCGCTCTTCGTTTCGTCCGAGGAGTGCGCAGGCGACCGCTTTCCCCCCCAGCCGCACGATGCCTCGCGCGACATTGACGCCCTTGCCGGAGGGTACCAGGGCCTTGACCCGGGCTTGAGCGTGCATCCCGACCTGAAACCCCGGCACCTCAAGCGTCTTGTCAACAGCCGGGTTCAGGGTCACCGTCATGATGCTGTTTGTGGGGGCCAGCACAGGGATGGGCTCCTATCGGACCCGGGCAGATGGGGCCGGTCCCCGTCGCGCGGACGACCCCTTACAGTCGGAGCATGGCGGGAGCGGCTTCCTGGACGGGCCGATCATGGCTGTCGCCCGAGGGGAAATCGGTGTACCGGGGTGTAGATCGCACCGTCCGGCCTGAGCTGACTCCGCATGAGGACGAAGGAGTCCACCTTGACGCGGCCTAAATCCTGCGCCGCCACCGCAGCGACGATCTCGTCCATGCTGGGACACCTACGGCGATCGTTCGTCCGGCCCAGAGTCACGTGCGCCGCGAACGGCCGATCCTCTCGGGCAATGTTCAGTTCCTCCGCCAGCGCCTCTTCCACCTCCTTCTGCAGCGCCGCGAGGACTCCCGCCGGCTCATGTAACTCCGCATAGATCACGCGCGGAACGCCCCGCGGCGGGAACCCCGAGATGCCGGACATGCCCATGACGAATGGCTCGCTGCCGACAGCAACAGCCTGGAGGCGTTCGATGGCGCGCGGAAGGTCGGCCTCGTCCATCTCGCCTATGAACTTCAGGGTCAAGTGAAGTCCATCGGGCTTCACCCAGCGGACGCCGCGGGCGATGGAGGTTAACTGCTCTATGACACCCTCGAGCGCGTGCCGGCAAGCATCGCCGATCTCCACGGCAATGAAGCTCCTCATCCCTCCTCCCTGCCCGAAGCCCGTCACTCGGCCTCCGCGGGCTCGTCGAGCTTGTGGAACAGGATGGCCGGCTCGGCCAGACCACGCCCTTCCGCAAGCGGTTCTGCTGCTGCCTGCCACGTCATTTCCTGCGGCGTTGCAGACAGCATCCCGGCCGTCTTTGCCGCGGCAAACGGCAGGAACGGCTCCATGGCCACAGCGATGCTCTTGATTGTATTGAGACAGACGTTGACCACCGTGCCGCAGGCGACCGCATCACTCTTGCGCAGGGCCCACGGTTCGCGGTAATCGAAATACCGGTTGCTCTGCCGCGCCGCGGCCATCACCTCCTCCAGAGCGTCCTTGAAGCGGTACTCCTCGAGGAGCGCTGAAGCCCTGTCCGTGAGGCCCGCAATCATGGCAAGCTGGCTGCGATCCTGCTCGTTCAACTCGCCGCGACGCGGGACTCTGCCGCCAAAGTAGCGGTGCGTGAAGGTCATGTTGCGGTGCACGAAGTTGCCGAGCGTAGCGACCAGCTCTTGATTATTGCGCTTTATGAAGTCCTCAAACTTGAACGCCGTCCGTTGCTGCTCGGGCGCGATGGCAGTCAAATAGTAGCGCAGCGGGTCGGGGTCGTAGCTTGCCAGGTAGTCTTTGATCCAGACAGCGGTGCCGCGCGTGGCACGGCTCTTTGAAATCTTCTCCTCCTCCCGGCCCGGGAACTGGATGTTCAGAAAGCAGTTGGCCGGCACGTTGCGCGGAACCTCGAAAGTCCCCTCACCCATGAGCATCGCCGGCCATATGAGAGCGTGAAAAACGACATTGTCCTCGCCGATGAAATGGACGATCCTGCAATCGGGGTCCTTCCACCACCGCTCATACTCGCCCACGCGCCCCGTCCGCTCGCGGCACCACTGCTCAGTGAACGAAACATAGCCGATCGGTGCGTCAAACCAGACGTAAAGCACCTTCCCCCGCGCGTCGGGATCATCCGGCAGAGGCACGGGGATGCCCCACGTCAGGTCACGGGTGATAGCCCGCACGGGCAGTCCTTGATCGAGAAGGCCCAGGCTGAAATTCCTCACCATCGGCCGCCACTCGGCATGCCCGCTGATCCAGCGCCGCAGCCGGTCTTCGAAATCGCGGAGGCGGAAGAACCAGTGGACCGTCTCGCGCACCTCGGGGGTGACGCCGGTGACGACGCTCTTCGGCTGGATGAGCTGTGCGGGGTTGATTGTCTTGCCGCAGGCCTCGCATTGGTCGCCCCGGGCGCCTCCCGTGCCGCAGTGATGGCAGGTGCCCTCAACATAGCGGTCAGGCAGAAACATCTTCGCTTGAGGGTCGTAGAACTGGTCGGTCTTCCTCTTCTCCAGGTGGCCGGCTTTCAGGAGACTCAGGAAGAAGTGCTGGCTGACCTCGGTGTGGATGGGAGTGGTGCTCGTTCCGCTATAGATGTCGAACGAGATCCCCAGGCCGTCAAAGTCGCGCTTCTGCTCTGCGCGGTAGTAGTCAGCCACTTCCTGAGGGAGCTTGCCCTCCTTGCGGGCAGTCAGGGCTGTCGGCACCCCGTAGTCGTCACTGCCGCAGATGAAGGCCACTTCGTCGCCCCTGGAACGGAGGTAGCGCGCAAAGATGTCAGCAGGCAGGTAGCACCCGGCGATGTGGCCGACGTGCAGCAGGCCGTTCGCGTAGGGAAGGGCGGCCGTGACGGTAAAGCGTCTGCTGGCCATCAAGTCCGATCCGTGAAGGCACAAAGAGACTCGGCTGCTCCGTGAAGCGCCACACAATGCAGGGCCTCGGCCTGCAATGACGAACGCCCAAGCGACTCCTGGCCCACCGGCCTGTCGAGAGATCCTACGCCGAAGGAGGCTCCGGCAGACCGCCGTCCTTCCCCCAAATCTGCGGGAAGAGGCGCTGAGTCACCCGCGCAAGACGCTCATCGGTGTCCACCTTTGCCCAGAGGAGGTCGTCGACCTTGCAGCATCGGACCTCCGTCTCGTCGGTGAGGCGACCGAAGCACTCGTCGTAGTCGAGGTGATGGTATCCCTCGCGGAAGAACGAAGCAGCAACTGCAAGCATGGCTTCGAACAGGCGCGGCGATATCCTGCAAATGCCTACGAACTGTCCGTCCGCTCCCGCTGTCTCCCCTTCGCCCTGCCAGATACTACGGAGCCGATCTCCCTTCGCCTCCACATAGCGGGGATCGCCCAGGTCCGTGAGTCCCGAAAGCAGCACGGCATCGGGCCGCGGCGCCTCCAACAGAGCTTCCAGAGCGCGCATCTCATAGAGCAGGTCAGACTCGAGCAGCAGAAATGAGTTTTCTATACTATCGCGAGCACAATAGAGGGAGTACATGCTCCCGCTTTCCGCGTACTCGGGGTTCTTCACGGTCTGCATGCCGGTCCATTTCTCAGCCATGTTCTCATAGGCTTCCGCACCGTAGCCCGTGACGATCACGACCTGCTCAATGCCTACGGCGAGCAGCTTCTGTATGGACCAGTGGACAAGCGGCCGCCCCCCGATGCGCAGGAATCCTCTGGGAACTCCACCCGCGATGCCTTTGAGACGCGGTCCCTGGCCTGCCGCCAGTATCACGGCCAGCCGCGGCCGCTCTGCTCGTTCCTTCGTGCGTCGGTCCCTACCGCCGAAAAGCATCCGCCACCTCGCGATATCTGCCACGTCCAATGGGTTCGATCCGCTGGCAGCCGGCACCGAAGGCCGCCCGGCCGTCAGATAGAATAGGCGCTATGGACGGCGATTTCAATGGAATCCTGAAGGGCCCAGGATTACGCCTTGGCGACCATGTGCACGCTGATTTTGGGACCGGTCGTCGTCCTTTCGGCAGCATCGGCCTCGGGCCGTCTGCTCTGCTCGGGACGGGCCGGGTCTTCGATCGCTCTAAGCGCCGTTCGGGGCCAACTGCCCGGAATTCAGGGGCCAATCCCGGGAAGCCACCAGGTTCTCATACAGAATCGGCAAATGCGCGGATGGCGCGTACATGGGCGGCAGTGGTGCCGCAGCATCCGCCGATGATGCGCGCTCCTGCTCCATAGATGTCGGGCAGGCAACGGCTGAAGTCTTCCGGCGTCTCCGGATAAGCCGTCCTGCCTTCGACGAGCCTGGGCAGGCCGGCGTTCGGCTCCGCGATGATCGGCAGGTCCGTAAAGTCCCTGATCTGCGCCACGAGGCGGGCCATGGTGGCGATGCCCTGCCCGCAGTTAGTTCCGACGGCCGCGCAGGGGCATTCTTTGGCGACGCCGGCGAGAGCATCCGGCCCCTCGCCCATAATGCTCCTGTAGCGCCCGCTGGGCTCAGGCGTGAACTTCATGCACGCAATCAACGGGAGGTCGCAACTCTCACGGGCTGCCCGGAGGACGAGACTCAGCTCGGCGCTCGATTCGAAGGTTTCGCAGATGATTGCATCAGCGCCTGCCTGTGCCAGCGCCGTCACCTGAGACACGAATGCAGCGCGGACGGCCTCCGCGGTGAGCCGTCCGAAGGGCTCGAGCAGTTCGCCCGTCGGCCCCAGGCCGCCGATCACAAGCGCCTTGTCGCCGGCCGCCCGGCGCGCTATCGCAACGCCGGCCCGGTTGATCTCCTGAGTCCGGTCGGCTATGCCGTGCCTTTGCAGCCTAATGACATTTGCGCCAAAGGTGTTAGTCAACACGAAGTCAGCCCCTGCCTCGACGTACTCGGCATGTATCCGCTGCACGACGTGAGGATTTTCGACGTCCCAAAGCTCGCCGCATTCGCCGGGCTCCAGGCCGCGCGCCATCAACTGCGTCCCCATGGCTCCGTCGCCCACTATCAGTCGTCTGGTCTCAAGAAGCTTCAGGAAGTCCAACTCTGCTCTCCTCAGTGAACCCGTTTGGCGCTGGTGCCCAGATTCAGGGCTCCATAGTTCACGCCTTTCAGGCTGATCATCTTTTCGCCCAGCGCGCGCAGATCCTTACCCTTGCCCTTCATCACAATGATCTCCAAGCAGTTTTGCCTGTCAATGTGCACGTGCAAAGAGCCGATAATCTGCGCGAGCGACTCGTGCTGTAGCTCCGTCAGTCTCGCGGGAAGCGCCATTTTGTGATGGTCATAAACAAGCATTACTGCCGCAAACGTCTGCTGATCGGGCGCTTTCCACTCCTCTTCAATGAGCTTCTGCCGGATGAGATCGCGCACGGCTTCCGAGCGGTTGTCATATCCCAGGCCTCTTATGAGCTTATCGAACTGATCCAGCAGATCAAGGCTTAGCGACACGCCGAACCTTACCGTCTGAGCCATTTTGTTCCTCCAGCGCGCTCACAGGCCGATTTCACGGATGCGAGCGGACAGCATACCACGTGACCGGACAAAAGCAAGCCGGAGGAGGTGGTTTGCCTGAGCATGATAACCTGGCTAAGAAGGACATCGTGCCCCGCTCGCCGTGCGGCGAGCAGGGGCAGCGCGCGCTGGGCACGGTTCTGCGGGGCGCTGCGCTCGTCGGACTGCCCAGTGTGGATGGGAATGCCGCGGCCTTGCTCTCCGCGCGCCGCGTGCATGCTCAATCACCAAGCCGCTTGCGCTGTGGGGGCTGGCGGGGCAGTCAGGTGGGCCGACAAACGGGCCGGGATGGGGTCAGGCTCGGAAGATAGGCGCGGTGGTGGCGTGCAAGGCTCTTTTGGCCGTACGGAGGCGGACCCTTCCTCGAGTGATCGGCCGTGCAGAGCTAAAGCAATCCGCCGCCCCCCTATGGCGGCGACTTGGCAGCGGCGCTCTTCTGGAGCGCCCTGGCGATGGGGCTTAAGCGCATCTGGCCCAAT
>Ga0315282_10000262_pt1 | contig 105572 bp, 83 predicted proteins | sample YL17G07_20_MG_FD_203693 | JGI IMG/M metagenome (GOLD analysis project Ga0315282, IMG submission 203693) | Sediment microbial communities from Yellowstone Lake, YNP, Wyoming, USA - YL17G07_20 | ecosystem: Environmental > Aquatic > Freshwater > Lake > Sediment | place: USA: Wyoming | collected...
GGCTGCAACTACTGGGCGACCAGATCACGGTGCGCGCCAATAACCAGACCATCGCCCAATACTCGGTCGCGGAGGTGTAGCATTTTGGAGTTACAAAACTGTAGCATCTTGAAGGTTACAGGACATGACCTCAAAAGTGGTGATAGGCGCTCATGGGATTCTTCGCCCGTCGGCTGACGGGCTCAGAATGACAGTGAGGGGCGGCGGGCCTGTCGCCGACGCGCCATAGCCCGCTAACTGGCGGACGACGGCGCGGGCAGGCCGGCCCTACATCTGCGCGCGGACGCTACAGCAGCCCTTCTGATTTCATCCAGGAGACGGCGCGGGACATGGTTTGTTCGGGGGTGTGGCGCGGGCGGTAGCCAAGGCGCGCCGCGATCTTCGCCAGGTCCGGGCACATGTGCGCCTTGAAGTGGAAGTTTGCGCCCAGGTTCGGAGAGATGACAGTTGAGTAGTGCTGCCAGGCGTGCCACTCGATCGGAATCTTCACGCCGTAAATCTGCGCATAGGTCTCGATGAACTGAACCGCTGTCAGCGCATAGGACGAGCCGACATTGAATATTTCTCCCGCCGCTGCATCACGCCGTTGAAATGCCAGGAAGAATCCCTGTGCGACATCCTCGGCATCGCAAGGGCCGATTAGCGTCTGTCCCGGCTCGGGCAGCGGAACCGGCTCGCCGCGCTGGTGCGCCCTGTGGACCTCGATGCTCCTGCCGCCGCGCCCTTCCAGGGGAATCTGATCGGGGCCGCAGATGTTCGGCGGCATTATCGCCGTGAAGGCGATCCCGTCTCTCGCCGCTCGCTCTTTCGTCTCGTGCAATTCGCTGTAGCGCACGGCGTAGCCCTCGAACGGGCAGGGGCTCTGCGTCTCCTCTGGCGTCGGCACGACTTTCGGCTCGCCGAACATCCATACCGACCCGCAGGCGATGAAATGCTTGCATGCCCCTCTTGCGGCGCTATATGTCGTGGGCACATCAACCCCGGGGATGTCAATCACGACCTCGGCTCCGACCGCACGCACGCAGCGCATCCACTCCTCGTCCCCGCGCCGGTACTGGCATTTCACTACTTTCACTTTTTCCCACTTGTCCGCCGCTGGGATCGGCGTGTGGCCCCTGGTGACAATGGTAACCTCGTGCCCATCACCGACCAGCATCTCGACCAGGTTCTTGCCGATGTGCCCCGACCCGCCGATCACGCATATCTTCATCATGACCATCCTGCAGCGCCCGCTCCCGAATTCTTCTCGCCCTGCGGACGCATACCTTCCGCCTGGCCCGCGCGCCTCGCCAATCATTGAATACGTGCTCTCCACACCCTCGCAGCATCCGTGCAGGTGGCCGCTGCCGTGCGCCGAATCGCCCTGACCATGAGAGCGGGCGCAGCATCCTTTGACATCACCCCGGCGATTGGGGCAAGCCTGGCGGGTTATCTTGAGGACCGGCGGGCGACAGGCGTTCACGATCCGCTGCGCGCAAAGGCGATTGTCGTCGAATCAGGCGACGATGCCGTCGCGATCGTCGCGTGTGATGCGATCGCGCTTGCGCGTGGATCGGTGCAGGGAATTCGCGCGATCGCGCACGATCAATGCGGGATTTCAGCGCAGAACATCATGGTTGCGTGCACGCACACGCACCTGGGGCCCGCGACAGTTGACATTTTCCAGACTGTATCCGACAACAGCGCCCTGGAGCGGTTGATCGAGGTGGCTTCAGGGGCGATCGCGCGGGCGAAAAGCGGCTTGCGCCCTGCAAATGTGCGCCTGTCGCGCGGCGAATTGCACGGAATCGCGTTCAATCGCCGTTACCACATGGCGGACGGCACGATCCGCACGAATCCACGGGCCAGATCCGACATTATCGGCCCTGTTGGGCCTGTCGATCCCGAGGTGATTGTTCTTTCGTTCACCAGCGAGAGCGGCGAGCCGATCGCCGTGCTGGTCAACTTTGCGCTGCACCTGGACACGATCGGCGGGACGGAGATTTCGGCTGACTATCCGGCTGTGATGAGCGAGATTGTGCGGCGAGAACTGGGCGAGGGTGCGCAGGCGGTCTTCCTGAACGGCGCTTGCGGAGACATCAACCACATCAACTTCATGAATCCCGCCGATCCGGTGTCTGGTGTCGAGCGATCGCGCGCGATCGGCGAGGCATTGGGCCGCAAAGTCCTCGAATTGCTGCCGCAGTCAACGCCGGTCGAGGGCCGGATAGGGGCGCGGAACAGGCCCGTGCGATTGCAGATCCGCTCGATTCCGCCTCAAGAACTTGAAGAAGCGCAAGAGGTGCTGGCTGATGCGCCGCCTATTGGCGCGATGAGCACCGAGCAGGTGTGGGCTTGCGAGACCGTTCAGGTCAGCAAACTTCCGCGTTCCGTCGAGGCGGAGATTCAGGCCTTGACGTTGGGTGATTGCGCGCTTGTCGGCATCCCTTGCGAGGTCTTCGCGCAACTCGGCCTGGAAATCAAGCGGCGCTCGCCATTCCCTGCTACTGCGGTCGTTGAACTGGCGAACGGCTGGGAGGGCTACCTTCCGACTCGCCAGGCATATGATGAAGGCGGCTACGAAGTGCGCGCAGCCCGCTCCAGCAAACTCGCCTCCGGCTCCGGAGAATCGGTGGTTGATGCCGCCGCGAACCTTCTGCATTCGATCAGCGACGACCGCCGCAGCACAGGAGGGCCTGCGACATGAGGTCTGTGGCGGTGTTATGCGTGTTGGCAAGCACGGCGGCCAGGGCAGGGCCGGGGCCGAGGATCGAGCGGCTGCAGGCCAGCGCGAGAAGGGTAGGGCAGTACGAGAAATTCGAGTTGACCGCGCGCATAGCGGCGGCGTTCGAGAATCCTTTCGATCCGGAGAAGATCGAGGTCCAGGCAGAGCTCAGGTCGCCCAGCGGCGCGGTGATCCGGGTCCCGGGCTTCTTCTACCAGGAATATGAACGCCATCTCGAGCAGGGACGGGAGGTGCTGAAGAAGGTCGGGCAGCCATCGTGGAAAGTGCGGATCGCGCCCATAGAGGTGGGCAAGTATCGCGTGGTCTTGACGGTTCGCGACAAGCAGGGGAGCGCGAGGTCCGACACGCTTGAGTTCGAGAGCGTCCCCTCGCGGAATCCTGGCCTCGTGCGCAGGAGCCAGAAGGTTCCGACGCTGTTCGAGTTTGATTCCGGCAAGCCCTATTTCCCGATCGGCGAGAACATCTGCTGGCCCGGCCCGCGCGGAACTTGGGATTATGACGATTGGCTCGCGGCGCTGGGGAGCAACGGCGCAAACTACGGCAGGCTGTGGATCGGCCCCTGGGATTGCTTCACGCTCGAACGCGCGCCGAAAAATGCAGATGACCCGCTGCGCATCGGTTTCTACGACCTCGCGAATGCGTGGCGCCTCGACCGCGTGCTGGAGAAGGCAAGGGAAAACGGCCTCTATCTGCTGTTGTGCCTGGAATCATTCAACTCGCTGCGGGCAAGCGAGCCGTTCCCGTTCTGGAACCACTGCCCATACAACGCCGTCAACGGCGGCCCGTGCAAGAAGCCGGAGTCGTTCTTCACTCACCCCGTCGCGCGGAAGTTCTTCAAGCGGCGGCTGCGCTACCTGGTTTCGCGGTGGGGGTATTCGCCGAACGTGTTTGCCTGGGAATTCTGGAACGAGGTGGACATCATCGAGAAGTACATTCCGCCGCAAGTGGCGGCGTGGCACCGCGAGATGGCGCACTACCTGCGCGCGCTCGATCCCTGGAAACACATGATCACCACCAGTTTCGCGCGCTCCGACGGCGATGCGCGCATTGACGGGATGCGCGAGATGGTCTTCGTTCAGACTCACGAATACGGCTCGCCCGATGTGGCCGAGAGCCTTCCCCGCTGGTCGCGGCAAAAGGTAGAGAAATACGGCAAGCCGCATTTCGTCGGCGAGTTCGGGACGGACTGGAGGGGCGAAGGCGAAAAGCAGGATGCAACGGGCGTCTGCCTGCACAACGCGATCTGGGCGGCAGCGCTCTCCGGCTCGGCAGGCTCGGCGATGACGTGGTGGTGGGACAGTCACGTTCATCCGAGGAATCTATACTATCACTTTCGCGCGCTCTCCCGATTCCTGCGCGATGTTGACTGGATTCGCGAGGCATACCGGCCTGCTCAGGTCGAGGTTTCGGCGGCTGGCTTGAGGGCCATCGGCGTTTCGAACCAGCGCTCATCCCTGGTCTGGCTGCACAACCGCGCTCACACCTGGCAGCGGGTCGCGAAGGGAGAGACGATAGAGCCTGTTCGGGCAGCCACCCTGACGGTCAAGGGCCTGGCGGATGGGCAGTATGCCGTGGAATGGTTTGATACATATGCGGGGAGGCCCTTATCGCGCAGCGCCGGGGTGGCTGAAGGCGGAACGCTGCAAGTAAAGCCGCCGGAGATCGCGAGCGACATCGCGTGCAAGATCCGGTTGCGCTGAGCAATGCGCGGTGCTATACTCGCGCGGCTGCTCGCTGTCAGTGCAAGGCATCTGCCCACGCGCGAGTGTTATGCTGAGCCCTTCGACTACGCTCAGGGTAAACGCAGCGAAGCATCCCGTTACGTGCAAGTGGGATTCTTCGTCCGCCATCTGGCGGGCTCAGAATGACATGGTCGGCGCGGTTGTGCAACGGCGAAGCACGGAACCCGGGAGGTGGCAATGCTGAAGGTCAAGCGTGCGTTGGTAAGCGTTTCGGACAAGACGGGGGTGGAGGATTTGGGCCGCGGCCTGCATTCTCTCGGCGTTGAGATCCTCTCGACGGGCGGGACTGCAACCGCGCTTCAGAAGGCGGGCGTGCCGGTGATCAAGGTTTCCGATTACACCGGCTTCCCGGAGATCATGGACGGCAGAGTGAAGACCCTGCACCCGAAAATCCACGGCGCGATCCTGATGCGGCGCGGGAATCCGACGGATGAGGCTGCCGTGAAACAGCACGGAATCCAGCCGATTGACATGGTGGTCGTCAACCTTTATCCGTTCTCGCAGACGGTTGCGAAGGAGGGCGTAACGCTCGACGAGGCGATGGAGAACGTTGACATCGGCGGCCCTTGCATGTTGCGCGCGGCGGCGAAGAATCATCGCTTCGTCGCGGCGGTGTGCAATCCGGCGCGGTATCCTGCGCTGCTCGACGAAATGAAGAAGGGAGGCATTTCGGAGGCGACGCTGTCGTCGCTTGCAGCGGAGGCGTTCGCGCACACGTCCGCATATGACGCGGCCATCGTACAGTATCTGACCAAGCAGAGATCGTAGAGTGCGCCGCAGGAGGACCTAGATGAGTGACAAGGAGATACGGCTTCGCTACGGGTGCAATCCGCACCAGACACCAGCGAGGGTGTATGCCAGAGAGGGCAGCCTGCCGATCAGGGTTCTCAACGGAGCGCCGGGTTACATCAACCTGCTGGACGCGCTCAACTCGTGGCAGTTGGTCAGGGAACTCAAGCAAGCGCTTGGCCTGCCGGCAGCCGCGTCGTTCAAGCACGTAAGCCCTGCCGGGGCAGCAGTCGGCATCCCACTGAGCGATTCGCTCAGGAAAGCCTACTTCGTCGGCGACCTCGGACTGTCTCCTCTCGCCTGCGCCTATGCCCGCGCCAGGGGAGCGGACCGCATGTCATCTTTCGGCGACTGGATCGCATTGAGCGACCCGCTCGATGTGCCCACCGCTCGACTCATCCGGCGCGAGGTCTCGGACGGCGTCATTGCGCCGGGATTCGAGGAGGGCGCGCTTACCATACTCAGGCAGAAGCGGGGCGGCAAATACGTGGCCGTCGAGATTGACGCGGACTACGAGCCGGAAGAGATGGAATCGAGGGAGGTTTTCGGCGTTGCGTTCGAACAGAAGCGCAACACGCTCATCCCGAGCCCGCATATCCTGAAGAACGTAGTAACGCGCAGCACCGAGTTGCCGGAATCGGCGAAGAGGGACCTGCTCGTCACGCTCATCTCTCTGAAATACACCCAATCCAATTCCGTCGGCCTGGCACTAGATGGCCAGGTCATCGGCATGGGCGCGGGCCAGCAATCCCGGATTCACTGCACGCGGCTTGCAGCGTCGAAGGCTGACACGTGGTATCTGCGGCAGCATCCGGCGGTCCTCGGCCTGCGGTTCAGGCAAGGAATAGGGCGGCCGGAAAGGGACAATGCAATTGACCAGTTCTTGCGGGACGATATGACGCCCGCCGAGGAGAAGGCCTGGCAGGAGGCATTCGAGCAAGTACCGGTTCGTCTCACGCCGAAAGAGAAACGCGAGTGGCTCGACGGCTTGAGGGGTGTTGCACTTGCATCGGACGCGTATTTCCCGTTCCGCGACAACATAGATCGCGCGCGCCGAAGCGGGGTTGCGTTCGTCGCGCAGCCCGGGGGCTCCCACAGGGATGCCGAGGTGATAGCCGCCTGCGACGAGTACGGGATGGTGATGGCCTTCACCGGCGTGCGGCTCTTCCACCACTAGGCTGGGCTGATCAGCGTGCAGAGGGTTCCGGGCGATTGCGGAGGCTGCGGTGGATTACGCGCGTGAGGCGAGGGTCAGGTTTCGGGAAGTGCAGCACATGCCGGGGTGGCTGCGCCTGGTGATGTGGGGCAGCGCTGTCGCCATGGCCGCAGGGGTGTACTTCGCCGGCCTCGACCCCAAGACGCCCGATGCTGCTAAGGTGGCACTCTTCGTCGCCTTGGCCGGAGTTGTTTTCACGTGCGTCGCCTTGGATCGAATGGAGATCGTCCTCGATGACCAGAACCTTTCGTTCGGGTTCTGGCTCTTTCGAGCGGTCGCGCCGGTGAACCGCATCGTGTCGTGCGAACCGGAGAAGATCACGTTCTGGAGAGGGGGCATAGGGATCCACTTCACAGCGGGGGCTGTGTCCTACAGTGCGCGCTATGGCGACGGCGTGCGCATTCGCGTTGAGGGGCGCAGGAAGGAGTGGGTGTTTTCTTGCGATGATGCGCCGCGGCTGATCGCGCTGCTGAAGGAAGAGATGGGCAAACACCGCGCGGGTCGTGCGTCCGGTTGAAGCCGTCCTGTCGGCCGGCGGGCCTAGGCAGGCCCGCCCTACAGACCGCTGTGAGGTTGCTAGGGGTTTCGCCCCAGCCGGAGAACACATGCGGTGACCGATGCTCGCCTGGAGGTGTGTTGATGTCTCGAATCATCATGGTTGCAGTTTCGATCCTGGTTATGGGAGCGGCGATGGCTGAAGGCGCGATTCCGAACGCGAAAGTGAAAGAACTCGGCGTCCCGGTGAAGGGCGTCAACTGGGTCAGGCTTCTTGCCGGCGTGGACGGGGCTGGCAAGGAATGCCTGTATGCGACGATGGGGCAGCAGGCTGACAATCTCATCGTCCTGCGGATTGATCCGCAGACGGGCAAGTTCAAGCAGTATATCGCACCTGTTCCAGGGTCCAACTACCCGATAACGGTGTTCTGGGCGGAGGACAACAGCCTCTACATCGGCGCGGCGTATTCCGGGCATTTGCTGCGGTTCGACCCGAAGAAGGACAAGATCGAGGACCTGGGAGAGATCAACCCGCCCGGCGACACTTTCCCATGCCGCATTGACCAGGCCCCGGACGGAAGTCTGTTCATCGGGTGCTATGGGACGGCGGGCCTGACTCGCTACGACCCGCCTTCGTCCGCCGGTCGGCGGACTACGGCGGGCGAAGGCCCGAAGACCGGTGAGTTCAAGCGTTACGGGCGCATGGACGAGGTGGACATGTACTGCTATCCGCTGGTAGCGCCGGACGGGATCGTGGCGTCGGAGATCAGGATGACGAAGCCGCACATCGTTCTTCTCGACCCTGCCACGGGCGAGAAGAAGACGGTGGGGCCTGTTCTCACGGCGGGGGAGAAGGGCAAGTCGGTATCGCTCATGCGCGGCACCGACAAGAATCTGTATATCGTTTCGAGCGAGGGCAACTTCCGCATTGATGGGATGGACATCAAACCGGTTGACCAGGTGCCGGCAGCGGAGCCGACCCGCGTGCTCTCCGACGGGTCAACGTTCTATTTCGCGGACGCTCAGTTCCAGGAATACCGCGAACTGGTGATCGAGAACGAGGGCGCGAAAACCAAGCGCCAGTTTCACCTGGACTATGAGGCCGCGGGAAGCAGCCTTTTCGTCGTGCACCTTGGCCCGGATGGGAAGATCTACGGGTCGAGCATCATGCCCCTGCACCTTTTCTCTTATGGCCCGAAGACTGGCGAGTTGAAGGACCTGGGGCGGTGCAGCCCTGCTGCCGGAGAGGCATACTCGATGGGGAACCTGGATGGGAAGTTGTATATCTGCTCGTATCCTGCGGCGATGCTCTCGGTCTATGACCCCACCAAGCCATATCACTTCGGCAGCGAGGCGACTGACAATCCGCGCGACCTGGGGCCGATGGATGATCACATTTCATACCGGCCGCGCGCGATGCTCACCGGGCCGCTGGGGCGCGTCTGGACTGGCTCATATCCGAACTACGGCATATGGGGAGGCCCGCTCGCCTGGTATGACCCGAAGACGGGCGAAAAGAAGAGTTACCGGCACATCTTGCAGGATCAGAGCGTTTGCTCCCTTGCGTGGGTCGAATCCTTGCAGATGATAGTAGGTGGGACCTCGATATCTGGCGGCAGCGGCACCGAGCCCAAGGCGGATGAGGCCGCGCTTTTCCTGTGGGACCCGGTGAAGGAGACGAAGGTCTGGCAGCGCGGCCCGCGCCAGGGCACGAAGGGGATTTCCTCTCTTGCAGCAGCCCCCGATGGGATGGTTTACGGGATCGCGCACGGGCGCAATGTGCGCGGCAAGGATTTCCGCGGGATTTTCGTGTTCGATCCGAACACCAGGAAACTCGTGCGGCATCTGGCGATTCCGGAGGGAGGCGCGCCTGATAATTCGCTGCAGATAGGGCAAGACGGCGTGGTTTACGGCGTAACCACGGAAGTCGTTTATCGCATACCGCGAGGCGCACGCAAAGTCGAAGTATTGGCAGCCATTCCAGGCAGGCTCGACATACCAGGTCCGCTCGTGGGCAAGACGCTCTACTTCGCCAGGGACCACCGCCTGCGGTCGCTGCGATTGCCGTGACGGGCAGGCGCGTTTTCTGTGATCTGCTGGCTGGCGCTAGAAAAGCGCCAGTTGCAGCGACGGGCCGCCGGCGCTCGACAGGCGCTCGATCACCAGATTGGCAGCGCGCTGTGGGTCAGAGGCAGGCAGCGGCTCGCAGGCCTGTTCGATCAGCCTCCGATTGCCTGCCGTGCCCTCTCCTTCTCCCGGCCAATCAGCGACGAAGAGCGGACGGTCTTGTTTCCTCGCGTGGCGGGCCGTGTCCATGGTCCCGCTTTCGAGGGCGGCTTCTGCAATCACAACTGCCAGAGAAAGGCCGCTGATAATCCGGTCGCGCGCGAACAGGGCAGCGACCGCAGTTCTCGCATTGGGGTGAGTCTCGGAAAGCAGGGCGCCTGATTCCAGAACGCGGCGCGCAAGTTTCGCGGCCTGCGGGGCAAGCCTGGCGCGTATTCCGCAGCCGAGCACTCCCATGGTGCGGCCGCCGGCGTCGAGCGCGCCCTCATGCGCGGCGGAGTCAATCCCTGGAGCCATGCCGCTGACGATTGTCAAGCCGGCGAGCGCAAGGCAGCCCGCAAGTTCGTGAGCAAAAGCAAGCCCCTGCTCGCTTGCCTTGCGGGAGCCCGCGATTCCGATTGCCCTTCGGTCTCCTTCCAGCAGCGAGCCCCGCGCAAAGAGGATGATGGGCGGATCGGCGATCATCCGAAGGTTGGCGGGATATGCCTCATCGGTCAGCGTCAGAAGAGAGATCCCTTCCTCGCTCAGGGAGTACAACTCGTCATCGAGCAAGTCGAAGGATTCGTCTGCCTGCCTGATCTGTTCGACCGCCTCTGCAGAGAGGCCGAAGGCGCGCAGGCGCTCTGAATCCGCCGCGAAGACCTCTGCGGGACTTCCGAACTCTCGCACGAGCGCAGCCGACCTGGCGGGCGCAAGGCCGCCCACCTGGTGCAGCGCGAGCCAATATCTCAGGTCAGACGGCATTCATGATGGAGGGATACGCGCAGGTCACACGCTCACGCGTCCCCGCTGGGGGCCGCGCCACCTCAGAACCTACCGCTTGGGCTCGATCATCAGGCGGATGGCGGTCCGCTCCTGGCCGTCAACGAGGATGTCTGCAAAGCAGGGCCAGCAAATCAGGTCAACGCCGCTGGGAGCCAGGAAGCCGCGCGCAATGGCCAGCGCCTTGACTGCCTGGTTGAGCGCACCTGCGCCGATGGTCTGGATCTCGGCGCAGCCTTTCTGGCGGATCACGCCGGCCAATGCGCCGGCCACGCGATTGGGGTTTGAGTCGGATTTGACCCTTAGCACTTCTATGTCTCTGCTCCCCCTGCCGAGGTTACCGTTGTGACTGCGGCTGCGGTTGGTCACGCTATTCTCCTGCGGCGTCTTCTGCAATCAGTGAGGGCTCGACTTGTTCCTGCACCCTGAAAATGTTCTCCGCCAGCCCGGTGTCTTCGTTTACCGCGATCACTACGGCGCTAAGGGCGACGGGCCCCCGCGCCACGTCGAACTTGGCCGGAAGGCGGCTCACGAACCGCACCATGATGCCTTCCGGTTCCATGCCGATTATGGAGTCCCTCGGCCCGGTCATGCCGACGTCGGTGATATAGGCCGTTCCCTTGGGCAGCAAGCGCTCATCGGCCGTTTGCACGTGCGTGTGCGTGCCTATGATCGCACTCGCCTTGCCGTCGAGGAAATAGCCCATCGCTTGCTTCTCGCTGGTCGCCTCCGCGTGCATGTCAACCACCACGATGCGCGCCTGCTCTCTCAGCCTCTCGACAGCCTCAGCCGCCGCGCGGAAGGGGCAATCAATCGCCTCCATGAACGTCCTGCCGCACAGATTCAGCACCGCCACCTTCGTCCCCTTGCCGGAGGCGAAAATTCCTTGCCCCCTGCCGGGGACACCCGGCGGGTAATTCGCAGGGCGTATGAGGCGGGTCTCGTGTTCCACCGCCTGCGCGCCTTCCTTGTGTTTCCACACATGGTTGCCGAGGGTAACGACTTGCACCCCCGCCTCGAGCAACTCGCGCGCCACGGCCACCGTGATTCCCATTCCGCCCGCCGCATTCTCGCCGTTTGCCAGGGTGAAGTCAATGGCATACTTCTCCACCAGCGAGGGCAGCAAAGCCCGCACCGCCCTGCGCCCCGGCCTGCCAACCACATCGCCCACGAACAGTATGTTCACGGCGGCCCTTTCGCACCCCTACTTGGCGTATTCCACGGCCCGCGTTTCCCTTATCACCACCACCTTGATCAGCCCGGGGTATTGCAGGTCCTCGGCTTCCTCTATTCGCTTGGCAACATCCTTGGAAAGTTGAACGGCGCCCGCGTCGTCCACCACTTCGGGCTTGACCATGATGCGCACTTCCCTGCCTGCCTGCACAGCATATGCCTTCTCGACCCCGGGACAGGCATCGGCAATCGCCTCCAGGTGCTGCACGCGTTTCAGGTAGGCCTCCAGCGTCTCGCGCCTGGCGCCGGGGCGGCCGGCGGAAATAGCGTCCGCAGCCTGCACCAGCGCCGCCTCGATGCTGGGCATTTCGCGATCACCGTGATGGGCCGCTACGCACCCGATCACCTGCTCGGACTCTCCGTAGCGGCGCAGGATGTCTATCCCGATGTCAACGTGCGAGCCCTGCACATCCGCATCCATCGCCTTGCCGATGTCGTGCAACAGGCCGCCGCGCCGGGCGATATTCGCATCCACCGCCAGTTCCGCGGCTATGGTGCCCGCCAGGTGAGCGCACTCGAGCAAGTGGTCCAAGACATTCTGCCCGTAACTGGTGCGATACTTCAACTTGCCCAGCAGGCGCACCAGTTCGGGATGCAGGCCGACGACGCTGGCTGCCACCACGGCTTTCTCGCCAGCCTCGCGCACCAGCTTCTCGACATGCTGGCGCGCCTTCTCGACGGTCTCCTCGATGCGCCGCGGGTGAATGCGGCCGTCGCCGACGAGTTCCGCAAGCGCAAGCCTTGCCACCTCCCGCCGCACAGGGTCGAAACCAGAAATGACTACCGCCTCCGGGGTGTCATCAATGATCAGGTCAACGCCGGTCAGGGTCTCGAAGGACCGGATGTTTCGGCCCTCCCGGCCGATGATCCTGCCCTTCATGTCATCATTGGGCAGGGGCACCACGGAGACGGTGCTCTCGGATACGTGATCAACGGCGCAGCGCTGGATGGCCAGGCCGACTATTTTCGTGGCTTCCTGCTCGGCCTTTTCTCTGGCCTCCTCCTCGATCTGCCGGGCCAGGCGCGCTGCCTCCTGGCGGCTTTCCGCCTCCACGCGCTGCATCAACATCTGCTTGGCTTCTTCAGCCGGTATGCCGCTAATGCGCTCCAACTCGGCCCGTTGACGGCTTGCGAGGTCCGCCAACCCCTGGCGCTGCTTATCTAACTCGCCCTCCTTTGCCCCCAGTCCCTTCTCCCGTTTTTCTACTTGTTCAAGCCTTCGCTCGAGTGTGTCCTCCTTGTGTGCTACGCGACGTTCAAGCCGCTGAATCTCGGCCCTGCGCTCGCGGCTTTCAGCGTGCGATTCGTTGAGTATGCGCAGGGCATCTTCCTTGGCGTCCTTCAATGCTGTCCGTTTGGTCTCATCTGCTTCCTGGCGCGCCTTGCGCAGCACTCCTTCCGCTTCGGCTCGGCTGCGGCGCGCCCCCTTGTGTAACACTGCCAAAATCAGAATGGCCGACGCCAGCGCTGCTAGCCCCAAGGCCAGCGCCGCCAGCGCGCTCCAGTGCGTGGGCATCGTATGCTCCTTCCCTGCTTTTCAAGGTTCGTGTAAGGGAGGCCCTAGCGGGCGACCCCTATCTATTCGCCCGATGGGCAGATAATGACTCTATCACTTGCCAGATTATACCCGAATCAAAGCCCCTGCGGGCGAGCGCGGCCTGCGCTCTTCTGAGCGCCGCACGGTCTGTGCCTGATTCGAGGTAGCGCCTGCCGAGAGCAAGCGCTGCTTCCAACTCAGCCTCAGGCGTTACAGCGCTGTCCACAGCGCGTTCGGCCAGCGCCCGTTCGATGCCTTTGACGGCCAGTTGCCGCATCAAGGCGCGCTTCCCGAGCGGCCGCAAGCGCATGCGGCTTTCGACCCAGGCAGATGCGAACGCCGCGTCGTCCAGCAGCCCGACGCGGCGAAGGGATGCCAGGCATTCCTCCGCGGCCTGGGGCGCTGTCCCCCTGCGGCGCAGGCTCGAACGCAGTTCGTGCTCGCTGCGCGCGCGTATTGCGAGCAGCCTCAGGCAGTATTGCTTGGCGCGCTCGACGTCCTGTTCCGAAACGCCGGGATGTTCATCGGGGCTCCCCAGCCTCTTCCTGTTTGTCGTCCTCCCCGGCGGATGGGCGAAGGCCAGCGAGCGCGCGCTCGCGCACCTGTTTCTCAATCTCATTGCACACCTCTGGATGCTGCTCCAGGAACTCTCGAGCATTGTCGCGGCCCTGTCCGAGCCGCGTGTCGCCGTGTGTGAAGAAAGCGCCCGTCTTGCGCACGACCTCATACTCCACCGCCACGTCAAGCACCGATGCCTCGCGCGAGATGCCCTTGCCGTGAATCAAATCGAACTCGGCCGAGCGGAACGGCGGAGCCACCTTGTTCTTCTGCACCCGCGCCCTGACGCGGCTGCCGTAAACCTCCGTGCCGCGCTTGAGCGACTCGATGCGGCGCGTTTCGATTCTGGCGCTGGCCCAGAACTTCAGGGCCCTGCCCCCCGGGGTGATCTCGGGGTTGCCGAACATGATGCCTATCTTCTCGCGGATCTGGTTGAGGAAGACGCCCGCCGTCTTCGTCGCGGCCAGAGAGCCCGATATCTTGCGCAGGGCCTTGGACATCAGCCTGGCCTGCAAGCCCATGTGCGAGTCGCCCATTTCCCCCTCCAGTTCCACCCTGGGGACAAGCGCCGCCACCGAGTCCAGCACGAACACGTCAATCGCCCCGCTGCGCACGAGCATGTCAGCGATGTCCAGCGCCTGTTCCCCGGTGTCCGGCTGGGACAGCAGCAGGTCATCCAGCCGCACCCCCAGCACCTCGGCGTAGATCGGGTCGAGCGCGTGCTCGACGTCAATGAAAGCCGCTATCCCCCCTGTTTTCTGTGCTTCAGCGATCACGTGCAACGCGAGCGTTGTCTTGCCCGACGCTTCGTTGCCGTAGATCTCGGTGATTCGCCCGCGAGGGATGCCCCCGATTCCCAGGGCCAGGTCAAGCGGCAGGCAGCCAGTGGATATGGCCGCCACCGGCACGGGCCTCGTCTCGCCCCCCAGCCGCATCACTGCCCCCCTGCCGAACTGCTTTTCAATCTGGCTGAGGGCGAGTTCCAGCGCTTTCTCGCGGTCCTTGCTCTCGGCGGCCTTTCGCATCTCATGCTCCCTTGTCCGCCGAAGCCCCGTTCGCCGGGCGAAGGCGGACTTCTCCACCGATTCCCCTACTACTCCGCGCCGAGCCGGAATTCCTGCACGACCGAGTATTGCGGCCCGCCCCTGTCCAAGATACTCTGCATCAGGTCAAACTTCTCGACGTTCATCGTCCCGATCTCGCACCCCCGCGCCGACTCAAGCGCCTGCGCGAGCGCATCCCGGCCTTTGGGCGAGCGAACGCGCCCCAGGGTTACGTGCGCGCTGAAAGGCCGGCCTTCCGGCTTGAAACCCAGTTTCTCAAGCCTGTCTTCCAGCCCGCGCGCAAGGGCCTTGAGTTCCTCGACCCCGTCTGTCAGCCCCGCCCAGACGACGCGCGGGGCCCGCTGCGTGGGAAAGGCTCCAAGGCCGCCCAAACTCAAAACGAACGCCTTGGCTTCTTTCGCCACCTGGTCGGCCTGCGCGATGATCGCAGGCACCTTGTCCTCCGGCACCTCCCCCAGGAACTTCATGGTCACGTGCAGGTTCGGAACCTCGACCCATTTCACATCCGCGCCCGTAGCCACAAGCGGCCTCTGTACCTGCGCCAGCCGCTCGCGAATCTCAGGCGTCACATTCACAGCGAAGAACAGCCTCACTTCCCGCGCTCCCTGCTTGCCCCCGATTCCCTGCGATAGTGGTAGCCTGCGCACCTTGGAGTGGCTATGCTCCGCCAGCCCGTGGATTCCATGCAACCGCCGCAGCCCGCAGTACGCGGCAGCCGTCAGTCCGTCGGGGGTACATCGGTATCAGGACGGCACCACTGTTCCACAGCCACGTCGAGAACCTGCCGCAGGCGCTGAAAGTCGCCGTCAGCAGAAACCACGACAAGCCCGTCTCGCTTGGCAACAGCCGCGATCCAGAGGTCGTTGTCTTTGAAACCGAGCTCGTCGATCCCGAATCGTCGCCTCTTGGCTTTCTCCCTGGGGCCGAACTTGTCCAGGATTGCGGCTTTCAGCCTTCCGTAGACTCGTGCGGCCTCATCATCAACCGGGAGCACTTCGATGTCTCTCAGCAAGGCGGAGACTTGCTGCAGATTCTGATCAACATATTCTGACTTGTGTGCCATGAAGATCAGTTCCCCGCTGACAATCGCACAGGTCGCGATGAAGGCATCACCGAGTTCGCTTAGCTTCTTCACAATGCTCGGATCATTACCTATCAAGCGGCTGCAGTGATCCGTGTCCAGAAGGTACATACTCAGAACTCCGCCTGGGCTCGATAAGCGTAGACATCGCGAATGCATTTCTCGAGGTCCCCACCAACCCATGTTCCAGCATGACGGAGCAGAGCATGAGCAGTCGAACGGCGCACGTAGATGCGGTTCTCTCCAGGAAGGTGTTCAGGACGCGATGCACATACGTTTTCCACGAGCCCGCTTCGCTCCAGGCCAGAACCGTTTCGCCGCAGCCTCGCGGACAGATGGATGTAACCCTGTGTCTCCACCATCTTGTCGTCGACGCCGAAAGGTGGAAAAGGCAAGCTCGCAGGGCCACTCCTCTTCTCGAAGCTGAAGCCCGTCAGGTTGCTCATGACCGCGCTCCTCTGATCTTCTCGATCATGGTCTTCATCTCGCGTAGCCCTCCCTCAATGACCTTGGGCGCAACCTCTCTTGAAGAATGGTAGTCTGTATGCTCGTTGTAAGCATAGCGGTCGTTGAAGTCACCGATAACCTCAATGCCGCGTTCGCTGCACTGTCCACGGGGGAAACGAGGCACGGCGATTTGTCGGGCATCCATGTTCCACTTGCAGTAGTTTCTTACCATCATGTTGCTGAAGAACCTACCCGAATGCGCCGTTACCGTCTTCACTTCGATGTCGAAGGGCCGAGGCTTGGGTAAGCTCTTCATGAACAAGTCAGCCAGAGCCTTTAGCACGGCGGCTTCCCTCTGGCTGGTCCGCAATCGAGCCCGCGTGGTCAAGCCGCAGAAAAGGGGCCTCACCTCCCCAAGGACCTCAAGAAGGTCGTATAAGACTGACGTCCGCTCGAGGAGATACTGCCTCCCCTTCGAGATGTCGGTTTGCCAGTCAGGCGAGTAGGTCACATTGAGCACTAAGTTCACCTGCGAGATGATCACCTGGCTGAACCCGTGTTGGGACCCGAAAATGATGCGAGGAACCTCTGGATCCAATTCGTCCGGGACAGCGATGATCTGAGGCTGAACATAGCGTCCGCGCAGGCTGTCCTCGAAGTCGTTCGCCTTTCTGCGAATCTCGGGCTGGCGCGGAAACACCAGGTTGAAGCTGTTTTGGACGTACTTCGCCTCGTCGAACACTCTTGAACCCTCCCCGCTCTATTCTAGCACGAAAGTGGCCCTGGCGACTGACTTTGAAGGATATTCGGCCACTCCCCGGCGAGCACCTTGCGGCGCCAATTCAGACCGGCAGCCGAGCGCGGCACTGGCCATCCATGGCCCCACGCCGCTGTGAACACGGCGCCCCAGTAACTCCAGTCTCATGCTTCCCGAGGGGACCGTCATGCAAGGAAGAGCCTCATTTCGCCGTTCCCCTTGCCAGCAGTTCGGAGCGCAGGAGGGCCAGGGCGGTGATTGCTGACCTGCGCTTGATCGCCTCGCGGTCTCCGACGAAACGGTTCTCTTTCACCACAGTCCAGCCTTTGCCGCAGGCTGCAACGTAAACCAGGCCGACGGGCTTCGCCTTCGTTCCGCCCGAGGGGCCGGCGATGCCGGTAACGGCGATTGCCACGTCCGAGCTCGCTCGCTTCCGCACCCCGTGCGCCATCGCTGTCGCGACCTCGGCGCTCACAGCCCCGTGTCTGGCTATAATCTCGCGTGGCACGTTGAGCATCTTCACCTTCGCATCGTTGCTGTAGGCGACCACTCCCATCAGAAAATAGTCGCTGCTGCCGGGCACATTGGTGATCATGTTGCCTGTCAGGCCGCCGGTGCACGACTCGGCAATGGCCAGGGTCAGTCCGCGCTGGCGCAGCAGGTTTCCGATCGCGCTCTCCAGGGTCTCGTCGTCGCTGCCGATGAAGAACTCGTCGGCGGCGGCAATGACCTTGGCCTGCGCTTGCTCAATCAACCTCTGCGCCTGTCGCCCGGTTGGGGCTGCCGCTGTCAGGCGAAGGTGCACCTCGCCCTGCTGCGGCAGAAAAGCGACCTTTAGGTCTCCAGAGCGCGCCAGCGAACCAATACGCTGCTCCAGCGCCGTCTCGCCGATGCCGACGAACTTGAGCACGCGCCATCTCGCTGCCGTGCCCTTGATTCTGCTGCGCAGGAAAGGCAGCAGGCGGCGCTCCGTCATCGCCCGCATTTCCATCGGGACGCCGGGCAGCGCGGCAACGATCCTGCCTTTTTTTCGCACGATAAAGCCGGGAGCGGTGCCAACATCGTTCTGCATCACCCGGCACCCGCGCGGCAACAGCGCCTGCTTCAAGTGTCCCGGCAGAACCTCAATGCCGCGGCTGGAAAGGAACGACCGTATCTTTCGCTCGATCGCTGGCCTCTTTTGAAGCGGCAGGGTGAGCGCGCGCGCAACCGCCTCGACCGTAACATCATCGCCCGTCGGGCCCAGCCCGCCCGTAACGACCACGAGATCCGCGCGCTTGAGGGCCAGCCTCAGCGCAGAAACAATGTCGCGCCTGTTGTCGCCGACGGACGTCTTCCAGAAGACCTGCGCGCCCATTGCGCTCAAGTGCGTGCCAAGCCACGCCGAATTCGTATCAACCGTCTGCCCGGCGAGCAGTTCATCCCCGACCGCTATCAGTTCCACCCTCATCGCGGCCATTATAGGAGTAGGTGCCCGGCGCAGCAAGTGGTTGGAGCCTGCGGGGCATGGGCATCCCTTTGGCTGCGCTCAGGGCAAGCCTGCCCATGATTCACGGGCGCGACGCGCACCACATCCGTTGCCGCGACTATTGGAGGCGAGTTACTGCTTCTTCGCCGTTGGCTCGGCGGGCCCGGGTTTGGGCTCCGCTGCCGGTTTGGGTTGCTCTTGCTGCTTCGGCTCTTCCTTCTGCTTAGGTTCTTCTTTCTGCTTGGGAGCAGGCACGGTTACCGGCGTCTTGTCGGTTGAGATGTTGCCGGCCTCGTCGAAGGCGCGGACCTCGACCTGGTGTTTGCCCGGCGCTACCTTTTCAGCCGTAAGGGAGAAATCCACCTGGTGCCCATCCACGGCATCCAGGCTGGCAGCCTGCCATTCCCCCGAATCCACGCGCCAGTCCACCCCGCTGACGAATCCATCCTTGTCGCCCGCAACCCCGCACGCCGAGACCTTGCCCTCTTCCACCTTCACCGAGTGGCGCAGGACCAGCACCTGCGGGGCCGTGTTGTCGAGCAGAACTGCCGCCATGGCCTCCGCGCTCTGCGCATCTGCGGCCCTGCTGATCCTGTCGCTTGCGACGGCCCGCAAGAGATATTGCCCATCCGGCAACTTGGCAACGTCCCACTTGTAACTTGTCTCGCTCGCGTTCTCCTTGATGGGTTTCCAAGTCTGGCCGCTGTCATTCGAGTAGAACAGGTCGCAGCGGATCGTGTCCTTGTCCGGATCGTCCGTCTTCCACTTGATCTCGATGGATTTCGCGACTGATGACCCTGGTTTGGGCTGCTCGATCGTTACCACCGGCGGGCGGTTCTCCGCCGCGTAGGTTGACATCACCTGCAGCAAGGCAGGGCTGCGCGAGCCATCCTTGCTCTCCATCGTAACGCGATATTGCAAGTATCTCGCAGGCCGGCTGGCAATCGCTCCTCCCTGAGTGCAGGGCCCGGACCACTGGCTCCACTGGTCGTCGGGGTCGGCAGTCTCGCCGGAGCGTGTCTGCAATTGCATCGTCGTCCCTTCGGGCACCTGCGCCAGCCAGGCCATTCTGCCCCAGCGCGCGCGCCGCGCCGCATCCAGCACGGGCGATTCGAAAGTGCCCTTTCCAGCAAACTTCTGCTCGAGGGCAGTTACCACGCCCGGGTTGCTGCACGCGGCAATCACCCCGCCGTCGCTCGCGGCAAGGTTCACAACGTCCCCCTGCTCGCGCTTCAAGAGCACCTGGCTCACGTATCCTGCAGGTCCCCTCTGGTCGGGCGAGAGCAAGAAGACGAGGCCGCGATTCGCAGTCGCAGCCAGAATTCCCCGGTCGGTGCGAAGAAGCGAGAAAACGTGCTGCTGCTGAGTGTCCAGGACGACCTTGCTATTGCCATCCGGATCAATTCGATAGATCAGGCCGCGCGGCGAACACCCCGCCCATATGCCTCCGTCAGCATCTGCTGCGAGAGAGAGGATCGCCTCTGCCGGGGTATCAAGAATGGGAATCGCGTCGCCAGCCGCGGTTACGCGATAAACCACTCCGCCCTCGCCCGTGCCTGCCCAGGCCCCGCCCGCCCCGTCCGGTAGCACAGAGAACACGTGGCTCGCAGCGATCTTCGCCAGCGTTTGGCCCTTGCCATCAGGCGAGATCGTGTCAATCCTGGCGGGATTGCCCGTGCCGGCGTAGATCGTTCCCTGCTTGTCAACGGCCAGGCACCACACGTATTTCTGCCCGCTCGCGTAGAACTTCTCGCCCTTGCCGTCGGGCGAGATGCGCCACACCGTCCCGTCCGGGCTCGTGCCGGCGTAAATGCTGCCGCCGGCATCGCGCGCAAGGCAGTGAACGATCACCTGGCCGGTGCGGAAGAATTCGCTCAACTTTCCGTCCTTGCCGATGCGATAGATGATGCCCTTGTGTCCCGTGCCCACGTAAACGCTGTCGCCGCTCGAAAGCGCGCAGAACGGAATCGCCTGGGGCACTTCGGCTGCTTGGCTGCTTGCCCACGAGAGCGCCAGCCGCCCGGCGCTGTCAACCGAGATCCCCGCGAACTTCCCCTGCTCATAGTCCTCGCGCCGCGAATGCACCCACTCGCCGGGCTTCGCGGCGAGAGCCTTCGGCTGCGGCTGCTTCGCTGCCTCAGCGGGGCCAGTGGGCGCCTTTCTCCCGGCCTCAGGGACCGCGGCTGCATCTTCGCTGTCCGCATAGCCGGGCAGGGACCACTGACTCGCCGGAAGGGCTCCCTCCTCCTCACTCCCCTCGTCCCCAGGACTCGGCTGCGCCGACTCTTGCTCTGTCTTGGGCGCCGCTGGCGGCGGTTGTGGCACAGGCATCCGGGGTGCTGCGATACCTGGCCTTCCCTCCACCAGCACAAAGATTGCCTGCCTGCCGGAGATCACCCAGTCGGTGTTCACGAGTTGTTCCATGCGGTCCGGCTGCAGCCTGATGTCGCTCGACCTGCCCGCCTGCATCAGGTCCGCCACTGCTTGCGGCAAACTCGGCAGTTCCTTGCCCAGAACGTCGAGGCCGCGGCTCGGAAGCGCAGCCTGAACGACCAGCGCATCCGCCCTCTTGCGCTCCTGGTAATAGCGCAGCAGGTCATCCACGCTGGTGGGCATGAAACGCGCGCCCCCGAGCATCTGCCGCGCCATTTCCGCCTCCTGCCCGCCGCTGGCCACGATGCGCATCATCCCGCCGGGCGTGTCGCGCGGCACTTTCAGCGCGATGGTGCGAGTTATCGGCTCGCCCCGGTAGGGCCGAAGGACAGCGTCGAGCAGCACCTCTTCCCCGGCCTTCACCTTCTGAGTGCGCGCCGTGAGCCGTTCTAGCCGCGCCGTCCTTTGCGCGGCCTGGAGTTCGACGCGCAGGTTCACCTGCTCGATCTCCAGCGTGCCGAAATCGTTTTGGAGGAATGCATCGAGGGGCGCCGCGACTTCCCCCAGCACGCTCACTGCAACGTCGCGCGCGCTGAACACCACGTCGCGGCGCGCGATCACCGGCCGGCCCTTGCAGTGAATCTCGACAGATACCTGCGCTGTGCCCTTGTCGGCATAGCCCCATGTGTCATCCACCGCTGCCAGGGCAAGAATCCCCGCCATGCCTGCAGTCAGGCGAGGGTGGTCAACGATCTGCACCCTGAAGTTTCGCTCCGTTCGCCCGGCCTGCGCGACCGAGCAGCGAATCGGTATCGTGCGCGGCGGCTTCTTCGCCTCCCCCGCGATACCCCACAGCCTGTCCTGAGTCAGCCGCCCCACCACAGCGCCGGCGGAGGCCAACTTCGTAGAAAACTCCAGCGACGGGACAATCTCGTGCACCACCGCCGCGTGCATGGGGAAATCAACCTTTCCCATTTCCATCATCCCGTGCCCGAAAGCCAGCACATCGTCCTTCTCGCGCCATGTCAACGTGCCCACGCCGTAGGCCTGGAAATCTCCCAACATCAGGCCCACGCCCACCGCCGCCCCCGGCTGCAGATCAGCTGCCGTGCCGAAGTTCACACTTCCCCCTGGCCCCTGCAGCACCGCCAGGCCGTATGGTTCCAGCAATTGCGCGAGTTTCTGCCGCGCGCGCCCTTCGAGGCCGCTAGCCAGAACGATCCCTCCCATCGGCGTCAGCCGCATGGTTCGCGAGTCGCTTGTCTTTTCGGCAGGCCCGGACTCTATCACGACCCGCTGAATCTTCTTGCCGCCGATGGTCATCGGTTTCGGCAGTTGGTGCGCCGACTTGCCGCCCGGCTGCTCCGCCTGCTCGCCCTGCGCAGCCAGCATATTCTCGATAGGCGTGATCCCTGCTATCGGCTCCTTCGAAAAAGACCAGCCGAATGCAATCGCCCCCAGGAGCCTTCCGTTCACGAACACGGGGCTGCCGCTCATTCCGCCAATCACGCCGGACTGCCGCTGCACAACCGGCCCGTCCAGGATGCGCGCCAGCACTGCATCCCGTCCCCTGAACGCCTTCGGCAGCACCGCGAGGATCTCCATGCGAAAAGACTCTATCTTCGTTCCCTTGAAAACAGACCTGCCCTCCGCGATCATGCCCGGCCTCACCTCGTTCACCCTCATGAACTTCGCCGGGTCGAACCTGATCACGGCCGACGCGCTGGCTGCGACGATCGTCAAGGCCGCCACGCACAGTGCGGCGTTTTTCAGAAGTTGCTTCATGGAAAGGCTCCGCTTCACTGACGATTTCAGAATGCGCACGTCCGCCCGCCAGTTGCAAGACGGACGGACCGCATGGGCAGCATAACACCGCCCTTCAGTCCCGTCAAGCCGCGCCTGTCATCGCTGCGGTTTATGCGCTAGCGCCCCAGCAGCACCTTCACCACGACCTTACGCACCTGCTCGTCGGAGTCCAACCGGCAGCACGGCATGTGCGCATCCGCAGGATAGAATACGGCAAACGTTCCCGCCGGCATCGCCAGCGCCGTGTAGCGCGCAGGCTGCGCGTAAAAGGCAATGTCCTTTGCTGCGTCATAGGGCGTATCAACCGCAAGACTATCCGTCGGCGCGTAGCCTATCATCTCGGCACCCGCGGCGATGTATTGCACGTCCGCATAGCGCCGGTGCGCCTCGAACTTCGCCTCCGCCGCCGGCTTGGGCCTGTAGGTCTGAACCAGGGCGAAGAGCCGCTCCCCGTCAATCTCGGTGCGGCCGTCCTGCAGGTCCCCTCCATCCGCGTGCCGCTCGAGAAACTCGAAGGCCGGCTTCAACTCGGCCAGCGCTGCGTACCGCCGCCAGTTCCTCAGTTCGTCAATTATCACTTCTCACCATCCTGCCATGGCTTTCTTCCCCGGCCGCCCCCGCTCATCCTGCCCCCTCCCCTGTAGGGCGGGGGCTCCGCCCCCCCCCCGCCATTCCCGGTAGGACAGGTTTTCAACCTGTCCCCCCCATTGTCATTCTGAGCCTCTCTCCTGTCATTCTGAATCCGCCAGCTGGCGGACTCAGGGCAAGCAGGACAGGCGGCGCTCCGCCCCTACGTCTCGGGGACCAGGGGGTTGGTGGAGTTGAGGAATTCCTCGATGTTGGTGTAGCCGTCGGAGTCGTTGTCTTTGGAGTTGTCCGACGGGTCGGCAGGGTTGAGGCCGTATTGGGTTTCCCATGAGTCCGGCATACCGTCGGAATCGGAATCGGGGGGAGCAGGCGCTTGCGCGTATCCGGGCCAGCCGCCGACTTCATTTTGCGAATCAATGATGCGTCCGGTTCCGGTCTTGATCTCGCGCACTATGCGCGCGTCAACGGCGTCGCGGGCTGGCAGGGTTGCGCCGGCATATTTCAGGGCCTTCCAGTAGGCGAGTTGGGCGGCGTCGGTATGCACAGGCGCGAAGTCGAAGGGACGGGCCATCCTGGGCAGGCGCGTTACGTCGCCTTTGAGTTCCTCCGGCGGTTGGATCATGAGCCAGTTGTCGCGGTTCTTGGCAGGGAAGCCCTCGAGGAAATTGCCTGAGACGAACATCTCGGTATTCGTGCCGCCGACCTTGAAAGCGAAGCCGCGCGCCCCCCGCTCGGTTGAAGGGCCGGGTTTGAGGTAGTTGCCAACGTAGTTGATCCGCACGCGCGTCTCGCCGCTGTAGCCGGCGCGGAAGCCCCAGTCGTAGATCAGGTTGTTGCGGAAATCGAGCACGATGCCCGGCTTGCCCTCCTCGCCTCCGGGGCGCGGGTTGCGGCTGGCGTGATGGGCGTAGATGTTGTGATGGAAGGTGTAATTCCCGTCGTAGCCCGTTATCAGGGAGCCGTAGCCGTGCCTTCCCTTCTTGTGATACGAATGATTCAGGCTTTCGGTAATCATGCACCACTGCACGGTGACGTTGTTCGAGTCCCGCGTTACCGACAGGGTTTCGTCAATGCCCCAACTTGTCGAGCAGTGGTCAATGATCACATTCTGGCCGCCGGCGACCCAGAGGGCGTCCATTTCCTTTTTCGCCTCGTCGCCAGGCCGGACCCTGAGGTATCGGACGACCACATCGTGTGTGCCGATATCGAGCGGATACCTCTTGAGGCAGACCCCGCCCCCCGGGGCCGACTGGCCCGCAATCGTAATGTACGGGTTCTTGATCTTCAAAGCCGACTGCAGTTCGATGATGCCCGACACGCGGAACACCGCGATTCGCGGGCCTTTCGCATCGCAGGCGGCGCGCAGGCTCCCCGGCCCGGAATCGTTGAGATTTGCTACCAGAAAAACCTTCCCGCCTCGCCCTCCCAGCGCATGCGCCCCGAACCCCTCCGCCCCCGGAAAAGCAGGGAGCCCCTGCCCCTCAGCGGGCGCCACCCTCGCCGCCAGCACCACCGCCACAAGCACGACAGGCTTTGCCACCCGGGAAACCGTCACGGAATCGCACCTCCCCTTCGGCCTGCAATATTCTCCAAACCAACTGCTCACCCCTGCAGGGAGAGCAGCGTGGACAGCCGAGATGAGTATTGACCACCGCGCAGCCGAGGCGTATCTTTCCTCCTCACCATCTCAGGCGGGCGGGATCCACCCTTTCTATCTCTTCCACCCTGTCAAAATGCCGGTCTGCGGTCACGATCTGGTCCAGCCCAGCCCCCAGCATCACCGCCACGTGGAGAGCGTCCCGTGGGGATAGGAAGGGATAGGCTCGCTGCAGATCCAAAGAACGAGCGACATCATCGCGGGTTATTGGCAGTATCCTGTCCATCAGGGAAAGAAACTCCTCCGCTACCTTCAAGCCCTCTCCCCGGCGGCGGAGGGCATGAAAACGATACGCGATCTCCTGGATCACCTCTGCATCGCTGACAGCCTCGATCTCTCCTTCCGCCACCGCCAGGACAATGCGAGCGCAGGGTTCCTTGTAGGGATGCTCTCTCCCGGCTGCGTAGATCGGGACGCATGTGTCAAGAAAGTACGGGGAAGGCCTACTCATCGCGCCTGCCCCGGACGATCTCCTCCTCCAGGCGGGCCCAGTCAGCGACCGGGACTTTCATGCCGACCAGCCGGCGCGCAGCCTCCTGACGCGCCGTCCTGGGACGCCGCAAGTAAACCTTGGTCACCGCTTCCCGCACCAGGTGGCCGACCGAGCAGTCGCGGGAGGCAGCCTCCTGCTGCAGGCGACGGTATTCCTCTTCGCGGAAGAGGATCTGCGTTCGTTTCATGCGCACAGGCATTGCGCTCCTCCTTTGCGTGATGGATACATCATGCCACATACATCATACGCGCGGCGGGCCCACCTGTCAAGGGGATGTTTCGGCCACTAGGTGGGCGTAACAGATGGGCAGGGGGAAGGCTTGTCCCATCCTAAGGCCGCGGCGATGCCGACGGCGGGTAGAGTCGTGGCGTCGTGCCGCAGCACCCAAGGTCCCTGTTGTGTCGCAATGCTCTCCCCGCTATGCAAGTTATTGAGGGTCGCCCTGATGAAGGAGCGCCTGGCAGGCTAGAGGGTTATCCCAAGCAGCGTGCACATCTGGGCGCGGATTGGCTCGAACGACTGCTTTAGCACTCTCGCAGCGTCTGCTGGCGTCAGCTGTCGGCACTCATATCGGGCTAGTCTGCATTCGTTCTCCAGTAAACGGTAGTCGGGTGCAATCTGCTGCAGATGGTTTGAGACGCGACTCCTTCTGTTCCTGTGGTCGAAAGAGTCTATGTTCCGGCGCGCGAAGTGCGCCTCAACAAGATGAATGGCAGTGTAGAAAGCGACGGTAATCGCCCAGTCCGGATAAGGAGTGCAACCGAGCGTGGAGAGGAACTGGGCGTTGTGTCTAGCCTGCCTGATGTGGTCGGTCTCTTGTGGCATGTTCGACGGTAGGAAACTAGGTTGGTGATACTGGCGTGTAACCGGACTCGCCTATGGTGGAGGCCGAGGGCGCTGCCTTTTCGATGAACATGAAGTCGAAAGACAGGTCGGGGTGTTTTCGCATCAACTCGCAGGCGCTCTCGGCGATGGCGCGCTCCACGTCATAGTCGCGCTCAGCAAGTATCGCCCAGAGGTCCAGCGCGCCTTCCGCCAGCCGGGCGTAAACGACTGCTGACGGACTGATTTCCTGCACCATTCGTGCAAACTCGCGGGCAGGCCGGTCGTAGGCGTTCTGTGACTCAAGCGTCACGCTTTTCGCCGCGTCGGGTTGCTTAGGAGCGCTCACTGGAACGGCCTCCTGGCGTCTGATCGGTTCGATACGCAGTCGTTCACTGCTATTATACCACCCGTCAGGTTCGCGAGGCAATGCAGCCCCGGAAAGTGAACAGGGCCGCGCAAAAAGCGCGGCCCTGTCATATCTGCCCCCCGTCAGTTGGATTACTTTGACGGTGTTGGCAAGGCCAAGGCCACAGCCGCGGTAAGGGTGGGAGCCGGGCAGCGCACGACCACGAGGTGCGCCTTGCTGTCCCATTGGGCGCCCGCGCCGAATGCAACAGCGCAGCGCTGTGCGGGAACAAGCAAGCGGTTCTCTCTCAGCGTCGCCGGGTGACCAAGTGCGAGGGGCTTTCCCGACACAAGAGCGACTTCTTTGCCTGCTGCGACTTCGATCGTCTGCTCCCCACGGCGCGCGACCGCTGTCTTCTGCTGGTGCAGCCAGCGCACTCGATATGCCATCCCCTCGGCCATCGGCCTGAACATCACCAGGGCGCGATCTCCGATCAAGATCGGCTTCAGCGAGAGGGCCACCGGCGCGATGGCAGTCGGCGCAGGCGTGGCCACTTGCCCTGGCTTGGTGGGCTGCGGTGTTGCCTGCGGGAGGATAGCACCCGCTGTGACCGTGCCCGCCGGGGTTCCAGGCGCGGTAATGCCCTGGGCGAGACCAGCAGCAGGGCTGGCCGCCTCCGGGCTCTTTGCCTGAGCAACCTGTGCACGCGGGGCAGCATTGCCGGCCGGTGTGGTCTGCGCAGGTGCTTTGACGACAGCGCGCGGGCCCTGCGGCGCTGGGGCGGGCGTGTTGTCCACGATAACCTTGATGGGAACTGATGCCGTCAGCAGGCCGAATCTGCTGTAAGCCTCAGCGCCCAGAGTGTGCGGGCCGTCGGAAAGGACCGATGTGTCCATCATGTAGAAGTAAGGCTGACAGTTCGTGGAGTGCGGCCTGTCCGAGTCAACCACGAACAGCAGGTAGGCCACATTGTCCAGGCCCTTTGTCTCGGCGCGCACCTTCACCGTGCCGCTTAGCCGCTGACCTGAAGCAGGCGATGTTATGCGAATGCTGCCGCCTCCTCCTCCGAGCAGCAGAGTCAGCACACAGGTGCCGCCGACGACCTGGGCCAGCAAGCGGGCCCACCGCAGGCAAGATCGTATTCTCGTCATTTCTTCCCTCCTCGGGGCAGGCTGTTCAACCGCATGGGACCCATGATATAATGGCTGGGGTGGTGAGCGGTATGTCCGCCAGCGAATCCGGCAGAAAAGTAATCTCCGTAAACAGGCGCGCGCGCCACGACTACGAGATCTCCGAGACCCTCGATGCCGGGCTTGTGCTGACGGGCACGGAGATCAAGTCCATTCGCGCGGGGCGAGTAAACCTTGGCGATGGCTTCGCACGCGTCGAGAATGGCGAGGTATGGCTCCAGAATGTTCATATCAGCCCCTATGAGCCGGGCAACCGCTGGAACGTTGATCCCCTGCGCCCGCGCAAATTGCTGGTGCACAGACACGAGATTTCGCGCCTGACGGGAAAAACGCAAGAACAGGGCATGACACTCGTTCCACTGCGCTTGTATCTTCAGCGCGGCTATGCTAAAATCGAACTGGGTCTGGGCAAGGGACGCCGTCTTTACGACAAGCGTCGCGCCCTGGCCGAAAAGGAGGAGAGGCGGGAGATCGAGCGCCAAAAACGTGCTCGCCGCTGACCCTCCATGTGGCATATACCATATAGTGGCCCTCGCATGAGATGAGTGGGGGCGAAAGGATCGGTCAGTGTAGGGCAATCCGCCCGCCGGTTGGCGGGCTGGCGGATTGCCGTGCGGCACAGCCGCCCCCGGCTGTGTTCAGGTACGTCAGATGTGTGGGGGCGAAAGGATTCGACGCGGAGAAAGGAATCGCCGGACGCGAGCCGAGTAGCACGACCTCGACAAAACGTGCAAAACAACAACAGCCGAAACATACGTTCCGGCATACGCCACCGCCTAGGTGACGTCGTCCTGCTGGCCTCGCTGGTGGGGCTGGTAAGGGCGTGAACTACGCCAGCAAGCCCTGGCGCCCAGGTTCGTAAGCGCCGGGGTCAAAAGACGAACTGGCGCGGGAGTATCCGGCCCGTGGGAGACACCCGCACGAGACTAGAACGCGGGAAACGCTCGTAAATGCTGGCGAGGACTGCTTCGCGGACGCGGGTTCGATTCCCGCCGCCTCCACCACTCTCCTGGGAGGGGGGTGTCTCTGAGCGCGATTAGGGTTGTCAGACGCCGTGCCCGCTGGCGCACGTTGCGGCGTGTGTGGCGACGTGTGGCGATTGCGGTGTCCTGACCCATCGGACGAGCCACCCCCCGAAACTGCCACTTTCACCCCTGAAATGGGCTTCTCGGTCTCTCTGTCTCTGTTTCCATGAGACTTGTGCAAATCAGTCCGATGTAGAGACAGCAAGGAATTTCCTGGCTTCGTCGAGGGTGGCTTCGGAGTTCGCGGTCAGGATCGAGCGGAGTAGGACTCACACGCTTCGAACCCTAGTCTCGCGCTTCCGGGCGCGCGGCGGCGCGGCCCCTCAGGTGAAGGCCTCGGCCTTGTAGAAACCGCCTGCCAGGGAGCTTCCCCTTCAGAATCCTGCTCTCAAGGGGCAGGCAGAACTGGTCTGAACCCCGGATTCTGGTCCGTCTGCAGTAAGGGGAAACGTCAAGCTGGGGTGATCCCCCCGACAGGCCAACTCTCGAAACACTAGGCGCTCAGCCCATAGCCGACGTTATGGGCACAATAGCCAGGGCCATCCCCGGCCCGGACAGGCGGAACTGCCGCACAGACCGCGACCCCGAATCTCCGCGGAACCTCACCCCGGCTGACATCTCATTCGGCCGCAGGTCCGGGCCGGATGACACCTCGAACCCTGGCCGGCCAAGAGACCCTGGTTTGAGCCGGGTCTTTGGCGCTGGGGATGCCGGGCTTCCGGTCTAGTATGGCGGGGCTTTCCAGAGGACCTTGCCGTCCTTATCCAGGAGGCCCAGGCCGGGGCTGCCGTCTGAGAGAAGCGCGATTCCAACGCGTGCTTTGCCATGCTTGTCCATCAGGGTCAGGGCAGGCGAGCCGCGTCGTGAAACGAGGAGGCTAGCGCGTATTATCTGGTCGTTGTCCCACAGATTTAGCCAGGGCGCGCTGTCTGAGTCAACGGGGATTACCTCAACTGGCTCTGCCTTGGCGGCGAGATGAGCGACCTGCCTCAGCCTGCCAAGGACAAGGACGCTGACCAGGTCTGGACTGTCAGCGTGACCAAGGCATTGGCCGAGAACGTCAACTTCAGGCTGCTGTACGGCCAGCGCCAAGTGGACAACGTGATCCTGGCTGCGGGCATGACGGGCAAGGACATCAAGGTGCTGCGCGGTGAGTTGACCGTAACCTTCTAGGTCGCGGGACGACAGCATCTCGGACAATCCCCGCCCCGGCATCTGCCGGGGCGGGCCCTTTCTCCAGGGCACTGTTGGCAAGTAGCGCTGGCCGCCGCGGGCACAGGCCAAAGTCCCCGTCCGGGAAATTTTTCTGTGGAGGGATTGACAGATAGGCCCATCCGGGCTATAATATGAACAGAGTTGGGGCTAGGGGGATTGTGATATGCGCGGGGCTGAGATAACGTCAGGCTTTCGCGCTGTGGCACGCTTGGTTCTCATGTGCGCAGTCGCACTGCTCATCGCGCGGATCTCCCTTTCGTCGGCAGGCAGCGACGGCGAATACACAAAAGCCCGCTGCGCTTACAACCTGATGCAGTTGGGCAAGGCCATCCGCATGTTCGCCGATGACCACGGGGGCTGCATCCACGAGTTGAGCGGACGGGTCGCCCTGGCCGCGAGGGGCGAAGAACCCGGCGACAACATGGAGAGACTCAAGGCGGCCTATGCTCCCTACGTTCACGACCCAAGCATCTGGTACTGTCCGGGCGACCCCTATGCGCGCACTCACACATTGAAGCCGCCTGACTACAAGCCGCCCGAAGACCAGCCGGACATGAAGTATGACCACTACTTCACCTCCTATCGGCATTACAATTTCGTGCGGGGCGAGAACAAGCCGCCCGTGCGCCTGGACGCGGTGGTCGTGGAGAAGGACGAACTGACCGCGAGCCTGCCCGGCGGCGCGTGGATTGCGACGCCCGACATGGTTCAACTGATGATGGAGGACGGCTGTTTCCACGGCGCGGGGCAGGCAGGATGGTTCGGCAAGGTCTATGGCCGCAACGTCCTCTTCCGCGACGGGCACGTCAAATTCGAAACCGAAGAAACGATGCGCCGACCGAAAGAGAAGGCCGAATGAAAACGAGAGCGGGGTGCTCCCGCTGACGGGAAGGAGGAGGCAATGAGGGGCATGATCGGGGAGCGAGTGTTCGAACGGGTGGTTATTCCTTGTTTGGTAGCGCTGGTGCTGGTCGCGCTGGGGGCGAAACCCCTGCTGGCGTGCGAGGAGCCTCCTGGGGACCCTCCGGATCCGTGCCATTGCTTTGCGCGCATCGAGGCGCCCTTACCGCCGCCTGGGTGCGACCCGTATGGACAGGCATTGTGCAGCGGCACCAAGTGCACGGCAGGAGGGGTTATCACCGGATCTAACTGTCCCGGCACTCCGAACACTTTTGTGTCATGGGCCAGACTCTTCATAGGAGGCGAGTTGGTCGCAAAGTACGACAATCCAAATGGCTCCGAGTGCTGGGTGCCCCTGACCGTAACTTGGGCCAGCACGCATTTCGCCCACAACAGCGAGATCGAAGTGAAGATCGACGGGCAAGATACCGCCGGGTGTTACTGCTCCGCAACCAAGAACGTCAAGATCTACAACCGGGCCTATGTAGCCACAGGACATCAACCCGCGGGTTGTGGAAGCGACCTCAATTGGGGAAATGTGGTTGCCCAAGACGTAGTCAACAAGTGCCACACCATGAACATCGCTACCTCGGGTCCGGAAACGTGCTGCGCCGCAACTAGTATGCTCAGTTCGATGCCCGCATATACTGTGTACTTTCTACACACCCACGGCGACAACTGCCACACGATATGGGACTGCCAATGCGGAAAGGATGGGACGCAGAAACCTTGCCACTCCCACGACGAATGCAAGTTGACCGACACCGCAATCGCATCCGCCGTCGGGTCCAAGGCAATGTGCACCCAGCCGCCATTCGGCTTCGTCGATCTATGGAACTGCTGCAACTGCGCTCAGACTTGCGGCGGAGACACGTGCTGCGCTCTCGCAGACGCGTTCCAGGTGCACACGTCCGGTCGCGCCTTGTTGGGCTGGCGCAGTTTGGTGTTGGACTCGTCAGAGAACGCCAACTGGCAGATGTCGGTTTGGGCGGAACTGGTAGTAGGTAAGACGATCAACGATGCGGTCGTGGCGGCCTCCAGCCAGTACGCGCCCGACGCCGAGTCGCCCGGAGATCACGCTGCACTGTGGATGATATGCGGGAGCGGGCTTACCACACTGAACTCTGTGTATGGGTATCCGGGCCATCCCGGCTACTGGTTCTGGCCGCAGCTGCCGACCTAAGAGGAGGAAAGAGATGAGAGGCGTTCGAGTCTGGTTTGGTATAGCTGGCATGATGTTGCTGGCCGCGCCGGCTATCCGGTCGGCTGATGTAACCGAGCAAGACGCGGTCCGCGTGGCGAAGGATTTGCTTGCAGGCGTCGGGCGGCCCGTGCCGCCCGGCCAAGCCGCTGTCAAGGCAGAGATACGGCACAACCGGGGTGTATGGAAGGTTGAGTTCCTACCGTCCCTGGAAATAGAGGTTTCGCGCGCAACTGGAAAAGCGGTAGGTTTTCTTGACCACTCCGCGATCCCAACGACAGCACCAGCGTCGCCGATCACTGGGCAGCAGGCGCGCGAGGAAGCAGAGCAGCAAATCTCCGCCCTCCGGTTGCTGCCTGAGGATGCGGTGTTCCAGCGCGTAAATCCGCTGATACTGGGCGGGATACTCGGGGATCCCGCGACAGGGCCAGCGATATGGCAGGTGATATGGACGAGAAACTGCGGGCCCTATCCCGTTGTGCACGACACCTTCGTAGTGCAAGTGGATGCAGGCACGGGTCGCTTGATCGGCTTCGGTAACAACTTCCGCACCCCTTGCCCTGCTGTGCTGCAGCCAGCAATAACGCACGACTCTGCCCTGGAGGCTGCGCGTCGAGCGGCCGGCACGATGGCAGGCGAGCGCTCTCCTGCGCGACTGGTTATCGTTGACCCGGACTTTGAAGGCTCGGTCAGAGACTATGGCAACCGTTCCATCCTGGGCTACTTGATAATGCTCGACGACGGCAGCAATGTAGTTGTGGACGCGCAGACCAGCCAAGTGGTGAGCGTCTCAGGTCTCGCGAGGCGAATCGAGTCCCCTGAGCGTCCGCGGGAGCCAGGCTTGGGTGCCTGCCCAAACCTTCCCGCCTTGCTTCAAAAGGCTGATGCGCTCAGGGTGGTGCAATACGATGCAGCGTCGCGCGGGGCGCGGAAGGTCGCAACTGTCCCGCTCAGCGCAGGCCTCAGAACCAGACTGACCCGGCTGATTCCTGAGCCGGCTGTGGTGTCACAGTCCAGGTCAGCGGAACCAGGCGCGGGCAGGCGGATAGGTCTGACTCTGATGAGCAACGGGAAGCCGCTGCTCGTTCTCATGTTGACGTTGCCGGATTCGGCCGTATCAGGCCGACAGCGGCCGATGCTCTGGCATGACACGCGCGCTCCGACCAACCGCTGGTGCGGCTGGCAGACCACAGACAAGTTGACTAATCTGCTGGAGAGCCTGCTGACCAAGGCGCCGGGGCGGACATCTACTTCGTCGAGGTGACGCGCTAGGCTGCGTGTCCTGAGGGCCGAAAGAAGAACAATAGCGGGGTGGTCGCGCTGAGGGGAAGGAGGAGGCAATGAGGGGAATGATGAGTGAGCGACTCTTCGAACGGCTGGTTATTCCTTGTTTGGTAGCGCTGGCGCTGGTCGGGCTGGCGGCGAAACCCCTGCTGGCGTGTGAAGAGCCTCCCGGGCCGCCTCCGGAGCCGTGCCACTGCTTTGCGCATATCGAGGCGCCCTTACCGCCGCCCGGGTGTGACCCGTTTGGACAGGCATTGTGCAGCGGGACCAACTGCACCGCAAGCGGGGTTATCAGCGGATCCAACTGCCCCGGCACTCCCAACACCTTTGTGTCATGGGCCAGACTGTGGATAGGAGGCGACTGCGTCGCAAAGTACGATAGTTCGAAGCAGGGGGGCTCCTACTGCCAGTATCAGCTAACAGTAACTTGGTCGAGCACGCATTTCCCTTCCGATACCGTGATTGATGTAATGATCGAAGGGCAAGATACCGCGGGCTGTTACTGCTCCAAGACCAAGCAGGTTCGGATAGTCAACCGCGCCTACGCAGCGGCGAACGAGATTGCGTGCGGCGGGGATATTGTGTGCGGGGGGGCAGAGGCCGACAACGCGGTGTACTACTGCCGAGCAATGAACCACTTCGCGTCTGACGCCGATGAGTGCTGCTACGTCGCTAACATGCTCAGTAAGCTCCCGCCGAATACCGTCTGGTATCTTGACAGCCACGCAATGAGTTGCATCGAAATGTGGGATTGCAGCGGACAGAACGCGCTGACGGCTGAGGCGATCCGTGCATGGGTGCAACTGAAGAACCCCTGCGCTCAACCCCCGTACAACTTCGCTTTCCCGGATGGTTGCAGCACTGTCGGGAGTGACTGCGAGAACCTGTGCTGCTCCGATCCGGCCCACGGGATGGGATATCGCTGGGCGTTCATGGAGGGTGCGGGCGCGGTCGACCGCGCTGTCCTGGGCTGGTGCACCCCTGTAAAGAGTGAGCCACAGCACTGCAACTTCTCAATCGAGGTGTGGCATCGGCTCTCGATGGGGGACTGGCTCTCCGAGGCTGCGTGCACCGCATTTGCCATGTACCCCGTTGACGCGAACGACTATGGCGACGGCGCGGCGCGATGGGGTATATGCGGGGACGGGGGGACGACACTGGTCTCCGTGTACAATCACCCAGGCCACTGGTTCTACCCGCCGCTTCCATACTGAACAGGAGGACATGGATGAAAGCACCTGCATTGCGATGGGCTGTGAGCGCTGTTACTTTGTTCTGCGCATGCCTTGCCTGGGGGGCCGCGCCGACTGAGCAGGACGCTGTCCGGGTCGCGAAGGACGTAGTGCGTGCCACGCAGCGCCCGCTGCCTTCAACGGAGCCTAGGGTGGCCCAGGTAAGCGGGCCCTGGGGCGCCACTTGGCGGGTCCAGTTTAGCCCGCTCTTGGCGGTGCACGTCTCCGCAAGCACCGGGAAGATCGTGGCCCTCTTCGATGCGTCTGCCATGCCCTCGGAGACCTCGGCTTCCGCCATCAGCGAGCAGGATGCGCACAGCCAGGCGGAACAACAATTGAAGGCGATTCAAGCGCTGCCCGATGATGCAGTATTCCAGCGCGTGACCCCGTTGCTCACCCAGCCCGGCAGGGGGCCGGCAATGTGGCAAGTAATGTGGGCCAGGAAGTGTGGGCCGTACCCCGTGCCCAGCGATAAGGTTGTCGCACAGGTTGACGCGGGTACGGGCCGCCTCGTGAACTTCTCCAACAACTTCCGAACCCCTTGCCCTTCCGTGCTTCAACCAACTGTAGCACATGATGCGGCGCTGGAAAGCGCACAGCGGGCCGTCGGCGGCAGCCCAGCCGAAGACCGTCCGCCGTGGCTCGCAGTGGTTGATCCGGACTACGAGGCCGGAACCAAGGAGTATGGCCGGCGGTCTGCCCTCGCCTGGATAGTTACCCTGGCGGGAGGCAAGCAGGTCATAGTAAGTGCCGAGGATGCCAAGGTCCTTGGCGTGATAGGTCAGGGAGCGGAAGCCTTCCTGACGGGGCCCAAGGGGCCCGACCTGCGAGAGGTACTGGCGGACGCGACTCGCATCGTGGTCTATAACCACCGCGAGGGCTTTCCCAACCCAATCGCCGACGTGAGAGTCAGCGACAACCTGCGCAGGGCATTACTGGCGTGCGTTAGCACAAAGGGAGCCGTCGGCCCAGAAAACCAGTTCTGTTGCTACAACGAAATGCGAGTGTTTGCGAAGGCGGGTGAGATGGCCGTCTTTGGCCTCGCGACGGACTGGGTGCGCGAACGGGGGCCAGCCGGCAGGGTGCGCTTCTGGGTGACTCGCGGCCTGCGCCAACTCCTGGGATTGCGCCACGAGACGACGGAGACATGGGATCGCCACCATGTGTGCCCCGACCTTCGCGTCCTGCTGCAGAAGGCCGACGCGCTGAAGGTGGAGCGGTTTTACAGTGGCAATCCCCGTACCTGGCGGGGAGTAACCGTGGGATTGGACACAGGGCTCCGAAAGAGGCTCTCGGCCGCCATTTCCGAGACTGCGCTGCTCTCTATAATCTGCATGGGTGATCCGGCCGAACGAACGAGTATCTGGGGTTGGAGGCTGAGTCTCCTGCGCAACGGCAGGGCCTTGGTGGATCTCGTGTGTCCTTTGTCTGCACAAGACAGGAGTTCTGCCGAGGTCTCGCAGGCCAGGAAGACCATGCAGTACGGCTGCTGCCACTGGCAGGTAACTGCGAAGTTCGGCGACATACTCGATCGCATAGTCGCCAAGGCACCGGGCCGGAGATCTACTTCATCGAGGTGACGCGCTAGGCTGCGTGCGCTGACGCTCGAAGGAAGACTGCTCCGCGCGAGGCGGGGCGCGGTGGGCATGCCACGTCGGCTTCCGCCCGGATGGAGCGGCGTGCCATATGTTGGGTAGGCTCTGTGGGAAAGCAATAACTTATGTAGGGGGGTGCGCGGGGGCTCTGGTGGGCGGTGTTGGCTGCGCGTGACGCGGTGAAGGGAGGGCGAATGTGAAAAGGCTTGGAATCCCGCTTGTCGTGGCCGGTTTGATGCTGCTTGCCGGATTGCCTGGTGCGGCTGATCCGGCCGTGACGCTCGACCGCGCACAGCAATCCTACACGGCGGGCGAATATGCCGAAGCAGAGAAAGCAGCGCAGGAGGCGATTGCGGCGTCGGATGACCCGGCGATTCTTTGCGGGGCAGCGGATGTGCTCATCCTCTGCAAGTTGAGCGCGGGGGACTTCGAGGGGGCAGCACGGGTCGCGCGCGATCTGAAAAGCCCAGTCGCGGACAGCGCCGTGCAGGCTCATCTCGACAAGTGGATTGCTGATATCGAGGCCAATAAGGGTTCTTATGACAAGGCGATCGCCGAACTGGAAGCCGCGCTGAAAGCCCACCCCGATGATGAGGCCGGAGCAGATGCGGCCTACCAGATAGGCTCCATGAAATCGTTCTGGGGAAAGGGCGCTGAGGCGCTGTCGGCGTTTCAACTCGTGATTGACCAGTTTCCCTCCAGCGACCGCGCTTTGCAGGCGCGCCTTGCGATGGGTGGGATTCACGAGGGCTCTCGAAAATACAAGGAGGCCGAAGACCTCTACGCTCAAGTGGTATCGCGCGCCCCGGACAGCGCCTGCGCAGCCCAGGCCGTGGCGCGGATCAAGGCCCTGCGCCTGGCGCAGGAGGATGCAGCAGGCGCGAGAGACCGCATGAACGAGCTCGTGAAGGCGCACCCGGACACCGAAGCCTCCGCGATGGCGGAGTACTGCCTTGGCGAACTGCTTCTCTACGAGGGAAAACTCTATGAGGGCGAGGGCGCGCTGGGCGTTGTGGCGCGGGAGCATTCCGACAAGATAGCAGGCGGGATGGCTACCGTGCAGGCGGCAGCAGCGCTGATGAGCGAGGCCTACCGCCTGACCCGCCGCTGGAACTGGAAGGGCGCGATAGAAGAATACACGAAGGTGATCGAAATCGCACCCAAGACAGCCTACGCGCGTCAGGCGCTTCTGCAGCGTGCGCGCAACTACGCGTGGGCGGGCGACAACGACAAGGCGCGGCAGGACTACGAGGCGATCCTCAGCGACGATCCCGACAGCCTCGAGGTCTATCCCGCACTGTTCTACCTGGCGCGCCAGGTTGAGGGGCAGGAGAAATCGCAGAAAGCAATTGCCTTTCTCGAGCCCCACGCGACGAGTGGGCCGCAAATCAAGCAGGCCGCTGCCTTACTGCTTCTGGAAGGGCTATACCGGGAGACGCGCCTTGAAGAGAAGGCGGACGCGGCGCGAGAGCGCCTGCGCAAGGAGTTCCCCGCCTCGCGCGAGATTGAAGATCTGGGTAGCCAGGTGGAGTCTGCCGCTGGCTATCACATGTGGTTCAAGCGGGGAACGGAGCAGGAACAGGCCTACGCGGAGGCTGCTGTGATGGCAGAAAGCGCGCTGCTGCTCAATCTCGCGGCTCATTCGCGGTCGCGCCTGATGCTGGACGTGGGGTGGCACCGGTGCCGAGCCGGTCAGCATGTTCTGGCGCTTGACTGGTACGAGCACATCAGGAAGGACGACGCGGGCTGGGAGGAGATCGTAACCGTGATAGCGCGCGCTGGCGAGTGCAAGGCTCACCTGGGCGACTACGAGAGCGCGATCGCGCTTTTCGAACAGGCTGCGTCGCAGCAGCCCCTGCCGAGAGAAAAAGGGCGTCTGCTGGTTCGCGCCGCGGAGTTTTGCCGCGAAGCGCGGCTATACGACAGGGGTCTGCGATTGCTGGAGAAGTTACGGGCCGAGGTGGATGTTCAGCAGTTCCCGGATGTAGCCCCGCGGTGGCAACTGACCGTTGGGCTCCTGTGGGAGGGAAAAGGAGACATGGCGCGCGCCCTGTCGGAGTTTCAGCGTGTGCTAGACCTGTATCCGGAAGCCAAGAACGAGAGGCCTCAGGCGCTGCTGCGAAAAGGCATCTGCCTGGAGGCCTTGGGCGACGCAAACGGCGCGCTCGCCTGCTACCGGGAGTTGCTGGAGGCGTACCCAGCGCATCCAGCCCGCGCTGACGCCGGGAGCAGGCTGGCACGTCTGCTGTCATCCAAGTGAAAGGAGGAGGCAATCGGCAAGTCAATGATAAAGCGCGTCGCCGGACATGCGGGTGATGGTGCAGCCCGACATCGAGTTCTCGAAGGCGTCCCTGGAGGCGATGCCGGCCGGGCAGAAGCTGATGGTCATTGGCAACATCTTCTTCCGACCGGACGCGCCGCCGGCGCTGGTGGCCGAGAAGTTCGAGGACCTGCGGCTGATTGGCATCATCGTCATGGGCGAGGGAGTCAAGGGCGCGCTCTTGGGGAAGACGGAGGTGACGGCCATAAGTATCATCATCCCCGCGGGCGACACCGATGTGGTGCGGTCCATAGGTGACAACACATGGGGCGCGGATTACCTCGCGCGACTGCCGGACGGCATCGCCTACGTCAATATCGGCAATACGAGCGTCGCCGATGACGTGCCAGAGGAACTGGTGGCGCGGAAGATCTCCTCGTACCACAACGTTGGGAAGACCTTCGCCTCGGAGCCAATCCTGAACCTGCTCAAGTCGCGGTGCGGGACGAACATGGGGCAATTCCTTACCCCGGAAGAAGCTGCTGTGTGTGAGGAGAGCGAGTCGGAAGACGAGCGCGAGTCGGAGTAGTGACGCGTCACGCAATCAGGGAGTCTGACTGCAGCCCCCCGGCGTCAGAGCGCGCCTCTGCTCCGACCATTCCCCCGGTGCCCGGTAGAGCTTCTCGAGCGAGAGGCCGTCGGGTTCGGTGCCGTTGAGGATTGATTCGATCATGTCAGGTGCGAGCAGCGTCAGGCGGAGGACGCGGGCCAGGTAGGAGTTGTCCACGCCCACATCGAGCGCCAGTTCGCGGATGCTGGCGTAGCGGCCCGACTCCAGCAGCCCTTGCCAGCGGTGGGCGCGGGCAATCATCAGCGCGAGCGGCTCGTTCGTGCGCGAGCGTGGCTTCAAGCCCTCGGCGCCGTTGTCCGGCGCGATGATCTCCTTGCGGCCGCCCCGGCGCTTGATGCGCAGCGGCACCTGCACCACCAGGCAATCGCCGTCCAGTGTGAGTGTCGCTCGCGTGACTTCGCTCATGCCGCCACCTCCTGCTCCTCGCGCAGCTCCGCCACCAGGGAAGCCAATCCCTCGGCGCGGATGCGGAGCTCGGCGCGGCCTGGGTACACGTCCACTTGCTTCACCAGCAGTTGTACGATGCGCTCCTGCTCGTCAGGGAACAGGTTATCCCAGATGGGGTCGAGGGACGAGAGCGCGTCAACCACGTCGCGTTCCGAGAAGGCCCCGCACTGGATTTCCTGCTCATCCGCCTGCGCCCGCGCCTCCCGGTAGGTCTGCGCCACTAGCTCCGGCACTCGCAGGATCGCCCGCAACTGGTTGACGACAACCCCCTCGATCTCCCTGGCGGAAAGCGTCCGGGTAGGGCAAGAGTCATAGCCGTTCTTCGAGGCATGCACGCACAGGTAGAAGCGGTAGAGCTTGCCGCGTTTCTTGCTGAACGTCGGCCCCATGGCGCACCCGCAGTGGGCGCAGCGGATGATGCCCCGCAAGAGCGCCGGGGTCGTGGCGCGAGTCCGCAGCCCCCGGGCGCGGTAGTTGGTGTCGAGGATGGCGTGGGCCTTGTCCCATAGGTCGCGGGGCACGATGGCCTCGTGTTCGCCCGGATAGCGTTGCCCCTTGTGGCTCACCTCTCCGATGTAGAGGGGGTTGTTGAGCAGGTGGTAGATGTGGGCCTTGTTCCAGGAGGCGCCAGGACGGGTCTGGCCGGTCTTGGTCGTCCATGACTTGGTGCGGTAGCCGGCTTCATTCAGTTCCTTCGCCAGCTCAGTCGTGGAACCGGTCTGGATGAAGCGCTCGAAGACATGGCGGACGAGTTCTGCCTCTTGTGGGTTGACCACCAGCCGCTTGCGCTCCCGATCCACATCATAGCCCAGCACGGGCATCCCGCCGCAGTACTTGCCTTTGCGCTTGGTGGCCGCCACCTTGTCGCGAATCCTTTCCGCCGTCACCTCCCTCTCGAACTGCGCGAAGGAAAGCAGCATGTTCAGGGTCAGCCGTCCCATCGAGGAGGTGGTGCTGAACTGCTGGGTGACTGAGACGAAAGAGACGTTGTGCCGCTCGAAGATCTCGATGATCCTGGTGAAGTCCAGAAGCGACCGGGAGAGCCGGTCAACCTTGTACACGACCACGCAGTCCACGCGCCCGGCCTGAACGTCATCCAGCAACCGCTGCAGGGCTGGGCGCTCCATCGTCCCCCCGGAATAGCCGCCGTCGTCGTAGCGCTCGGGGAGGGCAATCCAGCCCTCCTGTCGCTGGCTGGCGATGTAGTTCTCGGCAGCCTCCCGCTGCGCGTCCAGGCTGTTGAACTCGCTGTCTAGGTTCTCCTCGGTGGACTTGCGCGTGTAGATGGCGCAGCGGACTTTGCGCAGGGGAGTCGTCTGGATATCGTCTGCCCGTCTCACTGGCCCCTCCTTCCGTTGTCAGGCGCGGACAGCCCGAAGAAGCGCCGTCCGTTCCAGTGGGTGCCGGTGATCGCTGATGCGATGGCGCTCAATGAGCGGTAGCGTTTCCCACGATACTCGAAGCCTCCATGCACGACCGTCACCTCGTGGCGCTCGCCGTCCCATTCGCGCACGAGCCTTGTCCCCACCACAGGCAGGTCCGGGCGCGCCCGCTGTTTCCCCCCTGCCCGCAGGCTCCCGAGTTCGTTGTACCCGGCGTCATCGAGGAGTTGGTTCATCTGCGCCCGCGCCTCCTCGCTCAGCCCGCCGTAAGCGAGTTCCTGGAGCCGGTGGGCAAGCCGCTTGACCAGGAAGGACCGATTGTAGTGGGGCGGCTCGGCGCCCATCAGCTGCCGCCAGCGCTCCTGCAGGTCGGCGTTGGACGCCCGGCCCAGGGCGGCGATCTGCTTCAGCACGGTCTGGTTCACTGCATCTCTCCTCCGGACTCGGGTGGCTTGGCCTTTGGCCGCCATGGCGGTGGGCAGATCCCACCTAGCCATTTGGGACATTCATGGCTCGAAGTCCGAAGAATAGCAAGTCCATTCTCTCGGCCGTCCGCGGCCTTCCGGAGCCAATGACGCAGGAAGCCCTTGGCCAGCAGGGAGGCCACCTCCGCCAGGCGCTCCTTGGCTGGCATCAGCTCGGGATCGAGCGGGTTTGGGGCCGACTTTCCCGCCTTTTGGCATCCCAGGGTATCCAACCTCGGCTCAGGCATCGAACGCGGCTCCTACGGCTGTACTGGGCTTCTGTTCACGCTTCCGAGACAGTGTGAGAGGGCTGCGCTGTCGGGCTGCCGCTATCTGTGCCAGCCGCTTATCGCTCAGCCTCCGCCTTGGAGCCTTGCCCGGCCCCGGCCAGGGCCGATATGGATACAGCGCGCAGTCGCTGCTCAAACAATCAGTTCGGTCGCCGGGCTGGCAACTGCGGCAGTAGGCGCTGATCAGGGATCTGCTTGCCCGGCGGCGCTTGGGGCGCGGTATCTGCGGCTCGCCATCGTAGTCGGGGTCCCGCATGGAGACCGGCATGGGCTTGTGCCAGAACGGGCTGGCGGCGTACAACAGGCAGACTTGTGACAGGCAGTCGAATGCCGCCCGGGAGTTGTCCGCCCCCACGCACTCGGAGCAGAACTGGCGAATTGCCCGGCCCGGTGTGATGGCCGATGCCGGCTTTACCCCGGACGGCCTGGCGCTTTCAACGAGGCGGGCCATCTCACTGCCCTCCCGTGGCCGGCGGCAAGGGAAGAGACCCCTGCGGGGTACCTTCAACTTCACTTCCCACTAAGGAACTAGCCGTGGGAAGTGAGGTTGAGGGCGGCTGCCCGGCACGCCAGCGGTAGGCCACGCCCTGTTTCGGCCCCTCCGACCACGGCGGGTCCCTCTCGATCTTCCCCCCTGCAGCGAGGGCGTTGAGCGCCTTGCGCAGCTGTTCCTGAGAGGGCCTGGGGTCGCCAAGCGTCTCGTGGACCTGGGCCGTGGTCTGCCAGTCGCCCGTCAGGGCTTCCAGAGCGCGTTCCTTGGCTGCCTCTAATTCTACCTGCTCTGGGGCGCCCAGGAGAACCAGACCACCATCCCTCAACTCATAAAGGAGCTTGCAGGAGGGAAGCAGCCGTCCAACCGCTCGCAGTTGCCGGCGCGAGTCCTGCTCATCCAGCTCTATCTCGATGACGGTGTCGAACACGGCCGCCCAGCTGTATGAGCCAGCCAACGCCTCCACGGCTCTCCCGCCGCCCTTCCTCATGTGATGGGCAACAATCAGGGTCTTGCCGGTCGCCCGGGACTTCACCACCCAGGGCGTGATCACCCGGTTGACGGTGGCCGCGTCGTTTTCATCTTCGACCCCCAGGATCTTGGCAGTGTCCAGGATGACGATCTCCTCTGGCCCCTGACCCATCCGTTCCAGCAGGGACTCGGGGCTCTCCCCCAGCGCAGGAAGAAGTTTGATCCGTTCCAGGACCTCGTCCTCCGCGTCCTCTGCCGCAAGCCGCCGATACCAGACCACCTCTGGCTCCTCAGACATGAAGAGGATGGAAACCCCGATCCCTGCCCACTCCTTGGCCTGTGCGTAAAGGAGGGTCGTCTTGCCTGCCTTCGGGGGTGCCGCGACGATGTGAGAGAGACGCCTCCGGAAAATGGGGGGCTCCGCTTCGCCCAGCAGGGGGAGGGCGTCTGGCTCCACACCGACATCCCTGGCCTTCCGGCGGAGTGCCGCCAGACTGATTCCCCTGAGCTGGCCGGCCTGCGCAACCTCACTTCCCACGCCCTTATCTATGGTGGGAAGTGAAGTGAGACCGCCTGGCGGCTCGCCTGCCCGTTCCGCCGACGCCTGCCCGTCGCGCAGGCCCAGCCACTCCACCAAGCAGTCCATAACATCCTTGCCGATTGCCCTTGCGAGCTCCGGTCCACCCGTGGCCGGCTCGCCTGCGGCCACTTTGCGATAGGAGTCCTCGATGTCGCGCAGGCACTTGGCGGTGTCATCGCCCGTGGCGTCGCTGACGGCCTTGACGAACGCCTTGGCCTCCTCAATGGAGAACTCCCGGCGGGCCAGAAATCCCGCCAGGTGCAGGATGGTGTCGTGCTTCTGGCCAGCCTGCCAGTGCCGCATGAACAGCGCGGCTGCTGCCAGTCGCAGGCAGGCCGCGCGAAGCGTTTCGGCTGACACCTCGGCGGGTGCGAACTCGCCTACCCACCCAAGCGTCTCGCCGCTTGGGTGGGTTGAGGGCGGCACGAGCGTCTGCCCGCCAGTGGATCGCAGTTCGAGCAGCATGGTGTCGCCGTCGGAATTGGTGTCAGCGAGTTTGAGGGTTTTGGCGCCCTGACTGACGTACCACCAGTGTGAGAGGGGGCTACCGCATCGTCCGTGCTGCATCCCGGTGTCCGGCAGGAAGGCCGCCGCAAGCGCACGGGCTTCGGGCGAATCGAGGTCCACGTCCACAAGCCAGCCGGAGGGCTCGCCCAGCAGCAGGCCAAGATTCCCGCCGTTGGAGAAGTGACTGGGGACTTCGTCGCGGGTCAGCCGCAGGTCTTGCCAAGCCGGGAGACGCGGCCCTTTCTTGCCTACAGGAACAGGAATGGGGAGCCACCCCATATCTGCATAGAAGGTCGCGGAACCCACCACCTCCGCGCCCGCGCTCCTTCCGGGTGCTTGACCCTCAGCGCACTCTCTCTGGTTCTCCGATACCATGCTCCACGCTCCAATCTCCCGGGCCGCCCGCGTTTGGCGCTGGAGCGGCACCCACCGCCGCGGCGGCCGCAGGCGGCCCGGAATCCTGCTGTTTCTTCAGCAACCTCGCGCCCCCGCGCGCTCCGGGTTGACCCGTGGGTTGAAGGTGACCCTCGGCTTCTGGGCCTCCATCTCTGCACGCAGCCGCCAAACCTCGGAGGCAGCCCACAGACGCTGCCCATCGCGGCGCCGGCCGACCATCCGAATCCGGCCTGCCGCCTGCCAACGGCTCAGAGTTCGCGGGCTCACGCCCAGGATCGCCACGGCGTCAGAGGTGGGGAGAATCTTGTCCGAATCGCCGGGCGGCTGTAACATGTGTCTTGTCATGACGAGTCCTCCACCCCCTACGGAAAATGGAAATTGGACATTCGTCAGGGGCCTCGTTGAACAGGTGATCTGCGCCACGGACTTACTCGACGGGGTGTTCTGGAACCCGATGTTCCGGGAGGCCCTTGCAGAGCCCAGAAAGACCATTGTCTGCCCTCGGAAACTGCTGCGTGAGAGCACTCTTCTGGCGGTCAAGAGCGTGAGTGGGGGGTTCCGCCCCATACTCTCGCAAGGCCGGCTACTGCCAGGTTCGCCACCCGGGATCGAAGTGCGTCAGAAGGCTGAGCCTGCACGGATTGCTCCCCATGAGAAGGGCCTCATGGAATTGCTGGCCGTACCTGCCCTCCAGGTCTTGAGAGACTTCGCCTCAACCGCTGGTCACGTTCTCGGTTCCGACAACCCGGTGTTGTTCGAGTGGGCCGCACTCGCTCACTCCATGGGGATCACTCGGTACGCGATGCACACCCCCTTTCTTGAGCGTGAGTTCAGACGGCAGACACGCCGGGCTAACGTCACTGTCAGCCGTGACCTGTCTGGCACCCGCGAGATCTGGCCCGACCTCTACGACCTCTACGCGGAGTGTACTTTGCCGAGAAGCCTACGAAAACGGAAGAGGCTCGCCAGGGCCTTCGTCGAGTTCTTGCTGGATCGCCTCATGAGAGCCCTCCACTACTACGGCCACATCTCCGAACGAGACATCGCGGACGCGGTTAGACCATTTTACGCAGCTGAGCACGCCCTCACATGGTCACTGCGGCGATTGCGGTGGATTCGCAAGGAGGAGCTCGGCATTCACACCCTGGACCAAGTCGGCCTCCTGATAGGCGTGTCCGAAGCACTCAGCGGGGACGCCCTGGACAAGATTGCCAATCCCCTGAGGCGACCTAAGTGGCCTCGGGAAGGGCGATATATCAGAAGGGCGATGAGGAAGGAGTACGAGGGCGAAGAACTCCTGGATGCCACTCCGCGAAGGATTTCACCACCCCCCCGGATCCCGCCTCAACGCATCCCTAACCCGCCGCTGGCTGGGCTGACGGTCACGCAAACTGAAGCAGTGAAGGCCTATGCGGAAGCGTGCAGGATGGGTTACGGCAGATGGTCAAAGAGTTTGAGCTTGCGAAGATATCTGGGAAAGAGGTACTGGTCGGTCATCAAGAGCCTCTCGAGGGCCAGGGACCGCAGCCCGGCACTTGATCAGTGGTTTCGACTGTTACGTGGCCAGCGCCCGGATTCCGGGCCCGCAATCAAGCGGAAGATGTGACAGCCATGAGAGGCAGTCTTGGCACTGAGCCCAGGCCTGTAAGGCCTCTGCGCGGGGGCAGCCGTTCAGTCCCTCCGCTCAGTTGTGCATGGCCTTGCACGGTGAGCATTCCCCGAGAAGCGCCATTCTGAGAGGCTGATCTCCCCGCCAGAATCCCTCAAACCCGCCGCCAGAGGGCCTTTCGGCGTGTAGGACGGGCGCAAAGCGCTCCCCCCGACCTGTGACCCGGCCCTACGATCTGACGCGGCCAGCTGGCCCTTTGGACCGGGGATTTGCTGAGAAACCACCCCCTCTGGAGTACCTGTGTCGCGGTCCTCGCCGGCTCCGAAAGTGCTGAACATTCCGGCGTGCGATAGCGCGCCAGGACCCATGTTTTCGGGCTCCATTCGCACGCTTTCAGCCCCGCACAAAACGCCTTTGGGAAATGATAAGGTGAAGGCGTGAGAACAGCGAGTGCTGGACCCCGCCGATTCTGAGGGAGGTGCACATATGAACACTCACTTGCAGATCGAGAGGAAACGGGTTGGGGAGCTGCAGCCCGCTCCTTACAACCCGCGCATCATCAGCCAGGAAGCCCTGGACTCGCTCGCTGACTCCATCTCCCGGTTCGGCCTGGTCGAACCGGTGGTGTGGAACCGTCGGACAGGCAACGTGGTGGGCGGCCATCAGCGCATCAAGGTCCTCAGCGCCCAGGGCGTCGAGGAGACCGACGTGGTCGTCGTCGATCTCTCAACCGAGGAAGAGAAAACCCTCAACCTGGCGCTGAACAAGATACAGGGCGATTGGGACCTGCCCAAGCTGGCTGTCGTGCTGGAAGAGTTGAAGCTGGCGGATGCGGACCTGTCACTGACCGGATTCGGGGAGGAGGAGATCGGGGAGGTCTTCGCAGAGGCCAGGAGTCACGAGTTCGCAGAGAAGGAAGAGACCTTCGACGCAGCGCAAGCCCTGGCGGAGGCGGAGCAGGCCAAGGGGCCGACCCGCGTCCAGCCGGGCGAGATCTGGCAGCTCGGCGCACACCGCATGGCCTGCTCGGATGCGACTGACGCACAAGCCTGGGATCGGCTCATGTCCGGGAAGACAGCCCATGCCGTGATCACCGACCCGCCGTACGCGGTCGGGTATGTAGGAGGCCGGGCGGCACAGGAAGAACGCATCGCCAAGGCCCGCAGGGGCGTAGATCAGCCCTCAGACATCTACTGGGATGAACTGACTCCGGAAGCCTACCGCAGCCTGCTGCTGTCGAGTCTGTCGCTGGCACACGCGCACAGCGACGAACGCGCTCCCCTTTACCTGTGGTTTGGCTCGATTCACATTCGAGATGTGCTGCATTGCCTGGAGCAGACCGGCTGGCAGGAGAGAAACCTCCTGGTGTGGGTCAAGAACAACGGGGCGGGAGCTCTGTTCGCCCAGTATAAGCACTGGTACGAGCCTCTGTTCTACGCCCATAAGCGCGGCCAGTCTCCTCGCTGGCACGGCCCTACGAACGAGTCCACAGTCTGGCAGCACGACAAGCCGGCCCGCAATGAGCTTCACCCGACGATGAAGCCGGTGGCCCTGATCGAGAGGGCGATCGTGAATGCCACGACCCCGGGGCAGCTGGTGGCCGACCCGTTCTTGGGTTCCGGCACAGCCATCATCGCGGCGCAGCGCACAGGGCGCATCTGCTATGGCATGGACCTGGATGCGCGCTACTGCGACGTGATACTGACCCGCTGGGAGCAGTTCACCGGCGAGGCTGCGGAAAGGACAATGCCATGAGCCAGGAGGCGGGGGAGCGCAAACCGTGGGAGCGGATGCCCGGGGAGTCTGACAGGGCCTTTGCCAAGTTCTGCGCCTACAGGGATATGGGATCTCAGCGATCCCTGGTGAAACTGCGGCAGCCCCATAAAGGAGAGAAAGGGTGGACGCGCAGGGCAGTCGAGGACCTGTGCGAGCGCTGGAGATGGGTTGCGCGCGCTGCGGCATGGGATGACGAGCAGGACCGCGCGCGTTCGGAAGCCCAGAACCGGGCGATAGCCGAGATGACCGAGCGCCAGGCCCGAGACGGTCTGGACATGCAGAAACTGGCCCGCGGGGCGATGGCCAAGTGGGTGAAGCAGGACCCGCAGACAGGGCAGTTGGTGCTGGCGAGGGAACTGAGCCCCTCTGAGACGGTGCGCGTGTACCGGGTGGGATTCGACGTGGAGCGGATGGCGAGGGGCGAGCCCACCGAGAGGACAGCGGTGCAGGAAGAGCAACTGCCGTGGGAAGAGCAGCGCAAGAAACTGATCGAGATGAGGGAGCTGATTGATGAGGCGTTGCATGAGGAGGGGGACGAGGGCGCCCAAGGCAAGGGGTGAACCTTCTTCACCCACGTCGTGGGGACGGCCGCTACGCCGGGCTTCTGAACCTGTTGGCGGGCAGCCCCGCCACCTGCTGGCGCAGGTCTTCTGCTTCCATGTGGGTGTAGCGCTGCGTGGTGGTCACGCTGGAGTGTCCCAGTAGCTCTCGCACGGCGCGCAGGTTGGGCCCGCATCAGCAATCTGGCTTCATCGTCGGTGGTGCCAGTGATAACGTTTCGATTCTCTCGCCGTCTTGCGGTGATGTGCCGACTTAGAGATCAACTCCATGTTGCTTGGCGTGTCCGCGCCCCCTGCTGAGAGCGGAACGATATGATCCACCTCGTAGCCTGGCGGCACGCGCCGGTATCCATGTTGCCGCAGGAACCGGCGCTTGGCATCGGCAGAGCGGTGTTCTGGCAAGCCAGAGGACTTGTAATAGGCGTGGTGCGAACTGCTGCGGCGGTGCGCGTGATATGAAGAATGGTGGGCCGCGAGCGAGACGTGAGAGCGATACGAACCATGGCGGGGAGTCCACGAGTGGTAATGCCGCCTACTTGACAGTCGCAATCCCGAAGGCAAATGCCCTCGCGAATGGCTGAAGCTGGAATGGCTGCGGGTGCCCGAATGCGTGTGGCGATAGTGGCCTCCCGAAGAATGCAAGCCTCGACGGGCATAGGAAGGCAGGGGCAGAACCACCAGCACGAGCGTGGCAACGGACACCAGAACTAGCCGCTTCCACGGTCTGCGGCACGGCACGTCGGCTCCCTCCTCGTCATCTTTCGGGACGGCCCGTCTCGTGGTGCGAACGCGGCAGCCCGCCGGCAGTATAGCCGGCCCGGATCAGCGGGTCAAGACGCGCTCACAAGCCTGACAGCGCTGGACAGCGCATGGCCGACCAGCGAACCCAGACGGTCACCCCCGAAACCGATTTGCTGGCAGCCCCGCTACCTGCTGGCGCAAGTCTTCTGCTTCCATGTGGGTGTAGCGCTGGGTGGTGGTGACACTGGAGTGGCCCAGTAGCTCTTGCACCGCCCGCAGGTTGGGCCGGGCGCGCAGGGCATGGGTGGCGAAGGTGTGGCGCAACAAGTGCGGCCCCGAACGGTCGGTGATGCCGATGCTCCGCAGATACCGGTTCACCAGCAGGGCCACTCCCCGCACCGAGAAGCGCCCACCGCTGCGGTTGAGGAACAAAGCCGGGTTGTCGTCCTGTCGCTTGCCGAGGTAGTCCTCCAGCGCACGGCGGGCATGAGCATTGATCGGCACCCAGCGCAGACGCCTCCCCTTGCCCACCAGTTGCACCTGCCCCCAGCCTTCTTCCGGCAACTGGACGTCGGCGCGGTTGAGGGCGCACAGCTCTCCCACCCGCAGGCCCGTGTTGTAGAGGAAGGACAGCAGGGCGAGGTCACGCACACCGGCGGTGGTGTTGACGTCAGGCTCGGCAAGCAGCCTATCCACCTCCTCGACGGTGAGGTGTTTGGGAGCCAGGCTGGGTCCTACGCGGATGGAGCGCAGGCTGGTAGCGGGGCTGGTATCCAGCACCCGGTTGTCGACCAGGAAGTTGAAGAACGAGCGGGCGGCCGCGATCGCGCGGTTGATGCTGGAGGGGGAGCGGCCGGCCTGTTGCTGGGAGCGGAAGTGCTCTCTCAGATCTGCGGGACGCACCCTGTCGAGGCGGGCCGGCAATGCTGCGACCAGTGGCTCCAGATCCCGCCGGTAGGCCCGGACCGAGTGTGGGGACCGGCCTTCCAGGGTCAGGGCAGAGAGGAACTCGTCGAGGGGAGAAAGCCGGTGTTCCGCTGATTTCGAGACGTACTTGCCACCCACTTGGCGGCGGCGGGACGGAAGATGCCTTCCTACCCCAAGTCCATCATTGGCTGATTTCACCACAGTTTCACCACAGTTTCACCACGTATTTGCCACGTATTTGGCGGCGGCGAGGTCTGCGCCATTTCCTACTGCAAACCCGTTCCGGGCATCCGATAAGTGATTAGGGAGGATGTTCACGAGGAAGTCAAGGCCAGGGGTGTCCGAAAGTGCGGGGAGAGGGTCGTAAGGAGCTTCCGATAACATGGCCGCGCCGCGTAGCGAGCAGGTTTGCCCGTGAGTGACGACGCCGAGGCTCCGCCAAGCTGCAGCGGGGCTTCCCTTGTCCTTGGCTTGCCCCGTGCTTGACTTCTTCGGGGAAGCACGTGTGAATGTAAGGGCGACGCAAATGACCACGACAAGGAGGACATCCCGAAATGGCCAGACGAAGCCAACGAGAAGCAGCAGCAGAGTGAGCGGAAGCCCGCCCGCCCAAGCAGCGCGAGCGGCGGCGAAAGGCCGCACAACGGGGCGCACAGACGCGCCGACAACGCCGCAAAGCGCAGGCAGCCGACTGAGGTGGCCATCCGGGGCCGCTTTGCCGTCAGGCAGGTTGACTGCAACGGGAGGTCGAATCTTGACAAGCGAACCCACAAGATGCTCTATTGTAGCTCACTGGACTATCCCGCATTGCTTGCGGGAGAAGGGGCTGGACTCAGTCCAAGGAAGCGCTGCTCTCGTGAACAACTTCCAGCAGCAAGTCAGCTTCATCTGGGGCATCGCTGACCTGCTCCGCGACAGCTTCAAGCGGGGCAAGTACCAAGACGTCATGCTGCCGTTCACTGTCCTCCGCCGGATCGACTGCGTGCTTGCGCCGACGAAGGAGAGAGTGCTGCGGCGATGCGCTGAGCTGCGCGACAAGCTGGAAAACCCCTATCGCCAGCTCTGCCGGGCCTCCGGGTTCGCGTTCTACAACACGTCGCGCTACGCGTTTGAGACGCTGCTCGATGATGCCCCGCACCTTGCCCATAACCTCCGCGCCTATATCAACGGCTTCAGCGAGAATATGCGGGAGGTGCTGGAGAAGTTCGACTTCAACAACACCATCGCCAAGCTCCATGAGGCCGGGCTGCTGTTCCTGGTCATGGAGCGGTTCAAGAACGTAGACCTCCACCCCGATACCGTCTCGAACCTGGAGATAGGCTACATCTTCGAGGAGCTGGTCCGCAAGTTCAACGAAGCGCTGAACGAGAATCCCGGAGAGCACTTCACTCCTCGCGAGGTCATCCGGCTGATGGTCAACCTGATCCTCGCTCAAGACCAGGACGCCCTAAGCCGGAACCACATCTCCCGCACTGTCTACGACCCGTGCTGCGGATCGGGCGGAATGCTTACCATTGCCAAGGAGCGAATCCAGGAGGTCAACCCGAACGCCCAGGTCTTTCTGTTCGGTCAGGAGGTGAACCCCGAGACATTCGCCCTCTGCAGGTCGGACCTCCTCATGAAGAGCAAGGACGGCCGCGACGCCGACAACATCAAGTTCGGCAGCACCCTCTCCGACGACCAGCTTGCAGGACAGGGTTTCGACTACCTCCTCGCAAATCCACCCTACGGCAAGGACTGGAAGCGTGATCAGGCGGCAGTGCAAGCGGAGTCCGACCGGGGATACACCGGCCGGTTCGGCGCGGGGCTGCCCCGGATCAGCGATGGTCAGCTCCTCTTTCTTCAGCACATGTTGGGCCGCATGAAGCCAGTGGACTCAGGCGGCAGCCGGGTCGCCATCATCATGAATGGCTCCCCGCTCTTCACTGGTGACGCGGCCAACGGCGCTTTCTTCGCAGATACGGCCGCGGGCTACCTATGTGACTTGCCTGCCCGCCTATCAACCGGATACGTTGACGGAGAACACGGCTCGGTGTGGGCAACACGCGAGCTGCTCCAGGCTATCACGCCCTATTGCTCTGCCGATTGCCTTGCACGCCTCGAGCAGACGATCCTGGAATACTACTCGGCCTGGGAGCGGACACCAGGGGCTCAGGCGCACCTCGGATATGCCCAACTGGCGCTGCTTGACGCTGTTGATCCTGTGCGACGTTCGGCAGCCGCGAGCGCGAGACTGCGGGAATGGCAGCGGAAGTTCAAACAGACAGAGGTCAGTGCACCCAGAGGCATGCAGGTGCAGGCGGTGCCCTCCCCGATACCAGTGACCGTTGCCGAGAAGATGACCGAGGATCAGTGGCTTTCAGCGATCGCCAAGTATTCAGACGACAGGCCGCGATTCGAGCGCGGAAAAGACGGGCACATCGTGGGTGGCGCCCTGGAGTTGTCGCGTGTGCTCGAGGAACGGGTGACAGCAGAGCCAGAGCGCTTTCACCGGCTCATGCTTAGATTCCCCTCCGCGACTCATCCCATCTACTTCGGTGCCGTACTTGACGGACTCGCAAAGACGCCTGTGACTCTAGATATGGTGGCTAGTGCAACCGCTCATTGCCACCGCCTACCGGGACGGCCGGTCGGCAGGTCCATCGTTAGGCTCATCGAGAAGATGGCTCGCGAGACAGTCCCCGATGGGCTTCTGGAGATCTTGGGATGGTACGCCATCGAGGACCCGGACCCGGACAAGGAGTACTGGCGGACTCAGGCCGGTTCAGGCAACGTCTGCTACGGCGGCGACATTGCCATGGCAGGATTGAATTCGACTCGAGGGGCGGCCGCGGATTCGCTGGCGAAGCTCCTGTTTGCAGACCGTAGCCTCGTGGAGCGGGTCAGCCAAGTGCTGGACCGCATGGTTGAGGATGCTTCCATCGCGGTGCGTTCGTGGGTCGCTGAGACACTGGTTGCGGTGCTGAACTACGACCGGGACTACGCTGTTGCGTTGTTCCTCAGGCTTTGCAGCACGGAGGACGTGTTGCTGGGGACGCGGCTCGTGGAGGGGTTTCTAAGGTGGGCGCTACGCACTCACTTCGACGTCCTCCGGCCCGTCCTCGTGCGGATGCTGGACAGCGATTGTGCTGAGGCTGCTGAGGCTGGGGCGCGGCAGGCGTGCCTTGCGGGGCTCCACATTGAGGAAGCACAGGGCCTGACCGAACGGTGCCTGAAGGGCACGGAGAAACAGAGGATCGGCGCAGCACATGTCTTTGCGGCCAATGTGGACCGCTCGCAATTCCGGCAGACATGCCTGGACGGCCTGGTCCGTTTCTTCCACGACTCCTCCGACAAAGTGCAGGATGCTGCGGCCGACTGCTTCCGCCACATAGCTCAAGCCGAACTCGGAAACTTCGGTGATCTCATGGCAGCATTTGTGAACAGCGCAGCGTATGCAAAGCACAGCGCTAATCTCGTCTACGCGCTACACGAATCGCCGTTCGCTCCCCCGGAGGTCATCTGCCTGGCTTCCGAAAGGTTCATCGGGATCGCCGGGGCGAGCGCAGGCGACATCTCGCAAGCGGTAGCCGGGGACGCGCGCCTCCTCTCAGAGCTGGTTCTCAGAGCCTACGCGAGCACATCCGACGAGCCCACCACGAGCAGGTGCCTTGACGCCATAGACAAGCTGCTGGAGGTGAGCGCTTACGGCATCGAGGAGGCTCTTCGCGAGCATGACCGCTGAATGTGTTTCCTACAGAGCAAACGGAGACTCATCCCATAGCTGCTGACCTGTCGTGAACGATGACAAGTGTGCTGCCACGCCGTATGGTGCGAAAACCAGGGTTCTGGGCCTAGCGACAGAACCAACGCTTACAGCCCGTCCTCGCTCGCCCACAGCCGCGGCACGCGCCAGAGGATGAAGAGGGCCGCAAGGAGGCAGATGACAGCGCCAATGGCGACGGCGGTGCGCGGGCCAAGCGCGGAGGCGACGACGCCGATCTGGAAAGCACCGATGGGCGACATGCCCGCGAACACGAAGGCGCGCAGGCTCATCACCCGACCCCGCAGGGGGACCGGCGACGCGGTTTGCAGCATCGTGTTCGAGACCGCGTTGAACAGCATGAGGCCCATGCCGACGAGGAACAGCGCGGGCGCCGCCGCGGCGTAGACGGGCGCGCGAGAGAACACCATCAGCGCCACCGGGAAGAGCAGCGCCCCGAACGTCACCGTCGCCCCCACCCGCCAGCGGTGGCCGAGGGCTGTCAGTAGGAGCGCAGAGAAGAGCGCGCCCACGCCGGTGCAGGACATGAGGAAGCCAAAGCCGCGCGCGTCAGTGTGGAGGATGTTCTTCGCGAAGACCGGCATCAGCGTCGTATAGGGCATGGCAAAGATGCCGGAGAGGGCCGTGAACATGAGCAGAGCGCGCGCCACCGGCTGGCCCTTCGCCCAGGACACACCTTCCCGGATGTTCTCCCACATCCCGCTGTCCATCTTCGCAGCAGGCGGCCGCGCCCGGATCATGACGAGCACGAAGATGATGGCCAGGAAGCTCAGACCGTTGATAAAGAAGCAGCCCGCGATGCCCGCCTCCACGATCAACAGACCCGCGATGGCCGGACCGATGATGCGGCCCGCGTTGAAGGCGGAGGAGTTGAGCGAGACCGCATTCAGCGCGTCCTCCCGCCGCACCAGTTCCAGCGTCATCGCCTGGCGGGTCGGCATATCGAAGGCGTTAATCGTTCCCAGGACCGCGGCGAGCACCATCACATGCCAGACGCGCACGACGTTCGTGTACACCAGGTAGGCGAACACGAAGGCCTGCAGCATCGCGAGGGTTTGGGTGACCATGACGAGGTTACGCTTCCGGATGCGGTCCGCGATCACGCCGGCGGGCAGAGTGAACAGGAGCATCGGCAGAGTGCCGCAGGCGCCCACCGCTCCGAGGTAGAGCGAGGGATTCTGTGGGACGAGATGCAGCACCAGCCATCCCTGAGCGACGGTCTGCATCCACGTGCCCATGACCGAGACCAACATGCCGACCCAGAAGAGGCCGAAGTCGCGGTGCCGGAAGGCGCGCAGCGTCACGGGCCAGCGCGACATGGGTTCTGCTTCTGCAGGCGGGACCTCTTGGGTTGGCGGGACTTCATCCATACTGATACTATTTGGCGGGCGCGGGGGCGATCCTTCGTGCGACTTCGTGGGGGCTCTGTCAGAACAACTCGCGACTCGACATCGCATATGCCTTTGCTGACTTAGCGCGGGGAGACGTCAGGCAGCAAGCGCTCCCGCCGGGCGCCCAGCAGCCGCTCAATCCCCTCTATGGCCTCATCGCGCGAAGACCCCATGATGCGTGCGCCCCATTTCGAGCAGGCGGGAAACAGACCCAGCCCGTCTCGGGTTACGTTCCAGCGTGAGCAGCGCCTTCCCTGCCTGCGCGGTCAGGTCACGCCACCCCCGACGACTTCTACTTTGGCCGTCAGGAAGGAATCCCGCCCGGCGCAAGGAACTGCAGATCCGCATCCGCCGACTGGCGGATGGCCAGGCGGGAGCGCTATCGGGAGATGGCGGGCGGGCGGAAGATGGGGGAGCGGGCACACCGAAAGCGCACCTTGACCCACCCCCCGATCTGGCCCAGGAACGCTGAAGACGGCCAGGGACTTGTGTGGGGGCAGTGGAACTCCTATTCGCTTACCTAGGGAAAGGCGACAGGTCATGAGCATCGAGCAGATTATGGTTTCCGCAGCCCGGATGGCGCTGGCGGGGCTGTTGATGGGCGTTTGCAGCTTCACAGATGCCGCCGAGCGGGACGTGCGCGTTCCCGCCTTCCCGGGGGCCGAAGGCTTCGGCGCCTACACGCCTGGCGGCCGCGGGGGCACGGTACTACTGGTCACGAATCTCAACGACTCGGGGCCGGGGAGCCTGCGCGCGGCCTGTGAGGCCGAAGGGCCGCGCATCGTGGTCATCCGGGTGGGGGGTATCATCGAGCTCAAGTCCAGCCTGGCGATCCACAACCCCTTCATCACCATCGCGGGGCAGTCCGCGCCCGGCGTCGGCGTCTGTCTCAAGGACTACCCGCTCAACATCCGCACCCACGATGTGGTCGTGCGTTACCTGCGCTGCCGGCCCGGCGATTCCGCGCGCAAGGAGATGGATTCGCTCTCCGTCTTTGGCGAACGCGTGATCGCGGATCACTGCTCCGCCAGTTGGGCGATGGACGAGACCCTTTCGGTGACCCACTCCAGGGATGTGACTGTGCAGTGGTGCATGATCACCGAGAGCCTCAACCGCTCCTACCACCACAAGGGGCCACATGGCTTCGGTTCACTGATCGCCGGCGAGGACGGGGGCATCACCTTCCATCACAACATCTATGCCCACCACGTCACTCGCAATCCGCGCCCCGGCGGATACGCGGGGAGGCCGGGCCCCATCGTGGATTTTCGCAACAATCTGATCTACGACTGGGTAGCGTTCTGCGGCTACAGTGGAAGGGAACGGGTGAGGATCAACTATGTCGGCAACTACCTCAAGCCAGGCCCCTCCGCCGCCCCTCACGAAGGAAGCTTTGGCTTCTATCCGGGCGGCGTGCTCACCAAGCTCTTCGCGGCCGGCAACGTCTTTGAAGGCTCTGCCGAGAAGACGCGGGACAACTGGCTGATGATCCAGCCACTGGAGCCGTACAACCGCAGCGCTCTGCGCGTCATGCTATCGGCCCGGCCCTTCCCCGTCGCGCCAGTGCGCACCGACTCTGCGCAGATCGCATATCATCGCATTCTGGACCAGTGCGGCGCCGCGCTGCCCGTGCGCGACACGGTGGATGCGCGCATCATCGAGGAGATCCGAACCGGCAGCGGCAAGATCATTGATTCCCAGGGCGAGGTCGGCGGCTGGCCCGAGTACAAGTCCGCCGAGCCCCCGACCGATTCCGACCTCGACGGCATGCCCGATGCGTGGGAGAATGCCCACGGGTTGAATGCCAACGACCCCTCCGACGCCAGCGTACCTGGCAAAGACGGCAGCGGCTACACCAATGTCGAGGAGTACCTGAACAGCCTATGCCCCGCCATCTACTGACGGCTCCGGGTGCGCCGAGAACCCATCGGAGTTGCGTGGGCTGCGACCAGGCGGGGCCCTAGGAAGCCGCTCCTCGCGCGGCGAATAGCGCTCCAGGTGCGGACTCTTGTGGCCCGGCGGGAGCATTACCGTGCCATGGCTGAGCGGGGCAATAACGCAAGGGCAGACACACCGGGACTACGTCCCAGTTCACCCCCGGATTCGTGCCAGGGACGCTGAGGAGCGACAGGCAACAATGCAAACTTCATTCAGCGGCGCGGTGACAGTGGTGACCGGCGGGGCTTCCGGTATTGGCCGCGAACTCTGTGAACAGCTGGCTCACAAAGGGGCAATCGTTGTTGTGGCCGACATCAACGGTGCGCAAGCGCAAGTCGTGTCCGACGGGATTAACGCCACCGGTGGCCGGGCAGAAGTCGTGCAAGTGGACGTGGCCCAAGTGGCCGAAGTGGAACGTCTCGTTAACGAAACGGCACAGCGTCATGGCCGCATCGATTACATGTTCAACAACGCGGGCATTGGCGTGGCCGCAGAATTGTCAGATCTCAGCCTTGAGCATTGGCGTCACCTCATAGACGTCAATTTCATGGGCGTGTTGTATGGCACCAGGGCCGCGTATGCCATCATGCGCAAACAAGGGTCCGGCCATATTGTCAACATGGCGTCCCTGGCCGGGCTGGTACCCAAGCCCAACAGCACGCCCTACACCGCAACGAAACACGCGGTGGTCGGGTTCACGCGCGCGTTCCGCATGGAGGCGGCGCAGTACGGTGTTAGAGCCACTGTCCTTTGCCCTGGCTTCGTTCGAACGCCGTTCTATGACCACGCGATAACGGTAAACGTGGATCCGAAGCGTGCCTTCGGCCAAAAACCGCTGGGCCAGGTGGGGGTGCATGCGACGGTAACCATGTTTCTCAAGGGCGTCCAGAAGAACCGTGGTCTCATTGTCTATCCACGACGCGCGAAATGGATGCTGTACCTGTACTGGTTCTTTCCGCGCCTCACCGACCGGATTGGCACGCGCATGGCAAGGGAATTCCGCGCTCTACATCCGGACCGTGATTCGTAGGTCTGGCCCAGTGGAACGTGGTGATGGCCCGAGATTGTCGAAGGAGCACCCTGCGGGTGTTAAGTAGGTCTGGGACACCGGTTGAACGTAGCAGATTGTGCCGTACACCCGGCGCATGATGGCAAGACCTGGTCAGATACGAGTTCCTGCCCCCGCTACCATGTCAAAAGAAGACGCGCCGCCTTGTGCGGCGCTTCCTTTCTTTTCAGAGCGGGTGTACCCCGCTCTGAAGCCGAAAAGAGAACATGGGCTGCCAGCCGCCGCGTCAAACCCAAGCGCTCATCAATCTCCCGCAGCAGCAACACCCCGGCGTCCGAGGTCAGCGCTCCGCCATCATTGCGCACCGTCACCGGCTTGCGAGAAAGGGGAAGAAGGGTCAGCTCTGTCGAACACTCTGTCATTGAAAACGTCCTCCGCGGTGTCGTGAGATCTTGGCTCAACACCTACATCCTTCGACACTCAGAGGGCGTTTTCTTGCAGAGGTCGTGAACAATCCAGGTTAGATAAAGGTGAACGCGTGGTCGCTGTCGAACCAAGAGGAAAACGCTTCACCGGAGGTAATCAGCTATGCCCAAAACAGTGTATGTGGCAGCACACAGCCTCGTCTACCACCTCAGCCCGAAGTGTCGCCACCTTGCGGGGGAAGCCAAGCGGACTACGGACGTCGCCGCCCAGAAGAAAGGAATCACGAAGGCGTGCAGCACCTGTCAGGCACTCGTCGCGGCGAAACCGAACAAGGGTTGCTGCAAACGCAATATGTCCCCTTAGGCGATTCTCGGACCCTTGATGAGGCGCCCGGCCGGCCGCCGGGCTTCACGCCGAGACCTGGGATAGGATGGATGGGAGGTCAGCAGGGTCGCGGCAGACGTCGAAGGACCAGGGGCCGAGTTGGCCCCAGTTGTTGACGGCGGCGACCCAGCGGTGGGCAGCTGCGCCACACCGCGGATCCCCCCAACGCAAAGGACACCGGGCCTAGTTTGGGTAGGCGGGAGCACAGACTAGCCATTGGCTTCGCTAGCGATCCGGCTTACTAGCTCCTGGACTGCTTCAAATATCCCCTGGGCGCACTGGCCGTACTCCTCAGCAGACCCGCCATAGGGGTCGCAGATGTCGCCTTTCCCACCGACGTACTCCAGGAGATGGAGTAGGCCCGCAGGGAGGCCTGCGCGGCGTTGTGCCCTCCAACGGCTGAGAGGCGGTTCGACTGCCAGCGGACAGTAGCAGGGATCAGGAACGCCCTCTCACCTCAGGCTGCAACGTCTTGATCGTTCAGGCATCGCCGACGCGTGTCCGACAGAAGCCAGGCAACGCTGGCGGGACTGCCGGGGGAGGCGACAAGGGGGCCGCGGCTACTTCCCAGCCTTCGGGCCGGCGTCACGGGCGGTTGACGGGCACACGCGAGGCCACGACTCTCGCTCCGTGCGTCCTACCCGCATCGCCCTCCTGCCTCGCAGGAGGGAATGGTCTCTTCGCCGAATCTCATTGATTGGGCTTCTGTTCCCTGACGCGCGGAGAATCTGCGCATTACATACGCGCCCTGGAGGCGGCCACACCCCTGTGATCCAAATGATCGTTTGCTCGTTGTGGCACTCATCCAGAACGGACAGTGAATGAAAACAGGCATCCTCATTGGCTATTTCGCCAAACGAGATGGAGCTCGCGAAGCCTTCAGGAAACTGCAGCGGAGAGGTTACCGCCGCGCCGCATGGGTGAGCAAGAGCGCGGATGGAGAGGTCAATACCTGGGACCCCTTCCCCTGGCGCCGGCTTTCCGGGGCCGCCGTGGCGTTCATCCTGTTCGGGACTCTTGCCGTGGTTGCCTCCGTGAATCTTCGGTGGCCGGGACCGACTCCAAGCGGATTGCGTTCTGCCCTGATCCCGGTCCTTGCGGGCGGGTTTGCCGGAACCCTCCTCAGTATGGCCTGGATACGACGATCGAGGCTCGGCGTAGAGAGGAAACTGCTCGAGGAGCACGCACGCTGGCTCGTCGCCGATGAGACTGTCCTGATTCTCCAGGCCCCGATCGAGACATTGTGGACCCCCGTGGCCGTTTTGCTGGAAAGCAGCGGGATTCCGCCTGCGGTCTTTGTCCTGCATCCCAAGCGCGAGAGCCCAGGCGGAGAGGTGTGGAGCCCCGGGACACTGCTCACCCCGGCGCAGCTCCAAGAGCATGCCCAGCGTCTGGCCACAGACCACCAGGTGGACCTGAATCCGCCGCAGCGGCACACCGAACTGCTCAAGCGGCTCGAACGGGGCCGCAGGTGGGTCCATCGGGCATGCCTGGATTTGTCCGAAGCGAGTCGACTGGAACAGAGCGTGCCGCCGACCGCCGAGTGGCTCCTCGATAATGAATACCTCCTCGAGAGCAGCGCCCGCGACGTTCAGCTGAACCTGTCCTGGCAGCATTACCAGGAGTTGCCGACGCTCGGGGGCGAGCCCTACCGGGGTCTGCCGCGCATCTATGGCCTGGCGAGGGAACTTGTCTCCCACACGGACCTGCGCCTGGACCAGGAGAACATCGTGGCCTTTATCGAGGCCTATCAATCCGTGGGGTTGTTGTCGATTGCCGAACTCTGGGCCGTCCCCCAGATGCTGCGCACCGCGCTGATTGAGGGTATCCGGCATCTCGCCGACAGAGCCCTGACAGCACTGCGTGAGCGGGAGATCGCCTGTTTCTGGGCGCACAGGCTCATTACGGCCAACCGGCGAGATCCCAACCAGCTCTTCTCGGTCCTGGCGGAACTTACCGGAACCCAACCCAGCCCCAGCCCCTATTTCGGATCGCAACTGATTGATTGCCTCTATGACGAGAAGGTTGCGCTGCTGCCGGTGCAGAGCTGGCTTGAGCGCACGTTCAACAGATCCATAGACGATCTCAGTCTGCGCGAGAAGAGCCGCCAGGTGAAGGATCAGATATCCATCGCGAATGCGTTTACCAGCTTGCGTCAGCTCGCCCTGCTCGATTGGAGAGTTTGCTTCGAACAGCTCAGCCGGGTAGAACGGTTGCTGCGGCAGGATCCAGCCGGCCTCTATCCACAAATGGACTTCGACACGCGCAATCGGTACCGCTGGGCGATTGAGGATCTCCACCGAGGGGCCGGTCTGGCCGAGGACCAGGTCGCCCAGCGCGCCATAGAGATGGCAACCCAGGCCGCCCGTGATTCAGTCGAAGATGAACGGTTGATGCACGTCGGGACTTACTTGATCGGTGAGAAGAGACGAGGTCTGGCGCGGCTCATTGGGTGCCGGGAGACGCTGCGTTTTCGCGCTTTGCACTGGGTTTATCGTCATCACTCGGCGGTTTACTTTCTCGGGCTCGGTTTCTTCTCCGCCGCCTTCATCTCCCTGACCCTCCTGCTTGGCCTGGGCGCAGAGGCCCCTGGGATTCAGCTCTCGATCGCCCTCCTCCTGCTCCTCCCCGCAAGCCAGTTATCACTTGAGGTCGTGAATTACATGGTCATGCGGCTGGTTCCACCGCGTGTCCTGCCGAAGATGGATTTCAGTGTTTCGGGGATTCCTGACGCATGTCGAACGCTGGTCGTCGTGCCCATGATGCTAGTGGATTTGGCGACGATCCAGGCTGAGGCGGAAAAGCTCGAAATCCGCTATCTTGCCAATAAAGAAGCCAATCTGCTCTTCGGCCTCTTCACGGATTACACGGATGCCGCAGAGGCCCATGCTGAAGCGGACGCGTCCCTGCTCCGAGCCGTGACGCGGTGCATCGAAGCCCTCAATCAGCGCCATGGCGGCGAGCGTTTTTTCCTTTTCCATCGGGAGCGGAAATGGAGTGAATCCGAGCAGAAATTCATTGGCTGGGAGCGCAAGCGCGGGAAGCTGGAAGAACTCAATGGCCTGATCAATGGCACGCGGCCCCGCGAGGCCGATCGTCTGGTCTACGTCGGCGCCCCGGATCAACTGTCCAATGTTAGGTTCGTCATTACGCTGGACTGCGACACGCAGTTACCTCACGACACCGCCCGCAGAATGGTCGAGACCCTGGCGCACCCGCTGAACCAGCCCCGCTTCGATAGTGAAGGCCGTATCCTGCCCGGCTCCTACACCATTATCCAACCGCGCGTGAGCGCCTCCCTGCCAAGCGCGAGCAACTCACCTTTCAGCCGGCTTTTCTCCGATCCAGTCGGCATTGACCCCTATAACAGTGCTGCTTCCGATCTCAATCAGGACCTCGCGGGCGAAGGCTCCTACTATGGCAAAGGCATCTATGATGTGCGCGCCTTCAGCCGGGTGCTTTCCGGTAGGTTCCCCGAGGCGTGGCTCCTCAGCCATGATTTGATTGAGGGCGCTCACGTCCGGGTGGGCCTGGCCAGTGATATCGAGCTTTACGATGAGTTCCCGCAGGACTACCTGACCTACATTAAGCGGCAGCACCGCTGGATTCGTGGCGATTGGCAAATCGCGGATTGGATCATGCCGCGTGTCCCCCAACACGGCGGAGGACGAGGCCCCAACCCGCTCTCATGTTTCGACCGTTGGAAGGTCTTCGACAACTTGCGCCGCAGCCTGCTGCCCGCCGCGAGCCTGATCTTACTGATGGCCTCCTGGCTGATCTCCTCCCGGGCCGGGGCGATCACCACCGTTGTGGTCGGCACGCAGCTGCTCTTTCACTCTTTGGCGCAGCCCTTCACCTCGGTGACCACCCGTCAGGGACTTAAGGGCGTCCCCCTCACTAAAGCCGCGCACGATCTGATGCGGGTGATCGTTAAAGCGGCACTGCTTCCGTACCAAGCCTGGCTGGCACTGGATGCCATCGCGCGGGTCCTCTATCGACGCCACATCTCGCATCGGCGGCTGCTGGAGTGGACTTCGGCCCAGGTGACGCATGGCAATGCCCAGGCGAAAGTGCCCGTGTTTGTGCTTTCCCTGGGTCTGGCGAGTCTGTTCAGCGTGATCATGGGGTGGGCGATGCAGCGCTGGAGGCCGGCGAACCTTTGGGCGGCCGGTCCCTGGCTCACGCTCTGGTTCCTATCTCCGATGATCGGCTGGCTCCTCAACCGGCGACCGCGAGCGAAGCAGCCGCAATTCCTGCTTCCCGAAGAGGATCGGCAGTTCCTGAGGAATGTTGCGCGCCGAACCTGGCGCTATTTCTCGGATTTTGTGAATGAAGAGACTTCCTGGTTGCCTCCCGATAATTACCAGGTCTCCCATCAGCATCAACTGGCCATGCGCACCAGTCCAACCAATATCGGCCTCTGGATGGTCAGCGTGTTGAGCGCGCAGCATTTCGGATATCTGACCGTAGACGAGGTCGTTCATAAGCTGACGAAGACGATGGAGACGATTGGCAAACTGGAGCGCTATGAGGGTCATCTGCTCAATTGGTACGACATTCAAAGCCTGGCTCCCCTGAAACCACGCTACGTTTCCGCCGTCGATAGCGGGAACCTGCTTGCCGCCTTGTGGTCCCTGGATCAGGGACTTCAGGCGTTGATGCAGGCGCCGTTGCTGGACGCTAAGGCCTTTGAGGGTCTGCGGGACGCCGCAGAAGTCCTGCGCCAGGGCACCGAAGAGGAAAGGCTCTCCGGTGAGGATGCTCACGCCCTGGGGGAACTGCTGCGCGCGTGGGAATCCCCACCGAACCGTATCGCCGACGCACTTCGCCTACTACGGCGGGAGGAGAGTCGCGTTAGGGGTCTGTCTGAAAAAGCGCGTGGATCCGTCGCGGCTCGAGGGGGCGTGGCCTATTGGGCCGGGCAGATGCAGAGCCAACTCGCGGCGTGGCTAAGCATCGCGGATCGTTACCTCACCTGGATCGAAATCCTGGAGGAGAAGACGCAGGAGGAGATCGCCGGGCTGGATCCGGACGGCCTGTCGGCTTTCCACCAGGATCTTCAGCAGGCGCCTTCGCTCCTTGATCTTGCCACCGGCAACATCGCCTGTATCCAGTCGCTCCAGGCCCTCCGAAAGCAAGCACCTTCGAGCGCGTGCTCCCTGTGTGTCTGGATTGACCGCGTATTGGGGGCCTTCCATAAGGCGAAATGGCTGGCCGGTGAAACGCTGGCTTTGGGTAAGCGGCTCACGCGAAGTGGACGCGAGCTATCCGAATCGATCAACATGCGTTTCCTCTTTGACTCCGAACGCCGGTTGTTTTCGATCGGTTACAATGTCTCTGAAGCCCGCCTGGATCGCTCTTTTTACGATCTCCTGGCGAGCGAAGCGCGACTGGGAAGTTTCGTCGCCATCGCCCGAGGGGACATTCCCGTTGAGCATTGGTTTGCCATGAGCCGGCCCTACGGCGCCCTCGGTAGACGCCGGGTGATGCTCAGCTGGGCCGGGACGATGTTCGAATACCTGATGCCGCTGCTTTTCCAGCGCTCCTACGGGAACTCGCTGCTGGATAGAGCGACCCGGGACGCCGTGGCAATCCAGATCGCCTATGGCCGCAGGCACCGAGTGCCGTGGGGGATCTCGGAGTCGGCCTTCGCGGATCTGGACCTCCAGGGAACCTATCAGTACTATGCGTTCGGCGTGCCGGAGCTCGGACTCAAGCGCGGCCTGAAGGAGAAGATCGTCGTCGCGCCCTATGCCACCCTGCTGGCGGCCAATATGGCACCGCGGGAAACCGTGGGGAACCTGAAACGACTGGCCCGTTTGGGACTGCTGCACGATTACGGCTACTACGAAGCGATGGACTTCAGCCGGCAACCAAGCCTCAAGGGCGAGCGAGAGGCGATCGTGCGAGTCTATATGGCTCATCATCAAGGGATGAGTTTCCTGGCGCTGACCAACTTCCTCCATCAAAATGCTGTCCAGCACTATTTCCATGCCAACCGGCGCGTGCGTGCGGTCGAGCCATTGCTTTATGAACGCATCCCGCACCTTCCGTCCTTGCACCACAAGCCCACGCGGGAGAGAGTATCCTCGGTGGCGAACGTCGGCGAGGTTGCGCCCTCGGTGAGGCAATCCGAAACGCCGCATACCACCACGCCCAAAACCCAACTGCTTTGCAACGGCCGCTATGGCTTGCTGGTTACGAACGCTGGCGGTGGATACAGCCGGTGGGGCGACTTTGAAATCACACGCTGGAGGTCGGATCGGACCCGGGATCCGTGGGGAACCTTCTGCTACCTCCATGATGCCGATACGGGCCGGTTATGGTGCAACACCTATCATCCAACCGACGGCGATGTCGAGTCGTTTTGCGCCAGCTTTACGCTTGATCGTGCCGTGTTCCAGCGCATCGACCAAGGAATTGAGTGCCAGACCGAGATGATCGTCTCGCCTGAAGATGACGTTGAGATCCGGCGGATGACGCTCATCAACCGTTCCCTGCGCACGCGCCGGCTGAATTTGACGAGCTACATCGAACTCTCGCTGGCGCCACACAACGCGGACCGGCAGCACCCGGCTTTCAATAAGTTGTTTATCCAGACCGAGGCGGCGCCTGAGCAGCAAGCCCTCCTCGCCTTCCGTCGGCCTCGCAGCAGCAGCGACGCACCCATCTATGTCGCGCACCGCTTTACGCTGGAACAGGCCGAGGCGGAAGCCTTGCGGTTCGAGACCGACCGGCGCCGATTTATCGGCCGGGGACGAACGCTCGCCAGCCCGATGGGCGCCTTGCAGGATCTCGGCAACAACCAGGGCTTCGTCCTGGACCCGATCCTCAGCCTGCGCCAGAGCCTGAGCCTGGAGCCAGGCCAGCGGGTCCAGGTTTCCTTGGTTCTGGCCGCCGGCGAAACACGCGAGCAGGTCTCCGGCCTCATGAGCAAGTATGGCGATCCCCATGCGATCGATCGGGCGATGGATCTCGCTTGGGCCTCGGCCGAACTTGAGTTGCGACTCCTGCGCATCCAGCCCGACGAAGCTCGCCGTTTTCAGCAACTGGCAAGCCACCTGCTTTTTCCCAGTCCCCTATTGCGCTCTTCCGCGGAAGACATCCTAGAGAACCGCAAGGGCCAGGCCGGCTTGTGGCAATATGGAATCTCAGGCGACCTGCCGATTGCCCTGATCGCCATCGGTGAGGCGAGGGATCTCAGCCTGGTCCGTCAAATGCTCCAGGCGCATACCTATTGGCGCATGCATGGGCTGATGGCCGACTTGGTGATCCTAAACGAGGAGGAAAACGGCTATGCGCACCCGCTACGCGAGGAACTCGAGCGCCTGATCCAGGCGCAAGCGATCCATACGGGGATTGACCGGCCGGGCGGGGTCTATCTGCGCGGCGCGGATACTATCCCGGCGGAAGACCGGACGCTCCTGCGGGCCCTGGCGAGTGTGGTGATCGTGGCGGCCCGCGGCGCGCTGCCCGAGCAACTGGGCGTGTCGCTGGAGGCTCGCGATCTGCCGAAGCTCCTGACCCGGAAGCGGGATCCCCGGGAGCCTTCGGCCGCGCTCCCCTTCATGGAACTCTCTTACTTCAACAGCCTGGGCGGCTTTACGCAGGACGGGCGCGAATATGCAATCTATCTCGGTCGGGACATGCACACGCCCGCGCCCTGGGTCAACGTCATCGCCAACCCCGCCTTCGGCACCCTCGTCAGCGAAACAGGGGCCGGCTTTGCCTGGCAGGGCAACAGCCAGCGCAATCGACTGACGCAATGGTCGAACGACCCCGTGATGGATCCGCCTTCTGAAGCGTTATACATTCGAGATGAGGAAACCGGCGCCTATTGGACGCCGACCGCATCGCCCATCCGCGAGGAGACCGCCTACCGGGCCAGGCATGGGGTGGGGTATACGGTCTTCGAGCATAACAGCCATGGCATCGAGCAGGAGCTGACGGTCTTCGTTCCCGTGGATGATAAGGGCGGTGAGCCGATCAAGCTGCAAAGGTTAGTATTGCGGAACGACTCCGCCAGGCCGCGCAAGCTGTCGGTGACGTACTACGTGGAGTGGACCCTGGGTGAGTCTCGGGAGTCTTCCCAGATGCACGTCGTGACCACGTGGGATGACGAAGTCCAGGCGATGATAGCTCGCAATTGCTGCAATCCTGATTTTGCAGATCGAGTGGCCTTTTGCGCCCTGAGCGCGCCCACGGAGTCTTACACCGGCGATCGCACCCTCTTTCTTGGGCGCAACCGTTCAATGGCAAACCCGGTGGCAATGGAGCGCACCGGGCTTTCGCGCCGGACGGGAGCGGGCCTCGACCCGTGCGCCGCATTGCAGTTCACCCTGAAACTGGCTCCTGGGGAAAGGGCTGAGATCACGTGCATGCTTGGCCAAACCCAGTCGGTGGAGGAAGTCCATGCACTGGTTCTTGCCTACCGGGATAGCCTGGCGCTGGAGACCGCACTCGGGCAAACGAAAGCGTGGTGGGATGATCGGCTCGACACGATCAAGGTGCACACCCCCGAGCTTGCCGCGGACTTCCTGATTAACCGCTGGTTGCTGTATCAAACACTTTCCTGCCGGATCTGGGCTCGTTCCGGCTTTTACCAGTCCGGCGGCGCCTTCGGCTTCCGAGATCAACTGCAGGACGTGATGGCTCTCCTTTACGCACATCCCGAGCTGGCGCGCGAGCACATCCTGCTCGCGGCAAGCCGTCAGTTCAAGGAGGGCGATGTTCAGCACTGGTGGCATCCGCCGAGCGGCGCGGGAATCCGCTCGCGGATCTCCGATGATCTCCTGTGGCTGCCCTACGTCATCGCTCAATACATCAGAATCACCGCCGATGTAAACATCTTGCGCGAGGTGGTCCCTTTCCTCGATGCCCCCCCGCTGAAAGACGACCAGTACGAGAGCTTCCAATCACCGGAGGTTTCGTCGGAACGAGCCACGCTCTTTGATCACTGCCAGCGTGCGGTTAAGCGCAGCCAAAGCTTTGGATCCCATGGACTGCCCCTGATGGGGACCGGGGACTGGAACGATGGGATGAATCTTGTGGGCGTCGAGGGCAAGGGAGAGAGCGTTTGGCTGGCGTGGTTCCTGGTGGAGGTGCTGAAAGGGATGGCCGAGATGTCTGAGCACTTGGGCCATCCAGATCTGAGCCAGGCCTATCACGAGGGCAGAAATGCGCTGATTCAGCGTGTCGAGCGCGAAGCATGGGATGGGGAGTGGTATCTTAGAGCGACCTTTGACGATGGCACGCCCCTTGGCTCTTCGGCGAATAGGGAAGCCAGGATTGACTCCCTGCCCCAATCCTGGGCCTGGCTGAGCGGCGCCGCCGATCCGGATCGCGCCAAGAGGGCATTGGAATCGGCTTGGAGCCATCTCGTACGCGAGGAGGAGGGTCTGGTACTGCTCCTTGAGCCTCCTCTGGATCGATCGGAGCCGTCCCCCGGATACATCAAGGGTTACCCTCCGGGGGTGCGGGAGAACGGCGGCCAGTACACGCACGCCGCCCTGTGGCTGGCCATGGCCATGGTGCGCCGCGGCGATGGCACCCGTGCGGCGAAGATCCTGCGCATGCTTACCCCGATTGAGCGCGCACGCGAACCGGAAACGGTCTGGCGTTACGGTATCGAGCCCTACGTGGTCGCGGCCGATGTGTACCGATTGCCCGGGCGGATCGGAGCCGGCGGATGGTCTTGGTATACGGGTTCGGCGGCGTGGATGTACCGAGCCTGGGTTGAAGAGATCCTGGGCCTCAAGGTGCGCGGAGATTCCCTGCAAATGAACCCGGTCATTCCCGGATGGTGGGATGGTTTCCAGATGAGCTATCGCCACGGTGAAGCGATCTACGAGATTCAGGTTGAGAACCCGGAACACTGCGAGCGGGGCGTCTCCTGGGTGGAGATGGATGGTCAGCGCGTGACTGATGGCGTGATCCCGCTGGGTCGAGATCTAGTCAAGCACCGGGTTCTCGTCCGCATGGGGAAGCCGTCGCTAGGGGCCTTATCAGGGCGCTAGAGAAGCCATTGCTTCGTCACTCCGCTCTTCGCAGTGACGCGTGTTGCACTTCTTGGGCTTCGCAGGGTTCCAAGACCAATTGCGGTTACGTGGCAGCGTGTGTCGTTGTCAGGGGTGCATGATACCAGTGGCTGCCGCCCTGTCCGCCCCAGAAACTGTATCCGGGCTGCAGTAGGTATGTGGCGGAGGGCGCCAGGCAAGTCCCCGGCGACTGGAAACCGGGCATCGGACGTCTGCGCGCGTTTCGAGACGCCATTCTCCTTAGGAAAACGCTCTGGCATCGAAATCCCCGGCCTCGTCCGATGCGGAGACGTTTCGATGCCAGGAGGTTTTCCTCCACCACTCCCCCGGGCTGAGACACTCTCTCCAGGCGATCCGCCCTCTCAAATGCCCTTCGCCTTGGCGGCCCTTCTGGCACACGTGGCAACGTCCTGGCATTCCGGCCTGTCTGGCCCATCGGACGAGCTACCCCCCAAAACTGCCACTTCCACCCCCAAAACGGGCTTTTCAGCGTCTCTGTCTCTGTTTCCATGAGACTTGTGCAAATCAGTCCGAAACAGAGAAACCCAGGAAAACACTGGCTTCGTCGAGGGTGGCCTGAAAGTTCGCGGTCAGGATTGAACGGAGTAGGACTCGCGCGTTTCGAACCCGAGTCTCGCGCCGCCGTGCGGGCGGCGGCGCGGCCTCTCAGGTGAAGACCTCGGCCTTATAGAAAACCGCCTGCCAGGGAGATTCCCCTTCAGAATCCTGCGCTCAAGGCGCTGGCAGAGCCCCGTCCCTTTCGGAAAAAAGTCCCTGCCGATTCCCTCCCCAATGAACCACCCTGCCTTTTTCTGCAACTAGCACGTCAGAAGCGCTCACACTGTGCCGCAAGGAGGCGCAGCGGCCTGCACGGACATTGAGCCGTCTCAGAACCATCCGGCATGAAGGGCCCACCACGAACTCAGTCTCCACATACGGCTGGCGCCGAGACAGTCATCGGTGGAGCGTGCAACTCTTGTCAAGAACGGTATTGACAATCGAGGGTGTACCCGATATACTTGCAGGGAGATCAGGGAGGGGCAAGGGGAATGGAAGCGGGGCTCAGATATGACAGCCTGCGGGCTGTTATTTGTGTTCTTGCGGGTTCAGATTGCGGTTACGACACAGCCGCGATTTGCTACGTTGTCCCTCTGAGTGTTCCAACGAGTAAGGGCTATGACGCTTGGCTGAGCCGCGCGTCGAAGGGAGGCTCTCTGTGAAGCGCACGTCTTTCGTTCATGTCCTTGTGGCATTCTCTCTGTCTGCGCTTGCGGTGAGCGAACCAGCATCCACCGCGGGCTTGTTCGAAGTCCGAAGTGCGCCTGTCTACGTGCCTGGACAGGGAGGGGCTGAAGCCTTCGATGGAAAGATCATTGCAGGACCGTCCGTGATCAAGGTGCCTAAGGCTGGAGCGTCGGGGCAGTTTGCCTACATGATGTACTACGATGGGCGCCACCCGGACGGCCCGGTCTCCATAGGGCTAGCGACTTCGGATGACGGCATCAGCTGGACGCGCCACGACGTGAACCCTGTTCTGTCGGACGCCCGTGACCCCGCTGCGCTCTACGACCCTGACGAGCCGGCTGCTCCCTACAAAATGTGGTATTGCTTCAAGGCGGATGGCGGAAAGGGCGAGATACGCTACGCTACCTCTACAGACGGGATCAACTGGACCAAGGTGGGAACGGCCATCTCCCCGGGTAACGCGGGAGAGCTTGACGACTTTGACGTTGGCGATCCCTGCGTGCTGAAGCAAGGCAGCGAGTACCTCATGTACTACGCGGCCGAGAGCAATGCTTTCGAAGGCGCGGTTCCCAGCCCGCAGTCGATTCACCTGGCGGTTTCCAGCAATGGCAGGGATTGGACAAAGGTGGGCGCGGTGCTGGACGGAGCCCTCTATCCCGTGCCGAGCAGTCCGCAAGGCGCTGTGACGGAGCGCGTCCTACAGCCGGCTGTGATCGTATTTGAGCGCGAACAGGTGCGAGAATTCTGGATGTTCTTCGAGAGTGGTAGCGGTGAACCTCGGACCATACACCTCGCACGCTCTCTGGACGGAAGGCGCTGGGCGAAATACTCCGGCAATCCGGTTCTTTCGGGCACGGCGGCAAAGGGGAGCTTCCCCTTCAGCGTATCGGGACCCAGCCCGCTGGTTGATGCATCGGGACAAGTAATCAAGATGTGGTTCCACAGCCAGCAGGAAGACCCCCATGGGATTGGTCTCGCGTCGTGCAGCGTGGGAGCACTCGCTGGCGTGACCCAGCAAGAGATAGACCAGGCACCCACCGAACTGAACCTCCACGCACTGAGTTTCATGGCCGAAGCAGGCAACAAGGCCAAGCAGGGGCTGTGGCAGGAAGCAGTCTCTGCGTACCAGTTGGCCATAGCGGCGGTGCCGAAGAGCATGTATGCCCGCAAGGCATGGCTGCAACTGGGCGATATCTGGCGCAACAAGGTCAAGGACTCACAGAAAGCCGCCCAGGCCTATCAAGCGATCATCCAAAACTGGCCTACACACCCAGACGCGGCAGTCGCGCACGATAGCCTCGCAAGGGTCTACCTGATCGAGATGAAGGACCCTCAGAAGGCGGTGAGCGAGTTCGTGAAGGTATATCTCCAGTGGCCCGACGCACCCATCGCAAAGGCATCGCAGACTGCCTTGGGACAAGTTTACAAGTCGCCTCTCCACGACTATCCCAAGGCATTGGCCGCCTTCCAGGTCGTGGTGGACAAGTGGCCTGACGACCCCCTGGCGGCGCAGGCGCTGCTCGGCATGGGTGTTTGCTACGGGCAGATGGGTCAATATGACAAAGCCATCGAGACGCTGCGGCTGCTGATGGCGAAGTTCCCTCAGGACCCGCACCTGCCGGCGGCAGAACTGTGGATTGCGCACAACTTCCTGTGGCTCAAGCAGTTCGAGCGTGCGCTCAGCGGCTATGCTGAGCTGGTCGGAGAGAGAGGCGGCGGGATCGCGGCTGAAGCCCGCTACTACATGGGCTACTGCCAGATGATGCTGAAGGACTACGACCACGCCATCGAGACTCTCAACAAAGTAGTGGCGAGCGACCCGGAGCCGAAGCGCGTTGTGCGCGCCCATTACTACTTGGCGAGTTGCCACTATGCCAAGAAGAGCTTCGACCTGGCGGTGGCCGAGTTAGACAAGATTCTTGCGGACGCTACCCCGCCCTATGCCGAATGGCACCCGGCAGCGCTGTTCCTCAAAGCGGATTCCTATCACCAGGCGGGACGCAACGACGATGCCAGGGCAGCAATTGACTTGTTATTGTCGAAGTTCCCTGATTCTTCTCAAGTTCCGGCCGCTCGCACGCTGCTGGAGGCTATAGGGGCTGCTCCGTCGCGCTAGGGCGCAACGAACGCGGGAGGTGCAGAAATGAAAGGCCATGCTCGTTTCAGATTGTTCGCACTGGCAACAGCAGGACTGCTCACGCTCGCCGTCTGGTCGCGTGGCGCGGCAACCACATACACCGCTTGGCCTGATATAACCGTGGATTCGGCTACGGCCAGCGGTGGCGCGGGGGGTGATAACTGCCTATTATCGGTCCATTTCGAGGGCGCCAAACTCCTCTCGTCGGCTCCCACGCTGACCATATGCCCGGGTGCCACCGTGACATTCCACGCGAGCGCGGACGATTACGACACAGACTGCGGAGGGCATCGAGTACATGACGGAGTCAACTACTACTCCTGGGATTTTGGGCTGGGCCAAGGCGGGGGAAGTGGATCGAACTCGTCTCACACCTACCCGTCCTCTGGCTCATGGACCGTGAAACTGACGGTCGACGATGTGGCCCAATATGCGGACGATCAATGCGAATGTCGCTACTGCAACATCACTGTTGACAGCAGTACGCCTAATTGTCACATCATCTACCCTACTGGCGGGACGGTATCAGAGATGTGCACTGTGCGTATCTCGGCGGGTGCCAACTGCGGCATCAAGAAGGTGGAGGTACAGGTAGGCAGTCAGCCCAGCCGGGAGGCCACACTGGTAGGCTTTGAGTACCAGTGCGTGTGGGATACCTCGGAAGAAACCGATGGGCAGCACACGCTGACGGCGACCGCGTGGGACTACTGTGACGACCGCACCGGTTCGAATTCTGTCACTGTCACGACCAGCAACCCTCTGAGCACGGACGGGGGAATTGTCAATCCTTATGGCACGGGGACCCCAGGACTCAACATACCTGGTATCTGCTCCGGGTGGGATTGCTGTCCTAAGGGGACAACCCTCGTGAACAGCGTTAACGGCAATGTCTGGTCTCACACGGCAATTGGCGGCCCGTCAGGGATTGAACTGTCTTACAGTAGCCAGGACCTTTACAATGGAGTCGTCAGCCAGCGCTGGACCCATTCCTTCAACATGAGGCTTGGCAGTAAGTACCTGAATGGTGATCAGTATCCAGACGTCGTTCTGCTGGACAGCGACGGAACGCGCAAGTGGTTCTACAGGCAAGCAGACAACTCGTTTGTGCCGGAAGGCGGCGTTTACGATTCCCTTGCCGCAAACAGCAGTGGCTACCTGTTGGCCCGGCGCAACCAGTGGAAGTATCAGTTCGACAACGTTGGCAGGCTGCGCGAGCTCTGGGACCCGCACGGGAACATCACCCAGGTCCAGATAGCAAATCAGCCTCCCCGCCGCATTACCGCCCTCATTGACCCCTACGGCCGTGTCACCAACTTCATCTATGACGGGTCGGGGCGCCTTTGGAAGATCACCTTCTCCAAGGACGGGACAGACGATGTGATCTGGACATTGACCTACGACGTGAACGGCAGGCTGTGGAAGATCACCAATCCTCTCGGTGACTTGGAGCGGATCTACGAGTATGATGCCAACCACGGCTATGCGCTCTCCAGCGTTACAAACCTCACAGGCGCACAATTCACCGTTGGATACACCCCCCTTGGCGGGACCGAGAAGGCGACCTCGATAACCGAGAACTACGGACAAGGCAACCGCACGACGGGCATCTCTTACCAGAGCAGGACGACTACTGTCACCGAGCCGCGCAATTACCAGACCAATTACACCTTCCACGCGACGGACGCCAAGGTGACAAGGATTGACCGCCCTGGCCCGAACAGCACGAGAGAGGTAACAGACATTCAATACGGGCAGTACAACGACAAGTTCGAGCCGACTTACATACTGCCCCCGCGGCAGTTCGGCACCACTTTGGCCTGGAACCATTCCAAGGGCAACCTGACCGACATCACTGACTACCTGGGGAATCATTGGGCCTTCCAGTACGATGACTTGAACCACGTGAAGAAGGTCTTGGAGCCGTGGAACGGTACGACACACGACACGGAGTATGTGTGGACTGACCGGTACGGAAATCCGGGGGGCAACTACTTGACCAGGATCAAGCAGAGCGTAGGCGGGACGATATTGGAGACGGTGCTTGCGTACAATGCCACCTACGACCGCCTGTCAAGCGTGACTGACCCCAACGGCAACCTGACCGAGTTCTGGTACGATACGACGGGCGACAGTTACGACAGCCCGTCGCGGGTGCGGGTGTACACGGGCAGCGCGTACGTAAACACGTACATAACCTACGACAAGATGGGAAACCTCAAGGTACTTGATGAGCAGGTAGAGGGGGCAAGTCGACGCATAACGAATCTCGTGTACGACCCCCTGGGGCGTCTCATCCAAGTCACCAATCCGGACAACACATACAGGACGTATGGATATCCGACTGACACTATCTCCTACGCCGATGCTACAGATGAGAACGGCATCATCACGCGCTACCAGTACTGCACTTGCGGCCGCCTGGAAAGCGTCACGCAGGCATATGGGATAGCCGGTGCCGCCACTACGACATACTTCTATGACGATGACGGCAACCCGGATCTGCTCGAACGCATTCAGAACGCCAACCTGAAATCAACGTGGTACGCATATGATGAGCAGGGGCGTGTGAAGACGGTCACCTACCCGGACAACACCTCCTATCAATACACCTATGACGCGAACGGCAACTTGGCAACCCGGACTGACGGCAGGGGCGTGGTCGCAACATATTTCTATGATCAGGTTGACCGCCTTGACCATGTCACCTACACTGACGGCACGCCCACCGTTACCTACGGCTATTATGCCAATGGACTGGTATCCAGCATGGCAGATGCCACGGGAACCACGTCATACAACTACGATGCCGCCAACCGGCTGAGCAGCGTGACCTGGCCTTACCCAGGCGGCAGAGTGGTGTCATACGACTACAACGACACGGTCACGAGCGGGGGCCGCGTTCTGGAGGTTACCCTGTCATCCGGTCCCGTCCAGCCGTGCACCTGGACGTACACCTATGACCACGCGCTGCGCCTGGCTCAGGTCAACACTCCCTATTCAGGGGAATACTCCACGTTCGAGTATGACGACCTCGACCGGATAACGCACGCCGTACACCGTGCTGGCGGGTCCCCGAAGAACCACACCTACTATCTGTGGTGGGACAAGAGAGACTTCCTGGAGGGCGTCGGGCATCACCAGTATCTCTATGGTAACACCTCCGACCCATACCTGCACGTGCGCTGGGGCAGAGTAGGGACTCCTCTCAACCACCAGAATCCATACGGACCGGACACCTATTTCGACAAGGTTGGCAACCGGAAGCGGATTGCGTGGCTCGACGGGACCTACGTGGACTTCGGGTACGACAACCAGTATCGCCTGCTGCAGGAACACAGCCTGGTGCCGCCCTACTTCACGGACACCTACACCTACGACGATGTGGGGAACCGGCTGACCAGGCAGATAGGTTCAAACACCCCCTATGGGTACACCTATGACGACAATAACAAACTGCAGTGGATGGGCACGATCTCCTCCTACGTGTATGACGACAACGGCAACACCACCATTCGGCGCGATGTGGGCAACCCTGACATCTACACCTACTTCACCTATGATGCGGAGAACAACCTGACGAAGGTCGAGGTCAAGCAGGCTGGCGGGACCTTCCTGGACGGCTACAAGTATGTCTATGACGGGAGCGGGGTCTTGAGCAAGTCGTGGCAGATTGATGCCAACGGCAACCCGGTCTCAGGCACGACGTCGGCCTACTACTATGACGGAGGCGGCCTGGTAGCGGTGAGCGACGGGGGGAGCCAATGGAGGGCAGCGTATTCGTACGGTTCAGCGGGCTTGTTCTGGAGGAAGGGGATTCTCGACGGGACTGGTATGCGCTGGAGCCACGCCGACTGGCTCGGAAGCGTCAGGATGCTGTCGGACGTCAGCAAGAGCGTAACCGATACTCACAACTATGACGCGTTCGGCAATATTATCGAGCAGAGCGGGCAGACTCCGAATCCGTTCCGGTATGTTGGGCAGTTGGGTTATCTGAGGCAAGGCGGGCCTGCGACGCCTGTGCCACCGGAATACTCGAGCAGGACGGCCTATGGCAACTGCTACGGCGGGCGCGACTGCCTGATGCTTCTGGGTGCGCGCTGGTATGACCCGGTGGTGGGCCGCTTCCTGACGCAGGACCCGATCGGCTACGGAAGTGGTATGAACCTCTACTCTTACACTGCGAACAACGCCGTCAACTGGGTGGACCCTTCGGGGCTGAGCTTCTGCATGCCTGGGACCCAGTGCTGGGACCTGCAGCACAGCGGGGGCGGGCAGCCGAGGAGTCGATCGTGGGGGGACGACTTCAAGGATTGGTACATGGGCGGGGGCGCGTATGGAGAAGCGATGGGGGGAGTCAGCGACTGGGTAAACGATTACGTCTTCTTTGGATCTGCGGCATGGCATGGAGCAGCGTGGGGTGACTGGGACTCTGGCAAGCGCGGCTGGAGGGGAGCCCTTCGCATAGCGGGCTCCGGGGCAGTGCTCTTCGGCGAGATGGCAGGTATCGGCGTGCTCGGCGGGTATGCCATCCCTCACTTCGCCCGCATGGTGCCGGCAACCAGCATGGTCACTGTGACCAGGTGGGGCGGAGCGGGGTACTGGGCTATGCTCGGGGGTGCCACAAAGGTCAACTTCTGGTTTGCGGGCCTGAACGGACGGTATGCGTTCGAAGAGTCCTCCACCGTCGTAGTTCCGAGGGCGTGGGTTGGCCTGCCTCAAGGTGAGAATTGGCTCCAGGTGTTTTATAGGTTTCTGGCTGGGCAACGATATCTGAAGTACCCAATAGGCCCGCCTTGACAGCCAACAGGCCGGTCCAGATAATATTCTCGCCATCACCTCGACAACGAGGTCGCACCATTGACGAGTTGCTGGTCGCGGGTCCCCATATGCGATGAGGACATTGAGGGTGTGCATTTGCAGTGAATGACATCGGCGACGACAGACCGGACGAGAAGTGGCCAAGCGAGCAATGGCTGGCCGCTCGGGACGAATGGTTGGCCAGGAACGCGCCTGTGACGCGGTTGGACCGGGTTGTGCAGTGGGTGTTCGACGTGTCGGCGTGCGTCTCATGGCTTGGGCTGCTTGCTGCATCCGTGCTGGCGGTGACTGGACATTTCCGCCCGGTTGGTTGGCTGCTGCTCCCGTTCTACGTGCTCGTTGACGTGGGATCGCTGTACATGTGGGTGTCCTACCTGAAGCGAGGACGTGGCCCCTCGGGAATGGGGGTCGTATCATGGCTTTACTACGCGATGTTCAGCATGTTCGGCACTAGACTGAGCGATCCGGGGCGGATGGGATTGCTGGTCGGTCTGACGTTCTTTCACGCCGTGTGCCATGGAATGATTCTCAGAAAACTTGCCAAACGGTGGCTGGTCGGCCCGTCCCATCCACCGTCGTCGAAGCCGGGTACTGGCGCATGAGGGCAGCGAAGGCGTCGGGCGGCGGCCTGGTGGCGGTAGGCGATGGGGGAACCCAATGGAGGGCAGTGTATTCGTACGGTGCGGCGGGCCTGTTCTGGAGGCGAGGGATTCTCGACGGGACGAGCACGCGCTGGAGCCACGCCGACTGGCTGGGAAGCGTCAGGATGCTTTCGGACGCCAGCAAGAGCGTGACCGATACGCACAACTATGATGCGTTCGGCAATATCATTGAGCAGAGCGGTCAGACTCCGAATCCGTTCCGCTATGTGGGGCAGTTGGGTTATCTGAGGCAAGGTGGGCCTGCGACGCCTGTGCCGCCGGAATACTCGAGCAGGACGGCTTACGGCAACTGCTACGGCGGACGCGACTGCCTGATGCTGTTGGGCGCGCGCTGGTACGACCCGGTTATTGGCCGCTTCCTGACCCAGGACCCCATCGGATACTTCGGCGGAATGAACGTGTATGCGTATGTTGGCAACAACCCTGTGAACTTGGCAGACCCATCCGGGCTGTACGAGAAGATCAGTGGAGACGAAGCGCGATGGCTTGACGAGGCTGTCGCTGATATCGCTCTCGTCGATCCTCGCGCAGCGTCGGAACTGAGGAAGATGAAGCGCCGTGGCAAGGTGGGGGTAGAGCCTGGTTTCGAAGACTATGCGTACTACCAGTACCCTTGGATATGGGGCCGGATGGCCATAGACCCAACCAAGTGTTTCGCGATGCGCGAGAATGAGAAGCGCACGGGTAAGCCCTGGACGCAGGGGCCGCAGGGACGGCAGCGTGTGCTGTGGGATCAGTTTTGGACAGAGGCGACCCTGATCCATGAGTTGCGCCACAGCCACCAGTTTTTCATGTGGCGCCATCGGGAGCCATGCGAGAATGCTGCGTATGGAGCGGCACTTGACTTCCTCAAACGCCGCCTGAAGGCTGAGAAAAGCAGCAGCAAGAGGCAAGCGATCAAGACCGTGTTAGATGATTACCCCAAGTCACTGAAGGAAGCTCTGGAGCAGAGGTAGTCCGATGAGAGCGCTTCTCAGGATGAAATGGCGAGCCCTAATTGCAGCGGCAGTAGTCTCGGGATGCGTTCTGGCAGCTGCCATTGCGTGGCTCATCATTCTCGACATGCGAGGGGGCCCTCCCAGCGGACGCACCGCCCCTCGCCTATTGTGCATGACAAACATACGCCTCCTCGGATCGGCGCTGCAAATGTACAGCGAGGAGTGGAATGGCCATCTGCCGATTTGGAATCAGGGAGGAGACGAAGATTCGTGGGTGCGCGCGGTGCGGCCGTACTATGGAGGCGGCCTAGAAAAGATACTACGGTGCCCGTCGGACACTCGGAGCTTCGGCGTGACTAGTTATCAGTTCCCCGAAGCCGCCAGCGGCCTCGACATTAGACATCTGAGCGACCCCGGCAAGAAGATCATACTGACGGAGAAGCGTGCGTTCCACGAGGGACGGCGGTGGGCATACTTCGCCGACGGGCACTGGGCCTCCGTTCCCGAGAAACGTGCCCCCAAGAGGCGATAGGGTTCGCGGACCTGCCCGCCGAATGGCAGGCGGGCATCAAGATGGTGTCGGATTGGTGCGTCAATGTGACCGATGCTACTCTGCGAAGTAGCGATCCTTCGCTACGTAGCACGAGCAACTACAACGCCTTTGGGAACATCACCAACGACACGGACCCGACCGCAAACCCGTTCCGCTACGTTGGGCAGTTGGGTTATCTCAGGCACGGAGGGCCTGCAACGCCTGTGCCGCCGGAGTATTCGGGCCGGATGGCTTATGGTAACTGCTACGGCGGGCGCGACTGCCTGATGCTACTGGGCGCGCGCTGGTATGACCCGGTTATCGGCCGGTTCATGACCCAGGACCCGATAGGCTACTTCGGTGACATGAACCTCTACGGCTACACGGCGAACAACCCGGTGAACATGGTGGATACGGGCGGCGAATGGGCCCCTACTTGGCACCAGAAGACGAGCGAGAAGTCGGCGCGACGAGCAGGATTTGGGAGGTACGGGGGTAACTTCTCGGGTATAGGGCACTGGGCATATCAGGCAGACTGCACAACACTTCCGGGGCACGAGCCGCATTTTGGGGACTTTGTAGGATATGCTGACCTTATGATGTATGACGCGCTGGACAACTGGGAAAAAGGCTGCTGCGACAAGGCCTTGGAGGCGCTGGGACTTGGCTTGCACGCAAAGCAGGATCGGTGGTCGCACGGCGGGTACTTCTCGCCGCGCTTCACTCACATATTTCTCAATTGGATATATCATATGGACGATCCGAAGGTCCATCCCGTGAGGGCAAGGAACGCAGAGCGTGATACCCTCGCATACTTGGAGGATTTCATCGACAAGCAGAGAGAGCTGAAGACGAAGGGAGCACAGAAATGCCGGGTGCTCACGGGGCTTGTGTCGGCTAAGCCACCGAAACCGGCCAGAGGGGCTAAGAAAGGTAAGTGAACAACGCGGGAAAAATGAGGGCTTGTGGGAACCAAGGGATGGCGGCAGACGGAGCGCAAACATGACGGCACATCGCAGCGGGCTGGCGCTGGCGTCTTTGCGCTCGTTGGGAGCCGGATATCTCACGCTCTGGACGGTTCTCTTGATAGCGAACTCGGCATTCTCCCGTCAGGGGCTCTTCGCCGGATGGAGTGGGAACGACGCTGCACAAGCGCTCGTGATACTCGGAGGCTTCGCAACAGCGGTGCTGGTGGTAATCATGAGTGCGATTCGAGCAATGAAGCCACCAACGCGCCGGTTGGCTAGGACCATGTTGGCCTCGGCGTTGGCCGGTACCTTGCTCCCGTTTATCATGTCCGCAGCCGTGCCGGGAGGCGAGAGCGCAATCTGGCTGGTATTCGGGGGGCCCGCCTATGTTGGCTGGGTGGTAATCTGCTGGGCCAGTGTGGCGTGTCTCCTCGTGCGCTCATCGTCCTTCGGCTGGCGACTCGGAGCATGCGCACTGTTGGGTGCCGCATGGGGCCTCTGTTTCGTCCTCGTGATCGCAAGGTACACCGATGTTCTGCTGCCCACCTTTGACATCGAAATGTGGGGTCTTGCGCACACGTTTGGTGTCCCGGTCCTGCTCCTGACGACCATAGGCTGCTACGCCGTAGCACTGGTGTGGAAGCGCTGAGACCTTCTGTGACAATGGGTCTTCGTGCGCCGGTCAACCGGGCAGGAGACCGACCCGTGACTGGAGTCGGTCTCGCGGAGGCGTGGTTACTGGGGTTCCTTCGCGGCACGACCTCGCCTGCAGGCGCATCAGACGCAGGTTAGAGGGTCAACGACTGCGATGTGCTCGGCGCAGCAGGGGCGGTTCAGTAGGGCGCAGGCGATGGCTGCAGGGGCCGCAGCTGTGCTGGTGGGGCGAAAGTCGAGACCGCAGGAAGGAACTAGAAACGCCCGTGTACACAGTGAGGGCAGGGTGGTCTGAACGGCAAGGCGCCCCCCTACCACCTCAGGCGGCTACTACGATGGGGATGATCTCATCGCGGTGGGGGACGGGAACAGCGGATGGCCGGCCGTGTATGCGTATGGGCCGACGGGGCTTTTCTGGAGGCGGGGAATCCTTGACAGCCCGGGTAGCAGATGGTATTGCCCAGGTGTGACGGGGAGCGTGAACCTGCTTGCGGACGCGACGCCGACCGTAACCGACAGGAACAACTACGACGCCTTCGGGAACATGCACTTCGCCCAGGGCTCGACGGCGAATCCGTATCGGTACGTCGGGACCCTCGGCTATTACCGGCACGACGCTACGGCGACTCCTTCGCCGCCGCAGTATGGCCGGGCGCAGGACCGGCTGATGCTCCTGGGCGCGCGCTGGTATGACCCCGTTATCGGCCGCTTCCTGACCCAAGACCCGATCGGGTATCTGGCAGGCCCGAACCTTTACAGCTATGTATGGAACAACCCGCTAACTTGGGCTGACCCTGCTGGACTATGGGGAGGTGCTATCCATTACGGACGTAGGCGTGGTACGGTAGCCTGGGCAAGGCACCTTGGAGTCCCCTATGCTATAGCCACGGCGATGGGTAGGGCTGACAGGGACACCGACCGCGATAAGAAGCATTTCCCCCTCTACGAGTACCACTTGCGTCGTCCGGTCGGGCCTGACCTTCGGCCTCAGAAGGCCGAGATGCATTTTCAGCGCGCAGTTGAGGCCGCGAAGCGCAATGACTGCAGAGCCGTTTGGGAGAACCTGGGTCACGGCCTCCACGCGTTGCAGGACATAGAGGCACACGGAGACAGCTGGCGTGAGCGGTGGTGGTATGACAACCCTGGCTACGACATGCAGGGGAAGCCGGACCCCAAACAGGGGCGGGTCACAGCCACAGAGAGGGTCACAAAGAAATACTTGCAGCGCGCATTGGACGACAACTGCATCAGGCGGTGTCTGCCCGAAGCAGCAGCCGAGGCGAAAAAGCAAAAGTGAAGCCTGTCTCGACGCGATCTGGCTCAGGGTGGCGACAGTTGTTGTCTGTCTGTTCCTTGCCAGGGCTGTCCGTGGTGCCCATCGCGGTCTTGAACAACTCGTGGACTGCCCTGATGCGCCAGGCGCCATGGGACCATCTGTTCAGTTGGACAGCGGCGTGGAAGGCTGCGCCATTCGAGGGTCTGGTCAACGCAGCGCTTGCCGCGTGTGCCGTGGCCTTGGTCGCGAGGCGCCAGGGGGGAGGGGTGACGAGGGCCAGGGCGCTCGTCCTTGTGTCGGCTATCGCGCTGCTGGCCGGAGGGGTGGCGGCTTATGTCGGAGAGAAACTGGAGGTATTCGTAGCCGTGCGGCATGCAGCGCATGTGTCCCCCGGGTGGTTTTGGCATGGGGCGGACTTGTCTGTCGCATTCCTGGTCATAAGCTCATTGGGGCTATTCCACTTTGCCGGGTTGCTTTTCTTGTTGGGTCCACGGCTATTGTACAGCGCCGCGACGAGAGGCACTGCGCTCGCAGCCTGGGTGGTGGCTTCGGCGACAATTGGGGGGCTGGTCGTGGGGCTTGTCTGGTTCGGCTGTCTTCGGAACATCGGCGTGGGCGGGGAAGGGCCGGGGGATATGACGTTATTCGTTGGAACGTACTTCACGTGGGGGGCTAGGTTCGGAGCATGTGTTGCGCATCAGCGATTGGCCGAACGGCTCACCCGAGCCGCGTAGTGGGTGAGTGAGTGCAGCCGGGGTCCCGCCAGCCACTCGACAGTCTGGCGCGCCGGTTGGGCCTACCGCGCGACCATCGGTCCAGTTCGGCGGTCGTTCGGCCTGGCGACCAACGTCCCTGTCTGACCAGGAGTGGTGGGGTGGACATATTCCGTCTAGCGTGAACCTGCTGGCTGATGCAGGTGCGAACGTGACGGACACGCACAACTACAACGCCTTCGGGAACATCACCAACCAGACCGCGCCGACTGACCTGCCCCCGTAAGTGATACCACCCTCTATGTGTTGGTCCTCAGCGATCGTGGCACAAATCGGGGGGTGAATTAAGGGACACTCTGGGTGTGCCCGCTCCCGCATTTCCATCTGTCCCCACCGTCTTCCGACAGTGATCCACGAGCCCTGTTCAACTGGCCACAAGGGCCCGCCTCTGTTCCTGCCAGAGCGCCAGCGCTCGATAGAGCTTGCCGAGGGAGAGGCCGTCGGGTTCGGTGCCGTTGAGGATTGACTCGATGACGTCCGGGGCGAGGAGCGTCAGGCGGAGGACGCGGGCGAGGTAGGAGTTGTCCACGCCCACATCGAGCGCCAGTTCGCGGATGCTGGCGTAGCGGCCTGACTCCAGCAGTCCTTGCCAGCGGTGGGCGCGGGCGAGCATCAGGGCGAGCGGCTCGTTTGTCCGCGATCGCGGCGGCGAGTCATCGCTACGGCTCTCCGGCGCGATGATTTCCTTGCGACCGCCCCGGCGCTTGATGCGCAGCGGCACCTGAACCACCAGGCAGTCGCCCTCCAGCGTGAGACCACGTTCCATCACTGCAGTCATGCTGCCACCTCCTGACCTTCCCGCAGTTCCGCCACCAGCGATGCCAGGCCCTCGGCGCGGATGCGCAGTTCGGCCCGGCCCGGATAGACGTCCACCTGTTTCACGAGCAACTGCACGATGCGCTCCTGCTCGTCTGGGAAGAGGTTATCCCAGATGGGGTCGAGGGACGAGAGCGCCTCCACCACGTTGCGTTCCGAGAAGGGCTCACACTGGGTCGCCTGCTCTTCGGCCAGCGCTTTCGCCTCCCGGTAGGTCTGGGCCAGCAGCTCGGGTGTCCGCAGGATCGCGCGCAGCTGGCCGATGACAACCCCCTCGATCTCCCTGGCGGACAGAGTGCGGGTGGGGCAGGAATCATAGCCGTTCTTCGACGCGCGGACGCAGAGGTAATAGCGGTAGAGTTTGCCGTGTTTCTTGCTGAACGTCGGCCCCATGGCGCACCCGCAGTGGGCGCAGCGGATGATGCCCTTCAGCAGAGCCGGCGTCGTGGCGCGGGTCTTCGCAGCCCGGGCGCGGTGGTTGGTGTCGAGGATGGCGTGGGCCTTGTCCCATAGGTCGCGGGGCACGATGGCCTCGTGTTCGCCCGGATAGCGTTGCCCCTTGTGGCTCACCTCCCCGATGTAGAGGGGATTGTTGAGCAGGTGGTAGATGTGGGCCTTGTTCCAGGAGGCGCCGGGACGGGTCTGGCCGGTCTTGGTCGTCCATGACTTGGTGCGGTAGCCGGCTTCATTCAGTTCCTTCGCCAGCTCAGTCGTGGAACCGGTCTGGATGAAGCGCTCGAAGACATGGCGGACGAGTTCGGCCTCCTTCGGGTTGACCACCAGCCGCTTGCGTTCGCGGTCCACGTCATAGCCCAGCACCGGCGGTCCGCCGCAGTACTTGCCCTTGCGCTTGGTGGCCGCCACCTTGTCCCGAATCCTTTCCGCCGTCACCTCCCTTTCGAACTGCGCAAAGGAAAGGAGCATATTCAGGGTCAGCCTGCCCATGGAACTGGTGGTGCTGAACTGCTGGGTGACCGAGACGAATGAGACGCTGTGCCCCTCGAAGATCTCGATGATCCTGGTGAAGTCCAGAAGCGACCGGGAGAGCCGGTCCACCTTGTAGACTACGACGCAGTCTACCTGCCCGGCCTGAACGTCATCCAGCAGCCGCTGCAATGCCGGGCGCTCCATCGTCCCCCCCGAGTAGCCGCCATCGTCGTAGCGGTCCTGAAGGGCAATCCAGCCCTCCTGCCGTTGGCTGGCGACGTATGCCTCGGCTGCCTCCCGCTGCGCGTCGAGGCTGTTGAACTCGGAGTCCAGGTTCTCCTCGGTGGACTTGCGGGTGTAGATGGCGCATCGCACCTTGCGCAGGGGAGTCGTCTGGATATCGTCTGCCCGTCTCACCGGCCCCTCCTTCCGCTATCGGGCGTTCGCAGCCCGAAGAAGCGAAGTCCGTTCCAGTGGGTGCCGGTTATCGCGGAGGCGATGGCGCTCAATGAGCGGTAGCGTCTGCCCCGGTACTCGAAGCCGCCGGGCACAACGGTGACCTCGTGGCGCTGGCCGTCCCATTCGCGCACCAGGCGCGTCCCTACCACCGGCAGGTCCGGGCGCGCCCGCGGTTTCCCTCCTGCCCGCAGGCCGCCTAGTTCGTTGTAGCCAGCCTCATCGAGGAGCTGGTTCATCTGCGCCCGCGCCTCCCCGCTCAGCCCGCCGTAGGCGAGTTCCTGGAGGCGGTGGGCAAGCCGCTTGACCAGGAAGTCCCGGTTGTAGTGGGGCGGCTCGGCGCCCATCAGCTGCCGCCAGCGCTCCTGGAGGTCGGCGGTGGACGCCCGTCCCAGGGCGGCGATCTGCTTCAGCACGGTGCTGCTCATAGGCTCTCTCCTCCGGACTCGGGTGGCTGGGCCTTTGGTCGCCATGGCGGTGGGCAGAGCCCACCTAGCCATTTGGGACATTCATGGCTCGAAGTCCGAAGAATAGCAAGGCCTCTCTGGGGCTTTTCTGCCGCCCGGAGCCGAGCCCGCAGGAAGCCCCGGGCAAGCAGGGAAGAGACCTCAGCCAGGCGCTCCTTGGCTGGCATCTGGTCGGGATCCAGGGCATTTCCTGACGCAGCACGACTCTTACGCCCACTTGAGCCCTGCCGAGTTGCCGTGGGAGCCCGGCGCTGGGGAATCTGCGATGCTGGCGAGCGCAACACCTTGGCAACAGCCGCGCCCTGTGGCCCCATGGGCGCTGCAAAGTCGGCTGCCAGAGTAGGGGCTGGCTGCTCTGCGAATATGCGGCGTGCCTTGTTGGTGCTCATAGTCCCCATTCGATCCCACCACGCTCACCGCTGCGCAACGGCCTATCGGCCATCGCGACGACCGGCGGCGCGTTCTTCCGGTGTGACGGGTATGGCTCGTGTGACGGGATGTGACGCGTTCTTCCTATTTCTCTACAAATCATGATTGAGGGGGACATAAGGGAAAACCATTCACAACCCGTCACCCGTCACAAACCTGTCACGCTTGGTCACGATCGCTCAACTCCTGCTGATCGGACATTATCCGCAGCCCTCGGTAGAACCAGCCCCGGCTGTCCTTGCCCTTTTTGGAAGCCCGCTTGCCCATTTCCCTGCCGAAGGCAGTGCCAGTAATGGGCTTCTCGCCGTTCTCATCGCACCATAGCCTGTAGGCGCGATAGAGTGCGTGCGCCCTGGCGGTCGCGCCGGATTCCTCGACGCAACACTCATCTAGGAACAGGCCCACGACGTCCTGCTCATGACGGTATTCGGCCGTCGCGGTTTCCACTTCTGGGGGAACACCGAGGCCTTCGCCAGTCCACAGCCGGCAGCCACCCACTGCCCACGCCAGAATGCCGTCGCGTTCTGCCTTCAGTGTCTCAAGCAGGTCACGGTCGATCTCCTCCTCCGGGATCACCACTTCGAACGGGATCAGGCGGATTCGCCGCCACATGGCGAGAGTGCTGTCGCGGACAGTCGGCCGGTGGTTAGTAGCCACCCAGAGTTTGCATACGGGCCGGAAATCGAAGAACTCCTGGCGCAGGAACCTGGCGGACACCGTGTCTGAGCCCGTCAACTGCTTCACGAGCGCAGTAGCTAGGCGTCCCCCCTCTTCGGTTTCAATCGCAGTCACGAAGCGAGCACCCCGCAGCCGGGCCACGTCGTTCGGAATCCCCCCCTCGTCGCGTTTCCGCAGCAATGTGTCCCTCGGTGCGGCAAGGGCGTAATCGCCCAACACATCCATCACCGTCTCCATCGTCGTGCTCTTGCCGTTGTTCCCCACCCCATGCGGCATGAACAACACCTGCTCGCGAGTGCTGCCGGTCAATGAGTAGCCGATGGCCTTCTGCAGGAAGCGAATCATGCTGGCGTTGCCCCGCATGATCCGGTCTAGAAAAGCAAGCCACGTCGGGCATTGCGCCTCCGGTCTGTAGGCCGCTCGGGTGACTTTCGTCAACATCTCATCCGGCGTGTGGGGCAGCAGTTCGCCAGTTCTCAGGTCGAGTGTGCCGTTGGCGCAGTTGAGGAGCCAGAGGTCGGCGTCGAAAGCATCGTCCTCCGCGCTAATTGGCGGCTCGCAGTAGGACAGATTTGCCATTGCGGACAAGCGCCTCTCGGCAGACGACGTGACCGCATGCTTAGCCAGTTCAGCATTCCACCCCGCAGGCTGTGACGCTTCCGCGAGCATTTCCCGTATAGTCTTCTTTGCCGCCTGCATGACGTGTGCTCGGCTCGTGTCCCGTGCCCATCGCCTGCCGTCCCAGTAGAGCCAGCCAAAGCCCGGTGTGTGCTTGAACTCCCGGCCATGTTCGCGGACGAACCGGTGTGCATTGCCGATGTCCGTGTGGATGAGCTTCTGGTCCAGCTCCGCGCAGGGCATGGTGGTCGGTTGCGGCGCCTGCCTTGGTGGCATGACGACACGCTTCGGTAGGGGCTCCAGTCTCGCGGTGTCCTCGAGCAGGCCGAGCGTCTCGGTCGGCAGGACGCGACTCAACCCCTGCCAGCCTTCGATTGAGCCGCCAGCTGCTGCGCGGCGGTACGAGTCGGCGCAGGCGCGCAAGCGGTCTGCGATCTCCTTCGGCTCGTTATCGCCCGCCCGCCTGCACACCTCGCGGATTGCGCGCTCCGTCGCCTCCTGCGGCCAGCCCTTGCTGCAGAGGTAGCCGGAAAGCGGCAGTGCAAGGTGGTGCCTGGCAGGCTCATCCGCCGCCCGTTCTTTCGGACCCTTCCAGTGAGGAAGCATCAGCGCGATGACGGCAGTCACCTGCTCCTCAGATGGCGGAAGCACGTTGCCAGTGATCACTGGCCGCACAGGTGCGTGTGCCTCGCTCTCTTCTGGCGGCAGGTCGTCTCCCAAGGCAGCGTCAATGTCGGCCAGCGCATAAGAGCGGTTCAGGTCAATGTCGGTAAGGGCTGCGACTGGAGCCTGGCCATCTGCTAAGCGTGCCTCGGGCTTCGTGTTGAGCGAACCGGGCACCCGCAAGACCCTGGCTATATCCTGCGCATTGGGATCGCCGCCATAGGCGCGCACCAGGCCTTTCACCCGCCGGATCGCTTCTGCTGTCGATACCGGCGTTCCAAGCCGCCAATACGTTGTCTGGTGCGACACATCGCCGGTCTTGCGGCCAGTGGCCACGGTCATCGTAGGCACGATCGCCTGGGGAATCGGCTTCTGCCCCCCGTCGCGATCGCTGAACAGCCAACTTACCGTAGGCACTACGTCCTCACTGCAACTGCCGCCTACGCGCACACGAGGATACACCCCGACGAAGGCATCGCCAGTCTTGTGTGAGAGAACGCGGGCACTCGTCTTCGCAACGCCCTGGGCGTTCGTCGGATGCCACCGCTGCTTCGGGCCGGGGAAGAGCCGTAGTTCGAGGAACGTGCCGGGCGGCGCGATGCCAAATAGGGCAGTCAGAAACTGGGTGCAGCCGTGATCGTCCGCGTGAACCAGGTGGCCCACTGGACGCCCAGTTCTGTCTGGGGCGCGCAAGGCGCCGCCCCGCGGTAGTGAATGTCTAGACATTCCTTCAGTTCCTTCCGCCGGAACAAGCCCGCGAGCGGAAGGAACGCTCCAGCCGCGGCTGTCGGGCTCGTTCCGGCATTAGGTACTATCAACGGGGACGAGAAAAACTAAGGGATGTGCCGAAGATTTTTCGGAGGGGAACAGCAGGTGGCTAGTACGCGCAAGCCTGGGCCAGTTTCTCCATGACCTCGCCGTGAATCTGGCAGGACCGTTCGGGAGATATGCCTTCTCGCGCCGCAATCTCGTCGTGCGACATACCTCTGCAGCGGGCTGCGAAGATACGCTGCTCGCGTTCACTGAGCGCCACAAGTGCGATGTCCAGGGTTATCCTATCAAGGCGTTGCTCAAGCGACGGGGCTTGCCCGTCTGGGGCGTAGACAGTCCGGTCGTCCAGGGACTCCATGGGGTGGCGCTCGCCTGAAGCCCGCGGGTGTGTCTGGAAATACTCGTCGCGAATCTCGGCGGCCACTACTGTACTTACGCAGTAGTGAGTCCACCACCCAACGCCCCTATTGGGGGGGCGGCTGGATCGGGCTACATAGGCGGCTGTCCAGGCGATAGTATTGATGTCCTGGTCGGATTCGGCGGAGTTCGGCTCAAAGCAGCAGCCCCATTCGGCGGCGCGCTGAATGCCTGTCCGTATGCCCGCCCGCACCGTCGGTGTAAGGTAGGTGCTTGCGACTTGCGTCCACTCGCGCTGGTCATGAGACGACTGGCGAGACAGAACGGGTGGCCAGCCTGGGCCGGCACCGGGGTCACTGCGATGAGATACGTCCGTCGGCCAATCGAATGGACCCATTTTTCCTTCTTCCTTCACACACCTCTCGGCACGCACTTCAGTATAACAGACAAGCGGGGGTCTAGCAATGCGTCGAGCCCCCGCTCAAGGGCGTAGCCGGTCGGGTCAGCGCAGGTTATCGGCGGGGGAGACGGTCCTGTACGCGGCCGTGATATCTGATTCGGCGAGGGCGACATAGCGCTTCCTCATCCCAAGGCTTCGGTGGCCGAGGATGTTCTGAACCGCGAAAACGTGCGCGCCGTCTTGAAGCATGATGAGGGCGGCGGCCTAGTGCAGAAGGCGCAGGCGACACGGTGACTAAGGGCCTCGCGCCCGGCCTCCGAGATCACCTCCGCAACGAGCCCGGTAGCCCCGGAAAGTGGCGCATCTCGTGCTGCTGGGCGGGGCGCGACTGGGCGGCGGCTTCGGGCCCCCGCCAGAATTCGTAGAACTTCGGGCCAGAGGGCCTTGTGGCGTGTAGGACGGGCGCAAAGTGCGCTCCCCGACCTGTGACCCGGCCCGGCCCGCTGTAACGCGCAAAACTGGCGCTCTGCAGCGGCGATCTGCTGAGAAGCAGCTACTCTGGAATGTGCGTTTCGCGGGCCTCCCCGGCTCCCGCACCCCCGAGCATTTCGGCGCGTGATAACACCCCAGGACCCGTGTTTTCGGGCCGCATTCGCACGCTTTCAGCCCCGCCCAAAACGCCTTTGGGAAATGATAAGGTGAAGGCGTGAGAACAGCGAGTGCTGGACCCCGCCGATTCTGAGGGAGGTGCACATATGAACGCACACTTGCAGATCGAGAGGAAACGGGTGGGGGAGCTGCAGCCCGCTCCTTACAACCCGCGCATCATCAGCCAGGAGGCCCTGGACTCGCTCGCTGATTCCATCTCCCGGTTCGGCCTTGTCGAGCCGGTGGTGTGGAACCGGCGGACAGGCAACGTGGTGGGCGGGCACCAGCGCATCAAGGTTCTCAGCGCCCAGGGCGTCGAGGAGACTGACGTGGTCGTCGTCGATCTCTCAACCGAGGAAGAGAAAACCCTCAACCTGGCGCTGAACAAGATCCAGGGAGACTGGGACCTGCCCAAGCTGGCCATTGTCTTGGAGGAGCTGAAGCTGGCGGACGCGGACCTGTCGCTCACCGGGTTCGGGGAGCAGGAGATCGGGGAGATCTTCGCCGACGCCAGGCGGCTTGAGTTCGGCGAGAAGGAAGAAACCTTCGACGCAGCACAGGCCCTGGCGGATGCGGAAGAGGCCAAGGGGCCGACCCGCGTCCAGCCGGGGGATATCTGGCAACTGGGACCGCATCGCCTGCTGTGCGGGGACTGCACCGCGCCTGAGAACTGGGAGCGGCTCATGGCGGGAGCAATCGCCCACGCCGTGATCACCGACCCGCCGTACGCGGTCGGGTACGTGGGAGGACGGGCAGCGCAGGAGGAACGCATCGCCAAGGCCCGCAGGGGCGTAGACCAGCCCTCAGACATCTACTGGGATAAACTGACTCCGGAAGCCTACCGCAGCCTGCTGCTGTCGAGCCTGTCGCTCTCCCATGCCCACAGCGACGACCGCGCTCCCCTTTACCTGTGGTTCGGCTCGATTCACATTCGAGACGTGCTTCATTGCATGGAGCAGACGGGATGGCAGGAGCGAAACCTGCTGGTGTGGGTCAAGAACAACGGGGCCGGGGCGCTTTTCGCCCAGTATAAGCACTGGTACGAGCCGCTGTTCTACGCGCACAAGCGCGGACAGTCTCCGCGCTGGCACGGCCCCACCAACGAGTCCACAGTCTGGCAGCACGACAAGCCGGCGAAGAACGATCTCCATCCGACCATGAAGCCGGTAGCGCTGATCGAGAGGGCCATCACAAATGCCACAACGCCGGGACAGCTAGTGGCCGATCCTTTCCTGGGGTCCGGGACAGCCATCATCGCGGCGCAGCGCGCAGGGAGGATCTGCTATGGCATGGACCTGGATGCGCGCTACTGCGACGTGATCCTGACTAGATGGGAGCAGTTCGCCGGGGAGGCGGCGGAAAGGGCGCTGCCATGAGCGAGGCGGCGGGAGCGCGCAAACTGTGGGAGCGGATGCCCAAGGAGTCTGACAGGGCCTTTGCCAAGTTCTGCGCCTACAGGGATATGGGGGCTCAGCGATCCCTGGTGAAACTGCGGCAGCCCCATAAAGGAGAGAAAGGGTGGACGCGCAGGGCAGTCGAGGACCTGTGCGAGCGCCGGAGATGGGTTTCCCGCGCTGCGGCGTGGGATGACGAGCAGGACCGCGCGCGTTTGGAAGCCCAGAACCGGGCGATAGCCGAGATGACCGAGCGCCAGGCCCGAGACGGTCTGGACATGCAGAAGCTGGCCCGCGGGGCGATGACCGGGTGGGTGACGAAGGACCCGCAGACAGGGCAGTTCGTGCTGGCGAGGGAACTGAGCCCCTCTGAGACGGTGCGCCTGTACCGGGTGGGATTCGACGTGGAGCGCATGGCGAGGGGCGAGCCCACCGAGAGGGCGGCGGTGCAGGAAGAGCAACTGCCGTGGGAAGAGCAGCGGAAGAAACTGATCGAGATGAGGGAGCTGATTGATGAGGCGCTGCATGAGGAGGGGGACGAGGGCGCCCAAGGCAAGGGGTGAACCTTCTTCACCCACGTCGTGGGGACGGCCGCTACGCCGGGCTTCTGAACCTGTTGGCGGGCAGCTTGGCCACCTGCCGACGCAGGTCTTCTGCTTCCATGTGGGTGTAGCGTTGGGTGGTGGTGACGCTGGAGTGGCCCAAGAGTTCCTGCACCGCCCGCAGGTTGGGCCGCGCCCGCAGGGCATGTGTGGCGAAGGTGTGGCGCAGCAGGTGCGGCCCCGAGCGGTCAGTGACCCCGATGCGCCGCAGATAGCGGTTCACCAGCAAGGCCACACCGCGCACAGAGAAGCGCTCTCCGCTGCGGTTGAGGAACAGGGCGGGGTTGTCGTCCTGGCGCTGCGCGAGGTAGTCCTCCAGCGCCCGGCGGGCATTGGAGTTAAGCGGCACCCAGCGCAGGCGCCTTCCTTTGCCCACCAGTTGCACCTGCCCCCAGCCGTCTTCCGGCAACTGGACATCGGCGCGGTTCAGAGCGCACAGCTCCCCCACCCGCAGGCCGGTGTTGTAGAGAAAGGCGAGCAAAGCCAGATCGCGTACACCAGCGCCGTTCTCAAGCTGCGGCTCAGCCAGGAGGCGATCCACCTCCTCGACCGTCAGATGCTTGGGCGCCAGGCTCGGCCCCACGCGGATGGAGCGCAGGCTGACGGCGGGGCTGGAGTCCAGCACCCGATTGTCCACCAGGAAGTTGAAGAACGAGCGCGCTGCGGCGATGGCGCGGTTGATGCTGGAGGGAGAACGACCGGACTGCTGCTGAGCGCGGAAATGGTCTCGCAGATCGGCTGGGTGGACCCCGTCGAGGCGGTCTGGCAGCGCCGCCAGCAAGGGCTCCAGGTCCCGCCGGTAGGCCCGCACCGAGTGCGGGGACCGGCCTTCGAGGGTCAGGGCGGAGAGGAACTCGTCGAGGGGAGAGAGCCGGTGTTGCGCTGATTTCGAGGCGCACTTGCCACCCACCGGGCGGCGGCGGGGAGACGGAAGATGCCTTCCTACCCCAAGTCCATCATTGGCTGATTTCACCACAGTTTCACCACAGTTTCACCACGTATTTGCCACGTATTTGGCGGCGGCGAGGTCTGCGCCATTTCCTACTGCAAACCCGTTCCGGGCATCCGATAAGTGATTAGGGAGGATGTTCAACAGGAAGTCAAGGCCAGCAGCAGCCCGCAATGCCGCACCAGCATGGCGGGGGAGGAGCATCCGGTAGCCCAGGCTGGCCGCCACGGGCCGCACACACGCGCCAACAGCAGCGCGAAGGCCAGGCAGCCGAGCGATACCGCCACCCTGCAGCCGAAAGCCCCACACAGGCGCACATGGCGCGCCGTTCGCGCCCTCGTGCGCACCCCGACCTCCTGACGGTGGCGATCCGCGGCCACTTCGCCGAGAGAATGCGCGCACTGTCAGAGAGCACCGGAATGAGCCTCGCCAAACTCCTCAAGGACGCCCTGCTCGTCTACGAGCGCGAGGTCGAGGCCGGCTATCAGCGGGGCACAAGCCTGCGGCACTGGCAGGAGAGCGTGGCGGGCGAGAACGAACAGGCGTAACGGGATCGTCCTCTGCCAATCAGATGATGCGTAGACCAAAAACGAAGGCAATCTCTTCGGACCCTCATGCCGGTCCCGTAGGAGGTTGACATCGATCCCCGCACAGCCATGCTTGACATGCGGCGTGCCATGTGTTAGCATATGCGCAGGGACTTACACGGTCGCGCCATGGATGACCTGATCAGAGTGCTCAAAGCGTTGGCCGACCCAACGCGCGTGCAGATTCTGACGCTCCTCGCCGACGGTGACCTGTGCGTCGGGGCGCTCGCGCAACGGCTCGGCGTCACCCATTCCGCTGTCTCGCAGCACCTGAGGGTGCTGCGAGAAGCCGGGCTGGTGGATGGGGACAAGCGGGGGTACTGGGTGCACTACGCCGTGCAGCGGCAGCGGGCGCGCCAGGCCGCCGCCGAGGTGGCTCAGTTCTTCAGCAAGTTGAGTCATCCGACACCCCGCGAATGCCAGCCCACCTCGGCCTGCACCGGACGGGGGAGGCCAGCTGATAAGCGGCTGGAGAGGTCAAGGCGCCGCGCTCCGAGGAGGCAAGGCGCATGAACGGCGTCCGCGGGTGATTGCCGGCAGACCTACAGGGCACGGGCAGACCGCGCTGGCATATAACGCGACCTCAGTTGAAAAGGAGGAAAAGGACAATGTGTGAGGCACGGGATTGCTGCGAGGCACCTCACGGCCATCACGGCCATGGGCAGGTAGCCTGCTGTTGCGGGCCGGGATTCCAGCGACGGTTCATGAGCAAGGAGGAGCGGATCAGTCGGCTGGAGGCTTACCGGCAAGAGCTTGCACGGGAGATGGAGGAGGTGGACAAGAGGCTCGCAGAGCTGAAGAGCAGCAAGTAAGGCAGACCAGTGGCAGGCCCGTCTCCTCCTGAGTGACGGGTCTGCCCACACCTGGTGGAGGTCGTGTTTCACGTCTATTGGGGGCGCTGTAATGGCGTGGCACCCGGCGTTCCATAGGACTTGATCGCAAGATAGAGGAGTACAGTGAGCAGCGCGGTCACCGAGTCAGTATCATTGGAGCGCACCAGCCTGCTCCAACTGGCAGGAGTCATGCTGAAAGTCGGTGCGACCGGCTTCGGCCTGGGCATGGTCGGCGTGCTCCAGCAAGAGGTCGTGACGCGCCGAGGGTGGCTCAAACAGGCGGACTTCGCCGACGGCCTCGCTCTGGCAAACCTCCTGCCTGGCCCCATCGCGGTGGATGTGGCGGTGTACGTCGGCTATCGGTTGCGAGGATGGGCGGGTGCGACGGCCTGCCTGATCGCACTGCTCGTGCCGGCGTTCGTCATCATGCTGGCGCTGACCATCGCCTACTTGCGCTACGGTCAGGTTCCGCAGCTCCACGGCGTCTTCAAGGGGCTGAACTCGGCCGTCGTAGCCCTGGTGCTGTCGGTGGCTTACCGGATTGGCAGGTCGTCCCTCAAGAGCGCGGCCCAGGCGGGACTGGCGGTTGTGGCTCTTGCAGCCGCGCTGCTGCATGCCAATCTGGTCGCGCTCGTGCTGATCTGTGGGCTCGTGGGCGCGCTACTCCTGTGTCCCCAGCCGAGGGAGGTGACGCTGTGAACCTACTCCGGCTCGCGTTCGTCTTTGCCAAGGTGGGAGCGGTCGTGTTCGGCGGCGGTTTCGTGATGATCCCATTCATCCAGCGGGAGGTGGTGCAACATTACGGCTGGCTGACGCAGCAGCAGTTCGTGGACGCCATTGCACTGGGGCAGATCACCCCCGGCCCCATCCTGATCTCGGCCACCTTCATCGGCTACAAGGTGCAGGGGCTGACCGGAGCCGTGGTGGCGACGCTGGCCGTCTTCCTTCCTTCGTTCCTGATGACCGCGCTGGCGGCGCGTCAGATGATGCGTCTGCGCCGGAACCCGCGTGTCGCCGGGTTTCTGCGCGGGGTGCTGCCAGCAGTGGTGGCGATGCTGCTGGTGGCCGCGGTCACTATTGCCCGATCAACACTATGGCTCGACTGGCGACTGCTGCTTCTCGCCGGCGCGGCCCTCGTCCTGCTGGTAAGATTCAAGGTGGATGCAGTATATGTGGTCATCGGGGCTGGAGCAATAGGATTCCTGGTGGAGCGTTGATGTCTCGCGAAGTGAAGATACTGATAGCTGATGACGATCCGCGTGTGGTGGAGCTAGTTCAAGCCTACCTCGAGAAGGACGGCTTTGCGGTGCTGGCGGCGGGCGACGGCGATGAAGCGCTCGATCTGGCCACGCGTCACCGGCCCGATCTAGTGGTGTTGGACATCATGCTGCCCAAACGGGACGGCTGGGCCGTCTGCCGCCGACTCCGAGAAGACTCCGCCACCGCCGACATTCCCGTCGTCATGTTGACTTCCCGCGGGGAGGAAATGGACCGAGTACTCGGGCTGGACCTCGGAGCCGATGACTACGTCACCAAGCCATTCAGTCCGAGGGAGTTGGTGGCGCGCATCAAGGCAGTGCTGCGGCGCTCCGGCGAAGGTAAGCTATCTGCTTCCCAGAAGGTTCTCACGTACCGCGGTCTGACAATAGACCCGGTTGGACGCGAGGTCACGGTGGACGACAGTCCAGTCGCTCTTACGCCGCGCGAGTTCGATCTGCTCTGGTTGCTGGCGAGCAATCCAGGCCGAGCCTTCCGCCGCGATCGGCTCTATGAGGCGGCCTGGAAGGAAGAAGCCTTCGGAGATCTTCACACGGTGGATGTGCACATCAACCGCCTGCGCGCCAAGCTGGAAAGAACTGGCGGCCCACGCTATATCGCTACTGTCTGGGGCGTGGGCTATAAGTTCGAGGTGAGCGACCATGTTTAGATTCCGCAGCCTTCTCGCTCGCCTACTCATCCTCTATCTGCTGATTGTGATCGGCACTCTGGGCCTGTTGGCGCTGCTGCTGAGTCGGCTGCTCCAGGACTACTTCTTTGCTGCCAAGCAGCAGGAGTTGGTAAGCCGAGGCGCGATGGTCGCGGCGCTTGCGACCCCTCTCTTCGACCACGGCGGCGATCAGAGGGAAGCCCGACGTCAACTCGAGGTGGCTGGCAGGTTCCTCACCGGGGGAGCGCTCATCATTGATCGCAACGCGCAGGTAGTGGCCTCGATCGGACATCGCCCACTCCAGGAGGTAAGGGAACAAATCCCATGCCCGGTCACTCAGCAGTTGCCTGAACTCATGGAGGCAATGGGCGGCAAGATCATCACCCGTACCGGCTATAGCCCGGTGTTCCGCGAGTCGGCGTTCTTCGCCGCGCTACCGATCACTCTGGATGGGACGGTGGTCGGGGTGGTCATCATGCACTCGCCGGTGCTGGGACTCAGAGATGCCGTCGGCCACGTGCGCCTCCTCGTGTTCGGCCTGGCGTTAGGAGCGATCCTGCTCTCCACCGCGCTGGGATACCTCCTGGCGAGGAGCGTTGCCAAACCCCTGAATCGTATGAGCCGAGTTGCCGGCCAGATGGCGGCCGGCAATTTCGATGCGCGCATACCGGAGGACTCTCGCGATGAGGTCGGTCAACTGGCCACAGCCCTGAACCAATTGTCCTCCAGTCTTCGCCACACCCTCCAGTCGCTCTCCGAGGAACAAAGCAAACTAGGGCACATCGTCAGCACCATGGGCGAAGGGATGGTTGCGGTGGGCCGAAGCGGAGAGGTGCTGATGGTAAACCCTGAAGCGGAGGGGATGCTGGCCATGAAGCAGCCCGCGCTGGGCAGTGTCTCCCTGCACGAGCGGCACGCGCCGCTGGCAGAGGCCTTCGCCCGTGCCATGGGAGAAGGTTCGGCGCAGATCGTCGAGTGGGCAGCTCCGGCGAGCAGCAGGACCCTTCGGGCGCACATCTCCGCCACAACCGTGGAAGGAAGCACGGTCGGAGCGGTAGCGGTACTTCAAGACGTGACAGAGCTATTGAAGGTGGAACGGATGCGTCGTCAGTTCGTGGCTGACGCCTCCCACCAGTTGCGATCGCCGCTCGCTGCAATCCAAGGTTATGCCGAGGCGGTTCTCGACGAAGTGGCCGCGGACGAGGAGACTCGTCGCCGCTATCTCGCGACCATCGTGCGTGACGCCAAACGCTTGACTCGGCTGATCGAGCAACTGCTCGACCTGTCTCACATCGAGTCCGGCCAGGCGAAGATGGTGGTGAAGGAGTTCTCGTTGCCGACGCTGCTGCGGCGCGCGGCGGATGCCATCCCGCGGGAAGAGGCGCAGCCGAAACTCGATCTGGAAGCGCCGGACGACCTGCCGCTGGCTCTTGGCGATGAAACCTATACCGAGCAGGCCCTTCGTAATCTGATTGAAAACGCAATCCGGCATACGCCACCTGAAGGACGAATCACGATCTGGGCGCGTGCCGAGTCTGACCGCCTGGTGGTGGGGGTCACGGACACTGGCTCTGGCATTGCCCCGGAACACCTGCCTCGCATCTGGGACCGCTTCTACCGGGGACAGACGAATCGCGGCGAGGGCAGCGGCCTGGGCCTGGCCATCGTCAAGAGCCTGATCGAGCGCCAAGGCGGGGAAGTGAACGCGGAAAGCCGGCTGGATGTGGGCAGTACCTTCACTTTCACTTTGCCGCTGACACCTGCCCAGTCCTGACCGGAACTCGGGCTGCAGGAATTGACCTCCCGCTGACCACCTGTTGATACTTTCGTGAACTCTCCGCCTTACACTGATTGCTGAAGATGGACTGGCCGCGCGCTGCCACTCTTCCTCGTCGCGGCGGCCCAGAGGAGCAGTCAGTGAAAGGCAAGATCGTTCTGCTGGTCGTCATCATCCTTGCCCTGAGTGGCGCTGGGCTGGTGCTCTATCGGAGCGTTTCGGCGGCAAGGTCGAAGACGACCCTGGACACAGCGCTGGCGACGCGTCGGACACTGAATGCGACCGTCCTCGCCACGGGTAGCGTCAAGGCGATCGTAGGCGCAGAGGTGAAGGTCGGTTCCCGCATCTCCGGCGTGGTGAAGCGCCTCCCGGTCAATATTGGAAGCGTGGTGCAGAAGGGCCAGCTCATCGCCGAGCTGGATGACCGGGAAACGAGCAGCCAAGTTGACCAGGCGAAGGCGAACCTGGCGTCAGCCCGCGCCCACCGCGCCGAACTAGAGGCGGGATATACCGCGCAAGTCGTGCAGAGTCGGACGGACATCGAGCGCGCTCAAGCGAACCTCACAGCGACTCGCTCCCGGCTGGAACAGGCCCGCACCACCGTTGGCACGGTGCCTCTCGAAGTCACCGCGCAGATCCAGCAGGCGAAGTCCGCGGTCGAGCAAGCCCAGGCCAGCGAAAGCAACGCCAAGGCCCGCTACGAGCGGGTTCAGCGTCTGCTCGATCAGGGGTTCATCGCTCAGCAAGACGCGGATAATGCTCGCACCGAGCATGACGTTGCCGCCTCGCAGGTACGCCACGCCCAAGCGGTGCTGGACGCGGCAAATGCCAACTCCTCCCAGACACAGCTCAAGCAGCAGGACGTGGCGCAGGCCGAGGAGGCCGTGCGCCAAGCGGATTCCGCGCTTCGCATGGCCCGGGCCAACACCGCCCAAGTGCGCGCCAAGGAACAAGCGATAGCAACGGCCAGGGCGCAGGTGATGCAGGCCGAGGCGGCCCTGCGCTATGCCGAGACCCAGCTCTCCTACACCCGGATCGTCTCACCCATTGATGGCATCATCGCCTCTGTCTCCACACAGGAAGGCGAAACCATCGCAGCCGGTCTGACCGCGCCGACCTTCGTCACCATTATTGATCTATCGAAGCTTCAGGTTGATGCCCTAGTGGACGAGACCGACATCGGACGGGTCAAGGTGGGGCAGACAACGGCATTCACCGTGGACTCTTTCCCTGACGAGGAGTTCGAGGGCACAGTGACAGCCATCTATCCAAAGGCGATCATTGACCAGAACGTGGTGGACTACGATGTCGTGGTGACCATCGCGAACCCGCGTGGTCTGCTGCGCCCGGACATGACGGCGAATGTGACGATCAATGTAGCCACCAAGGAGAACGTGCTTGCGGTTCCCAATAAGGCGGTGAAGCGCGAGGAGGGCCTTAAGGTTGTCTATGTGGTGCAACGGGACTCGCTGATTCGTCGCTCGGTCAAGACCGGATGGAAAGACAGCGACTATACCGAGATCCTCTCAGGACTGACGGAAGGGGAGCGCGTGGTGGTTGGCGAGGTGCCTGGCTCTTCCCAGAAACAGCCGGCCGGCGCGCAGCCAGCTCTGCCGCCAGGGGCGACTGGTAGATGAAGGAGGTCAGACCCATGATGCTAGAGATGCAGGAAGTTACCCGGACTTACGATCTCGGAGGGCAGCACGTTCGCGCCGTCAACGGCATCTCGCTGCAGGTCGAAGCCGGGGAATTCGTGGCAATTGTCGGGCCCTCGGGGTCGGGCAAGTCCACGCTCATGAACCTGATTGCCTGCCTGGATACGCCGACCAGCGGCACCTACCGGCTTGACGGGGTCGAGGTGGGCAAACTGGACGACGACCGCCTCTCCCAGGTTCGTAACAGCAAGATCGGCCTGGTCTTCCAGTCGTACAACTTGCTGCCCAGGATGACCGCTCTGGAGAATGTCGAGCTTCCCTTGCTGTACGGCACGCGGCATCAGGACGGGAAGGCGGCCCAAAGCGCCCTGGAGGCGGTGGGCCTGGGAGACCGCATCCACTACTGGCCCAGCCAGCTCTCCGGCGGGCAGCAGCAGCGGGTGGCCATCGCCCGCGCCCTCATCAACGATCCGGCCGTCATCCTCGCGGACGAACCGACAGGGGCCTTGGACACGCGGTCTGGGTTGGAGGTGATGGATATCTTCCAACGGCTGAACCGAGAGGGCCGGACGGTAGTGTTGGTGACGCACGAGCAGACCATTGCTGAACATGCCCGGCGGGTGATCAGTATTCGAGATGGAAAGGTCGTCGCAGACGAGCCTGTGGCCCGCCCCAGACAAGCCGGTGACGAACTGGCCAAGCTGCCTCAGGAGGTGAAGAGCTAATGAAGACGTCACGTGTGCTCAAGGAAGCTCGTCGCGCCCTGTCTGCCAACAAGGTGCGAGCGTTTCTCATGATGTTGGGGATCATCGTCGGCATTACCGCGCTCACCATCATCGTGGCCGTCGGGCAAGGCGCTAAAGCGCAGGTGAGTGGAAGTCTTGGCAAGATGTGGGGCACCAACCCGATCATGGTCACGGCCAGCGCTGGGGGACCAGGGGCCGGCCCTCATATGGGCATGGGAGCTGGGGTCGGCAGTCAGACTCTGACCGAGCAGGATATGCAAGCCATCGAGCAGGAGGTGCCCAATGTGCGCAAAGCCTCCCCCGGCCTGCTCAAGAGTGACGCCCAGGTGAAGTTCCGCCAGCAGAGTACCACCACGGAGATATTTGGGGTCACACCGGAGTTCCGTGAATACCGGAGTTGGGACGTGGACAGCGGCGACTTCCTCTCAGATGAGGATGTACGCAGCATGGCGCGGGTGGCTCTCATCGGGCAGACGGTGGCCCGGGAGTTGTTTAGTGATGCTGACCCGGTGGGCGCGACCATCCGCATTGATAACGTGGCATTCAAGGTAAAAGGTGTCATGGCGAAAAAAGGGGCCAACCCATCTGGCGGTGACCTCGATGACCGGGTCACGATCCCGATCAGCACCTTTGCCCGACGACTCTACAATGTCACCTATCTCAGTAATATCGTTGTTCAGTTGCAGGATGTCAGTCGAATGCAGGAGACAGGAGTGGGCATTACCAAACTCCTGCGCGAGCGACACCACATCGTGCCTCCCAAACAGGACGACTTCGGGGTGCGCACTCCCGAAGGCATGGTGAAGGTGTTCGCCGGCACCACCCAGACGCTGACTCTGTTCCTCGGCACCGTGTCCGCCATCGCCCTGCTGGTGGGCGGACTGGTGATCATGAACATCATGCTGGTGTCGGTGGGTGAGCGTACCCGGGAGATCGGGCTCAGGCGAGCCATGGGCGCGCGCCGCAAGGATATCCTGACCCAGTTCCTGACCGAGGCGCTGGTGGTCTCCGTGTCCGGAGGCGTGATCGGAACTGCTCTGGGCATCCTCGGCACGCTCATCGTGCGCGTGGCCACGAAGACCCCGGCGGTAGTCTCCTGGCAGGCACTGGGCTTGTCTGCGTTCTTCTCCATTACCATCGGCGTCGTGTTCGGCGTCCATCCAGCGCGGCGGGCGGCATTCCTCGACCCGGTCGAGGCGCTGCGCACGGAGTAGCCCAGAGGGAGCGATGCGATACCGACTCGGCCTCCGCACCGCGCTGCGTGCTCTCAGCGCACATAAGATGCGCACCGGGCTGACGCTCCTGGGGATCGTGGTCGGGGTGGCTGCGGTTGTGGCAATGGTTGCCATTGGTCAGGGCACGCGGGAAGAGGTGCTACGGAAAGTGGAGAGCATGGGCACTAACCTGCTCGTGGTGAGCGCAGGCCAGCTCAAGCTCGTCGCGGGCCGGCAGCAACAAGCCGGCGCGGTGGCGATCACGCTCACCGAGAAGGACGCCCGCGCCATTGCCGATGAGACTCCATCGGTCGCCGCCGTGGCTCCCGCACAGAGCAAGAAGCTGCAGGCCAAGGCCGAAGATCTGACCACGACCACGACGGTGGTGGGCACGACTCCTGATTTCCAAGCCGTTCGCAATTTCTACCCTGCGTCGGGTGAGTTCTTCGATGAAGAGCAGATGAGAAGCTCCGCTCGCGTCGCCGTCCTTGGCCAGACTGTCGTGGTCAATCTCTTCCCAGGGAGAGATCCGATTGGAGAGACGATCCGTCTCAACAACGTCCCCTTCACAGTGATCGGCGTGATGGAGGCCAAGGGCTTGGATATCAGCGGCAAGGACCAGGACGACCAGGCGCTCATTCCCCTGCGGACGGCCCTGCGGCGGCTGTTCAACCTCACCTATCTGAGCATCATCTACGTGAGCGCCAGCGACAGCCAAAGCATGGGACCAGCGGCAACGGCGGTCGCCGATGTGCTCCGAGAAAGGCATCGGCTCCGTCCAGATGCGGCGGACGACTTCACCATCCAGAATCAGGCGGCAATGCTGGAGACACAGGCGGCGGTTTCAAGCACCTTCACCCTGCTCCTGGGCAGCATCGGCGGCATCTCGTTGCTCGTGGGAGGCATCGGAATCCTCGCGATCATGCTGATCGCGGTGCGAGAGCGCACTCGTGAGATCGGTATTCGCAGGGCGGTCGGGGCGCGCAGAAAGGATATCCTGCTCCAGTTCTTGGTGGAGACCATGCTGCTGAGTGTTCTCGGAGGTGCGGGCGGGGTGTCGCTCGGGATCGTCGCCGCGAAGGTGGTATCGCTGGCCACGAGTTGGCCCATGCTCATCCCTTGGGCGGTAGCCCTGGCGGCCGTCGCCTTCTCGATGTTATTAGGTCTCGCCTTCGGCGTCTACCCGGCGCGCAAGGCCGCTGCCCTCGATCCTATCATTGCGTTGAGGATCGAGTGATTTGACGGGGGGACTTAGGATTATGGGCCCACCGCGGCTGGCCTTCCCTACGAGCAACATCCGCGGCGGCCGGCTTGACCGGCGGGGGCGCAGAAGGTAGAATTGCACACGACGAGGGCGATGGAGACCGCCCAGGCTGCGTCGTCAGCCTGAACAGCCTGGCGTTTCGTTCGCAGGCTAATGGCTCCTGCCCACTATTCAGTGGGGCAGGAGCCATTTCTGTTTGTGAGGCCGCCATGGAAAAGGGCCTGATCTGGATAGAACTTGAGGACGGGCTGCGACGGCCGGGGTGTCCTATCTGCGGCATCCTGGCAGAGGGCACCCGGCGCAACTTCTCCTTCTTCCTGAACGACGGGGTACTGGACCCTGGCATGCGATTGCGGCTCGTCGAAAGCGGGGGCTGGTGCGCTCGCCACATGATGTTGCTGCTCAACGTGGAAGCGCGCGAGTACCCTGACCACATGGGCTCCGCAACTGTATTCGAGAGCCTGCTCGAGATGGCGCACCGCCGTCTCGCGGAAGCACTGCGAGGTCTGCGCCGTCGCCGGGCATCGGCCGCGTCCCGCAGCAGACGGCGGACGATCCAGCGTGCCTGCGATGCTCTTCGCCCACACAAAGCGTGCCCGGCGTGTGAATCCGAAGCAGAGCGCGAGGCCTCATACCTGGGTTTCTTCCTTGACGCGCTGTTCGACCCCGCGCTCGGGCTGGAGATGAAAGCCCTCTACGCGGGTTCTGAGGGTCTGTGCTATCGGCACCTTGTCGGATGCTTGGAGCGGTGCGCTTCGCCTGACCAGGCCAACGAGTTGGCGGGGCTTGAGAAGCAGAAACTGACTGCCTTGAGCAAAGAGGTGAGCGAGTATCTGCGGAAACACGAACACCGCTACCGAGAGGAACCTTTCGGGGATGAGATCGACGCGTGGGCGCGTGCTGCACGGAAACTGGCGGGATACCAGCCCGCGGGCTTGGACTTACAGGAACTAGCGGATGCTGCCAGGCGAAAGGAAACGCGGGCAAAAGAGCGGAGCAAGGGCGCTCTGCACACGGACTCTCCAGGCGAACGTGAGGGCAATGACCGGCCCTTCTGACCCAGCGCAACAATGAAAGGAGAATCGGATGCGAAGCGTTATCGAGTCTGTGAAGGCCCTGGAAATCCTCGACTCACGAGGCAATCCCACGGTGAGAGTTACGGTGACCCTCAGCGACGGGGTACGAGCCGCGGCCTCGGTGCCATCGGGCGCCTCGACGGGTGAGAACGAGGCAGTTGAACTTCGTGATGGAGATGCCGCGCGCTACGGCGGCAAGGGGGTGCTGAGAGCCGTGGCCAACGTCAACAAAACCATCGCTCCTCGGCTCGTAGGCCTCGACCCGTCGCACCAGGCCGAGATTGACCGGTTGATGGTCGCCCTCGACGGCACGCCCAACAAGGCCAATCTGGGAGCCAACGCCATCCTCGGTGTGTCTATGGCAGTGGCGCGGGCTGCGGCTGAGAGCGCAAGTCTGTCGCTCTATTGCTATCTTGGCGGCACCGGTGCCACTCGGTTGCCTGTACCTATGATGAACATTCTGAACGGCGGCAAGCATGCCGACAACAGCGTCGACTTTCAGGAGTTCATGGTTATGCCGCTGGGAGCTCCGACCTTCGCGGAGGCGCTACGGTACGGTGCTGAGACGTTTCATGTCCTGAAAGCCATCCTCAAGAAAAAGGGCTACGCGACGGCTGTAGGTGACGAGGGTGGTTTCGCCCCCAATCTGAAGAGCAACGAAGAAGCGTGCGAGGTGATCGTCGAGGCGATCAAAGCGGCCGGTTACCGTCCAGGGCAGGATGTTGCCATCGCGCTCGATCCCGCGGCAAGCTCGTTCTACGAAACCGGCGCCTACAGGCTGTCCAAGTCGGGAGGCGGCGAGAAGACCAGCGCGGAGATGACGGAACTCTACGGTCAGTGGATCTCGCGTTACCCGATTGTGTCCATTGAGGACGGCCTGGCCGAGGATGACTGGGATGGCTTTGCCGCGCAGACGGAGACGCTGGGCCAAAGGGTCCAGATTGTCGGCGACGACCTCTACGTCACCAACACCAAGTTCATCAGGCGCGGTATTGCCATGGCGGCAACAAACGCCGTGCTCATCAAGCTCAACCAGATCGGCACCGTCACGGAGACTATAGAGGCGATTGAGTTGTGCCGCAAGGCCGGGTGGGGGTTCGTGATCTCTCATCGTTCTGGCGAGACGGAGGATTCCTTCATGGCCGATTTCGCGGTAGCGATGGGAGGTGGACAGATCAAGACAGGTTCGGCCTGTCGCAGCGAGCGCATCTGCAAGTATAACAGGCTGCTCGAGATCGAAACCGAGTTGGGAGGGGCCGCGCGTTTCTTCAGTCCCCTGCGGCCCTTGCCCGAGGTTCGCGCATGACGGATGAGGAGAACGATACGGATACTGGGAGGTCTGCCGGGGCCTGGCTGAACCGAAACGTCATCGGCATGGGCCTGACCAGTTTTCTTTCAGACGCTGGCCACGAGATGGCGACCGCGGTACTGCCGAGCTTTCTGGCCGTTATTGGAGCGCCAGCAGCGGCCTTGGGGCTGATCGAAGGGATAGCCGACGCGGTTTCGAGTTTCGTCAAGCTCGGCGCGGGATGGTACTCCGACCGCATCGGCCACCGCAAGGGCATCGCGGTCGGCGGCTACTTTCTCACCGGCGTCGCCAAGGGACTGTTTGCGCTTGCCGCTGCCTGGCCGCTGGTGCTGGTCGGCCGCACTATCGCCTGGTTTGGCCGCGGCATTCGCGGCCCGCTGCGGGATGCGATGCTGGCGGAATCCGTCCCGGCGGAAAGCCGAGGAAGAGCCTTTGGTTTCCATCGCGCCGGCGATACGCTGGGAGCCGTCGTGGGTCCCTTGCTTGCGGTGGGGCTGCTCGCGCTGCTTCAAGGGCGGGCAGGCGAAGATCCATCAGCTCCCTTTCGCTTGATCTTTTGGCTCACCCTCATCCCTGGCGTGAGTTCGGCGCTGGCGTTCGCGCTCTTAGTCACTGAACAGCGCAGAGCGCCCAACCA